>SXGT01888480.1_pt1 | contig 11125 bp, 12 predicted proteins | sample 3176221 | NCBI WGS metagenome assembly SXGT01 (sample SAMN11356862, study PRJNA531348) | freshwater metagenome | isolation source: freshwater sample F1-120 | place: China: Fuxian Lake, Yuxi | collected 2017-12-25
GCTATTACTCGCGCGCCCGCAACCTGCACGCCGGCGCTCGCTGGGTCGCAGCCGAGCGCGCCGGCGAGCTGCCCCGCACCGCCGACGGCCTTCGCGCCGTGCCCGGCGTCGGGCCCTACACCGCCGGCGCGATCGCGTCGATCGCCTGGGACGAGCCGGCGCCGCTGGTCGACGGCAACGTGGCGCGGGTGCTGGCCCGGGTGTACGCGGTCGAGGACGACGTCAAGGCCAGCGCCGGGCAGAAGCGGATCTGGGCGCTGGCCGGTGAGGTCATGGGCGCGCTCGCCGGTGACGCGCAGGCCGGCGAGCTCAACCAGGGCCTCATGGAGCTCGGCGCGACGGTGTGCACGCCGACCTCGCCGGCCTGCCTGACCTGTCCGCTTTCCGGACAGTGTGCAGCGCGGGCGAGCGGCCGCCAGGACGAGCTGCCGCGGCTGCCGCCGCGCAAGCGCGCGGCCGAGCTGCGCGAGCTGGTCTCGGTCGCGCTGTGGATCGAGCGACGCGGGCGCGTCTTGTTCGCGCAGCGCGCCACCGGCGGCCTCTACGGCGGCCTGTGGGAGCTGCCCCCGGGCGACGACGCCGCTGCCGCGGCCGCGCGTGTCGGCGTGCGCCTGCGCGGCCAGGCCCGCGCGCTCGGCGAGCACCGCCAGGTGCTGTCGCACCGCCGCCTGCGCATCGCGCTGGCGAGGGCGACGGTGACGGGCGAGCCTCGGGCGGTCGGATACACCGCGATGCGCTGGTGCACGCCGGCGGCGGCGGCGGCGCTGGGCGTTTCGTCGGCGACCTCGGCCCTGCTGGCGCTTGGCAAGCGCCGGCCCGCGCGCTAGAAGCTTGCGTCCCGGCAACGCGCTGCGAGCGCCGCTCACGACGGAGATCGCGATGGACCCCGACCCCAAGGCGCTGGCGCTGTTCCAGGAAGGCTACGACAAGATCCTCGCCGGCCTCGGCGTGCTCGGCTACAAGGTGACCGACGAGAACTTCGCCGGCACGGCGGCGCGCGCCGCCAAGGGCTTCCACGAGCTGGTGGTGGGCGACACCGCCGTCCGCAACGAGATCGCGACGCTCCTGGCCAAGACCTTCCCGGCCAAGTACGGCGAGATGGTGATCAGCAAGGGCAACACTGCGTTCGGGGTGTGCCCGCACCACCTCTTGCCGGTCGCCTACCGCATCTCGCTGGCCTACATCCCGACCCGCAAGGTGCTGGGCCTGTCCAAGATGTCGCGCCTGGCCCGCCTGATGGCGCGCGGCCCGCGCCTGCAGGAAGACCTGACCCACGAGCTCGCGCTCATCCTCCACGAGCAGCTGGATAGCCAGGGCTCGGCGGTCTACGTCGAGGGTCTGCACCTGTGCATGGCGGCGCGCGGCGTGGGCGCGCACGAGGCGCGCCTGGTCACCAGCGCGGTTCGCGGCGTGTTCCTCGAGCTCGCGACGCGCGAGGAGTTCATCAAGCTGGTCACGACGCCGAACACCGGCATCCTGTAGCCGGCCAGGCTGGATCGAGTAGGGGGCGCCGCCGCGGTGCCGTGGGGGGAGGAGGCTGGGGGAGGAACGGCAAGGAGTGGCAGGAGCGAGCGAGCAGCAGCGCGGCGGCGCTTGCCGGCTCGCTGTGCAAGGCCGGCACCAGCGGCCCACACCGCGCAAGCCGCGCCGATCGCGACGGCGCGGTGTCTAGTCCTCGACGATCTGTCCGCTCCTGTGCGCAGGCCGTCGACGGTTCGACGTCAACGGAAGACCTCGACCAATGCCGACGTGTCGACGCCGTCGCGCTGCTGCCGCAGAAGCACGTAGGTGGTGGCGACCAGGGCGGCGACCAGCGGGCCCAGCACGACCGATCGGATGAGGTCAGACACGGGGAACAGGTACGCACGCTCGGGACCGAAGCCGAAGACGACGCCCTGCACCGCGACCGTGAAGATCATGCCGACGACGAACGCGAGCACGATGAGGCCGAGGATGCGAAGCCGATTGCCGGCGGTAAGCGCGCGGCTGCGGCGGAGCGCGCCGATCACGCCCGGCCGCTCGATCACCGACGCCGGCACCGCGACGTGCACCATGCACATCACGATGATGCCGGGGATGACGAGGAGCAGCCCGGCGACGAAGGTGGCGAGGCCGGCGACGAAGGTGACCGCCGCCGCGGGCAGGAAGCGGCGCAGGCCGGTGACCACGACGCGAGCGATGGTGGTGGGCCGACGGTCGAGCTCCATCACCACACCGTAGGTGACGGCGGCGGCGAGCAGCGAGTTGATGACGTGGAGCCCGAGTGCATTCCAGCGGTTGAAGCGCAGGTACGCCTCGAGCGGCGCGTCGAGGGTGAGCAGGGCCACGGCCCAGATGATGAGCGGCGCGTGCAGCACCAGCGACAGCACCGTGAAGGGCACCAGGTTCTTGCCCCAGACGCCGAGGCCGCGGCGGAGGACGTCGCGGATGCGGAAGCGGTTGCGGCGGAGGTGGAACGCGTCGGCGCGGGTCTCGATGGTCCTGTATTCGGTCATGCCGCTTCTATCGGCAGACCGGCCAGAAGTTGCGTCGAAACGTCCGTTCCGCAGCGGCCCGAAAATCAGATGCGATTACAGGGGCCTGCGACCCAGGAGCCTGTCCCCACTCAGATCCGGTAGTGGACCTGGAGAAGGCTGAAGCCCGACGCGTCGCCGCCGGAGCCGAGGCCGATCATCTGGTAGCGGGTGGTGAGGATGAGCTCGAGGTGGGAGAGGGGGAAGAAGTGGATGTTGACGTCGACGGCGTCGCGCTCGTCCTTGGCGATGGCGGTGTCCTCGTCGAAGTGGCCGAGGGCGACGTCGATGAAGAGGCCGGGGCGGGCGAAGTAGGTCGCCATGAGGTTGCCGACGAGCTGGACGCGGGTGGGTGCGTCTTGCTTGAAGTTCTGGCGGATGCCCTGGAGCTCGGTGGAGAGCAGAAGCTTCTTGCCCTCGAGCCACATCTTGCCGGTGACGCCGCCGTGGAAGCGAGTGTCGGTAGCACTCGTGGTGTAGCGATCGACCAGGCCCACTGACTTGTTGCCGAAGCGTTTCTCGACGTAGAAGGCTCCGCCGTCGCCACGCTCGATGCCGTCGATGAGGGGATCGGCGACGAAGATGCTGGCGTGAGCCTCGAGATCTGGCTTGATCCAGCCGAAGTTGGCGCCGTAGGTCTCGGAGAACAGAGGAGTCCCGCCGAAGCGGCGGGCGTAGAGCACGTGCTCGGGCTGCCGGAGTCCCTGTACGGGCATGAAGCGACCGGCGCGGACATAGAGTCCTTCGCTGTCGCTTTTTCGCCAGATCAGGTAGTGCTCGCGCGAGAACGGGACCAGGGAACGCGAGTCCATCGAGCCGCCCTCGACCGTGGCGCCGCCGATGAGATACAGCCCCACGCCGCTCTTCTCCGCATACGCGTAGAGTTCGGACTGCATCGGGAAGGCAGCGCCACCGAGACCGTCGCCGCGCGTGTGCACGCCGCCGGCCGCGCGCAGATCACCTCCGACCCGAAGGACGTCGGGGAGCGTCAGCACGCCGTGAAGAAAGGCCGGGTTGCCTCCCCACTGCGATTCTTCCTCGGCGGTGAGCTCGCCGTAGTCGTTGAGGAGACCGCCCCCCGACGGTGAGACGTGACAGGCGACGCAGGTCTGCTCCTTGGACATCTGGTACTGCGGATATGCCAGCGCCGTGCCCGCCGACGCTCCGAGGACGAGGAACGCGGTGATCGCGATGAGGGAGCGCATCAGTCGTTCTCTCCGCTGTCATCGATCCAGCGCCCGATGAGGAGAATGTCGGTTTCAGGTAGTGGTGAATCGAGCGGCATGCGGCCAGCCTCCGGCAGGACCTCGGGATCCAGCTCGGTCTCCCCGCCGATCTGCGCGTAGATCGTTGAGAGCTCCTTCCGGCTCGCGCCGCTCCAGTGGTTGTAGGCGCTCTCTCGATCTTGCATGTCCACGCCGGAGATGTGGTTCTGCGTGCTGTGGCACACGGCTGTCGCACACGATGGCAACAGGATCGCCTCGTGGATGTAACCGAAGGTCGCCGGCCGATCGTCGATCTCGCTGCCGCACCCGGCGGCGGCGACGACGGCAAGGAGTAGCCCGGTGAGGTGCCTCATCGCGAGGACGGTACACCGGCCGCCGCCGCTGGTCATGTTCGCGACCGTCGGTCAGCATGTCGGCCATGTCGACCGAGCGCACCCGCACCGTCACCTGGGCCGACCCCCGCGTCCTGCTCGACGCCTTCGCCGGCAAGCCTGGCCTCGAGCTGCTCCAGGGCATCGTCGCCGGCACCTTGCCCAGGCGCCGATCAGCGAGACCATGAGCTTCGCCCTCGTCGCCGCATCGCAGGGCGAGACCCGCTTCCGCTGCGTGCCCGGTGAGTTCCACTACAACCCGCAGGGCACGGTGCACGGCGGCGTTGCGGCGACGCTGCTCGACTCGTGCATGGGCGCGGCGGTGATGTCGACGCTCGACGCCGAGAGCGCGTACACCACGACCCAGCTGTCGATCTCGCTGGTCCGTCCCACCCTCGCCGACACCGGCGAGCTGTTCGCCGATGGCAAGGTGATCCACCGTGGCGGTCGCCTGGTCACCGCCGAGGGCAAGCTCACCGACGGCAGGGGCCCGCTGCTCGCCCACGGCACCACCTGCTGCGTGATCCTGCCCCGCGGCTGAGTCGCGGCCACCCGCGCGATCAGGCCTGGGCGCCGCCGGTCGCGCCGGCGAGCTGGCGGCGCAGCTCGAGCTGGAGGCGCCACAGCTCCTCGAGCGGCACGTCGCGCCGGCTGCGCTCGCCCACCGGTGGGCCCTCGGCCCACAGGAACGGCACCACCGAGATCGCCCGATCGGGGGCGAGCGCCGCCACCTCGGCCTCCCAGCCGGGCCAGCGCACGGTCTCGTAGAAGGTGTCGAGGTCACCGGTCAGCGCCCAGTGCAGCCAGTCGGCGTGGCCCAGGTCGAGGCACTCCCACTCGAGGGTGTCGGGGGACATGTACCAGACCCGGCCCGGCGTGCCGCCGAAGGCGCCGCCGTCGATGGCGAAGAAGCCGCCGAGCACGTCGTCGCCGACCAGCATCGCGCCCGGCAAGCGCACGCTGGGCGCGCCGATCTGGTTCCAGGTGGCGAGGCTGCGCTCCATCCGCGGCGAGCCGCCGCCGAGGATGCGCAGCCAGCCGCCGTCGACGAGGATGCCGCCGGTGTGGAGCGCGAGCGCGCCCAGCGCCGAGCGGGTCGTGACCTGGAGCGCCACCAGCGTGGCCTCGGCGGCGGCCTGATCGACCGGCAAGACTTCCACGTCGGACGACGCGTCGTCGATCCAGTCCTCGAGCAACGGCAGCGCCGGATCGGTGGCATCGATCAACTCATCGAGCGAATGCATCGGTTGATCCTAGGAAAAGGTCGGGACTCCGTCCATTCGACCGGTCAGAGGAAACAGACCCCTGGCGCGACCTGTGACCCCGTACCTCTGAGTCACTGTTGAACGCTCGCTAGTCGCTCGCTTGGCCTAGCGCAGGCATTCGTGACGTAGAGTCCCGCCATGAAGCTCTACGGAACCACCACCAGTCCGTTCGTCAGGCGCGTCAGGATCGTGGCGGCCGAGGTGGGCGCGACGTTCGAGATGGTCAACACCGCGCACGACGAGGGCCAGGCGGCGCTGCGCGCGGTGTCGCCGATCTGGAAGGTGCCGGTGGCCGAGGTCGGGGATCGCGTGCTCTACGACTCGCGCGTGATCATCGAGTGGCTGACCACCTTCCACGGCTGGGGCGATCTACGCGCGCCCTCCGATCGCTGGCGCGAGGCCAACCTGGTCAACGCCATCGACGGGGCGCTCGAGTCGGCGATCGAGCTGTTCTACCTGCGTCGCGAGGGCATCGACGTGAGCGGCATCCCGTTCGGGCAGCGCCAGGTCGAGCGCATGGACGCGATCTTCGCCTGGCTGTCGTCCGAGCTGGGCCAGGACGGCTTCGGCGCGGGCCTCGGCCTGCCCGAGATCTCGCTGTGCGCCACGCTCGACTGGATGGACTTCCGCGAGACCTACCCGACCGCCAAGCTCGAGGGCGCGATCCCCGCGCTGCGCGCCGCGTACCGCGAGCGGCCGAGCCTGGTCGAGACCCGGCCGGTCGTGTCCTGACTCAGTCGATCACGTCGGCGAAGAGCGCCGGGAACACGCGCGACACCTTGGCCAGGAGGTACTCGCCCCAGGTGCCGTCGTCGCTGACCCGGGCGTCCCACGCCGGATCGAGGAAGAGCGGGAACGAGTAGCGATCGCGGCCCGACAGGTTGCGGACCCGGTGCGGTGTCGAGTGGAAGCGACCCGCGGTCATGCGATCGAGCATGTCGCCGAGGTTGCACACCAGCGTGCCCGGCACCGCCGGCACCGGCAGCCACGCGCCCCGTGACTTCACCTCGAGGCCGCCGACGTCGTCCTGCAGCAACAGCGTGAGGAGCCCGTAGTCGGTGTGTTCGCCGACACCCCAGCCGTCGTCGTCGGGCGGCGCCGGCGGATAGTGGAAGATCCGGAACAGCACGGTCGGGTCGTGCATCGAGCAGCGGGCGAAGAAGTCGTCGCCGGCGCCGAGGCCACGGGCCATGGCGGCGAGGACGGCGTGGCCGACCTGCTCGACCGCCGTCATCCAGTCGACCACCGCGTCGCGCAGCTCGGGCACCGCTGCCGGCCACAGGTTGGCGCCGTGGAGCGGCACACCGGCCTGAACCCGCGGGTGATCGGCGGGCAACTCGCTGCCGATGTAGAGGCCTTCCTTCCGATCAGGCGTACCCGAGGTCAGCTCGCCGCCGACGGGGAAGTAGCCCCGCCAGGCGCGGCCACCGCGCGCCATCGCGATGGTCTGCTTCTCGTCCTCGGCCAACGCGAAGAACGTCGCCGCCGCCGCGCGCAGCCGTGTCTCGAACGCGGGCGGGATGCCATGGCCGGCGAGGAGGAAGAAGCCGTGCTCGGCGCACGCGCCGGCGATCGCGGACGGTGCGTCACTCGACGAGAGCTCGATGATGGGGATGGTCGTCATCGCGGGCGATCGAGTGCGGTCAGCGCGAGCCGACGTCGACCGAGTAGCCGAGCACGCCGCCGACGAACTGCTCGCCTTCGGCCTCGCGGTACGAGACGCCGACGAAGTAGCCGTTGCCTGACGGGAACCCATACTCGCGGTAGCGCCGGCCCAGGCGTACGCCCAGCGTGCCGTCGACCTCGTCGGTCCAGCCGAAATTCGGCGCCCCGTCGGCGCGACCGCGCGCCGCGCCCAGCCAGACCGCGCGGCCGCGAGCCAGGAGTCGGACCCGCGACCCGAGGCCGAGCTCGAGGAAGGCCTCGACCGGCAGCTCGACGCCGTCGTCGAGTGTGCCCACCGCCCCCGATGCCCCGATACCAGTGCCGACGCCAGCGACGCCGAGCTTGCCCAGCCGCACGCCCATGCCGGCCAGGTACAGAGCGGTCTGGTAGGCGAAGCCGCCCGGGAGGGTCGAGCCGGCGTGCAGATCGATCCCGACCAGGTAGCCGACGGGCAGCTTGCGGCTGACGAAGCCCTTCAGGCGCAGGCCGACCATGGCCAGGCCGCTGCCGGCGGCGGGCGCGATCGCGTCGTCGGTGCGATGCACGTACGACGCCTCGTAGTGGAGGAGCGCACCGCCCTTCCAGTCGTCGGGTCCGGCGGCGGCCGCGGCCGGTGCGATGGCGACACCAACGAGCGCGAGCACGGCGACGCACACCGCGGGCCTCATCGATCACCGAATCCCAGGCGGCCCGAACCGATCGGGATGAGCAGCGCCGGCGGCCACAGGTCCAGCCCGATGGCAACGCCGATGATGTGAACTTCGATACCCTCCTTGAGTCCCATCCGCAGGCCCAGGCCGAGGATCGCGGTCTCGACCTGGAAGCCGGTGCCCTCGCTGGTCCAGCTGGCACCGAAGAGCCCGCGGTAGTCCTTGCCGATGGCGTTGGCGGGCAGGCTGGCGTGCAACCCGCAGCGACGCAGCATGACGTCGCCGAAGGTGTTGCTGTTGGGGCCGGGCCACGCCCGGTAACGCAGGGCGCTCTTCCACGCCGGGGCCTCGCGCTCGAGGCACACGATGGCGCGCTCGGCCTCGGCACCGCGCCACACGCCGTGCAGCACCGGCTCGAGGTACGGCGAGTTGTCGAACGGATCGTCGGTCTCGCCGCCACCGCCGACCTCCCAGATCCGCCACGTCGTCCCGCCAGCGTCGCGCACGGCGAACCACGGATGGCGCGCGATCTTCTCGATCGGCCGGCCCAGGCCGCCGCTGAGGAGCAGCACGGTCGCCTGGTCGTTGGGCGGTGCGCGCAGCTTGCGGGCGAAGATCTGGCATCCAGCCAGCGCCGCGACGATCACGCATGCCAGCGCGAGCCTCATCACTCGCCACTCACGCACGAGCGCCACCAAGGATCTCCACGATCACCGGGGCTCGACCTCGACCCAGACCCCGCCACGCGGCCGCAGGGTCACCAGGGGCTCGGGCTCGACCGGCGCGGGCTGGGCCAGGCGGAAGCGGAAGCGCTGGGCCCAGCTGGCGAGGATGAGCTGGGCCTCGACCAGCGCGAAGTGATTGCCGATGCACACTCGCGGGCCGCCGCCGAACGGCATGTAGCCGGGGGCGGTGCGCGCCTTCTTGTCGGCGAAGCGCTCGGGCCGGAACTCCTCGGGCGCGTCCCAGTAGACCGGACAGCGCTGCATGCCGCGGATCGAGATGAGGACGATGTCTCCCGGCGCGACCGTCGCGCCGCCGAGCTGGACGGTGCGCTGGGCCATGCGACCGATCACGTAGGCCGGCGGGTAGAGGCGCAGCGTCTCGTCGAGGATCTGGGCGGTGTAGGGCAGCCTCGGCAGGTCCTCGAACGTGGGCGAACGGCCGGCGAGTACGGTGTCGAGCTCGGCCTCGAGCTTGCTGCGGATCTCGGGGTGGGTCGCCAGCAGGTACCAGGTCCAGGCCAGGAGGTTGGCGGTGGTCTCGTGGCCGGCCAGCATGAGCACCATGATCTCGTCGCGGAGCTGGCGGTCGGTCAGCCCGCCGCCGTCGTCGTCGCGGGCGGTGAGCAGGATCGAGAGCACGTCGCCGCGGTCGCCCGCTCCGGTCGCCAGCGCGGCGCGGCGGTCGCCGATGATGCGCAGCACGGTCTCGTCGAGGCGGCCCACCGAGGTCTTGAGTCGGCGGTTACGGGGGAGCGGCAGCGACGCCGGCAGCAGCCACATGCCGGCCTCGACCATGTACTCCATGGCGTCGGTGAGCGCGTCGGCGATGGCGCGGGCGTCGCCCTCCAGATCGACGTCGAACAGGGTGCGGCCGACGATGTCGAGCGTGCAGCTCATCATCGCCGACGAGATGTCGATCATGCTGTTCGGGCGCAGAGCCTGGGCGGCGACCACGGCCCGCGCCGCCATGATCTGGCCGTAGCCGGCGATGCGTTTCGGCGTGAACGCGGGCGCCATCAGCTTGCGCTGGCGGCGGTGCTGGTCCTTCTCGGCGGTGAGCAGGCCGTTGCCGAGCAGCGGCCGGGCCACCTCCGACAAGGCCGGCCCCTTGATGAAGCAGTCCTCGTCGGTGACCAGGACCTGCTGGGCCAGCTCGTGACTGCCGATGCACCACACCGTCCGCCACATCATGCGCAGGCGGGTGATATCGGCGGTCATCACCGACCGCAGCTGCAGCCCGAGCCGATCACGGCGGAACTCGAGGAAGTTGCCGAGCAAGGGCACTCCGGGCTGCTTGCCGACCGCCGCGCGCATCTCCATGCCGCCGAGTATGCACCTCCGGCCCTTGCCCTTGCCCTTGCCCTTCTACGTGTGCCGATCCGGCTTCACGACCTTGTCATCCACACGCCCCACACCTCAAACTCGCCCCTCCCCGGTGAGCCCGAACCTCGGCACCGACGTCGCCCACGCCGCAGGCATCCTGCGCAGCGGCGGGCTGGTCGCGGTCCCGACCGAGACCGTCTTCGGCCTCGGCGCCGACGCGTCATCTCCGGCGGCGGTGGCACGCATCTTCGCCGTCAAGGGCCGGCCCCGGGTCCACCCCCTGATCGTGCATCTCGCCGACGCTGATCACCTCGATGCCTGGGCCGAGGCCCCGGGCAACGCCGCGCGCGCCCTCGCCGCCGCCTTCTGGCCCGGCCCGCTCACCCTCATCGCGCGCCGCAAGGCCCACGTCCTCGACGATGTCACCGGCGGCGCCGCCACGGTCGGCCTGCGCGTGCCCAGTCACCCGGTGGCGCAGGCGCTCCTGCGCGCTTTCGGAGACGGCGTGGCCGCGCCCAGCGCCAACCGCTTCGGCGCCGTCAGCCCCACCACCGCCGCCCACGTCCTCGCCGATCTCGGCACCGACGTCGACTACGTGCTCGACGGCGGTGCCTGCGACGTCGGGGTCGAGTCGACCATCGTCGACATCTCGGGCGCCGCCCCGGCGCTGCTGCGTCCGGGCGGCGTGTCGCGCGAGGCCATCGAGGCCGTGCTCGGCCACGCGCTCGCGATCGGCTCGTCGACTCCGGCGCCCGGCACCCTGCCCTCACACTACGCGCCTCACGCCCGTGTCGTCGCCGTCACCGCCGACAAGCTGGCTGCGACCACTGCAGCCGCGGCGAGCGACGGCAGCACCGTCGCCGTGCTGGCCCCGGCAGCCGCGCTGGCGAGCCTCACGCTGCCGCCCGGCGTCACCGTCGTGGCGTTGCCCGACGACGCCGCGGCCATGGCCCACGGGCTCTACGCCGCGCTCCGCGATCTCGATGCCACCGGCGTCGCCGTCATCGTCGCCGCACTTCCCGACGAGGCCGGCCTCGGCGCCGCCGTCGCCGACCGCCTCCGCCGCGCCGCCGGCCCCCGCCGAGATGAGGACGATCATGGCTGACCCGACCACCTCCGCCGCCGCGCCCCTCGTGGGCATCATCATGGGCTCGAAGAGTGACTGGGCGACGCTCGAACACGCCAGCAAGATCCTCACCGAGCTGGGCGTGCCGCACGAGTGCAAGGTGGTGTCCGCCCACCGGACGCCCGATCTGCTCTTCGAGTACGCCTCGACCGCCGAGGAGCGGGGCCTCGAGGTGATCATCGCCGGCGCCGGCGGCGCCGCTCACCTGCCGGGCATGACCGCCAGCAAGTGCGCGCTGCCGGTGCTGGGCGTGCCGGTGCA
>SXGT01626235.1_pt1 | contig 11124 bp, 6 predicted proteins | sample 3176221 | NCBI WGS metagenome assembly SXGT01 (sample SAMN11356862, study PRJNA531348) | freshwater metagenome | isolation source: freshwater sample F1-120 | place: China: Fuxian Lake, Yuxi | collected 2017-12-25
CTGGTGCCGGTCTTGACCGCGCTCCAGTAGCGCGTGGAGAGCGGGTTTTCCAGGCCGAAGGTGGCGGCGCGCGCTTGCCGGTCGGACAGGATGTCGCCGATCAGAAAGGTCGTTTGCGGATTCATCACCCGCCGCGCCCGGGCGCGCGGCGTCTCGGCGCGAAAACGCAGGGGGGTAACCAGGCCGTCGTTGGCCAGGCTGCGATAGGCGTTGACCAGTTCCTCCAGGCTGACATCGAGACTGCCCAGCGCGAGGGCATAGCCGTAATGATCGGCGGCTTCGGTCAGTTGCGAAAAACCGAGTTCGGCCAGGCGCGCGGCGAACGGTTCGAGTCCGGTCAGTTGCAAGGTCCGCACGGCGGGAATGTTGAGTGAACTGGCCAGTGCGACGCGCGCACTGACCAGGCCGCGAAAGATGCGGTCATAGTTTTCCGGTGCGTACTGGCCGCCGCTGGTGGTTATCGACAGCGCTTCGTCGTGCAGCGGCGAGGCGGCGGTGAGCAGGCGTTGTTCGAATGCCAGCGCATACAGGAACGGCTTCAATGTCGAGCCGGCCTGGCGCGGCGCGCGTACGCCGTCGTTGTGTGCCGCGTCGGAAGCGTCGCTGCTCAGGCTGACATAGGCCAGCACTGCGCCGCTGGCGTTATCGACCACCAACGCGGCGGCGTCGCGCACATTGCGCGCGGCAAGATGCTTCAGTTGTTGCGCCAGCACGCTGCGCACATGGCGTTGCAGCGCGGCATCCAGGCTCAAACGCTGGCTTGTGTTGGCGGCCGGATTCAGCCGGCGCGCCAGATGCGGCGCCAGATCGGCGGCCGGCAGGATGGGATAGCGGCCGCTGAGGATGTTGAAGGTGCGCGCGTTCAGCGAGGCGCAGTCCTGCGCCGCGCTCAGCGCGCAGGCGCGGCGCGCGACGGCTTGCGCCTTGGCGTTGGGCGAGCGGATCAGCGCCGCCAGGATCAGGGCTTCGTGATCGTCCAGTCCGGCCGGACGCTTGTCGAACAGGCCGCGCGACGCCGCGTCGATGCCGGTCAGTTCACCCCGGAACGGCGCCAGATTGAGATAGGCCTCCAGAATTTCCGGCTTGCGCCAGGTTTTTTCGAGCGCCTGCGCGGCCTGCATCTGACGCCATTTTTCCGCCACGTCGCGCCGCGCGACCTTGGCGCGATAGCGCGCATCGAGCAGGCCGGCGAGCTGCATGCTCAGGGTCGAAGCGCCGCGCGGCTTTTCGTTCAGCCAGTTGGTCAGCGCCGCCTTGCCGGCGGCCAGCCAATCGACACCGGCATGTTCGAAGAAGCGCTGGTCTTCCGCCTTCAGCACGGCCGCGACCAGAGCCGGCGAAATTTCGGCCAGCGGCGTCCAGCGGGTGCGGCGCACCTTCGGATCGACGCGGACTTCCTGCAACAGTTCGCCGTTGCGATCGAGCAGAACCGCCTCCGAGGACTGCCAGTTGGCGCGCACCTGCGCGAAGTCGGGCAGGGCGGCCTGCAGCGGCGTCGACAAGCCGAGCAGCACGCAAAGCAGCCCGCCGGCGAGATGGCGTCTGGCGCGACTCCAATTCATGCTATCGGCCGGCGTCCCGTCGCGCGTCCGCTTGCGGTTCGCAGGTATAGACCTGCGCCATTTCAGCGCCGCCGCGGCAGTCCTGGGTCAACACGTCGATGTACTGGCAGCCGGGATTGCAGACCTGGGTGAAGCAGAGCGCGGTTCTGCCGGCGAATGCGGGCGTGCACAAGGCGGCATCCGGCGTGTCGCCATCACTGCCGACAAGCTGCCGGCCCGGGCAATCGCCTTCATCCACCAGCCGCCAGCCCGCCTGCGCAGGCGGGCTTGCCAGCGTCAGCATGCACAGGCCAGCAACGATCTGCCGGATCACGGCGCCACCTTGAACACGTTGTTCGGCGCTTCGCCGAACATCTCCGGCGCGTACATCGCTTCGACCCGGGTCGGCGGCATCTGGAACTCGCCGTCGCTGTTCAGGCGCAGGCTGTATTCCAGCGTGAAACGTCCGCGCGGCACATATTCGTAGTAAGCGCGATAGCTGTCGAACAGCCGTTCCCGCCAGGCCGGCCAGGCCTTGCCCGGGTTCCGTTCGGCCTGCGTCAGCAAGGTCGAACCGCGTTGCCCGCTGCCTTCAAGGATGCTGGCGCCGGCCGGAACGGGGTCTTCCACCGCCACCCAGCCCATGTCGTCGCGCGCGTCGATAGTCAGGCGAACGCGCAATACATCGCCGCGACTCCATGTGCCGGGCGTCTTCTGGTCAACCGGGATGATCTCGCGTTGCACGCTGTAGCCGCGCTGTACCGGCGCCTTGGTTGCCACGGCGCCGAGTGTCGTCACGCTGAGGTAGGGCTGGCCTTCGCCTTCATGCCTCAGTTTCAACGTGGCCGGCTCGCCCGCCAGCGGCAGGAAGGCGGTGGCGCCCTTGGGAAAGGCTTGCCAGTCCACCACGCGGCCTTCCTTGCCGAGCACGACAAAGCTCTTGCCGCCCGGTTTGACGGCTTCGAAGGTCTGTTGATAACGCTCCAGCGCCAGCACGCCCCAGGCATTGGCGGTGGTGGTGTTCCAGCGGCCATCGCGTTGCCGCGCCAGCATGCCGGCGAGCAACCTGGGCAGACGCTCTTTCCAGGCGTCCTCCGGCAGCAACGCGAGCAGCGCGCGCGGTGCGTTGGTGTCGGCCGAGGTCATCATCCACCACAGGTCGTCGCGCGATTCCTGGTTGAAGCCGAGGCGTTTGCCGGTATAGGTGAAACGCGCCTCCAGCGCCGCCAGCGCGCGTTCAAGCCGGCGTGGACGTTCGGCCAGTTGCGGCGTGCGTTGCAGGATGCCGATCCAGTCGATCAGCGCCGAGGACGGCCACAATTCGGGTTCCGGTTTGACGGTCGCGATCAATTCCGGCGTCGCCTTGCCGGCGCGCGCCAGGGCTTCCAGCGCGGCCAGGCGCAACACCAGCGCGTTTTCCCAACCGTTGCGCGGTAGTTCCAGGCGACCGGCGACGAAGTCGGCCAGCGCGTTTTGCATGCGCGTCTGTGTGTCGAGCGGCAGACTCCAGCCGGCCTGGTCGGCGATGGACAGCAGATAGGCGGTCAATGCAACGCTGCCGTTGCCGCTGCCGGGGAAGAAATTGGCCAGGCCGTTGTCGGCCAGATAGGTCGGCAGACTCGCGCCGATGGCATCCCAGTCGGCACGGTCGCGCAGTGCAACCGCGCGCGAGGTTTTCTGTTCCAGGCAGGCGAAGGGATAGCGGCGCATGTAATCGCGCAATCCGGCCTGACCATCGGCCAGGCTGGCGCTCAACGTGGCACGCACTTCGGCGCCCGGCTTGCCCGTCGCTGTCGTGCTTTCCGCCGGTGCGGCCACCGGCAGATCGAGCGACTGTTGCAGGCGATGCAGGCTGGCAGACTGCACACGCACCGGCACTGCGGGCTGGATGGTCTGCTTCACTTTCAGCGCATCGCGCGCTTTTCTGTCCACCCCGGTGCCGGTTTCATGCGCGTTCAGTGTCCACTCCAGCAACGTGCCAGCCGGCACCCGCAACGGCCAGGCGATTTCGCGCGCTTCGCCGGCGGCCAGCGACAGGTTGTGCGGCGCCAGCGCGGGCAGGCCCTGCACTGCACCTTCTACCTCGATGCGCATGGCGCGCTCGCTGCCGTTGCGCACGCTGAAATAGGCTTGCAGGCGATCACCAGTCCGCACCACCGGCGAGAGGCCGGAGATCAGTTGCAGATCCTGGCTGCTGCGTATTGCGGTGTGGCCTGTGCCGAAGCAGTTTTCCGAAGCGGCGATGGCGACGATGCGGAATGCCGTCAGGCTGTCGTTCAGCGGAATCTCGACCTCCGCTTCGCCGCGCGCGTCGAGTTGCACGTTGGTGCGCCAGAACAGCAGGGTGTCGAACAATTCACGCGTCGGCAGCTTGCCGCCGCCGCCGCCGGCGGGCAGCGCCTTCTTGCCGAAGTGGCGTTTGCCGGTGACCTGCATCTGCGCGGTGAAGGTGCGCATGCCGTAGCCGCGCGCCGCCAGCATCGCTTCCAGCAGGTTCCAGCTGTCGTTGGGGGCCAGTTCGAGCAGGCCTTCATCGACGGCGGCGAGGGTGACTTGCGTGCCGTTCGGCGGCGTGCCGCCTTCCGGCGTGCGCACCTTGATGCGCGCGCGTGCCTTCTCGCGAATCTGGTAAGCGGCGCGGTCGGTCTTGATTTCGACTTCGAGCCGATGCGCGCGCTGGCCGACTTCGATGGCCGCGATGCCGAGTTTGAAGCCGGGCCGGCCCAGGTCGATCAGCGCGGTAGGTTGAATCTCGGTATTGCGGCCGCGTACCACCAAGGCCGAGACGAACACATTCGGCGCCCAGCCCGGTTTGATCGGAATCTCCAGCAGCGGCGCCTTGCCGGACAGCGTGACCACGCGCGCGTCGAGCACGCCCTCGCGCTCGACGGTGACCAGCGCGGTGGCGTTGCGATACGGCATGCGCACCTGGAAGCGCGCCGTTTCACCGGGTTCGTAACGCTTTTTCTCCGGGATCAGGTCGATGCGGTCATGGTTTGCCTGATCGAAGGCCCATTCATCGCGACCGGCGACCCAGACGCTGTGTTGCGTCGTCGCGATGCGGCCGGCTTCATCGTAGGCGCGGGCGCGGATTACCACCTCGCCGCTCTGCTCGCTTTGCGCCTGGCATTCGAAGCGGCCCTTGGCATCGGTCTTGCCGTTGCAACCGTGCGGCAGGTCGGTTTCACGCGTTTCGCTGTGATAACCATAGAAACCGCCGGCCAGGCGAACGCGGTGCGCATAATTCCGGCGCAGGCTCAGCCTGATCTGCACCGGCACGCCGGCAGCCGGCTGGCCGGACAGATCGACGGCCTGGAAGCGCAGGGTATGGTTCTGGCCGGCGCGCGCCCAGCGATCCTGCTTGAGGCCGAGCACGACATTGGCCGGCCACCACGGCATGGCCCGGCTGACCGTCTGAATCTCGCCGTTGGGGTCGGCATATTCCATTTCCACGCGCAGGTTGTGCGGTGTCTTGCGCACCGGCAGGGCGCTGATCCGGCCGCGCCCGGTGCCGCTGGCATCAAGCTTGAGCAGGTGCGTCGGCAGTGTTGCCGCTTCGCTTTCTTCCTCGCCGTCGGGGCCATCGCCGCGCAGCGCAAAATCATGGTCCTTGAAGTCGGCAAATTCGATGCGGTGGCGCGGTTCCAGTTGTGCGCGCAGCTTCACGGCCAGGTTTTTCGCGCCGCCGCCATTCAGATAGCGCACTGCCAGATCGAATTCGGCCTCGCGTGTTTCGATCAGCGCCTTGTCCACCGGGTCGATTTCCGCGCGCATCAGCGGCACGCGGAAATCGCCGACGCTGAAGGCGCCCGATTCAATGCCTTCGAGATATTCCAACTGCTCGGCGGCGCTGTCCGGGTTGATCGCCTTGTTCAGCAAACGCAGGTTGTAGTCGCCTCGTCTGGCTCCGCTCGGCACGCGCCATTCGCTGCTGGCCGCGCCGTTCGCCCAGGTCAGCGGCAGAAACCAGCGCTGCTGGCTGGCGGCATGCTCGATCAGCAAGGTCGGCGGCTGCGTCCTGGCGTAGCTCAGACCGGTATCGCGCTTGTCGCGCAGGATGTGCTGCATGTGCACCGTCTCGCCGGGGCGGAACAGCGTGCGATCGAGCAGGCTGCGCGCGACGCGGCTGTCGTTGCTCCAGTCCTCCGGCAGATTGAAACGCCAGGGTTCGATGCCTTCATTCCAGTCCGAGCGGGCAAAGCTGAAATCGTCTTCGTGGCGGGCGCTGACGAACAGCGGGCAGTCGTATTCGACACTGCGTGGATTCGGGATATCGCGCGGCAGCAAGGCCATGCCCTGCCGGTCGGTCACCGCTTCGGCGAACAGGCGACCGCGACAGTCGCGCACTGCAATTTTCGCCTGCGCCACCGGCGTGCCGAGATCGAGCCGGGTTACCCAGGCCAGCGAGGCGGCCTGGCCCCACTTGAAGTGCACCGAAAGATTGGTGACCAGCGCGCTGGCGCGCACATACATCGGCCGGTTCTCGGCCAGCAGCGATTTGCCGAGTCGCCGACTTTCGGCTTCCAGCACATAGAAGCCCGGCCGCTCCAGCGGCAGGCCGACCACCTCGAAAGTCTGCGCGCCATTCGGTTTGGGCAGCGCGCGCTGCTGCACGTTGGCGATGTCGTCGGCGAGCAGGCGGGCGCGGCGAGGATCGGGCTGCCTGGCTGCACCCTGGACGTAAGGTGGATTGTCGATCTGGTGCAGACGGCCTTGCCAGTCAAGCACGCCGGCATCGTCGGACAGCCGCAGCCAGCGCACTTTGGCGGCGGTGCCGCCGGCCGGATCGGCCGGGTCGGGTTCCAGATTGCGCAGCGTGATCGGCAGCATGCCGCCGGCAACCCGTTCGATGATGCCGAAATCACCGGCAAACTTGACCAGCGGCGGCAAGTCGGCAATGCGGACTTGCAGCGGGAAGCGCGCCGCGTTGACCAGGGCGCGCTCCTTGTCGTCGACAAACTTGCCGGGCAAGGCAAGGGTCAGGCTTTCGCTGGCCGGGAACGGGCCCTTGAACGAGAGGTTATCGTCCATCGCCGGGCTCTGTTCCGACTTCTCTTGCGGATAAATCTTTCCTTTGCTGTCTTTCAGTGTGATCCGGTCGAGCAGTTCGCGTGCCACCGGAGCGGTGAAATCGACCCGGATCGGCGTCAGGGGCAGGCAACCGGCCTTGGCGTTCTCGCGCTGGCAGCGCAGGTGGGCGACGAAATGGTCGCGCACAGTGAATTCCAGACGCTGGTCGGCCGGATTCCGCTGACCGGAAGCGGTGGCGATGCCGGCGCCCCAGACCAGCGCGAACCTGGCGTTGGCCGGCAACGTGCGCTGACAGCGCAGCACTTCCAGGCGCGGATCCTTGCCGGCGGCTGAATCGGCCCAGTTTTCGCCCAGTTCATAGAGTTGATCGCGTAATTGCCGCAACATGCGCTCGCGTTCGGCGCCGCTCAGGCGCACAACAGGAATCTGTTCATGGATGCCGTGCGCTTCGCAACGGGCATGCGCGACAAGGCTGTCCGCATGCGCCGGACCATTCAGCAGCAGCACGAAAATCTGATCTTCATCGATGCGCGCACCGGCCTGCGGCAGGCTGGCCAGCAGGCGGGGTCCGGCGGTGGCAATGGTCAGCGTGTCGGACGCTTCCACTTTCTCGCCGGCCAGCGTGGTCAAGCCGGGCTTGAGGCTGAAGCGGCAAGGCGCGCCAACCGGTGGCGTGGCGTTCAGGTCATACACCCAGGTGCGCTCGTCGGCCCAATGTCCACTGCCCGGAACAGCGCATTCCACGTTGAATGGCGGCGCGGCATCGGCAGCGCCGAGCGCGGCCATCGGCACCGAGAAGCGCGCTACCGTCTGCCGAATCTCGAGTTGTTCTCCCAATGGAGCGAAATGCTCAAGACGTGCCGCATGGGCATGGACAAACTGGGCCAGGAACAGGGCAACAACAAAAGCGATATGGCGAAGCATGATTTCTCCCCTGAGTCGAACGCCGATTTTGCCTAATCCCGTACCGCGTGTGCCGGAATAATTGTTGACCAAAAGTGTCAACTATAGCTACAGTTCGGCCATCTGCTTTTTGTCATTGTTATGTAAGGAAAGGACGCAACATGGAACTTGAAATCAACGGCCGAACCATCGAAACCGATCCCGAAGGCTACCTGGTCAATCTGGAAGACTGGTCCGAGGATGTCGCCATCTATCTGGCTGGACAGGACAAGCTTGAACTGGGCGAGAACCACTGGAAAATCATCAACTACATGCGCACCTACTTCCACGAGTACGGTACGGCGCCAAACCTGCGTTTCCTGCAGAAAGGCCTGAAGGAAGAGTTTGGCGACGAGTGGGGAGAAAAGAAGTTTCTCTTCGACATTTTTCCGTTCGGACCCGCCAAGCAGGCCGGCCGCTACGCCGGTACGCCGAAACCCACCGGCTGCGTTTGAGCGAACCCCTAGCCCAAGCGGCTAAACTAGCCCCGGCCGGGATGTCCCCGGCCGGGGCTTTTTTGATTGGACTGCAATGAATCGTTATCTCCTTTTGTCGCTGCTGATTCTGCTCAATGGTCAGGCGGCGGCTTTTCCCTGGTATTCCGGCGGCGACAATGTGCGTGGTGCGGAATTGATGACGCCTGATGAGCGCAAGGCTTATGTGGCCCGCTTGCAGAGCATGAAGTCACTCGACGAATGCCATGCCTACATGCAGGCGCATCACCTGGAAATCGACAAGCGCGCGAAGGAGCGCAAGGTCGAACTGCCGCCGGTGGCGGGCGATCCTTGTGCGGTCATGAAGACCATGGGCCGGATACGCTGAGCCATCACTTCGCCCCCGAAAACCGTTGTTCCCCGACTATCTGATCATCGGCGCGGGCGCCGTCGGCCTCGCCAGCGCACTTGAACTGACCCGGCGCGGCGCCCGGGTCACACTGCTGGAACGTGGCCGCAGCGGCGCGGAATCGACCTGGGCCGGCGGCGGCATTCTGTCGCCGCTGTTGCCCTGGCAATACGGCGATGCGGTAAATGCGCTGTCGGAATACTCGCGCACACTGTTTCCCGATTGGTGCGCCCGCCAGCAGGAACTTGCAGGCCTGGACGCGGAATACCTTGCCAGTGGCATGCTGGTATTGCCGCCGTTCGATCCGGCGCAAGCCGCCGATTGGTGTGGTCGGCATGGCTGGCGATGTGAACTTCGCCCGCGCGCCGATTTTCTGCCGGCCGGCTCCGGCGCGGATGCGCTCTGGTTGCCGGATGTCGCGCAGGTCCGCAATCCGCGCCTGGTCAAGGTCTTGCGCGGCGCAGCGATCGCCGCCGGCGTGCACATCGAGGAAGCTGCGGAAGTCGTGGCGATGGCAAGTGAAGGCCGCCACATCCGCCGCGTCAGCACGACGCGCGGCGATTTTTCCGCCGCCGGCGTCATCGTCACGGCGGGCGCCTGGAGCGGAACCCTGCCCGGACTGGAAGCGCTGAGCCCGCGCGTATTTCCGGTACGCGGACAAATGTTGCTGTTCAAACTGGCGCCGGAAGCCTTGCGCAATATCGTGCTGCGTGACGGCGCTTATCTGATTCCCCGCCGGGATGGCCGCATCCTGGCCGGCAGCACGCTGGAATGGGCCGGTTTCAACAAGTCCACCACCGTTGCCGCCAGGGAAAAACTGCTTGCGTTCGCGGCGGACATCCTGCCGGACTTGAATGAACAGACGCTTGAGATGCACTGGAGCGGCCTGCGGCCGGGTTCACCGGATAACGTGCCGGCCATCGCGGCCTGCCCGGGATATGACAATCTCTACATCAACAGCGGCCATTTCCGCTATGGCGTGACCATGGCCCCGGGTTCCGCGATGTTGCTGGCCGATCTGATCGAAGGCCGACAGCCTGCAATAGATGCTGCGCCCTATCAGGTGGCAGCCTCGGTTGAAATCCGGAAATGACCTGCGAGGCCGGACAGGCCACACGATCATTGTCTTAAATTGGTCCTTATCGCCGCATGCCACATAAAAGAGCGGCATGCACCGGCATTGCCCGTTTCCACGCATATCGGGCTGCGCAGATGATGAAGAAGCCCGCTACCTGGTGCTTGCTTGCATAAGTCTTGCTGTATTCGATTCGGCTGGTCAGCCCGCTCGCGGCGTTGCAAATCCTCGCCATGGAACGGCCATGGCTGCGGTTCGCGCCTTGCGCCCGGGCAGCCCTACCGCCTCTCGGTACTGCGCAGACTTATGCAAGCAAGCACCAGGGCACACCCAGGCAGCCACGAACAGGCATTCTTATTGCTAATAACGGGGCGCGCCTGTCAGCCCGCATGTTCGGCATGCCTGGCGCGCTTCACGTCGGATCAGGCCAAACCCGCTGAATCGGGCCCCTGCATCATCACTCAGCCCATCAAGGACATTTCAGCATGAGCAAACTTCATTTCATCGGCGGCGAAAAAGGCGGTGTTGGCAAATCGCTGGTAGCACGCATCCTGGCGCAATATCTGATCGACCGGGACATGGCCTTTCTGGGGTTCGATACCGACCAATCGCACGGGGCCTTACTGCGCTTCTATGGCGATTTTGCGTCGCCCGCTACGGTTGACCAGTTCGACAGTCTCGACCGCATCGTCGAGGCGGCCAATGAACAAGCGGATCGTCGCATCCTGGTCGATCTCGCGGCGCAAACACAGCCATTGCTGATGCGCTGGATGGAAGATTCCGATCTGCTCGAACTGAGCGCCGAAATGGGGATCGAGGTGGTTTACTGGCACGTCATGGACGCAGGCCAGGATGCCGTCGATCTGCTGGCAAAACTGCTTGACCGGTTCGGCGGCAAATTGCCGCTGATTCTGGTGCTCAACGAAGTGCGCGGCGACCGCTTCGATCTACTGGAAGCTTCCGGCCTGCGCACCCGCGCCGAAAGCCTGGGCGCACGCGTGATGTCATTGCGGCATTTGCAGGACGCCGCCATGCAGAAAATCGACGGCCACAGCAGCAGCTTCTGGGCAGCCATCAACAACACCGACAAAACCACGCACAGCCTGGGCATGCTGGAGCGGCAACGAGTAAAGAACTGGCTGAAACGGGCATATCTGGAGCTGGATGCACTTGCCGTGTAGCGTGGGAAGTCGCAAACAGAATTGAGGTGTGACTCTGAACACACAAAAAAGCCCCGCCTGGATTCCCAAGCGGGGCTTCATTTCCCTACAGCCAAGTCGTTTCGCTTCAGATGCTTTTCAACACCTTCGCTGAACGGCTGGCTTTTTCATGCCGGTGCGACCTGATCAATACCGGTAATGCTCAGCCTTGTACGGACCGGTTTTCGGCACGCCGATGTAGGCGGCTTGCTGGTCGGAAAGTTCGGTCAGTTGTGCGTTGAGTTTGCGCAATTGCAGGCGCGCGACTTTTTCGTCCAGGTGCTTGGGCAGCGTGTAGACGCCCACCGGATAGTCGGCGGTACGCGTGAACAGTTCGATCTGGGCGATGGTCTGGTTGGCGAAGCTGGACGACATCACGTAGGACGGGTGGCCGGTGGCGCAGCCGAGGTTCACCAGGCGACCCTTGGCGAGCAGGATGATGCGGTGGCCGTCCGGGAAGATGATGTGATCGACCTGGGGTTTGATTTCTTCC
>SXGT01359741.1_pt1 | contig 11123 bp, 11 predicted proteins | sample 3176221 | NCBI WGS metagenome assembly SXGT01 (sample SAMN11356862, study PRJNA531348) | freshwater metagenome | isolation source: freshwater sample F1-120 | place: China: Fuxian Lake, Yuxi | collected 2017-12-25
TCGACGGATTCTACAACCCATGTCGTCGACATTCAGCGATCGGCTACGTCAGTCCGATCGAGTTCGAGTTGAAGTTCATGAGTGACGAGATCGAGAAGAAAGCAGCATAGTGACACTGTCCACCGAAGCGGGGGAACTTCACCCTATCACCCGTTCTCTTCGTTGTGGGCACGCTCGGCGCGAGCGTGTTGGTGGCACTCGGCGTTGCACGTCTCTTCGATCGTCCCGCCCAGAAATGGCTGCGACGGCGGTTCGTCCGCGTCAGCGAAACGGCCGCGCCATCGTGATGCGCGCCCGCACCACCCCCAACAAGAGGACGTCGACGCGTACGCCAAGCGCGGGTACCATTCGCCCCGCTGAGGGGCCTATGCGAACCGACGAAGAACTCGAGCTGCTCGCGACCGAGCTCGAAACGGACCGCATCGAACGCAAGGAGTCGTTCGAGTCCATGAAGGACGAGATTGCCCAGGCGATTTGCGCCTTTGCGAATGACCTTCCCGGCAGCGAGGCGCCCGGCTTCGTCTTGATTGGCGTTCGGGACGACGGGGCGCCGTCGGACCTGCCCATTACCGAGACCTTGCTTCTCGCGATCGCGGCACTGCGCAGCTCGGGGAACATCTTGCCGTTGCCGTCGATGACGGTCGAACGGCGCGCGCTTCGGGGGACGCCGATCGCGCTCGTCACGGTCACGCCAAACGCCGCACCTCCCGTACAGTATCGCGGCCGCATCTACATCCGCACCACCTCCCGGCGCGGTATCGCGAGCCGCGACGACGAACGCATCCTCAACGAGCGACGACGCTGGCTCGACCACAACTTCCTGGATCGCGCATGTCCCGACGCGTCCGTCGCGGATCTCGACGCAGCGCTCTTCGAAACCAACTATCTCCCCTCGGCGGTTGCGCCCGATGTACTCGCGGCGAACAACCGGACTCCCGCGGAACGCATGCGAGCCCTCCGCAACTCGATTCGGATGACCGTCCGACCTTCCTCGCGCTCCTGACGATCGGCACGAGTCCGCGCGACTGGCTACCTGGCGCGTACGTGCAGTTCGTGCGTTTCGCTGGCGACGCACTGACCGATGCCATTCTCGATCAGAAGGTCCTCGAAGGCCCACTCCCACGCGTCGCGGCCCTCGCGGACGACGTCATGCACGTCAATATCCGCATCGAGACCCGGCTTCCCGAGCAGGGCCCCGAGCAGCGCCTGCCGGACTACCCCGTCGTCGCCCTGCGCGAATTGCTTCGTAACGCGCTCCTGCACCGCTCGTATGAGATCCAAAGTCCGATCTACCTCTATTGGTTCTCGGACCGCATCGAGATTCACAGCCCCGGCGGCCTGTTCGGGCGCGTCAGCCCCGAGAGTTTCGGCCTCGCCGGCATGACCGACTACCGCAACCCCTCGCTTGCCGCGGCCATGAAGACCCTCGGCTTCGTGCAACAGTTCGGGATCGGGGTCGCCCTCGCCCGCAAGGCCTGTCGCGACAATCACAACCCGGAACCGCGGTTCGAGTTCGGCGCCTCGCGAGTCCTCGCCGCGATCGACGCCCGCCGGTGATCGCCATGCGACCGCAGGGTCTATCAGCTGACTGATCGACGTTCCCTTCTGTTCCGCGAGCTCGGCGAGTTTCGCGTGGATGGACTCACTGTCAGGAAGCCCGAGGCTGTGAGCACTGCTATCGTTTTCTCCGGTGGGGGCGCACGCACGACATGCTTACGCGCGTGGCCCCGTTCGACGCCCCCGGGTCAGCGAGCAACCGGCAGCCCATGCCCGGACATGATGGGTGCTGGCGACCAACCTGCGCCGCACGTCTCGGGGGATTGCGTTCTTTGCGACCATCAGACCAAGGATCGCCCACGCACGTGGACCGCGCAACCGCTCGCGCACGACGCGCCGTATCTCCGCGTCGCGGGCCTCGGATCGCTGCGTCGACACACCCCCGAGCCCGAACGCAACGCCCCCATCCGCCTGCTTCGGCAGCCCCAGCACGCCCCGCGGAAACGTCGCCACGATCACATCGAAGTCCGCCGCGATCCGCAGTTCCGTCCGGTAGGGCGCGTGGTCCCGAGGGAAGAGCAAACCCTGGTGGCAATACCCAAACCCACCGTGTTTGACAAAATCCTCGAACAGCAACACCCCGCGCTCATCCAATACTTGAACCGGCAACCGGCACGGGCCTCGGACCCGCTCATACGGCTCGCCAAACACGGTATCTCCCGCATTCAGGTAGTGCACGAGCTCCCCCCGCGCCAACCGCTGCCCCTTGTTCATCGCGTCATAGATCCCGTCATCGGGCCCTGACACGAATCGCAGCGGCAGCGCTCCGCCAACCCCCTCGACCACCCGTACCGTCTCGTCCGTCGAGCCCCCATCGACGACGACCACCTCGAACGGCGGATGCCGCAGCGCAGCCAACGATCCGAGCGTAGCGGCAAGGCCGCTCGCGTTGTTGAACGTGACGGTGACGACACTTACGCGGCTGGTGTTTTGGTTCACCGTCAAGCTGACTTCGTGGGTTGGGGTTTTAGGACGAGGACGCCATGGTCCGTCACGGGTCGAGGCAAACGCCGGGAGCTGTTGAGGGTCGGTGTTCGACCCATGCCGGACCATGGCTGAGATCATGCCCCCGCCGCGGCTGCGGCTGGTGAAGTGGCCGTGACGCGGTCGGCGGCGCGGAGTTGGCGTCGGTTTTCTCGGGCCGCCTCGAGCTTGCGGTCGCGCTCGGCCCAGATGGTCTTCTGACGTCCCGCGAGCATGGCGTTCGGGGCGACGTAGCCGATGGCGCTGTGAAGGCGGGTGCCGTTGTAGTGCTCGACGAATATGCCGACGATGCGGCGCGCGTCGTCGAGGTCCCTGGGCTGGGTCACGCGCAATGCCTCGCTCTTGACGGTGCGGTTCCAGCGCTCGAGCTTGCCATTGGACTGCGGGTAGTAGGGCGAGATGCGCACGTGGGTCAGGCCCGCGACGCGGACGAAGACTTTGAAATCCTTGGCGATGAACTGCGGGCCGTTGTCGGAGATGACGCGCGGCGTGACGCCCGGAAACTTCTCGAGCGCGCGCTGAACGACGCACTCGACGTCGCGCTCGGTCATCGACTCGCGGATCTCCCAGTGGGTGATGGCGCGGCTGAAGCCGTCCAGGAGCGCGCAGAGGTAGTAGAAGGTCCCGCCGAGGTTGAGGTACGCGATGTCGACGTGCCAGTGCTGGTGGGGCTTGGTGGGCTGCTCGAAGCCTGTGCCCTTGAGGGACTTGCTCCTGGGCCAGGACGACAGACGATTCGCGTCGCTGAGCACGCGATAGACGGTCGACGGCGAGACCGCGACCACGTCGGCGTCGAGCATCATGAAGGCCAGCCGGCGATAGCCTTCGAGGGGGTTTTGGGTGTGGAAATCGAGGATGGCCTGTCGCTCGTCGGGCATGAGCCAGTAGTCGCGCGGAACCTTGCCGTTGTGCTCGTGCGCCTTGCCATAATGGCGGCGCCAGTCGAAGAACTTTCCGCGCGGCAGGCCGAGCCAGCGGATGAAGCGGTCTTGGATGATTTCGGTCTTGGCGGACCAGTCGCGCACGAAGTCGACGATCGCGTCGCGATCGTCGGGGGGAACCCAGCGGCCCGTCAGGGTTCCCCAATCTCTTTTTTTGCGCGGACCAGCTCCTCGGTGACCTCGGCGATGACCGCGTCCTTCCTGGCGAGTCTGGCCTCGAGGTGCGCGATGCGGGTCTCGAGCTCTTGCTCCCGGGACGGCTTGCCCTTGGAGACCAAGAACACCGCCGAGGCGTTCTCGAAGAGCTGCTTCTGCCAGTAGTAGAAGACGCTCGGCTGGACCTTGGCCGCGTCGCAAACATCTGAGACCGGAACCTTCTCGACGTGGTGGCGTTTGAGGATGGCCGCCTTCTGATCGGCCGAGTGATGACGACGCGGACGCTTGGAACTCATGGCTCTCCTTGGCCCTCCAATCCGGAGGGGTCAAGAAGTCAGCTTGCTGCGGGAGCATGACACTGGCCGGTAACATCATGGGGTGGTCTCGGTCACGGTCGAACTCCCATGGCGCTTCCAATGCGGATCACGCTTCCGGACGGTTCGGAGAGTGTCCAAGAAACCCGGGAAACTCCAGCAAGGTCACTGCCCGATGGACGATTCGATCGGATTCGCAGAACCTATCCCCGGGCCGCGTCAATCGCCTCGCGATACACCCCCAAGTACTGCGAGACGACCACTTCTTCGGCCCACAACGCGACCGCACGCGCGCGTGCCGCAGCGCTCAACTGTCCGTGGCGGTCACGGTCCTCAAGGATCCAGCGCATGCCGTTGGTGAGATCCTCAGGGTCGTATGGTTCGGCAAGATACCCAGTCTGCCTGTCCGCCACGACATCCGGCAATCCGGTGCAATTGAATGCGACCACCGGGCAACCGCAGGCCTGAGCCTCAGTGCCGGCCTGTGGCAGATTATCTTGCCTGGACGGAACCACCATCAAGTCAGCCGCACTGTATGCGAGCGCCAACGTGGCGTCGTCGTTCAAGTGCCCCAACCAGTGCATCGGCAAGCCCAATTGGGGCGAGTTTGCCGGTTCACTTTGTCCAAAGACAACCGCTTCTATTCCAGGAATCTGACTAGCAATGCGAGCAAGAGCGGCCTGCAACAAGTCCCAGCCCTTGCGGGGATCAGCTCCCCCACCGAGGGCACCGAAAATCACCAGGCGAGGATCAGGTGGCAATCCCAGTACCTGCCTCGCCAGCCCCTTCGGCCACGGCTGAAACTGCCCCATATCGAGTGCGTTCGGGATCACCCTGACGGGATTCTCATTGAGCAGTGCACTGCCTCTTATGCACTCGAATAGCCAACGACTGGGCGCGACCAGATGCATCCGATGGTGCCAAGCCCGCCGCTTGCGCGCCCAGGTCCATCGGTCGACATCAAGCCCATGGTGGCCATCTGGGCGGTTACCGCGCAGATAGCCGCGGCGCCAGCGAGCGTCCATGTCGTCCGGAGCGTAATGCTCGGCACCACAAAATGCCCACATGTCGTGCAGTGTCCAAACGATGGGTTTACGCAGCCGCCCGATCTCCTCGATTGCCAAGAACTCGTTGTTGATCCACTGCAAGTTGATGACGTCTGCAGTGGACGCACTTAGACTCGTCACCAGCCCGGAGGGCAGCACCGTCGGAGAGTGCAAAACGCGGTTCGGTGATTTCTGGAGATGCATGAGGAGGCCGCCGAAATGCGGCCGAACTACACCTATCGCCTTTGCCAACTTCCCCGTCGGCCCCTCAACCGTCGCCAAGTCGGAGTTCCTTACCCCCACTCGCATGCGACTGTCCGTGCCCGACTTCAAGAGAGCTTTGTGGAGCCTCAAGGCTGCGCGAGCCGCGCCACCTGAAGAGTCGGACTGCGATAGCAGCAGAGGTTTCATCGGTTCCTGGCCTCCACGTACGTTGACTCGGCGCCCAGCCGCGGATTGCGCGCAGGATTCAGCACACGACGACACTCGGCGAGAAAGGCCTGCACGCGCTTGCCTGGGATGTGCTCGGCGGAGTGCGAAGAGTAGCCAACGTGCCCTGCCCGGTCGCCAATCAGATTCGCTTTTGTGACGAGCGGTGACACCGGAGCATAGTCACGACTGAGCCAGCTCGTGTTGGTCCGTTCCAAATCATCCCTTCCGGTAGCATGCTACGACAGTATGGCCCTTGATTCCTACTCTCGCCTTACGCGGCACGCAAGCAAGGATCCCGGCCAATCTCGACAGGGTCCGCGCACCCGGTCTGGAGTCCAGCGCCCTGAACTCGAGTCCGGTTGCTTGTCGAAGAACGGATTCAAGCCAAACCTTGCGCGCCCAGCGGCGATGGTAACTTGCCACAGGCTCGTGTACTAGCGCGATCATCTCCAGCCCATGAAGTCTGCCAATCTTGCGCAAGGCGGCTTCCGACCAGTGCGTCACATGATGTGGCGGCATATTGAGCGGACTGTTGACCGCGGCTCCAGCGAAACCATCCCTGGACGGCACGGCAAGAACCAGAATCCCACCAGGTTTCAGACAGTCCACACACGCCTTGACGAACTCAGCAGGCGCACTGACATGCTCCAAGACTTGGAACGACACCACCGCGTCATACTGATTCGGCTTTCGTTTTGCGTGTTCCTCAACCGTTTCCTTGATGAGATGGACGCCCGCCATCCTGGCCGTTTGAATGGCTTTGTCATTGAACTCCAAGCCCGTGTAGCGGTCGACCCCGACAAGACCGGCGAATACCGCCCGCCCTGACCCCACTTCCAGTACGGGTCCTTTCGCTGGAAGCAAGGACAAGGCGATTCTGTATTCCTCCTTCTCCGCCAAGTAGTACCAGTCGAAGTCCTGAAGCTGTTCGTAAAGCGATTCGCCCCCCGTCTCCATGGGAAAGAAGAACCTCAAATCGCAATTCGGACACTGCCTCAATTCAAGTCGCGTGGACTTCAGCGCATTCTGCACGCCAAGCGACCGCGCGTAGAGATCATTGATCTCGGTGCCTAGAAGCACTTCTAGAGTGGATGTTGAGGAACAATGGCATAGCGGACAGCTTGGAGTCACAGTCGCCTGTTCGAGTTTCGCGCCGGTGTCGACTTCGGGTTTGGGCGCCCCATACACCACTGGTGCCACGCACGCCATCGTGCGCCGAGCGCCCCGGAGGGCGCGAGCCACGCGGCCCTCGGTTGCGAGCTTGCGCATCACGTTCGACCGGAGGCGTTGCCGGATCGATGCCGAGCTTGTGAAGAACCGAGCCTTGGCGAGGTACATACGTCGGTCGTGCCCGACAGGCACGCCTCCCACTTGGATCGGTCGAGTGGACAACGCGGCGTCGAAGCGCGTGGTGCTCCCACTGTGTATTCCTGTGCCATCGTTGCCGATGTTCGCGACGAGGGATTTGCCAGGATAGAGTGTCAGCTTGTCGGCAAGGAAAGCCGACGCGTACCAGCGTATCGCCCACGAGTCGTTGCGACCGGCGATCTGGTCTTCAAGCATGCGCACGAAGTCGTAGGTATTGTCGTAGTCGAACTCGCGCTCACGGCGTGACTGTCTGAGCTGCGCCAGTAGCTCCGGCCCGGACTCGCAGAAGAAATCCCAGCCTCGCTTCCAGGTGCCCCAACCCCAGCAATCGGTGCCGCGAAGGAAGAATGTCTCCGGGTGCTGCCCACGCATCGGCAGGAGGTAACCGTGCGCCGAGATCACGCGCTCATCGTCGCGATAGATCGCAAGAGCGTCGTTCATGTACCTCAGGAAATAGGGCGAGGTCAGGAGGTCGTCCTCGAGAACAATGACCATCCCGAAGCGATTGACCGTGGCAGTCACGCCGTCGATGATCGATCGAGCCAACCCCCAGTTGACGTCTCGCTCCACGACAGTCACAGACGCGAAGCCCGTGATCCTTTGGCAGATGGCCCGGACTTCTTGCACGCCAGCCAAGGCCGCAGGGTCTTTCGCTGCATCTGAATAGACAATGAGTGGCGTCTGGTCCGCCAACTCGTTCCGCGCCAGGTGCGCGATGGTTTGCGCCAGGTGCACCGGTCGGTTGTATGCGAAGAGACAAACAGGTGCTGCCATATGATTCCTCCCCTGCGCCTGCGCGGGCCGTCATCCCGCCCTTCCAGGCGGGCCGCCTCCTGTTTCCGCCTCGGCTCAGTCGGCAATTGGCGTCATCAGCTCTCACTGGTCATCCGCTCATGCGCGCTTTCGGCGGACGTTTGAAGGCATCCATGACGATCGAAGTGTAGGCCAGCCGGCCCCCGCGGTTCCGCTCGTCGAATCGCATGGATCGCGCGATGGGGCCGCCTTCGGGGGACCACTCCGTGTAGTGAAAGGCCCCCAGTTCGTCAAAATACTCATAAGAAACAACCTCGAAGCCAGCCTCCTCCAAGACCTTCTTCAGGGTATCGTGGGTATAGAGGATCTTGTGGTCGTGCGACCCATCGCCACTCCCACCCGGTCTCACCCAATCGATATACCGCGGGTCTGGATGAAACCCATCTGGCACGGCGATTCGAAAATACCCGCCTGGCCTGAGGTACGTGTGGCACATCTTGGCTGCAGTTAGGCCGTCCTCCGGGTCGAGATGCTCCCACACGTGCTCTGCGAGGAGCGCGGCGAGGGTGTTCGGCTTGAACAAGCGATCCCAGTGACTTGGATTCAGCAAGTCGAGATCACTTTGCTGCGTGGCTATCCATCCGGACACACGCGTGCCACCCGCGCCAACGATGATTCGCTTTTCCGCCGACGTTTCCAGGCGGAACTTGAGCCAGGCTATCCGAGCTGCCTGTCCCCCACGCCGAATCAGGTCCGCAACCCATGGGATGGTAGACTTGTCGTCACAAACATCCCCTGCGCTCCCCGCGAAGGTTGTCGGCTCGTCCGAATTTCCCGAACCCGATGCGCCACAATCACGCGCATCGAGGTATGCGAGAATCGCAGGGAAGTAATTGTCGTATTGGTAAAGCGCCCGAAAGGCACTGAACGCGGCCTCGCGATAACGCTCGTAGTCGGCAAGAATCGTGGCGACAGCGGACGGTAGGTCTGAGGGCTCTTTGATCAGGACACCGCACGCATATCTATCCGTCAACTCGCGGTAGTTCCCCATATCGAAACCTATGATCGGGATACCCGACTGCAGGTAAAGCGCAATCTTCTCGGACGAGAACGCGGTAAGTCGGTCGTTCACGTATCCACCGTCATAGAGAACTAACCCGATGGTGGCCGAGGAGATCACCGCTCGAATCTCCGACGCGGGCACGCTACGGAGAGACAAGACCACGCTGGCATGTCTTCCTAGCGGGCTGAGCTCCCGAATGTCCTTAGCCGGGCCATGACCATGAAAGACCATGGTCCAATCGGAGGGCAGCTGACCGGCGACCTGAGCGATCTCTTGGCACCGGCGGTTGGCGCATATCATCCCAAAATAGAGAAGAACCTTCTTGTCCCGTGGAATCCCGGTCTCGGCGTACACCCAGGAACTCTTATCAGGGTTCAGATCCGCATCGAGAGCTACTGGTAGATAAAGGAGACTCGTCGACCGGACCGCGTTGCCGGCGAGGAGCGCGTCAGCCCTCGAGCGATCCTGGATGATGGTCGCGGAGGAGCGTTGGTGGTACCAACGCTCCTCTGCGCGCAATCGGGGAAACCGCTCGTCGCCCACAAATCCCGGACAGTCGTCGAGATACAACTCGAGACTATAGTAGAGATAGGGGACCTTCAGTACCTCAGCGACTCGCCCAGCCCAAATCAGCCCCTGTTTCTCGACGCCAATAAACCAGCAATACGGTTTGGCCCCGAGACAGGCCAAGGCCTGGTCAACCGCCCCGGCATCGACGCATGGGAGTCCAGCCGAGGCCGAACCTCGAACCTGCTTCCGCACCTCGCGAACCAGGCGAAGCACCCGGTCCGCAAGCCGGCTCGGGGCCGCCCCCCGTCCTCGGATCCAGGTGAGCACTTGACGAAGGATCCGGGTCGATTTCGTGGGCTGGGCGGAGAAATCGCGCACGCTAACCTGGTCACCTGACAGGCTCGTCAGCTCGACGAGATCCGTCCGGCAATCCTTGAGAAATAGATCGACCTGGTATTCGTTTTGGGCGAGCTTTCGCGCTAGATTGAGCGTGTGAGCTTGGAGGGGCCATTCATATTGAAATATGGCTATTCGGCGCGGCTCCCGAGTATCGTTCCTAGCAGACATGGTTCACCGCCGAGTACGCGGCCCCGGCTCTCTTGTCTCGCATTGCACCCCCGCTAGAAGCGCTCTTTGTCCTTGCCCTCGGTAAAGGGGCCCTGCTTGACCTCGAGCAGCACCAAGTCCTCGTGCGGCAGGAAGCCATGCCCCCCGGCCATCAGCAAGACCGCATCCCCCTCTTCGAGAACGCGCTCGGCAAACGGCTGCCTGTCGTCGTCGAATAGGGTAAGCGTCATCGAGCCCTTGCGCACGAGCAGGAACTCCCACGTGTGATCGATTCGGCGTTCGTTCTTCACGTGAAGATGGCGAGGAATTGGCTCACCAGCACGTCGGCAGACCAAGCCCACCTGCAGCAAGTCCGAGTCGCCACTGAAGAAGGTCGTCACATCGGCCGAGAGACCGCGACGGATGATCATGCAGTAGGCCCGTCTGCCATCCGTCACCAACTCCGGCTGCATGAGACTCCTCCCATCCACGATGCCAACGATTCAGGTCCACTCCAAGGCGGCTCTGCTATCGACCCGCGAGCTTCCGCGCGACGACGAACCCGTACCACGTCCGAAGTCCTAAATCCTCCCTCGTCATCCATTGACGCGCGGCAGCGCGCTCGAACCCATTCGCGCGCAACTGTCTGTCGACCTCGGGCAGAAACACGTACCGCATGCGGTGCGTCTCCTGTTGTTCCAGGCACTGACCAGTCTGCCGCTCTCGAATGCGACTGTCGAACCGAACCTCCACCACATTTTCGTTCGGGTGCAGGACCGGCTCGCTGATCCGCAGCACCTCCATGGCTTCATCGGAAACGCGCTTCACCCTCACGACCGGCGGATCGGAAAGAACACCAGGCCCATACCAGAAATCGAAAAGCAGCAGGCCGCCGGGCGCGACATGCTCGGCCGCGACTCGGAAGAACCCGTCGAGCTTGGCGTCGGACGCCATGTAGTTGACGACGTGGAACAGCGCCACGACCGCGTCGAACTTCTTCGAGAGCCGCAGCTCGGCAACGTCGCCACACGTGAACTCAGCCGCCACCCCGCACCGGGCCCGCGCTAGCTCGAGCATGTCGGGACTGAGATCCACACCGTGCACGCGCAGTCCCATACGTTGGAACTGCTCCATGTATCGACCGGTCCCGCATCCGAGTTCGAGCACGCCCTCAGCGCCCGGCCGGTATTGACGAAGCGCATCGACCACGTAGCGAGCCTCGGCCGCATAGTCCTTGCCCTGGTACAGCAGGTCGTAGCAGCGAGCATAGACGTCGCGAAAGGCTTCGGTCACCCCAACACCTCACGCACCGCGGTTGAGACCTCGTCAATTTGGGCATCCGTCAATGCCATGCCGCTCGGCAAGTAGAAACCCTGCCGCGCCATCGCCTCGGCAACCGGATAGCTCTTGCCGGCGTACCAGCCCCGGTTCCGAAACACGGGCTGTTCGTGCA
>SXGT01721352.1_pt1 | contig 11122 bp, 11 predicted proteins | sample 3176221 | NCBI WGS metagenome assembly SXGT01 (sample SAMN11356862, study PRJNA531348) | freshwater metagenome | isolation source: freshwater sample F1-120 | place: China: Fuxian Lake, Yuxi | collected 2017-12-25
CAGGGCTGCCGGCGCCAAACGCCGCGGTCGTCGCACGACGGCAGGCGCTGATGGAGGCCTCGGCGCGGGTGGAGCGCGAGGTCGAGGCGGCGCTGGCGGCGGCGCCGGCGCTGGGCGAGATCGGCGCCACGCGGGCGGTGGCGGCGCTCTTGCCGCTCGGAAACCTCCTGTTCGCAGCCAGCAGCATGCCGATCCGCGACCTCGACATGTACGCGCCAGGGCGCGGCGGGGCGCGTTCCGTGCACGCCAACCGCGGCGCCAGCGGCATCGACGGGCTGGTGGCGACGGCCCTCGGCTGCGTCCTCGGCGCCGGACGCCCCGGCGCGCTCCTGATCGGCGACCAGGCGCTGCTGCACGACATCGGCTCGCTGACGGTGCTCGCGGCGACGTCGGCGCCGCTGACGGTGGTGCTCATCCACAACGGCGGTGGTGGCATCTTTGACTTCCTCGACCTTGGCGACGACCGCGACCTGCGCGAGCGCTGCTTTGTCGCCGCCCACGACACTGACTTCTCAAGTCTTTGCAACGGATTCGGCATCACCTACCGGCGTGTCGCGGCGGCGGCTGAGCTCGGCGCGGCGCTGAGTCGTCCAGCGGCTGCGGGCCCGATGGTGGTCGAGGTCCGCACCGACCGCGCCGGCAACGTCGCCGAACACCGCCTGCTGCAGGCCACCCTCAAAGCGCGGCTCGACGCTCTGGTCGGTCCGTGACGCCGCTGGCGTTCGACAGCGTCGGCCGGCTCGACGACCCGGCGGTCGTGCTGGTTCACGGCTGGCTCGGCGATCGCCGCGACTGGGACGCGGTTGTCGCCGCCCTTCGCGCCGCGCCGGGCCTGCGCCTGCTGCGCCTTGAGCTGCCGGGCCACGGCGCCTCGCCACCAGCCGGACCAGACACCGCGCACGCCGTGACGGCGCTGTGGGCGACCCTCGACGCCGCAGGGGTCGGGCGGGCGACGCTGGTCGGCTACTCGATGGGCGGGCGGCTTGCGCTCTCCGCGGCGCTGAGCGCTCCGCGGCGCTGCGCTGGCGTCGTGATCATCGCCGCCTCGCCGGGCCTACAAGACGCTGACGCCCGCGCCGCGCGGGCCCGCCTCGACGACGCCCGCGCTGAGGAGCTGGTCCAGCTCGGCTTGGCGCGCTTTGTCGAGGCTTGGTACGACCAGCCGCTCTTCCGCGGCCTCGCCCAGTTCCCCGCGGCGCGCGCTGCCCTCGCTGAGAGGCGCGCCGAGGGCGACGCGGCGGCGATGGCTGCGACGCTGCGCGCGCTCTCGGTCGGCCGTCAGCCTTGGCTGGGCTCGCTGCTGGGTGGGCTGCCGCCGCGGTCGCGCTGGCTGGCTGGCGAGTTGGACACGGCCTACGCCGACCTGGCGCGTCGAGCCGCTGCTGTGGCGCCAGACGGCAGCGCGACCCTCATCCCAGGCTGCAGCCACGCCCTGCTTCACGAGGCGCCCGAGGCCGTCGCCGCCGCCATCACCGGCAGCTGCGCCGAGGCGCTCGACCGCTGGCCCGGCCCAGCGCGACGCGAATTGTGATCGCCGCCTCGCTGCTGCACCCTTCTCGCCGTCGTCGAGCCCGCGGAGCGCGACTGCCAGCGCCGGGGTGCGCCGGGCCATGCCGGCCGGAGCAGCACATTCGACGGGGGAGGCGTTCCAATGTCCCAGCTGCTGGCCGCCCAGGTCGCGCGCGCCGCGCCGCCATGGAACGTCTCGGCATGGATCAACTCCGACAGGCCGCTGGTCCTCGCCGATCTGCGAGGCCGAGTAGTCGCGCTCCACGCGTTCCAGATGCTGTGCCCAGGCTGCGTGTCGCATGGCATTCCGCAGGCACAACGCATCGCTGCGCAGTTTCGGCCCGAGCAGGTCAGCGTCGTCGGGCTCCACAGCGTCTTCGAGCACCACGACGCCATGGGGCCGGTGTCGCTGGCGGCCTTCCTCTACGAGTACCGGGTGCGCTTCCCGGTGGCCATCGACGAGGCGGGCGTCGGTACGCCGATCCCAAGGACGATGGAGGCGTACCAGATGCGGGGCACGCCGACGCTCATCCTGCTCGACAAGCAGGGCCGACTGCGCCTGCACGCCTTCGGTCGGCCCGAGGACATGGCGGTCGGGGCGGCGATCGCCACGCTGCTCGCCGAGCCCTATGACGCAGCCAGCGACCTGGCGGAGCGCGGTGACGCCGCGGACGTCGCGACCGGCCCGATGACGCCGCCAGCCTGCGACGACGACGGCTGCAGCGTGTAGGACCGCCAGCGACAGGTGGCGTCCCCGGGGCGCCGGCAGCGCGTCCCGGCGAGACTTGCCACAGCGGCCGGCGGCGGGCACTTTGCGGGCGGGCAGGTCGGGAGATCGCGCAATGCCAAGCCGGCCCTATTCTGCACTCTTTCTTCAGCCTCACCGCGCCTTCGCTGGGTTGCGACAGGTCGCCGCCCATGGCGTGGCCGTTTGCGCCTTCACCTTCGGCTGCGGCGCCGAAGGTGATCAGCCCGTGGTCGGCACCGCCGACGCAGCGGTCGGTCCCGGCCAAGACGGCCAGCTCGTCGTCGGCCAGCCAGGTGGCGCTGGCGCCGGCAGTTGGCTCGCCTGCGGCGACGTGGCCAAGGCCACCTGCGCGGCGCTGCAGCGCTGCGACCCGCACTGGCTGCAGATCGACTTCGGCACGGTGGCGGCGTGCGAGCCGCGGGTGCAACAGGCCTGCGCGACGCAGGCTGGCGCGGCGGACGCCGGCGGGCTGGCGCTGCCGCTGCAGGCCTGTCTCCAGCAGCTCGGTGCCGACTGCCGTGCGCTGCGTCCCGGCCACTTGCCCACCTGCGCCCTGCTGCCAGGGGTGCGGGCCCAGGGCGCCGTCTGCGCCTTGGACGCCCAGTGTCAGAGCCTGAATTGCAAGGCGACCAGCGGCAGCGCGCCTGGCTGTGGGGTCTGCCAGCAGCTGCCAACGCCGGCCGCCTGCGCCAGCGCGAGCTGCCCGCCTGCGCTCTCGACCGTCGGCGCCGACTGCAAGGCCGCCCCATGCGCCCACTCCCTCGGTCTGCAATGCAACAAAGAGACCCGTCGCTGCGAGGAGATCCCGATGCTCGCCGCGGGCGCCACCTGCGACATGACCACGATCGCGACGGGTAAGCTGCAGGAGTGCCATGATGGCGCCTGTATGAACCAAAACGACATGGGCCGCGGCACCTGCATGGCCTACGCCGCCGACGGCGCCACCTGCGGCTGGTGGACGGGCCCGGCCTGCCGCTGGCCGGCGCGCTGCGTCGCTAGTACATGTACGCAGACCCCGGCCGCGTGTACCGAATAGCTGCCCTGCCGCGGCGAAGCGGCCTAGACTGGCGAGCGGCGCAGGGGGCCCGCTCGCATCGGGCAAGTGGCGCAGTTCGCGGCGACCTGCGTCAGCTCCAGACAGCCAAATGCAGCCGGCAGGAGCCGGTCGCCGCAGCTCCGGCGACGATATGCGCCGCCGGCGTCACCAAACGGTGGATCGCGCATCTCATGGCAGGGGGGCGGGATCATCTCGCCAGCCACCTGCCGTAACGGACCGTGGCGACGCGCCACTGGAGGTCACCATGAGCGCCGCCAGCAGAGGACGCCGAGGCGCTTACTTGCTGCTCGCCACCGCGCTCGCAGGCTGCGGTGGAGACGTTGCGGGCAGTGGCCTCGGGCCCGATCCCTTTTGGCTCGACAGCGACGACGCGACGCCTGCGGACGGCGGCGGCGACGCCAATGCCAACCGCGTAGACGCGACGCCGACAGACAGCTTGGAAGCGACGCCCGAGGACCAGGACGCAGCGACGCCCGCAGACAGCGGCGACGCGACGCTGGCGGACGGCGGCGGCGGGATGGCCGACGCAGCACAAGACGGCCAAGCACAGCCGCAGGAGCTCCACTTCGCGGCGCTGCTGACGTCTACGGAACAGACGCAGGACCCTAGCCCGTTTGGGGACGCCTGGGTCGAGCAGACCACCACCACGCTGGCCTTGGTCCGGGTGGTCTGGCAGGGCGACGTCGGCACCCGCTGGATCCAGACCTGCGCGCTCCACACCACGGTCGCGCACGGCGCCAAGCTGACATATCCAGCGGCCTTCCTGGCGGCCGTCCCGGTCGAGCCTGCGCCGCTGTCGCGCACAGGCAGCCAGTGGTCGCAGCCCGAAGTCGTCGAAGTGGTCGGACTCAAGAGCGGCTACGCCGGGGCCATGCCAAAGACCGGTGAGGCCAAGCACGCGGCGTTGGTCGATGCCGATGGCGATGATCACCCCGGCGTGACGCTGGACGTCAACGTCCAGTTGCTGGGCAGCAACAGCCTCTATGTTGCGCAACGGGCGCGCATCACTTGGTCAGGCGCCATCGACGGTAGCGGCGCCCTCTACGCCGAGCCGACGGTGCTGCAGGAGCGCAGCGTCGTCGGAGCCTCGCTGTCGTTGCTGGTGGCGGACACGCCGAGCAAGGCCGTCGCGGGCAAGCCGGCCCACACCCTGCGCTGGCTGCCACTGCCGGGTCCAATCGGCTGCGCTGCGCTTGTCACCGAGGCCAAAGCGCGCACCGGCGCACCCTGGCCGCCGCCGTCGAAGTAGAGGCCGCCACCGCGCGGCGCGAGCATCGCCTGCGAAGGCCCAGGGTCGCAGACAGTTTGGTGTCGTAGATGCGGAGCAGGGGGCGTCTCTGGCTGGGGAGAGCCAGAAAATGACTCATGTTCGGATGGGGGACGCCGTGCTCCCAATCGTCAAACGACCAGAGGCGGACCGGTGAAAGCTGGCGGCGTCTCGAGCTGACGGCGCAAAGGAGACCAGATGCCCATCGACGGCCCCAGCCCAGAGCCCACCAGCGCTCCGCACATCGTCTCTTTCCAGGCGGCGACGGATGATGGCGCGCGCCACGGGCCGACATCAGCCGTCGGGCCCGATGGCGCCGCTGTCGCCGCGGCCGCCGCCGCCCGACGCAAGAGCCAAGTCGAGGGCCCCGCCAGCGTCGTCATCGACCTCGACCGGGCTGCGGTGCCGCCGCTTCCCAACGTCACGGCCCAGCGGCACGCGGTCATGATGTACGCTCGACCGCATGAGCATGAAGACGACAGCGACTCCAGCCCGAAGACGTCGTCGTCCCTCCCGCTGAGCCGTTCGATCGCGGGCGAGCAGCAGCGCCAGCCGCCGCAAAGCCCTGCGCTACCAAGCGATGTGGCAGCGCAGGAGGGACAGCCCGCCGACAAGGACGTCATCGTCCAGTGCGCGCGTTGCCGCAGGTTCTGCGACCCCACCGACCGATCGAGGTGGAAGTCGACGCTGCCGCGACCCACCCAATCGCTGCGGAGCCTCAGCCACGACCTCTGTCCGCTCTGCCTCGATCTCTACTACGGCGAATAGCTGACAGAGCCCGTCTCAGGGACGGACGTCAAAGCCGAAAAATGCCTCACGCGGCTGCTCGACACGAGTGACGCGTTGAACGCTGCCGGCGAGCGGCCCGTGTGAGCACCAGCGGTGCGCCGCGGCTACGGCGGCCTCGTCACCCTGGATCGTGACCTCGACGCCGCCGCCCTCAGCAGCGCGGACCCAGCCGAGCAGCTTGGTCTTATTGGCGTACAGCTGCAGAGCGGTGCGATAGCCAGGCGGCAGTGCGCCCTCGACACGCAGGTGGACCTGAATGCGTCGTCCTGTCATCGGGCCCTCCGGCTGCAGCGCGCCGCCGTGCCGGGTGTAGCATCGTCGCCACGCCGCGCCTACCATCAGCGGTGGCCTAGCATCAGACGACCGAGCCCAGCGGCCGCGTGGGCTGCGAGCGTCGCCGGAGCGGTGAGTGGCCTCGGTGGCGGCAGGCGCACACATTTGGGTGCCGTGGGCGTCGAATTGCGCACGGCCAGTCATCACGGGTCGCGACTCGCGCTCGGCGAAGCTGTGCCACCGACTGCGCTGGGGTGGTGAAGGGACTAACCGCCGACTTCGGTCGCCGGTGCCGGCAGGGCGTGGCGTCGCGCGTCGCGCAGGGCCTCGACCCGCTTGGCCGCGGCGGCCACCGTCACGGAGAGCGTCGAGATCGAGGGGAAGTCACCGCTCGCCTCGACGTGGCGGGAGATCTCCTCGGACTGCAGGCGCACCACGCAGGGCACCGGCGATCGCAAGGCGCCGAGGCGGAGCGCTAGGTGCAGATTGGTCGCGTCGCGCTGGGTCAGCGCCAAGACGACGCACGCCGACCGCACCGAGGCGAGGCGGAGCGACTCTTCGGCCTCTGCATCGCCGACGACAACCGGGACGCCGATGGCGCGCAGCTGGGCGACCCCATGTGAGCTCTGTTCGCGCTCGACCACGACCACCGCGACACGGCGCCGCTGGAGCTCGGTCGCCACGGCCGTGCCGACGGTGCCAGCGCCGAAGATGACGACGTGGCCGCGCATCGCGACGGCGACCCGCAAAATCAGGCCGCCGAGCCGCCGGGTCAGCAGCCAGTCCGCCAGCAAACCCGCCATCGCCGCGGTGAAGCCAGCACCAAAGAGCATCACCGCCATCCCGATCAGCTTGGCGGCCGGCGATGCGTCCCGCAGGTGGATGTCGCCGTAGCCCACCGACAATGCGGTGACCCAGACGAAGTAGAAGGCGTCGAGGTAGGTGAGCCCGAGCTCTCGCGCGAAGTAGGCAGCGGTCGGCAGCAGGCCCATCAAGAAGCCGGCGAACACCGACCAAAACAGCGCGCCGGGGCGTGGCAACATGCCGCGGACGGCGGCGAGCGGGCGACGGATCACGCGCATGCGCTCGCCTTGGGCCGCCATCAGACGCTCGACCAACTCCAGCGCCACCGGCGTCGCCGCCACCGCGGAAGAGAAGGGCTCGGCGCCCGGCACGCTGTGGGCAACAAAGGCGCGCAGCTGTGCGTCATCCAGACGGACCAGGAGCGGCAGCGTCGGCGCCAGGCGGCGCGCGGCGAGCAAGGTGTCGACGTTATCGCTCTGGTCGTCACCTGCCGCCACGAACGCGCCATACTCGGCGAGAGGCAGCTGCGCCAGCTCGATGGCCCACGGTGGCGCGCCGCGCAAGACGGGCACATGCAGCAGGTCGAACTCGGGACCGCGGTTGGCAGCTTCATCCGCGGTCGCCAGCGCCAGACAGGGCACCTGCGCCGCCTGCAGGCGCTCGATGAGCCGGAGGCCCATGGCGCTCATGCCGACGACGATGATCGGGTAGGAGCCGGGGGCGGGCAGCGGCGGTAGCGGCGATGACATGGTCGGCTGGGCTCCCTGCGGCAGCAACGGAGCCTGACGCCCGCCACGACGCTCGTCAATTTGCCCGGCGCGCCGGCAGCTGGTGTCAGCTCACCACGCCGATGGTGGGCCGTTGAGCCCTGCAAGCGGCCGCCCGCCAGCGACGGAGCCAGTTGCGCCGCCGGCCCCGCCGACGCCGCAGACCTTGCCTTCGCGCAGGCCCAAGGTCGGCGCGGCCTGCGCTCGGAGGTCCGCAAGGTCTCGTCGACGCTGAGCATTCGATGCTGCCTCGGTGACGACATCGCCAGGCAGCGGCGCGGCGCGAGCCGGAACGACCGCTAGTGGCCGCCACCGATCGGCGTCGCGCTACCCATCATCCAATCCATGTCGTAGTCGTGGAAGATCACAAGGTAGTCGCGCTGAATCGCTGCGATCTCGGCGTCGTCTTTGACGACGATGGCAGAGAAGAGCCCGCGACCGATGTTCTCGACCTGCCGCGCGTGGTCGTGGAGCGGCCAGGTCCCGACCGTGTCGGCGGTCCAGGTCGACACGGTCGGCTTGCCGCCCGGCATCGCCATCGACACCTCCATGGTGCCGTCGCTCTCGACCTTGTAGGCCACACCGTGGGGATGGAGGCTGGCCGGCACATCTGGCATCAGGTTCCGCAGCTTGACCGTCACCTCGGTGCCTTTGCGCAGCGACAGGATCCAGGCCGAGTGGGTCGACTTCTCGCCGGCGGCAAAGCGCGCCGTCAGGTCCGCCGCGGTCGCCGCCTGCCAGCTCGCCTCATCGGGCATGGGGATGTAGAGCCGCGCCTTTCGGACCACATCGACCAGCTTGCCGGTCGCCGGGACGAAGCTGCGGGCGACGACGAGCGGCACCTCAGCCGCGACGACGTGGACGGTCAGCTTCTGGCCGGGACCACCGAGCGGCGGCGGCACCTCATGGGCGAAGCGACCCGCGGCGTTGGGCGCGTCATCGCCGACGGGCTGCTCCTTGGCGCCGGGCGCCGGCAGCACGCGGAAGATGCCCCACATGCCAGTGACGGCGTGGGTCTCGACGTGGCAGTGGTACATCCAGTCGCCGACGCCCGCCCGCTCTGTTGGGTCATCGATGCCGGCGCCGGCATGGAACTCGGCGAGATCGTAGACCTCCGCGGGCCCGAGCGTCTTGGTGTCGGCCGCCTTGGTGCCGTCCTTCCATAGGTGACCGTGGACGTGGAAGGTGTGGAACTGCGGGCCATACGAAGCGGCCCGGATGCGCACCCGCTCGCCGAGCCGCGCCCGCAGCGTCGGCGTCAGCGGCGGCGGCAGGGGATCGTGGCTCTGGCCGCCGTGCATGAGCTGGGCCTCGTTGGGCTGCACGATGCCTTTGGACTGCAGCAACCGCCAGCGCTCCCAGAGGTTCTCGTTGCGCAGGTTGAGGGCGTGCCCGTGGTTGCACATGACGTGCGCCTGCTCGCCTTCACCCATCACCGAGCAGCCGAGCGCGAGCTCGTCCCACGTCAGCGCCGGGTGGCCGGCCTCTGTGTGGCCGTCGTCGTCGGCTTCATGGTCGTCGGCGCAGCCACCGGCGACCAACGCGGCACAGGCGACGAAGCGAGCCAATTCCGAGCGGTGTGTCGCGTACTTCATGGGTTCACCGCGAAGTCGAAGCTGACCTTCTCGGCCGGCTTGGACTTGGCTCCGTCCTGGAGCGTCAGGGTCAGGCGCCATGAGCCCTCCATGGAGGCCTGGAGATCGCTGACGACCACCGCGCCGCCAGCTCCGACGGTCGCGGTTGGGTCGACCAAGCCGCCATGGTTCATCGCTGTGTGGAGGAAGTCGACGCTGGCGCTCAGCGCGCCCGGATCGCCGCCGCTCGCCGTCGTCACCCGCAGCGTTCTGCTGGCAGCGACGCCGACCTGGAGCGTCGGGCCGCCTTCGAGCTTCGTCCGCCAGCTACCGCCGCTGCTCACCACGCCGGCGGCGGTGGCGGCGTCGTCAGCGGCGTCAGCGGCACACCCGAACGCCGGCCCGGCCACGACGGCGACGAGCAGCCACGCCCACGGTCGGGCGGCAGGGCGCTGGGAGCGAACGTTGCAAGGTCTTGGCGCGTATTGCATGCTCTTTCCTTCAACGACGTTTCGGCCGCCACATGATAACCACACGACGTTACCCAGTCCGTCTGATCCTTGAAAGGACTCGCCTGGAGGATTCCGAGATGTCTACCCTTGCTAGCCGTGTGCTGATCTTGCTTGTGACCGCCATGGTCGCCAGCGCTTGCGGCACGTCCAGCGGCGGCGGCGGCGGCGGGGGCGCCATTTTTGACGTTCAGGCCGGCTCCGATGCCACTGCTACCGACACGCCTCAGGCCACCGACAGCGGGGGCGGCGACGCGACCGGATCCGTCGACGCGGCCGACACCGCCGCTGACACCGCCGCTGACACCGCCGCTGACACCGCCGCTGACACCGCCGACACGGCCGCCGACACCGCCGCCGAGGTTGACAGCGCGCCGACGGTCGATCCCGCGCTCTGCGGCGACGACAAGCTGTCGAAGCTCTTCCACACTAAGGTCAAGCCGCTGGTGTCGAACGGCCAGCCGTCGACCTGCAACCAGTGCCATTTCTCGGGCGTCGATCTCGGCATGTTCGTCCAGGAGACGCCCTGCAAGAGCATGGCCTGCATGGTCGAGAAGGGCATGGTCGACTTCAAGGACCCGGCCAAGAGCGAGGTGCTGAGCTGGATCGCCAAGGCGGCGCCGGTGAGCTCCTTCATCACGCCGGCCATCCAGAAGGCCGAGTACAATGTCTTCCTCGAGTGGATCACCCACAGCGCCACCTGCCACGACACCACCTGTGGCGCCATCCAGGACCCCTGCGGAGGCCAGTCGGTCCCAGACTTTAAGCTCGACAAGCCGATGATCGGCGGCTGCGACGAGGCGACGCTGGCGGCGAGCTTTGAGACCAAGGTCTACGCCTACCGCGAGCGGTGTGCCCACTGCCACGCACCCTACGGCGTCGACAACGCCAAGACCGGTGCGCCGCCCTTCTTGGGCAAAGATCCGGGCAAGGCAGGCTCGATCATCACGATGTACAACGTCATCGGCAAGGGCTACATCGACGTCTCGGCACCCGAGAAGAGCCTGCTGCTCCTCAAGCCGCTGTCGCCCAAGGCCGGCGGAGTGCCACACGGCGGCGGCGTCAAGTTCGCCAACAAGAACGACGTCTCGTACAAGGCGTTCTTGCAGTGGATTCAGCAGTTCGCCGCCTGCAAGGCCGTCCCCTAGCCGGGCGACGTCGGTCGGGCGGCGTTTGCCCAACCGCGGACCGCGCCGTGGCCGGGGCTGCCACCCAACTCGCCGCCCGTGCCGCCGCCTTCGCGACCGACGTGATGGGCATAATCGCCGTCGCCGACGCGGTCGCTGCCCTCGTCGGTGCCTCCGACGGTCTGGCGCTCCTCCCCGCCGGCCCCACCCCAGTCGATGTCGACGCCGACGTTGTCGTCTGTGCGCCTTGCCTTGGCTGGGCTTTCGCGCCGTAGCGCCGCCGAGCAGGCGCTGTCCCGCGCTGCCCCCTACCCGCTCTGCCGCCGCGCAATGGACGCCAAAGGCGCGCTCTGCTAGGGTCCCGCGCCCGCGCTGGAGCGCCGCCTCACCGCGGCCCACCGCCCCGCCGCAGGAGTGCACGAGATGCCCGTCGCAGCGACCGACCACCCCGCTCCGCCGACCCAGGACCTAGCCACCGCCGCGGGGCTGGCGCTGCGGCCGCGCGAGCGCTTTCAGGACCTGATCTTGGCGCTCGAGCGCTACTGGACCAGCCACGGCGCCCTCGTCGTGCAGCCTTGGGACGTCGAGAAGGGCGCGGGCACCTTCAACCCGGCGACGTTTCTGCGCTCCCTCGGTCCCGAGCCGTGGGCGGCGGCCTACGTCGAGCCGTCGCGACGCCCGACCGACGGCCGCTACGG
>SXGT01930462.1_pt1 | contig 11122 bp, 11 predicted proteins | sample 3176221 | NCBI WGS metagenome assembly SXGT01 (sample SAMN11356862, study PRJNA531348) | freshwater metagenome | isolation source: freshwater sample F1-120 | place: China: Fuxian Lake, Yuxi | collected 2017-12-25
CCGATGACGAGCGTGCCGCACTCAGCAGTCGTCGGCGCGACAATCGACACAGTCAGACGCCCTGCCGAATACGGCGGCAGATCGGTGATCACCAACGTCGTTTCCGGTTCGATGTCGGCAAAAAAGTAATCGTACCAATCGAAAACAGGCGCGGTATCGTTCAACTCGTAAGTCTGGTTGTAGACCGTTGGGCCAGCGGCACCGTCAGTCATCGAAACGGCGACGGATGTGCCAGCAAGATCGAGCAGCGCCAAAGAGTCGATGATGCCTGGATCCAGAACGACGGTCAGCGGCGTGGCTTGACTCGTGACGGTTCCGATGCCTTCATCAAACATCGCCCAACGATTCGTAGGGCCGACGTCCAACCACCACGCGGTATCGGTCACGGCATGGTTCAGATTGGTTGCCTGGACGCTGCGATAGATGCGGTGAGTAGTTGTGCTGATCGCATGGTCGCCAAGCGCGTAGGTGGTCGCTGCAGACCACGCCGCGTAATCATTCTCGGCGCGCGTAGAACTAACAAAAATACTTCCGGCGACCGGCGTTGGCTTGATGTATTTCATCAGACGATTACCTCAGTGCGCACCGTGTTGCCGCCATTGACGACCGAATCAAGCAAATCTTTTGTCTGTCGCGTGTTGCTCGCGATTGCGCCTTGTCCGGCGCGAAGTTCCTCGCGCAAGGCGCGCACCTCAGCAAGCAACGCCGGATCGCTATCAACGCTCAACCCGATTCCGTACCGGCGCAAGATTGCTGATGATGCCGGATCCACAATTATTTCACCTTTGTGGATGTTTGCGACCATGTCCTGCGGCACAAAACTCGTACCAACAGCAAAGCCATTTATGCGTTTGTATTCTTCCGAATCCTTGATTGCTTCTGTCACCGCCGTGAGACTTACGCCTGCATTCAATTGATCAGTCCAGTAAGCCAATCCGCCGGCTTCAGGATCGCGACCAAGCAACCCGTCAAAAAGTTGATTGACTTGCGCCTCTGCGCTGTTCGCTATGTTCCAGACGATGTCGTCTATGGGCATTCCGGCGGCTGCTTGCGACGTCCAATAAGCAAGTCCAGCTGCTTCCGGTTCGCGCTCCAAGTAAGTCTGGAATGCGGCATTGATTGCGTTGGCTGCGGTTGGCGTCGCCGGTCGAATCGAATTACTTGGTTGCTGCGGAATCACACGTTGCGCCGTTGTGATCGCAGACCCAAGAGCAGTGATTGCATCGCGAACAGAAAGCACCGAAGTGTCGATGCCGCGAAGCGCATCAACTTGGCGTTGCGCATCGAGAATTTGTTGGTCCAACGAAGCAAGCTGCGCATCCGCCAACTCATTGATCCGGTCGCGTTGATCTTCAATCGCACGCAACTCCAACCGCGCGACATCAATCAAATCTTCCTGTGTCGCCAATTGCTCGCCGGCCAAACTTCCTAATGTGTCGAGTTTGCCGGCCTGAACCGCTTGCGCAAATGCAAATTCTTGTCGCGTTGCGTACGTCGCAGTCGTGTCAGTTTGGACGGTGCTGATCGCGCGCTTCAATGCATCAGGATCGCTGATGTTGCCGGTGCTGATCGCCGAATCAATCAGCGCACGCGCGCCGGCCAAACTTCCTGCTTCATCAATGCCGCCACGAAGATTGCGCGCGCCATCCGCCAACGAATCAACGAGACTGGCGATGCTGTCTGCCGCTTTTGTTGCCGTCGATATAACGTCTTGCCATGACTGCTCTTGTGTATCTAATGCCGCGAGTTGCGCGACACGATCAGACTCCACAAGCTTTTTCTCGGCATCTACGGCGCGGCGCACGCCAGCAAGCGCGGCATCAACAGCACGATTAACTCGATCTGTTGCCACACTCATCGTCTCAGACATCAACGTCGCGGCATCTTGCAAATCCCACAACTCAGTTTGCAAAGCTCGCAACTCCGGCGCCAACGCAGCAAGCGCCAACGCGCGCTGTTGCTCAAGAACGGCGGCTGCTGCGACTGTGTCGCCGGTGAGTTTGTAAATCTCAGCTTGCAGCGACAACTTTTGTCCAAGGATATCCGCCGCCTTGGCCGATGCTTCAGCAGCATCTTGCAAGCCCCACAACTCAACTTGAAAGTCTCGCAACTCCGGCTCAAGCTGTTGCAGCGCCAAAGCGCGTTGTTGTTCTTGCACCGCCGCTGCGCCGGCAGCGTCGCCGTTCAATTTGTAGATTTCAGCAAGCAAACCTAACTTGGCGGTCGCCGTGTCCAATGCCTTTTCCGCCGCGCTCTGCTGCTCTCGTTGCAAATCAGCGGCTGACGTTTGTTTCTCTGGCTTTGGCGCGATCAACGAAGACAGATCAGGCACTGCGCTGATAATCGCCGACAGATCGAGGTTTTTCAGAACATCGCCAAGCGCATTGATTGCGGCTTGTGCCGTCGCCGTGACCGATGCAATCGTGGCTTTTGAAACGACTTCGCCGGCCACCATCGGCAGCACAATGGCTTCGTAAATCGATTTGGAAATGTCATCGACCACGCTACCGACCAATGCATTGCGCACGCTTTCCTGAAGAGCACTAGCAAACTCGGCAGCTGCTGATTCGCCGACGTCGCGATTCAACGCAGCATCCATGATCAATTTGCCCAAACCCTTCGCATCAAATCCCGTCCATTCTTCTGCGAGGTCTTTCAGTGCTTTTTCGGATGCGTCGGTAACAGACTTGAATCCTGGCGCAACATTCAACAGCGACGCGTACATCTTGCGGCCACTTTCCGTCGCGAGGTCTTGAGCATCAACCAAGTCACGGAATCCTTCGATGGACTCCGGCATAGCCACGCCAAGACGGTCGAATTCTGCCGCGACTTTTTCTGACAACGTCGCGCGCTTTTCTTCGGCGGTGTAGAAATTTTCGTAGAAATACGAAAGGGCAGCGCCGGCTTGCTCGACGCCACCGAAAGCAGCAACGACATCTGCGCCAAGCTTCAAAAAGCTGATGCCAACTGCTTCCAGAATTGGCTTGAGTTCGATTATGTACAGCAACTTTTTGGCGGAATCGGCGACGGTCTCAAGCGTGGCGCCAGCATCACCAAACGACTCAACCAATTCATTGAGCCAGCCACCGGCAAGAGCAGCTACAAGAACATCTGCGCGCTCAGCAGACAGATCAACAAGACCGGATTCAAATTGGTCGAACAAAGCAACGACTGCCTCGCCGCCGATGTCTGTTTTTGCGACGGCGGTGAGCACGGCATCGCGCGTGGTGTCTGCGATTGCTGCCGTCAATTCTTCCGGCGATCTGCCTACGTTTTCGATTGTTCCGTATTGTTGGTTACGCGAATAAAGCAATTGGCCGTCAGCGCCACGAAGTTGCGCATCAAGCATCGTTTGTGCTGTGCCTTGCGGATCGGTTGAGACGAGCGCGCCGGATCGCGCATCGATGTTCACGCCATAACGACGCGCGACACCCTCAAATGCAGTCTCTATGCTCGTGGCCGTCGCTTTTGCTAGATCATTAAGTGCGCCGCTGATGGTGGTGTCATTGGCGATGTTGGTGAATCCACCCTCTTGCTTTGGACCGCCGCCGCCGCCGAAAGCATCGTCTATCATTCCGCCGATTTGGCTGCCGATGAACGACCCAATTGGGCCACCGAGATACTGACCAAGCGCAGCGCCGGCGGCTGCTCCGTACTGCCCATCCGCCAACTGCATCGCCGCGCTAACGTAACCGCCGTACGTGTCCACTACTTCTGCAAATTGGCTAACGCCGCTTCCAAACTCAGTGAGCATCGGCCCGCCCAACGGCGATTCCGTCGTAAAGATGCTTTTGCCGATGTTGCTGTTTGCGAGACTTTGGAATGCATCCAACGCCGGAGTCTTACTGAAGTTTAAAAGGTTACCAATTCCGCCGCCACCACTAACCAAACTTCCGATTCCGCCGCCGCCTTTCAAGTTGCCCATGATCGGATCGATGATTGCTTGAACCACGATCTTGAGCGCTGCAGTTTTTAGCGTGTTCTTGAGTGTGTTAACAAACGTCTCACCGAATCCGTTGCCTGCTTCAAATCCGCGCATCAACGCATCAGTCAAGCTGCGCTCGATGTCGTCAGAGAATTTCTCCCATGCCTTAGCTGAATCTTCCGCCGCCTTTTTCGCTGCATCTTTTGCTTCGGTGCCGCGAAGCGCAGCAGCAACCCGTTTGCGCGCGGCAATTTCCTTTTCTAGATTCGCAACAACTGCCTCTTGCCCGTCGATTCCATCGGCCATCCGGCGCTGCTCTTCCAACCGCGCGATGATGGTTTCCTCGATTGCAGACTTTGTGAGCCCATAGGTGTCAAGTTCTGCTTCGGCAGCTATCGCGCGATCATACTGCGCAGAGATGGAATCGCGCGCCGCTTTCGTGGCTGCATCGACCGCATCTGCCCAATCCTTTTCTGCCTTGATGGCCGCTTCAGATGCGTCTTTGAACACCTTCTGTTGGCTGTTCAAAGCAAACAACGCTTCGGTGAATTTGGCCGCGCCGGCAGCTGTTCCATCGAGCAACTGACTGAGCGTGCCGACAGTCTTCAAATAGTCGGCATCGAATCCAGTTTGCTTGGCAAAGATTTTGTTGAGCGCAGCGCCAAGTTCATCGACGTCCTTTTTGGCGGTCTTGGTGCTCTCCGAAACACTGCTGAAGTTCAACTTTGGCTTTTGTTGCTCTACGACCGTCGCTGCTGCGGCAGTTGCCGTGCCCATCCCCATCACACCAGCCACGTACTCATCTTGGGCCTTGCGTGCCGCTTCCGCATCGGCAACCATCGCATCGCGAATGGCAGCAAAGCCAGAGAAATTGCCAGAACTCAATGCCGCGAGTTGCGCCGCGATTCCGCCAATTTCAGTTCCAACACCTTTGAACACAAACGCGACTTCCGAAGCAACAACAATCAACGCGCGCAACGTTTCCTTCACAGGACTGAATCCGGCGTCAAGTGATGCGGTCGCTTTCGCGGTGTTGCTGAAACCTTCAACCATCAATTGCAACAAAGGCAAAACATCAGAAGAAATGACCGTCGCTGTTTCGCTCAAGTCAGCCTTCAACGAGTTGAATGCCTTTTCTAATTTCTCGGCGGCTGCGGCTTGCTCGGCAGTTACCGTTGCATTGATTTCGCCAGCGTCAGCGAGGTCTTTCAAGTAAGGTAGCAACTCTGCCCCAGCCTTACCAAAAATAACCTGCGAGGCGGCTGCTTTGCCTGTGCCGTCAGCAAATTCGTTCATCGCCTTTGCGATGGTTTGAAGTTGCTGATCAGCAGAAAGCGACTTTACTTTGTCAAGGTTAAGTCCGATTGCTTCCAGCGCTTTCCCTGCGCCCTTCGATTCATCATCAACGCCTGCGAGGTTTTTGGCAAGCTTCGTAAGCGCGCTGCCGACAGTGTCGAAATTCTGACCGGAAACATTGGCGACTCGACGCAAAGCAGAAAGCGACTCAACGCTTGCGCCGGTCTTTTCAGACATGTCGTCAAGCGCAGCCGTTGCAGAAATGATGCGACCGGTGAATTGTGCAATTTCGACTGCACCAAAAGCAGCGACCGCGCCGCGTAGCGTCTGCCCGATGTTGCGTTGGGTATCGCTTATCGCGCCTTCAATTTTGGACATAGACTGCTGCGTTGTCGCAACAGCCTTGCCCATGTCTGAACGGAACTCGACTAGGTCAGCTGACAGCCTTACGACCAGATCACCGAGTGCCATTTACGTCGTTCCTTTTCTCGTTTCAGACATCACCGACAGCGCCGCCGATTCTAACTCTCTGACGCTATCGAACACGTAGCCGCGAGCACGCGACGAAACACCAATCAAATCCATCACAGCCGGAAGCGCGGCATAGTCGAGACCAGTTGGCCCATTCATCCCTGTGCGCCATTGAGTTCCCATCGCGATGAACACGCGCAAAGGCAATTCGTTTTCAGGCCACACATCGACCGTGCGCGCGGCGCGCAAGCCCTCAAACATCTCAGGCGTTGCGCCCATCATGGCAAACAAACTTTCCTCGTTGCCGCGACTTCCGTAAAGCGCGCGCGCGGCATCAATCAGTTTTTTCTTTTGCTCTCCATCAACTCGGCAGAGTAGGCAGCAAACAACTCGCGCGCCGCCGCCGGATAATGATCAAGCAAGTCGTCCAATGCTTCTGTCGAGTACGGCGTATCGACGCCAGACCAACCCACGATAATTTTTCTCAAATGAAATGCGTCATTCTCTTCCGACGTTTTCATTTCTTCATAAAATGCCTTCAATGCCTGGCGAGTCAAGTGCGCAAACTCGACGTTGATGGTGCCTGGCTTTTCGATACCAGGAATAGAGATTTGTACCTTGCACTGGAAGGTTGGATTTGCGACAATTTTGAACATGTGAATCACCCGTTAGTTATTGCCCGTGTTTGGATCTGCTGGGAAGCGCGACGGGCGGCGCACTTATCGGAACCATGACCCACAATCCCTATCCCAGCAGAATTCATTGCAATCAAGTCGAATAGAACGACGGACGACCTTGGCAGCTGATCTTGAACGGCGACGTTGCTTTGCCTTGGGCTTGGCCTGTCGGCGATCCGGTGAAGCCAACGTAACCATTGAAAATCCACTTGTAGCCATTAGCAAAGGTCACACGGAACACGCGCTGATCTTTGGAATCGCTCGCCGTTTTCATCGCAAGTTGGCCGGCATCGGTTGGATCCCAATTCACGCTGCCAGAAATTTCCGTGGCCGATGCCGCGCCAGGAATGTTCTGCTTTTGCGAATCGTGAATCGTGGTCGTGTCGATCATCTCGAAATCGCCACCAGACACCGAGAATTCAGCGATGGTGCTGAACGAGGTGCCAAGCGTGACTTCGGTCGCCGTGCCTGAAGTGAAAGTGTCGTAGTCTGTCGAATTAACACCTTCAATTTCAAAGGTGTTGGTAGCGACGTTCGCAACGCGCACCGCGCGCTTGTCGAGTTGATACATACCAAGCACCGCGAGCACAACGACATCGCCATTTGAAAGGCCATGCGCGGTCGATGTTGCGACTGCAGGATTTGCCTTGGTGATGCCGGTGATGGTTTTTGCGACGTCGTTTGCCGACTCCATCGCGACTTGCACGTTACTCCATACTGAAACTGCCATGATATATGCTCCTTAACGAAAGGGTTGTTTCACACAAATGCACTGCGCCCACAATCGGGCAATTACTCACCCTTTCGGGCGAATTCCTCTTGCTCACTGCCAAAATGCAAACTCCAACAAAACTCGATACAACTTTACGTCATCTTCGTACTCATCCATCGCATTGATTTCTGCGACAGAAAAGCCTGCAGCATTGATCGCGGTCGTCGCATTTGCGGCCAAAGACAACGCACCAGCATAAGTCTCGGCATAGATGTCAATTTGAATTCTCGTCTCATGCGCGCCACCTGCATGAATCGTCGTCGGTACATCGGACACGCGGCTATAAACTCCAAATGGCCGCGTAACCGCCGCCGGCGCAATCATAGGATACAGACGACCAGAAAAGGTCGATGACAACGCAGAGAACAAGTCTGACTGAATCATTTGTTCAACTCCGCAAGTCGTTCGCGCAGCGTGCTGATTATCTTGTCTGCTGCCTCTTGCTTTTTCGCTTCAAATGCCGGACGCAAGAACGGTTGCGCAGCCATCTTCGCCGTTCCAAACTCAACAAACTTCCAATAGAACGAATCCTTGTCCACGTCGCGCGCTCTACCAGACAAACGCGACCGCTTCCCAGATCGCACATGAACGGAATAAGTCGCAACATAAGCATCCGGCACACGCTCGCGTTTCACTTGGATGTCCTTGCGCATCTCGCCAGTATCGACCGGCGCGCGAGCACGAGCATCATTGCGCACAATCACCGCGCCAGAACTCACAGCGCGACGCAAGCCATTGACGCGAACTTTGTCTGGCAAACCATTCATCGCTGCGACAAGATCGCTGAGACCTTTGACGTGTTGGCTATCCATTGTTCACTCCAACCGTACATTCGATGTCGAGATACTTGTGCGCGTCGTCGCGATCAATCACAGCGACGATGTTGTAAATGATGCTGCCAAAAACGATACGCATCTGCGGTGTGATTCCGGCTCTGTAGCGGATCGAAATTGTGACGCTTACCTCTGATGCTGCCGCTGCCGCCGCAACCAACTCGCGGCCTGTTTTTGGTGCGATTGCAGCCCAAACCGTCGCAACCAAAGACCACGTTTGCACGAGTTGGCCGAATGCATCTTGCGACGCGCCAAGACTTTGGATTTGGACTTTGCGATTTAGACGGCCAGGTTGCATCAGACGACCACCACCCGATACGGATCCAGAAGACAATCAACAAAAGGCAACGGCGCAGTCGCTGCGTCACGAGGATTCGCATGGCTTGCTCGATTGTCATACATCGCCGCGACTCGCAAGAGCAACCACTGTTTGATTGCCGCCGGAACCGCACCGGCATTCGCCCAACCAGCGACATAAATGACTTCGACCGCATCGGCACGTGCATAAGTGTCCGGCCAAGACGTCGTTGGACGCAAAACCGAAGCGAGCAAATAATATTCCGTGTTGGCCAACGTCTGTTGCACATTAGATGTGTCGAGATACTTGACGCTTGTGATGCTCGTCACATCAGGAAAAGCAAGATCAATCTCATCATCGAACTCAGCCAACGTCGCTTTGTAGGTGGATGTGATTATTGACCTTTGTAACTCTTGCTCGCACACCTGCCGCGCGACGACGATAAGCGACGTCACATAAGTGTCGTCGTCGCTCGTGTCAATGCGACAATGGGCCTTTGCTTCTGCGAGCGTGATCGGCTCGCTGGCCGGCTCAACGGTGCGAACTGTCGTCACTTTGCTGCCTTTGCTGCGGCCAACGCAGCCGGCGAAACATCTACCATACCAAACTCGATTGCCTGAGCAAGATCGGTCGCACCAAGTTCAACGACATCGCCAATGCGACCAATTGAACTATCAACAAGACAAACCGCCGGCGTCAAGCCATCGTCTGTCTTTTTCTTTGCCGTTACCATCGCTAATCCTTTCATGAAAACTCCGGCGACGCAATCAGCGCGCCGCCGGAATCAAGCTACTTAGGTTGCGCTGTTTACATACACCTTGACGGCTGCTGTGTTGACAAGATTCGATCCGGTGCGCATCCAGCCGCAGAATCCGACTTGACCATTCAGCGCGAATGCCGAGTCATCGAAACGACGAATGTCCACGCCAGTGACGTCGCGAATGATGAACTTGGAAAAATCACCAAACGCAATCGACTTGGCATTGGCAGCCATCACAGCGACGTCGTTATTCACGACGACCGGACGACCAAGCAGCGTGTCAGGCGTGGCGCCGGTCAAGCTGGCATCCCACGACGGCACGAAGATTGGGCGACTGGATCCGTCCTTCAACTTGCGCACGATGGCAACGGATGCATCGTTCATCGTCCATGCGGTATTGCCGGCGCGATACGCAGCATTCACCGAGTAGAACAAATCAACGAGGTCATCATAGATGACGGTCAGCGTCTGGCCGGTAGTTCCGGTTTTGCCTGTGGCCGCGCGAGCCATCACACCGTACGGCTTGCTGGATCCATCGCCGGTCGTGTAGTGGGTGTTCGTGATGCGACCAAGACGCGTGGCCAGACGGTTCGTTACGAATGCGACGACGTCAATGGCGCTGTCCTGAATCAACTCCCACGGCAAAGCGATCTTGTTGGACGAGTACTTGTACGGATTCACGGCGACCGTGCCAAAAGTGATTTCGCCGGTTGATGCGGCTGCATTTTCCGCCACAATCGCGCCAACTTCAGAAGTGCCGTCAGACGTCGGATAATTCAGCGCTTGGCCATTGGCAGTCGTGATGACTTGGGCCAACTGACGCATGCCACCAAATGCCTTCATCGAATCGACAACCATCGCAGCAACTTCCGCCGGCACGGTATATCCACCTTCGGTCGTCGTGGTCGTGGACATCGCATTGCGGATTTGCACTGCCTGATCCGGCGTGACGTTGGTTCCGTTACGAAGGTAGAGCGCAACGGCATTCAGGACATCGATGTCATCGGCCATCTTGGTCTTGCCGCCGGTCGCTTCAAAGTGCTTGTCTGCCTGAACATCGAGCATCTTCTGGTGATTGTCGATCATGGCACTGACCGACTGAATCTGATCCATCAGACCGTCGTACTTGGCTTGCTCATCCTTTGCCCAAACTTTGTCGCCGGCATTGGCTAGCATCTCGTTGGCTTGGCGCGCGATTTCGTGTTTTTGCTCGCGCAGACTTTGGATCTTACTCATGGCGTGTTTCCTTTCGTGTTTGCCATACAAAAAGTCGCGTGTTGCGACCGTGTTTTGATTTCTGCGCGAGGCATCAATCAATCTCAAGCAAGCGCAACCGCCGCTCATTACGAGCACGTTGCGTTGCAATCCGTTCAGCATCGCCGGAATCGACCGTTAGCGCCGTCGGCGGATGCTCAAATGCGGCTACGTTCCACCGCTTCATTTCGTTTTGTGCCTTGGCCTTTTCCGCCAGCCGGTCAGCAAACTTCATGTCCACTGCCTCTTGCGCCGTTAACCAAGTCTCTGCGTCCATCATCACAGCAATTTCATCCGATGCCTTTCCGGTGCGAGCAGAATAATCAGCGGCAATCGCGCCATCGATTTTCTCCAGAAGCGACGCCGTTTCACGCAGATCATTTTTGTTTCCGATGGCCAACGACCAAGCATTATGGATCATAAAGAATGACCCGTCAGCAATCACGACTTCGTCAGCCGCAGTCACGATTGTCGTGGCCGCGCTCGCCGCGAGACCATCAACGAATGCCGTCACTTTGCCTTTGTGCTGTTGAATTGCGGCAGCGATGGCGCGCGCCTCAAAGACGTCGCCACCAGGTGAATTGACACGCAGATTGATCGGGCCATCTTGAACAGCAGCGAGTGCGCGCGCAAAATCTTGTGCATTGATTCCCCAATCGGCATCGATGACGTCATAGAGATAGATTGTTGTCGCATCCGCGTCGTTGGCGACTCGCATTTGATTGCGCGCCGGTGAGGCATTTGCTTTCAACAGTTGGTAAAGTTTGTTCATGGCCACTCCTTAAAACAGCACCGCGATGCAAAATGCTTCGTCATTCTCGTTGTCTCGACGCGCC
>SXGT01652123.1_pt1 | contig 11121 bp, 10 predicted proteins | sample 3176221 | NCBI WGS metagenome assembly SXGT01 (sample SAMN11356862, study PRJNA531348) | freshwater metagenome | isolation source: freshwater sample F1-120 | place: China: Fuxian Lake, Yuxi | collected 2017-12-25
ATGGCCGACACAGCCAGGTCCCCGTCGGCGCACCAGAGCTCCACAGCGAGCCCCGTCTGCCGGACTGTGATAGCGGCGGCGAGTTGGATCGCGTCATAGGCTCGCAGCGGGTACCGCACGACGATCCCAGGCACCCTGGCGACGAGCGCCGGGCGGATCTCGACCACCTGCAGCTTCGCAAAATCCTCGGGCAAGCGCGCCAGAATGACGTCGCGCTGCGCCTCCGAGATGACCCCGAGGCGTGTCGCGCGAGCGACGGCCGCGGCTGTCTCCGCGAGCGTAACGCGAGCGACCACGACGGCATGCGCCCGAAGCGCCGCGCGCACCATCGCAGAGCCGGACTCTTCCACGTAGCGCTTCACGAACGCGCTGGTGTCGAAGAAGCGGATCACCCGCGATCTTCGAGCACGATGTCGGAGAGCTTCAGCGTCTGCGCCGGGACGATGGGCTCGAAGTCGTCGAGCGGCGGGGCGTCTTCCGCGAAAGCCAACGGCCCCGACCCCTCCTCCGCCGGTTCTTCGCGGGGCTCCCAGGTACCCGCCGTCAGGAACGTCACGACCACCTCGGTATCGCCCATGACGGCAGGCTTTTCCAGAAGCTCCACGACCCCGTCCCGGTAGATCCCTCGCACCGCTTGCATCATGGCTCGCCTCTGTGCCCTTCTCTCGAACGGTGAGAGCATAGCGCGCAGCACGGCACGCTGTAAGTTCGCGAGGTTGGGGCCGCCCGGTCCACTTGGCCCGACTCGCCCTCTCCGTCGGCAGAGGAGCAAAAAAGTGAGGAGGAGCTCACCAGAGGGGCACGTCCCGGCCACTCACGCAAGAGCCCAGGCTCCGCGTCGGGGCCGCACCCATCCCCGTCATCGCGGTACGCTGGCTACTCGAGGTCCCCCCATGCCCAAGATTCGAGCTATAGGCGCTCTCTCTCGCTCGTTGTGGCTTGCGGTCGTCGTCCTGCTGTCGCTCTTCTCCAGGGACGGCGCGTCCGGGCGAGACCCCCTCGCGCCCAAGGGGACTCTGCCCGCGCTCACGGCCACGGCCGCGGCGGCTCGTTATGGCAAGCTGCCCATGCGCTTCGAGCAGAACACGGGGCAGTTCGACGAACAGGTGCGCTTCGTGGCACGAGGCGGAGGGGCCACGCTCTTCCTCACCGACCTTGGGGCCACTCTGTCGCTCCGGGCCCCTCAAAGAGAGCCGGCTTCTCCAAGGCTCCCGCACGAGCGCATGGAGCCCACCCGGGACGAGCCGGGGGAGCCCGACACGGTGCTGCGCATGACGGTGGCGGGCGGCAGGACCGTGACCCCCCGAGCCGAGCAGAGGCTGGTGACGATATCCAATTACTTCATCGGGAACGACCCGTCGAAGTGGCGCACCGACGTACCCAACTTCGGTCGGGTGGTCTACCCCGGAGTTCTTCCGGGCGTGGACCTGGTTTATCACGGGGAAGAGGGGCAGCTGGAGTACGACTTTATCGTGGCTCCTGGAGCGGACTCCGGAGAGATTGCTCTGGAGGTCTCTGGAGCCAAGGAGCTCTCTCACTTCCACGGGGGACCTGGTCATTCACACCGAGCAGGGGGTTCTGGTGCAGCCCAAGCCTCGCGTCTACCAGCGGGGGACGAAGGGGGAGCCGCAGGAGGTGGCGGCCGGGTACAGGCTGCTGGGGGAGCGCTCGGTGGGCTTCGTGCTGGCCTCCTACGACACCACTCGTGAGCTGGTGATCGATCCTGTGCTTGAGTATTCCACCTACCTCGGTGGAAGCAGCTTCGATTATGGCCGTGGCATCGCAGTGGACGGGGCTGGGAGCGCATACGTCACGGGGTACACTCAATCGACGAACTTCCCCACGCAGAACCCCTTCCAGGCCGCGAACGCTGGAATCCGCAACGCGTTCGTGGCCAAGTGGATGGTCCCGCTACCCCTCGCTCTGGCACCGGCCGCCGCGACCGTGTCTCCGAGAGAAACAGTGACCTTCGCCGCATCCGGGGGCAGCGGAACAGGCTTCGTGTTCTCCCTCCAGACCAACGGCTCGGGAGCCATGATCGATCCTGCCACGGGGGTGTACACGGCGGGGAGCACGACGCCGTCGAGCGACGTGGTGAAGGCCACCGACTCGCTGGGCAACACGGCGACCGCCAACGTCACGGTGAACGCACCGCCGCCGGACGCGGGGGCCGACGCGGACGCAGGGGGCGCGGACGCGAGCGTGGACGCCTCGGACGCGAGCGCCGACGCGGCGGACTCGGGAAGGGCGGGCTGCGGCTGCCGTACCGCGGGCGCTCCGGCCACCGGCTCGGCGGGCTGGCTCGCCTTGCTCGCCGTGGCCGCGCTCGGCGCCCGCAGACGTCGAGGCTGACCCACGGCTCAAGCGGTGGCTCAGCGAGGCCAGACCCTGTTCGTGATGCGGCTCCGGTTTCGGAACGACGCCAAAAGCGGCCGAGAGCGCTCCTCGAGCTCGAGCTCCATCAGCCAGGTCCGGCGTACGTGCTACCCTGGAGGGCTGGCAGAGGTTCGGGGCTTGCCAGCCATTTTCTCGTTTACCGATGAAGAGGTCTTCAGTGATCAGAGCAGCAGATTTTATCAGTCAGACGAGCCTGTTCTTCGCGACCGGCCGGAAGAACGGGCTCCCTGATGTGGACAGCGCACTGGCAAAGTACAACAGGTTTCCAACCCCGGAGAACGCGCGCGAGCTGGCGGACGCCATCATCAACTGGGCTGTCAAGAAGGGCCTCAAGGCCAACGGCGACATCAACACCAATCGCAACCCGGCGGTGGTGAGGCAGCTGGTGGTGGATGTCAGCAATGTTCCAGGTGGAGAGGCCTTGAAGAACCTGCGGCTGGCGGTGGCCGGCGGGGCCAGGACCCGTGCCAGCTCTGCAGTCCAGGTCGGCGGCCTCGCGGCCCGACTGATCGCCGGCGTCATCGATGAACTGAATAAATGCAAGGATTTCGCGTGCACCGACGTGGGGACGTTCTCCGGTGACATCAACGCCGCGCTCCCCCGGACGCGGTGGCAGGAAATATACGACAAGGGGACGAAGCTCGGCGGGGCGACCGGCATACCGATGATACCTAAAAAGGGAGGTAACGGGGAGTGGGGCCCGAGCGGTCTGAGGGCGGCATACACGAGGGTGTATGATCGTCAGGCGGGTGAATGCACGAGCTTCGCGAACGCTGCGGCCCACCTGCTCTCCACCCACAAGCCGCTGGCTGTGATGCCAAGGATCGAGATCGTGAGCTTCCGGAATCAAAGGAAGATCCCGAGGACCGTCCTCGATCGGGCGACGAACAAGCGCGTGCCGTTGTTCAAGAAGGACGCGAACGGAAATTTTACGACCGAACCGGTGATGGAGAGCCAGTACGTCACTCATGTGTTCTGCGTGGTCGGGCGCTCTGGCGACGAGGTGGCCTTCGACGGGAAAATGCCGCCGTCGGACACCTGGGGTGACGATGCCCGTATCGTGGACTGCTGGCTTGGAGCCTTGGGCTACGAATGTTCGTTCCGCGTGAAGGAGTACCCAAAACCGGGCTATTTGACGACGGGGCATCTGTTCAAAGAAATGGACAGCTTCCTGGGTGAATCAGCGGTCAGGGGCACGGCTCACATCTAGAGAGCCGACCTTCAATTCGCCAGGTCGAGTCACACATCCTGCTGGAGCATGGCAAACTACAGGGAAATGCAAGGTGGCGAGGGAGGGCGAGCGACTTTCCGGTCGGTGCTCTATACCCTCGGACCGATACCGTGGCTCGGCGAGGCCAGGCTTTGTTAATGACGAGGCTCCGGTTCCGGGACACGCCAGAAGCGGCCGAGAGCGGCGGTCCTACCTGCCCGAAACACCGCCCGCGAACGGCAGGATGGTCTTCAGATCCTCGTCGGTGAAGCGGAGCTGGAGGCCCAAGAAATAGTCGCGGCGCTGGTCGACGAAGAGGTGATCCACGCCTCCAAGGAGCCAGAAGTGGTCGAGGAACTGCCACCCCGCGTAGAGCCGGTAGCGGGGGACGCTCTCCTCGCCAAAGCCGAACACGTCCTGGATGATCTCGAGGCGATTCCTGAAGAGCGTGGTGTCCCACCCCAGCCCGCCCGACGACTCCTTGATGCCGAAGCGCCCGGTGAAGGGCCCCAGCCGCTTGGCGAACTGGACCGAGAAGCGAAGCGCGGTGCGGGTCTCGGTGATCACCGTGCGAGAGTGGGCAGGCTTGCTCGGATCGGTCGTGTCCACGTCCTGCTGGGTGTAGCTGGTGAGGCCACGAGGATCGTTGATCAGCTCGATGAGGTAGTACTTGTCCTCGCGCGGCTGGAGGCGGATCTCCACGTAGCTCTTCACCGTGCCCGCCAGGTAGTTGTAGTCGGAGCGCAGGCCGACCACGGTCTGGAGGCGACGCAGGCTGTCCACGTAGTCGTTGACGCCCTCGGCTACCCCCTGCACCTCGTTGATGAGAGCCTCGTCCTTGGAGAGGCGGCCCAGGGTGCCCTCGCCTCGATCCATGCGGCCCGCGATGTTGTCGGCGTGGCCCAGGGTGCTCTCCAGGCTCTTGGACGCCCGGTTGATGCGCTCCACCGTCTGGCGTAGCTCGCCAGACTCGCCGTTCTGGCCGCCGTTCCTGGCCAGCATCACCTTCACGTCCTCGGTGATGATCCGGACATTTTCCAGGATCTTGTCGAGCTGAGGGCCCCCCCTGGTCGTGATGCGGTCGACGTTGTCGATGCTGTGCTTTATGCCCGCCCGGTTCTCCCGGACCATGAGGTCGAGCTGCTCGGTGGCGTCGGCCACGTTGCGCAGGATGTCGCGCATCTCCTGGCCCCCCTTGTCGGTCCCCACCGACGCGGCAAGCTGCGAGGTGACCTTCTTCACGTCGTCGGCGATGGAGGAGAGCTGCTCCTTGAGGTTGTCGATCGAGCGAGGCTCGGGCAGCGTGGCGATCTCGTCGCCGTCCTTCTTGCGGGGATCGCCCATGCCGGGGGTGAGGACGATCACGTTCTCGCCCAGCAGGCTCACGGAGCGTATCCCCAGCGTCGCCGAGGCGTTGAGCACGACGTCGGACGTCAGGCGGACGTCCACGCGGGCGCGGCCTTTGTCCAGGGAGATCTTGTCGATGCTCCCTATGGGGATGCCCGCCATCGTGACCCTGGAGTGGGGCGCCAGCCCCGAGGCGTCGTTCAGGAAAGCGTGGACGGTATAGCCCGCTCCGGCGCCCACCTCCTTCTTGACGGTCCGGTAGACCAGGAAGCCTGACGCGGCAGACACGATCAGAAACGCGCCTACCTTGGCCCCCTGCGAGAACTTCGCCATGAGCCTGGCACGCTACCCCCTAAGGAGCGGCGGCGTCGAGCCCGCCGTCCTCCTCGGACTCGTCGAAGATCACCTCGTCGGGTGAGGGAGGGGGCGGAGGGGCGGACGCCCTTGGCAGGACGATGGCGTCGAGCGCGGAGTCCAGCTCGGCGCGGGACCGGGCGAAGGGCTCCCGCTCGCCCGGGGGCAGGACGCGGACCCCGTCCATCTTGAGCTCCATGGGATCGAGGAACACGCTCCCCCGCTTGAGCGCGAAATGCAGGTGCGGCCCTGTCACCCGCCCGGTCTGGCCCACGTAGCCGATGAGCTGGCGGGTCTCGACGTGCTGCCCCGGGTGGAGCCCGCCCGCGAAGCGAGACAGGTGGCAGTAGGCCGTGGTGAGGCCGCTGGGGTGGCCTATCTGCACCATGTTGCCGCAGGGCCCGCCGTTGCCCGCGGAGGCGACTGTGCCCGACGAGGTGGCGTACACCGGGGCCCCCGAGGGAGCCGCGAAATCGATGCCGTTGTGGGGCATCACCACGTGCAGCACCGGGTGCATACGCCTCGGGTTGAAGCGCGAGGAGATCCGTGCCCCGGGCACCGGCGAGCGCCAACCCCCGTGGAACGGCTGGCGGCCCTTGGCGTCGTAGTACCCGACGGCCTTGCTCGGGTGCTTGGCCTTCCTGGCGCCCCCGTCGCCCTCGCCGCCCCAGTAATAGACCCTGAGCACCGGGGCGGCGGGGTTGGGAGGGTGGACCGCGACCGCGTCCACCTCCGCGTAGCGAGAGAACACCCCCTCGACCCTCAGCTCCGTCATCACCAGCCGTAGCCCCGTCCCGGGGCGCAGATCCGGGAGCTGGAGGTGCCCGTCCAGGGCGTCGTCGAGGCGCTTGAGCACGTCCTCGTCCAGCCCGGCCTTGGCCACGGCGCTCCTCAGATCGCTCTCCACGAGGAGCCCCACCGCGATCCTGCGCCTGTCCACGTGGAGCTCGAGCTTCCTGGCCGAGAGCAGCTCGTTCTCCACGCGCGCCTGCCAGACGTCGGTGACCGTGGTCGAGTACTCGAAGGCCACGATCTTCCCGGTGCCCCTGTCCAGCGCGAAGGCATAGACATCCTTGGGGTGGGTGCGATCGAGCTTCTTCACGCCCTCGAAGGCCTTGAGCACCCGGTGCACCTCCCGGATGGGCATCCCCGCGTGGGTGAGGACGACGCTGAGCGATCTCCTGCCGACCATCCCCTCGACGTAGGTGACGCTGGTGTCCTCCTTCATCGCGGCGATCCGCCACACCCTGGGCGCGGACGGAGGAGGAGGGGCCTCGAGAGGCCCGGGAAGCGAGGCCCGGGCGTCGACCGAGGCGTCCTCGAGCAGGGCGAGCGCCGACGAGGCGTCGGGCAACTCCCGGGGACTGTCAGGAACGCCACGGAGCCGCGAGGCCACGGCCAGCCCCCCCGAGACCGCGATGGCCGCGCCCAGCACCACCCGGCGTAGCCTGCCGCGCACTCCCCGCGGCTCGCCCCTGGGAAGATCCAGGACGACCTCGGGCTCGCTCGTGGCCTTCACGTCCCCCGGCGAGGCCCCGACTTCGTCCAGTTGCCCCGACGAGGCCTTGGCGGCCTCCTTGTCCTCCAGGGCGCCCTCTGGCGCGGACGCGGCCTCGGGTACGTCCTCTGGTACGACCGGAGCGACCGGAGGCAGGATCGCGGCCTCCTCGTCGACCGAGCTCGCGAGAGCGAGCTCCTGCTCCACCGGCTCGGCCACTTCGTGGGCCGCGGGAGCAAGGTCCAGGGCCCCCACACCGGCCTCGGCCGGCGGGGGCCCCTCCTCGCCTGTCGGGTTTTCGTCGGTCACCAGGGAAAATCTCCACTTTCCGGATTAGCCGTGGTCGGGCCTGGGGGCAACTGCCCCGTGCCCAGAGCCCACGGTTAGGTGACTGCTTGGCGTCCCCGACGGAGGCCCGCCGACGCCGCGAAGGACGGGGCCATCGCCATCGAGGTGGCGGTTGCCCTCGACGTCCCTGGGGTCCGGGGCTACTTAGGCACGGGATGTACCCTCGCCCCCTCGAGAACACGAGCACCTCACCTCCGCCTCCCGCGGCCTGATCGGGATCGTCGGGTGTGGAAGCGCATCAAGGAGCTCGCCTCGAAGGACAAGGTCCGCGCCGCATGGAAGCGCCTCCGGGGAGGTGAGCTTACCCCCTGGCGCGCGGCGGCCAGCGTCTTCGTCGGCGTGATGGTGGGGACCACTCCCCTCTACGGCCTTCACTTCTTTCTGGTCGCGGCCATCTGCATCCCCCTCAGGCTCGACGCGGCCCTTGCCTACCTGGCCGCCAACGTCTCGCTCCCGGTCTTTGCCCCCTTCATCAACATCTCCGAGATCCAGCTGGGCGCGTGGTTGCGCACCGGGCACTTCATCCACCTGGAGCGCTCCGACTTCGAGAGCCGCAGCCCCTGGGACTATGCCCACGAGCTGGTGTTGGGGACCCTGATCTTCTCGCCGGGCTCGGCCACCCTGGGAGGCCTGATCGCCTACGCGATCGCGGCCGTGACGCGTCGGCGCAAGCAGCGCCTCGCGGCCGCCCCCAGCGCCGTGAAGGCCCCTGGCACGGACGGGGAAGCGGCGAGCTGATTCTACCTTCGCTTTCGTGGCCTTGCAGGAGCGGGCGATGTTGAAGCTGCTCCACATGCTCCGAAAGCGCCCAGAAAATCTCGTTCTCGTCGCCGTCCAGTTCAGGGATACCCCCTGGATCGGCCACCATGCCCGGCGTCACAGTGTACAGCAGATGCTCGCCCGCGCGACCGTTGACCGGAACCGTCTCGATCACACGCAGCGGAAACACTCCCAGCGTCCCCTCGTGCACCCCCACCTCGGTCGTGGTGAGCGTGCAGCTCAACGAGCCTAGCGCCTGGACGAAGCGTGGGGTGAGCCGCGGCGCCACCACGCGAAGGGCAACGAGCGCGGGCTCATCGATCTCTGCGACGACGAGGTATTGCAGGGCGTAGGCCAGGAGCATCCTGGCGTCGTCGCGCTCCAGCTCATCGCTCGGGCCCTTGAAGTGCACCAGGGTGTGGTCGGCGAGATCGGCCAGGATGCTGGTGAGCAGACGAGGCGCAGGAGGAGAGCCGATGCGGCTTCTGCGGACGACGACGACGTCGATGCGAAGGGGCTCGCGAGCGAGCTGGAACTCCGAGAGGCACTGGTACCAGCCCTGGGGAAGCAGGCCCTCGAAGGCGCCGGAGCGGCCCCCATCCAGAACGCCTTCGACGTGCTGGGGCGGATCTCGGCGGAGCACCCGGAGGAGGCTCGCCCCTGGATCCGGTCGGTGCTCGACCAGGACGTGCCGGGGAGAGCGCTCGCAGCCCTATCGGCGGCGAAGTCGGTCGGCCTGAAGACGGCCCACGCCGTGCTGGGGGAAGTGCTAGCTCAAGCGCTCGAACGCGAGGGAACCGTAGAGATGGCAAAACAGATCGAGAAGGATGGAATTCCGAATGAAACAGTCTCGTTGGGCGAAGTGCGTGCCTGGGCAATTCGAAAACAATTGGAAGCCTTACCGAAGAGCGAGCACGAGGATGTGCTCAAAGAACGGGCGCAATTTCTTCATGACTTTGGCAGAACGCAAGGTAGTCTTGGACGCTGGAAAGATGCGCTTGCCTCCACGCGGGACGCCGTTGAAATAAGGCGAAAGCTGGCACTCACGCGTCCCGATGCTTTCCTTCCAGACTTCGCCCGCAGCCTCAACAATCGGGGTGATCAGGAGCGCGATCTCGGCTTGTCCAACAAAGCCATCGACTCTTACACGGAAGCTCTCGATATCATATGGGATTTCTTCCTCCGTCTCCCCACCGCCTTCGAGGAACAGGCTACCACCATGCTGCGCAACCTCCTCCGGTCCCGCCAAGCCCTCGGCCTCCCATCCACACCCGACCTCGAGGAGCGCCTCGCCCGCCTCCCGACCGCACGCCCCGAGCCGTGAAAGCCACAGTCTGACAGTCCATGGCTGGCCGACGCGGGCCTCATAGCCGCATCGTGGTGATGCGATGACCGGAGGCGGTGGTGAGCTGATCGACCTTCAGCCGCTCGGGCAGTGGGGGCTGGTCCGGGCGCTGGTCGAACCGGACCAGCCAGCCACGCTCGACCCCTATCCGTGAGAGGTACTCGCGCAGCTGCTCGACCCCGGCATCCACGGGATCTTTGGCCTTGTCCGAGGCGCGCCACGTCTTGACCTCGATTCCCAGACGCTCGGTGCCGTACTCCACGCACAGGTCCATGCGCCGGGAGCCGAGGGCCAGCTCGCGCTCGACGCGTCCTCCGCCGTTCACCACGCGGTGCAGGAAGGCCATGAGCACCAGGTGGGGAGCGGCCTCGTTGTAGGGAGAGCTCCCAAGGAGCGCCTCTCCGTGCTGTAGCCAGAAGGCGACGAACGCCTCGCGCAGCTTCTCCCAGTCCATCCTCCCATCGGCTCCCCGCCATGTGGGAGCGAGCCGGGGGAGCGACGCACGCACGCTCACGGTGAGCGAACGGACCACGATCTCGCGGTAGATGGGGTTGGCCAGCTCGATGCCTCCGTCGAGCACCTCGCGCACCAAGCCGAGGTCGAGCACGAAGCGCAGATCATCGGGGGCGACCGAAGCCAGCGAGTCACCGACGATCATGGGCTCGAGCACGGCGCGCACCCTGGGCTCGCGCAACCGCTCGGCCAGACTATCGAGGTGCGTATCCTGACGCTCGATCAGAAGGTCGCGGGCACGATCCACGTCGTCCGTGGTGATGGGCTTCGTAGGGTCCGGAACGAGCACCTGAACCAGCTGCCTGGCCAGGGCGTTGACCAGCCAGGGCTGACCTCGCGTGACCTCGAACGCACGGGCGAGCGCCCCGGGCTCGAAGGGCTGCCCCGTATCGGCCGTGTGCTGGGTGTACAGCTCGGCCACCTCGCCCTCCATGAAGTCGCGCATCGTGAGCGACTCGACCTTGATGTTGAAGGGCGACGAGCTGTGCGTCCGCTCGCTGCCGCCCGACGCGATTTTATAGTCACGCACATCGCGCAACCCCACCAGCGCCAGGGACCAAGGGAAGCCCTCCGGGCGCGCAGGATGACCGTCGCGAAGCTGGCGCAGCACCGAGATGAGAACCTGATCGCGCAGCGCGTCGATCTCGTCGAGGAACACGACCAGAGGCCGTGGGCAAGCTCGTGACCATGCCGTCAGCGCCGAGGCGACGCGCGAGCCCGCCTTGGCCTCGGGCCAGGGCGGCGGCTGGAGCTCCGTCGGGAGCCACGCCTCCGCGCGCCTGCGCCAGGCCTCGAGAAGGGCGTCCTCGGCGGCCCCGACGTCGTTGGGAAAGGCCGCGCCCGTCTCCATGGAGACCAGGAGCGCCGCGAAGCGCCCCTCGGCCGTGAGCGCATGGGCGAGCGTGAGGAGCGAGGTGGTCTTTCCCACCTGCCTCGGCGCGTGCAGCACGAAGTACGCCTGCTCCTCGATCACCTGACGCACGTCCGGGAGCCTGCGCTCGGGCGGGAGCATGTAGTGAATCTTCGGGTTGCAGGGCCCCGCGGTGTTGAAGTGGCGCGCCATCCCCCTCACCTTACTCCGCCCCGTATCTCCGCGGACCACAGGCGCGAAAGTAGGGCTAGACCACGTGGCCGTCGCGGAGGGTGATCCAGCGGTCGCAGGCCCCGGCCAGCTCGGCGTCGTGGGTGACCAGGACCACAGCGGTGCCCCGCTCCCGGGCGAGGCGCGCGAGGATGGAGAAGACCACCTTGGCGTTGCTCGAGTCGAGGCTCCCGGTGGGCTCGTCGGCCAGGAGCACCCCTGGGCCGTGAGCGAAGGCCCGGGCGATGGCCACCCTCTGCTGCTGCCCC
>SXGT01703192.1_pt1 | contig 11120 bp, 7 predicted proteins | sample 3176221 | NCBI WGS metagenome assembly SXGT01 (sample SAMN11356862, study PRJNA531348) | freshwater metagenome | isolation source: freshwater sample F1-120 | place: China: Fuxian Lake, Yuxi | collected 2017-12-25
CAGCCATGTCCGACCATGTCGTCCAGGCCCTCGTGCGCGCGCTCGGCGAACGCGGCGTGCTCACGAGCCCCGAGGACCGCGCGCGCTTCGAGACCGGCTGGCGCTACGGCAAGGGCGTCGCCCGCTGCGTGGTGCGCCCCGCCTCGACCGCCGAAGTCGCCACCGCGCTGCGCGTCTGCGCCGAACACGGCGTGCGCGTCGTGCCGCAGGGTGCCAACACCGGTCTCGTGGCGTCGTCGACGCCGGACGCGTCGGGCACGATGGTCGTGCTGAGCCTCGAACGGCTGAATGCGACGATCGAACTCGACCCGAAGGGTCGCACCGTGCTGGTCGACGGCGGCGTGCTGCTGAGCCAGCTCAACGAGACGCTCGCCAGGCACGGTTTCTGGTTCCCGGTCGATCTCGGCGCCGACCCGCAGGTCGGTGGTATGGTCGCCACCAACACCGGCGGCACGCGGTTGCTGAAGTACGGCGACGTGCGTCACAATCTGCTCGGCGTCGAAGTCGTGCTCGGCGACGGCCGCGTGCTCACGCAGTTGAACCGGCTGCGCAAGAACAACACCGGCCTCGATGCCAAGCATCTGTTCGTCGGCACCACCGGCGTCTTCGGCGTCGTCACCCGGGCCGTGCTGCAAGTGGCGCCGTTGCCGAAGCAGCGCGCGGTTGCCTTGGTCGGCTGCCGCGACGGCGAGGCGGTGCTGGCGTTGCTGCAGGCCCTCGAAGGCGATCTCGGCGACGTGCTGAGCGCGTTCGAAGTGATGAGTGCCAACGCGATGGCGGCGGTGTTCGCGCACCAGCCGAACCTGCGCAAGCCGTTCGCCGAACTGCCGCGCTACGCGACGCTGGTCGAACTGTCGACGACGTTGCCGGCGGACGCCCTGGCGCTCGATGGCGTGCTCGAAGCGCGGCTTGGCGCCTTCCTCGAAACGGCCGGCGACTCGATCACCGACGTGCTGGTGGGCAAGGGCGACGAGTTCTGGCAGATCCGCCACCACATCAGCGAGAGCCTGCGCAGCGAAGGCAAGATGCTCGCCTTCGACATCAGCGTGCCGCGTTCGCGCTTGCCGGCGTTCACCGCCGAAGTCGAGCAGGTGCTCGCCGCCGAGTGGCCGCTGGTGCGGCTGTGCGACTACGGCCACTGGGGCGATGGCGGCACGCACCTCAACCTCGTGTGGAACGAGGCCGCGATCGGCATGCCGGCGGCGGCAGTGGTGGCGGCGCTGCAGCCGCGCATCTACGAGATGGCGGTGCGTGAATACTCCGGCAGCTACTCGGCCGAGCACTGTGTCGGCCCGCACAACCAGCGATACTACGACCTCTACACCGATCCGCTGGTGAAGCAGTTCTGTGCGTTGCTCGGCGATTTCTGTGATCCCGACGATCGGCTCGGCACGGTGCGGCTCGCATGAAGCGATGGTGCTGCGGGCTGTTGCCACTGGCGTTCGCGGTGCCTGCTGCCGCGCAGCAGGTGGCGACATCGGCGGAGCTGCGGGCAGCGCTGGCAGCGGCGGCGCCCGGCGCCGTCGTCGCGGTGGCTCCCGGCACCTACGACAGCCTGCACGTGGCCGAGGTGCACGGCGCTGCCGGCAAGCCGATTGTCGTGCGCGCTGCCGATCCGAAGTCGCGCCCCGGGTTCCGCGGGCAGGTGCACTTCGCCGATGTCTCGCACTTCGAATTGCACGGCCTCGAGTTCACCGGCAGCGCCACCAACGGCCTGAACATCGACGATGGCGGCACGCCCGCCTCGCCGTCGCACCACGTCGTGTTGCGCGACCTGCACGTGCACGACAGCGGCGGGGGCGGCAACCACGACGGGATCAAGTTGTCGGGCGTCGACGATTTCCGCATCGAGCTGTGCACGGTGGAGCGGTGGGGTCGCAACGGTTCGGCGGTCGACATGGTCGGTTGCCGCCGCGGCCTCGTGCTCGATTGCACGTTCCGCGATCGCGAGCAGGATGCGGCCGCGACCGGCGTGCAGATGAAGGGCGGCACGCGCGACGTGACGCTGCGCGGCTGTCGCTTCGAGCACGCCGGGCAGCGCGCGGTGAATCTGGGCGGTTCGACCGGGCTCGACTACTTCCGGCCGCGGCCCGAAGGCTTCGAAGCGAAGGACCTCGTCGTCGAGGGCTGCACGTTCCTTGGTTCGTTGGCTCCGCTCGCGTTCGTCGGTTGCGATGGCGCGGTCGTGCGGCACAACACGTTCTGGCGGCCGGGCAAGTGGGTGCTGCGCATCCTGCAAGAGACACGGGAGCCCGGGTTCGTGCCGTGTCGCGGCGGCGTGTTCACCGACAACCTCGTGGTCGTGAACGGCCTCGACGCGAGCGTCAACATCGGCCCCGACACGGCGGCGGAGTCGTTCTCGTTTGCCCGCAACTTCTGGTTTCGCGACGACGGCCCCCAGCGTGCGCCGCAGCTCCCGGTGTCCGAAGCGAAGCCGGCCGGCGGTGCCGATCCCCGGTTCGTCGACGTCGCGAAGGGCGACCTGCGCCTGCAGCCGGGCAGTCCAGCCAAAGCGCACGGTGCCACGTCCCTGGCGGTGTCGAAGCAGCCTCCGGCGAAGCGCTGAGATGACGGTTCGATTGCGGCCTGCGCACAGCCGCCGTAGGGTGCGCCGCCACGCATGACGCGCACGTCGTACCCACGCCACAAGATCCGGATCACGCTGCTCGAGAACATCCATCCGGCCGCGCGCGAGGCGCTGGTGGAAGCGGGCTACACGGTCGACGTGATCCCGAAGGCGCTCGAAGGCCAGGAACTCGCCGCCGTGCTCGCCGAGTCGCACGTCGTCGGTCTGCGCTCGCGCACGAAGCTGCGCGCGGCCCAGTTCGAAGGGGCAAACAAGCTGCTGGCGATCGGCTGCTTCTCGGTCGGCACCGACCAGGTCGACATCGCCGCCGCCGCGCAACGCGGCGTGCCGGTGTTCAACGCGCCACACGCCAGCACGCGTTCGGTCGCCGAACTCACGATGGGTTGCGTGATCGCGCTGGCGCGGCGGCTCGGCGACAAGAGCCAGATGCTGCACGCCGGCACCTGGGACAAGTCGCTGTCGGGCGCGCATGAAGTGCGCGGCCGCAGCCTCGGCCTGGTCGGCTACGGCCACATCGGCCAGCAGGTGGGCCTGCTCGCCGAGGCCTTCGGCATGCGCGTGATGTTCCACGACATCCAGAAGAAGCTGCCGCTCGGGTTGGCGAAGCCGCTGCCGACGATCGAGCAGTTGCTCGACGAAGCGGACTTCGTGTCGCTGCACGTGCCGGAGACGTCGCTGACGCGCGGCATGCTGGGGGCGCCGCAGATCGCGCGCATGAAGCAGGGCAGCTACCTCATCAACCACAGCCGCGGCGCGGTGGTCGCGATCGACGCGGTGCGCGCGGCGTTGCAGAAGGGCCATCTCGGCGGTGCTGCGTTCGACGTGTTCCCGCAGGAACCGACGCCGACCCAGGCTGCGTGGAAGTCGGAGTTGGCTGGGTTGCCGAACGTCCTGCTGACGCCGCACGTCGGCGGCAACACCGAAGAAGCGCAACGCAACATCGGACTCGAAGTCGCCGGCGCGGTGACTTCGTTCATCGACAGCGGCAGCACCGAGGGCTCCGTCAACTTCCCACCGATCAACCTGCCGCCGCGCGAGGACACGCACCGCGTGCTCAACGTGCACCGCAACGTGCCCGGCGTGCTGGCGTCGGTGACGGCGATCGTCAGCGAGCTCGGCGCCAACATCGAGGCGCAGCAGTTGAGCACGACGAAGGACATCGGCTACCTGGTGATGGACGTCGATCGGCAGTTGTCGGATGTGGTGCGCGACCGCATTGCGGCGCTGCCGGTGAGTGTGAAGACGCGCATCCTCTACTGACGGGGCTGCGGGCCGGATCGCGGGTTACCGCCACGGTGTCGCTGACGTATCACGGGGTGCTGGCACCGGCTTCAGGGTTGCGCTCGCGGGCGGTTTGCTGCAACTCGATCCGAGCAACGCTGCGGCTCGCGACGTGCAGCGGCGCCTGAACGGCAAGTGAACAGCTCGCTGAGCGCGTGGCCGACGGCGAGCCGGCTCAGTAGCCGAGGACCAGCGAAAAGCCGTTGCTCGCCTTGAACGGCGGGGTTGCCGGCGACAGCAGCAACTCGACCGCCTGCGCAGCGAGTGTCGCGCCGAGCAGGGCCGAGTCGTTCGGGATCGCCAACGTGAAGACCTTGGGACCCGTCAGGTTGAAGGCGCCGATGTCGAAGTTCACGAGGGCGCTGCAGCCCCCGCCAAGCGGCAAGCCCGGAGCCGGGATCGCGGCAGTACCAAATGCCATCAAGGTGAACGGCTGATTGGTGACGCCGTCGAGAGTCAGCTTGAAGTCAGCGCTGCCGAGGATCGGCAGCGCGCTGGCCGTCATGCTGAGCCCGTGGCAGCCAGCACCGTTGGTGGCTGCACTGGCGCAGTTGGTTGCGGCGCTGCCAATCACCAGGTAGCCCGGACCCAACGGCTGCATCATGACGCTGGCGCTGGCGATGTCGAACGTCTGCGGCAGGTTCCAAACCTCGAACGTCGTGACCTGGTTCGAGAAGCTCACGGTGGGGCCGGGCGCGTCGAACAAATCGTTGCTGGACGTCGCCGGCACCCCACCACCGGGGGTGATGCCGCAGATGCCGTTGTTGAAGGGTGCCTGCAACGTGGAGTTGTTGGTGACGTTGGCGCCGTACACGAGCCGCACCTCCCCGTTCGGATACAGCGCCATCTGGAAGTCGAACCGCGGCAGCGGCGCGCCATAGTTCTGCATGTTGATCCACGAGATTAGGCAGCGGGTCGCAGAGCGGTTGATGAAGATCTGGCCGCCGGCGGTGCCGACGATGTCGGCGTACAGCGCACAGACCTTCGGCGAGCCAGCAGTGAAGTTTGCGAGAGTCGGCGTGAAGAGCACGTTGCCGCCCACCGGGGCCGGGATGCCGGCATTCGATAGCTGCACGTAACCGTGGTCGGTGATGTGCAGGTGCGTGTAGGTGGTGCCGCCGAGCGGGAACGGGAAACCGATCGACTCCATCGGCAGCAGCACGTCCGCGGGGCTGGTTGCCAGCAGCGTGCCCCGGTGGGGATCGAGGCAGTTCTGCGCCGGTGCAAGCGGGGCGGCGAGGGCGAGGTGCAAGCAGAAGACGAGTCGGTTCATGGGTGACTTCTGACGACAAGTCTGCGGGAAACTACCGGCCCCGTCGATCCGGACATGGCACGAGGGCGGCTATCACGGCGATGGGCTGCCAGTCTAGTGTAGTGCGTCATGCGGATGCGGCTCGCGCCCGTGCAGCAGGAACGCTTCGCCCGGCAGCGGCAGCTTCTAGTTCGCCGGTGGCGGTGCACTCGAACAGGCGACGAACGCGATGCCAGTGAGGCCGGCGATGGTGGTACGACGCAACCACGACCAACAGCGCATGGGCATCGTCGCATCATCACCCGAACGCGCGCGCAGTCACGTTCGATGACCCGGCGCCACGGCACGCATGGTCCAGAAGGGCCATGCAACCGCGCGTTGCGACCGAGCTATACTTCGCCCGAGGTCCAAACTCTGCGTGGGTGACGCCGACAACCAACTGCCGATGCCAACGGGAAGACGATGGGGCCACGCCAAGGCGGCGCTGGGCTGCTCGTGGTTGCTGGCACTGGCTGCCTGCGGCGGGGGCGGTGGCACCACGGTGCCCGTGGACCCCGATCCCGTGCTCGCCGCCGCGCGCTTGGGCGCTGCGGGAGGCACGTTGGTCGTCAGCGGAGGCGACCACGCGGGCGTTGCCCTCGTCGTGCAGCCCGGTGCCGTGTCCACGCCGACCGACTTTGCGATTCGCGTCGAACGTGACTCCGCGGTGCCGAGCCTGTTCCCGGTCTACCGCTTCGAACCCGCCGACCGCGACTTCGCTCCCGGCACCGTCGGCATCACGGTGCGCGTCGCGGCGCCGTTCTTCGCTGCGAACGGGACCGTGTCGGTGCCGTTGACCGTGTTCTCGCGCACCGCCGACGAGGCGTCGTTCGTCGCCAACCAAAACGTGGTCCTCAACGAAGCGGCGCGCACGATCTCGACCGTGCCGTTGCGACTCGGCCGTTGCTTCGCTTCGACCGGCGACCTGTTCCGCGTGTTCTCGCAGCCGCTCACGTTTGTCGATCCGGCGGTGCCGACGCCCTTCCAATCGCTCGCCGGCGTCGAGGTCACGGTCGCGAACGGCACGGAGGCAGCGGGGCTCGGGCGCGGCAGCCTCGCTGCGTTTTGGAGTTCCCCGGCTGCGGCGAACTTGCTCGTGCTGCACGGCCTGCAGGGCTCGCCGCTGGATTTCCGCGGCCAGTTCGATTTCGCCGCGAGCCTGCCGGCGGAAGTGCAGAACGTCGTGTTCGTGACCTACCCGTCGGGGCGTGGAGTCGCCGCGACTGCGAACGCGCTCTACGACGCGATCCGCAAGAACCAGCAACCGGGTTTTGGCTGCGCGATCCTCGGCCACAGCCTCGGCGGCAACATCGGCCGCTACCTGCTGGAGCAATCGCACCGCGATGCATCGCGGCAGGAGTTCGATGTCGCGGATGCGCCGCTGACCGACGTGGTTGCGAAGTTGTTCCTGCTCGGCGTGCCCAATGCCGGCTCCGACATCGCCGGTTCGCTGTTCGCGTCGCTAGTGCCCGCCCTCGCGGCTGCCGATGTGGTGTTCGTGCGTGCCGGCGTCGACCTGCGCGAAGGCCCGGACACGTTCACGGCGCAGCAGAACCTCGCCTACGGCGACAACGCCGCGCGCTACCACACGATCGCCGGCGACCTCGGCATCGGCGGCGACGGCATCGTGACGCTGGCGAGTGCGCGCGCGGTGCCGCTGTTCTTCGGCGACACCGAGAACGTGTTCCCGGTCGGCCACTTCGACCTGCATCGTGGTGCGGGTGGCAACGGCATCGCGGCGTTGGTGGGAGCGCTGCTGCAGGTGCCCTGACGAGCCGCGAAATCCAGCGCCGGTTCGCCCCCCGGTTGCGCACTAGGAAGTGTGCGCCAAGATGTGTCGGTGACCACTTCGGATGCTGACTTCTCGGCCAGATGGAATCAGGTCGGGAGGTTCTTCATGGGCACGGCGGACGTTCAGATTGCGTTGGCGAGGGTCACCGGTCGCCTCGACGAGCTCGGCATTCCGTATGCGGTGTGCGGCGGGCTCGCCGTCAATGCGCACGGCTACGCGCGAACCACAACGGATGTCGATCTGCTGATCACCGCGGAGGGTCTGCGACGCTTCAAGGATGCTTCGCTCGGGTTGGGTTGGCTTGAGCGGTTCGCCGGCAGCCGTGGAGTGCGCGACACTGATCGGCGCGTCCCGATCGACTTCTTGCTCGCCGGGGGCATTCCTGGCGACGGCAAGCCGCACGGGGTGGTGTTTCCCGATCCGGTCGGTGTGACGATCGAAAAGGCAGGAACGCGGTTTCTGGCGCTGGCGAAGTTGATCGAGCTGAAGTTGGCGAGCGGCGTGTCGCTGCCGCATCGATTGCAAGACCTCGCCGATGTCGCCAAGTTGATCGAAGTGAATGCCCTCGGCGAGCACTTCGGCTACCAGCTGCATCCCTGGGTGCGGCCCAAGTACGCGGAACTATGGCGCAACGCGCAAGCGCGCGATCCACAGGCCGAGTGATCACCAGGGCGGCGCCGGCTCGCCCCGTTCGCAGGCCGCGAGCCGCCGCTCGAGCAGGCGACGTTCCGGTTCCGAACACGGCTGCTGCAACGCAGCGCGCAGTTCCGCCGCCGCCGCCGCGCACGCGCCGAGTTCCCAGTGCAACTGGGCCGTCACGGCACCGAGCAGGAAGTAGTCGTCGAGCGCCTTGTCACCAGCGAGCCCGGCCAACGCCTGCAACCCCGCCGCGGCGCCGTGCACCTTGCCGACCGCGACCGCGCGATTGAGTCGCACGACCGGCGACGGCCCGATCTGCAGCAGCCGATCGTACTCGCGCAGGATGCGCGGCCAGTCGGTGTCGGCGTAGGTCGTCGCCGCGGCGTGCACCGAGGCGATCGCCGCTTCGCAGTGGTAGGCGGTCAGGCGTTCGCCGCCGATCGAGTGCCGGAAGTGCTCGAAGCCGTACGCCAGCCAGGTGCGGTTCCAGTGCGACCGGTCCTGTTGCGCCAGCGGCACCAGGTCGCCGCTGGCATCGACGCGCGCCGGCATGCGCGCGCCCAGGAACAGCATCAATGCCATCAACGCGTGCGCTTGCGGCGCTCCGGGGCCGGGGCGTTCGAGCACCAACGCCAGCAGGCGCAGCGCTTCGTCGACGAGGTCCGAACGCACCAACGAGGCGCCGGCGTGCGCGCGATGGCCTTCGGTGAACACGAGGTAGATCACCTGCAGCACCAGGTCGAGCCGCGCCTGCAGCTCGATCGGACCCGGCATCTCGAACTGCACGTCGCCGCCCTGCAGCTTCGCCTTGGCGCGCACCAGCCGCTGCGCGATCGTTGCTTCCTTCTGCAGCAAGGCGCGCGCGATCGCCGGCACGCCGAAGCCACAGACGGTCTTCAGGATCAGCGACACCCGCGCGTCGGCGGGCACCGCCGGGTGGCTGCAGAGAAACAGCATGCGCAGCGTGTCGTCGGCGATGCGGTCGTCGTCGCCCGCCGCCGGTGGCAGGATCGCTTCGTTGGTGTCGCGCTGCAGTTCGGCGTCGATGCGCGTCTTCACCTTCTGCCGCCGCAACGAGTCGAGCGCCAGATTGCGGGCGACCCGGAACACCCAGGCTTCGGGGTTCTCGGGCACGCCTTCCGCCGGCCACACGCGCAGCGCGCGGACCAGCGCCTCCTGCACGACGTCCTCGACCAGGTCGAGCCGGTTCGGGCCGATCGCCGAGCACAGGCTCGCCACCAGCCGCGCGTACCGATGGCGGAACAGGTCGGCGACGAGGTCGGGCGGCAGGCTCATGCGAGGCGATGGCGGGCGGCGGGGCGACTACGTCTCGGGACCGCCGAGGAAGTCGAGTTCGCGCACTTCGATGCTGCCGAAGGCGAAGTTGGGGTGCCCGGCGCACAGCTTCACCGCGTGGTCGTAGTTGTCAGCCTTCACGATGTAGACGCCGCCGACGACTTCCTTCGCTTCGACGTAGGGGCCGTCCTTCACCTCGACCTTCTTGCCGGGACGCGGCCAGATCACCTTGCCGCCCTGGTCGGTGAGCTTCTGGCCGAGGCTGAGGCGGCCTTCCGCCGCGAGTTTGGTGCCCCACGCCTCGTACTCGCCAAGGATGCGTGCGAAGTCGTCGGGGGTGAACTGGCTGTAGTCGGCGGTGGCGTCACCGCGCAGGATGAGCATGAACTTGGGCATGGGATTCTCGTGATAAGCGCCGGGATTGCCGGCTGGATACGGACCTGACGATCGATGGGAAGTGGGAACGACGTGGATCTGTGAAAATCCTCCGCGAGCCTTGGGGTGGCGTCCCGGTTTCCGCCATGGCACCGCGTGTCGGGCATCGCTAGCATCGCTCGCCGGACTGGAACGCTCCGTATGGCCCAACACTCGTCTCGTTCGTGGTCGCCGTCACCGTCGTCGTCCCGTCGCGGGGCCCGCATTGCGGTGGTCGGTTTCGTCGCTCTCGCTGCGTTCCAGCTGTTCGGCTGCAAGGCGCCGATGCGGTCGGACTGGCGGCCGTACGAACGGCCGACCGACGAGATGCGCAGTGCGATCGCCGCCGATGCGGCGGCCAAGGGGGCCGATGGCAGCTTCACCGGCGATGGCTCGTGCGTGACCTGCCATGTCGGTTGCACCGATCCGCACCCGACCGGGCGCAAATCGTCGTGCACCCATTGCCATGGCGGTGATCCGACCAAGACCGACGTCGTCGGCGCCCATCCGACGCCGCGCTTCCCGAAGGAATGGAAGAACTCGGCCAACCCCGAGCGTCCCTACGTCCTGACCCTGAAGGAGAGCGAGGCCTGGATCCAGTTCGTCAATCCGGGCGACCTGCGCGTCGCCAACAAGACCTGCGGCCCGTGCCACGCCGACGAGACGCTGCGGGTGATGAAGTCGCTGATGACGACGGCCCAGCACTTCTGGGGCACGGTCACCTACGCCAACGGCATCGTCAGCACCAAGCGCTCCATCCTCGGCGAGTCCTACGGCCCTGACGGCACGCCGCAGATCATGCAGCACGTGATCCGCGAGCCGGGCAAGCCCGATCGCCTGCCGACGCCCGAAGAACAAGCCAAGCACAGCTGGTCCGTGGTCGCCGCCCCGCTGCCGCACTGGGAAGTCACCCAGCCGAGCAACGTCTTCCGCATCTTCGAGAAGGGCAGCCGCCTCGGTACCGCGGCGCTCGGCCTCAACGGCCTCGCCTCGCCGGTGCCCGGCCTGCCGGACAAGAACGAGGACCCGGGGCGCCCGAACAACCGCTCGTCGGACCGCGGCCTGGGCACGCTCAACCGCGTCGACCTGCCGACGTTGAACGTGCACAAGACCCGCCTGAACGACCCGCACCTGTCGATGTTCGGCACCAACGACGGGCCGGGCGACTTCCGCGGCAGCGGGTGCACGGCCTGCCACGTCGTCTACGCCAACGACCGCGAGCCGCGGCACAGCCTGACCTATGCCAAATATGGCCGCGACGGTCAGACCGCCACCGTCGACCCGACCATCGCCAGCAAGATGGAGCCGGAACATGGCGCGCCCAAGGGCGGCGAGGCGCATGCAAAGCTGAACCACGGCAAGCTCAAGGGCGGCACCAAGTCCACGCTCGACGCGGCGCCCGCGTCCGGCGGCGGCATGCCGACCGACTCCGCTCATGCCGGCGTGAAGGAGAAAGGCCACCCGATCGAGCACGACTTCACGCGCGCGATCACCACGGCTCAGTGCCTGAACAGCCACATGCACCAGCCCAATATCTTCCTGAACTCCTACCTCGGCTACACAATGTGGGATTATGAATCGGACGCGCCGCAGATGTGGCCGGGACCGGGCAATAGCGCGCCGCGCCCGCCGGGGATGAGCGACGCGGAGTATCAGAAGACATACAAGCAGCAGCGCTATCCGACTGCCGCCGAGGCGCACAAGGTGCTCGAACGCAATCCCGAGGGCGCGGCGACGCGCGGGCTGTGGGCCGATGTCGAATTCCTGCGCGACGTCTATGACGTCAACGACAGCAACAAGGACACCCAGTTCGCCGACTA
>SXGT01522408.1_pt1 | contig 11118 bp, 8 predicted proteins | sample 3176221 | NCBI WGS metagenome assembly SXGT01 (sample SAMN11356862, study PRJNA531348) | freshwater metagenome | isolation source: freshwater sample F1-120 | place: China: Fuxian Lake, Yuxi | collected 2017-12-25
CGTGACACCGCAATCGGCAATTCGCGCCGCCAAACCTTCTTTTGCCATCACCCACAAGCCCGGCTGCAGGCTGGTGACCGATTTGCGCAACAGCGATTTGAGTAGTTCCTGAAACACCCTTCTGAGGAGAAGTTGATGATGAAACCCACGTTGAAGCATTCCCTGATGGCGCTGGCGCTTGGCGCGATGGCCTCGATGGCCCTGGCACAAGGCCTGCCCGCCGGCCCGAAAGTGACGGTCTCGGCCGTGACGCAAGTGGCACCCACCGTACCGCAGTACACCCGTGTGGACATACCCCTGTTGCGTGAAGGCGCGACCAAAGCCAGTGGCGGCCGCGTGGAATTCAACCTCAAGAGCTGGCCGGAGATGAACGTGCAGGGTCCCGAGGTGATCCGTCTGGTACGTTCGGGCCAGGTGGATTTGGCCGCTGCACCGCTTACCACCGTGTCGGGCGATGTGCCGATTCTCGACGGCATTGACCTCTCGGGCCTCAACCCCGAGCTCGACCAGGCGTACAAGGTGGCGAATGCCGTGCTGCCGATTGCCAACAAGGAACTCGAGCGCCTGGGTGTTAAGCTGATCGCGACCTACCCGTTCCCGGCGCAGGTGTTTTTCTGCAAGAAGCCGATTACCGGCTTGTCTGATCTGAAGGGCCTCAAGGTGCGTACCAACGGCCCGGCCCAGGGCGACCTGATGAATGCCTTCGGCGCCCAACCAACCGCCATTGCCTTCGGCGAGGTCTACACCGCACTGGAGCGCGGCACGGTCGATTGCGCGATCACCGGTACCGGCAGCGGCAACGGCGTGAAATGGTATGAAGTGACCGGCACGCTCTACACGCTGGCTACCTCGTGGTCTGTTTCGGGTTACTTCGTCAACCTCGCATGGTGGAACAAGCTGGATCCGCAAGTGCGCACCTTCATCGAAGCGCAGCTCATGCAGGTGCAGGCAGCGCAATGGAAACTCGGCGCGGAAGTCAGCCAGGACGGTATTGACTGCAACGTCGGCAATGCAGCCGCGTGCAAGATTCACACGCTGGTCAAGAACAAGCCGATGACGCAAGTCAAAGCGACGGACGCCGACAAGGCACGCCTGCGCGACGCACTTTCCAAGGTGGTGCTGCCGAACTGGGTCAAGCGTTGCGGTGTCAAGTGCGGCGAAATCTATAACGAAGTGATTGCCCCGATTTCCGGCGTCAAATACAGTGGCGGCTGATTCAGCTGCACCGCGCAAAGCCGCTCCAGGAGCGGCTTTGCGGCTGGTCTCCGCGGTCAACCGGCAGGTTGACCGGCTGGCCCGGCTGATGGGGGCGTGCGCGGGCTGGCTGTTCATGGCCTGCGCCGCCTTCATCACATTTGACGTGCTGGCACGCAAGTTTCTGGGGTTTTCTTCCCAATCGACCACCGAGTTGTCCGGCTACATGCTGGGCATCGGCATTGCGTGGGGGCTGGCTTCGGCGCTGGAAGCGCGCACCCATGTGCGCATTGATGTGTTGATCCAGCGCTTTCCGGCTGGCATCAAGTCGTATCTGCATTTTCTGGCCTTGATATTGCTGGCGGTATTTGCCGGCTTCCTGGTCTACGGGGCCTGGCACACCACGTTCGAATCGTGGGAGTTCAAGGCCACCGACAATAGTTTGTTGAAAACGCCGTTGATCATCCCGCAAGGCTTGTGGCTGATCGGGTTGGGCGTGTTCGGGTTGATGATTGTGCTGCGGGTTGTTGAAGTGGCGTTGTTGCTGCCCTCGCAGGATGTCGAGGCGATCGAAATGCTGACCGGCGCCAAGAGCTTTATCGAAGAAGCGGACGAGACGCTGCAGGTGCTGGGCATGGCGCCGGTGGATGTTTCGGCACTGGCCGTTGATGCGCCTGCGGGAAGGGCCGCCACATGATCGCCGTCATCTTTCTGGCGATCATCCTGATCGTCTCTGCGGCTGCTGCGCTGTTTGGCGGGGCCGATGTCTCTTCGCTGCCGATCGGGCCGATGGCCATATTGCTCGCGCTGTTCTGCCTGTTTTTCGGCGCCGGCATCTATATCGCGGCAGCGCTGGGCATTCTCGGCATCATTGCCGGTTTCGCTTTTTCCAACCGGCCGTTCTGGAACTTCATCGGCCAGATGGTCTGGGGCCCGACCACCAACTTCGTGCTGGTCGCCGTGCCCTTGTTCCTGTTGATGGGCGAGATCATGTTGCGCGCCGGGCTCTCGGACCGGCTCTACAAATCGCTCAGCCAGTGGCTGTCGCGCGTGCCGGGCGGTTTGCTCCACACCAACATTGCCTCGTCGAGCGTGTTCTCGGCGATTTCCGGTTCCAGCGTGGCGACCGCCGCCACCATGGGCGCGGTGGCACTGCCGTACTTTCGCCAGACGCAATATTCGCAGCCGATGGTGCTGGGCTCGCTGGCCGCCGGTGGCGCGCTGGGCAACCTGATTCCGCCGGGCATTACGTTCATTGTGTACGGCCTGATCACCGAAACCTCGGTAGGTGCGCTGTACATTGCAGCGGTCGGCCCCAGCGTGCTGGTGGTGTTGCTGTTTACCGCAGTGATCTTCTGGCACGGTGTGCGTAACCCCTTGCCCAAACCGCCGGCGATTCCGCTGATGGAAAAGCTGAAGGGGCTCGCCGGGCTGGTGCCGACCTTGCTTCTCATTCTGGTGGTGCTGGGCACGATCTATTCGGGCCTCGCCACGCCGACCGAATCGGCTGCGTTAGGCGTTGTGGCCGCCATCTTGGCCGCTGCCATTGCCGGCAAGCTCTCGTGGCGCATGCTGCATGAGTCGGCCGAGGCGACGGCGCGCACGACATCCTTCATTGGCTTGATCCTGTGCGGCGCCTATCTTCTCAACTACGTGTTTGGCGCACTCGGCGTGCCGCAGGCGTTGTCCAAGTTCGTGGCGGGGCTGCCGGTGCCGCCGTGGGTGATCATGGCCCTGATCGTCGGTTTTTACCTCGCGCTCGGCACCTTCATGGAAGGCTTTTCGATGATTGTGACCACCATTCCGGTAATTTTCCCGGTGGTCAAGGCGCTGGGCTATGACCCGATCTGGTTTGGCGTCATCGTCACCATGCTGGTCGAGATTGCGCTGATCAGCCCGCCGGATGGCACGGTGCTCTATGTGTTGCAGGGCATGCGCGGCACCAAAGGTTCAATCACCGATGTGTTTCGCGGCGTCATGCCGTTCATTGCGGTCTACGTGCTGGCCATCGTGCTGCTGATGTTTTTCCCGGCCATCGCCCTGTGGCTGGTGTCGTTCTCCCGTTAATCTGCGTTCCCCCTTCGCTTCATGACGACTCCTTCTTCGCTCACCCCATCTTCCCGCTGGCAATTCTGGATTGACCGGGGCGGCACATTTACCGATCTGGTGGCGCGCGCGCCGGATGGCACGCTCAAAACCCACAAGCTGCTCTCCGAGAACCCGGAGCAGTACAAGGATGCGGCGATTGCCGGCATTCGCCATTTCCTCGGATTGAAAGCGGGAGAGCGCATCCCCGGTGAGGTGATCGAGGCGGTCAAGATGGGCACCACGGTGGCGACGAACGCATTGCTTGAGCGCAAGGGCGACCGCACGGTGCTGTTCATCACCAGGGGCTTTCGCGACCAGTTGCGTATCGGCTACCAGAACCGCCCGCGCATTTTTGACCGGCACATCGTGTTGCCCGAATTGCTCTATAGCGAAGTCGTCGAGGTGGACGAACGCATGGGCGCCCATGGCGATGTGGTGCAAGCCCTCGATGTCGAGAAGACCCGTATAGCCCTGAAAGCCACATGGGACAAGGGTTTTCGGGCGATTGCCATTGCCTTCATGCACGGCTACCGGTTTCAGGATCATGAAAAGGCGGTGGCGAAGATGGCACGCGAAATCGGCTTCACGCAGGTTTCGGTGTCGCACGAGGTCTCGCCGCTGATGAAGCTGGTGTCGCGCGGGGATACCACGGTGGTGGATGCCTACCTCTCGCCGATCCTGCGGCGCTACGTGAGCCAGGTGGCGTCCGAGCTCGAAGGGGCGCGGCTGATTTTCATGCAGTCGTCGGGCGGACTGACCTCGTCCGACCTGTTTCAGGGCAAGGATTCGATTCTCTCCGGGCCGGCCGGCGGCATTGTCGGCATGGTGCAGACCGCCAAGGGCGCGGGTTTCGAGAAGGTGATCGGCTTTGACATGGGCGGCACCTCCACCGACGTATCGCACTACGCCGGTGAGTACGAGCGCGCCTTCGAGACGCTGGTCGCAGGGGTGCGCATGCGCGCACCGATGATGAGCATTCACACCGTGGCGGCGGGCGGCGGCTCGATCCTGCACTTTGATGGCAGCCGCTATCGCGTCGGGCCGGATTCTGCGGGGGCCAACCCTGGGCCGGCATCGTACCGGCGTGGCGGCCCGCTCTCCGTGACCGACGCCAACGTAATGTTGGGCAAGGTGCAGCCGAAGTTCTTCCCCAAGGTATTCGGGCGGGCAGCCAACGAAGCACTTGATTTTGAGGTGACGGCTGACAAGTTCCGCGCGCTCGCCGGCGAGATCGAACAGAACACCGGCAGCAAGAAGAGCCCGGAAGAAGTTGCCGAAGGTTTCATCCAGATCGCTGTGGAAAACATGGCCAACGCGATCAAGAAGGTATCGGTGGCGCGTGGCTATGACATCACCCAGTACACCCTGCAGTGCTTCGGCGGTGCCGGGGGGCAGCATGCCTGCCTGATTGCCGACAAGCTTGGCATTCCACGCGTCTACATTCACCCCTATGCGGGCGTGCTGTCCGCTTACGGCATGGGGTTGGCAGACCTTACCGCGATGCGCGAGCGCGCAATCGAGTTAAAGCTCCAGCCTGCCTCAAGAGTGGCTCTGGACAAGGCTTTCAACGAACTGGCCGCGGAGGCCCGCTCCCAGATTGCCTCGCAGGGCATCACCCCTGCGCAAATCGCGATCAAACAGCGCGTGCATGTGCGCTACGAAGGTACGGATTCGGCCTTGGTGGTGGACGATGGCACATTGGAAGCGATCAAGGCGCGCTTCGAAGCCGCCTACCGTATGCGCTACTCGTTCCTGATGGAGCACAAGGCGCTGGTGGTCGAGGCAGTTTCGGTCGAGGCGATCGGCGGGTCTGCATACCACGCAGGGCAGAGCGTCGATGGAAGCAATGCGGCAGCGTTCCCGGCAGCGGTGCGCAGCGGCGCATTGGCAGCGGTGGAGTCGGTGCGCATGTTCTCTGGTGGCGCGGCGCACGCTACCCCCGTGTATCTGCGTGATGCCATGCAACCGGCGGACAAACTGCTTGGCCCCGCCATCATTGCGGAGCAAAACGCCACCACCATTGTCGAGCCCGGCTGGCAGCTTGAGGTGACGGGGCTCAACCACCTGGTACTGACGCGTGCCGTGCCGCGGCCGAAGCAGCATGCCATCGGAACCACCGCCGACCCGGTGATTCTGGAGATATTCAACAACCTCTTCATGGCGATCGCCGAGCAGATGGGCCTGACGCTGGCCAACACGGCGTATTCGGTCAACATCAAGGAGCGCCTCGATTTTTCGTGTGCGGTGTTCAACCAGCACGGTGACCTGATCGCCAATGCGCCGCACATGCCGGTGCACCTGGGCTCGATGGGCGAGTCGATCAAGACCGTAATTCGCGAAAACACGGCAGAAAAGGGCCGCGCGATCAGGCCCGGCAATGTGTATGTGCTCAATGCACCCTATGCGGGCGGCACGCACCTGCCCGACATCACGGTGATTACGCCGGTGTTCGACCCGGCCGGCCAAGACATCCTGTTTTATGTCGGCTCGCGCGGCCACCACGCCGACATTGGCGGCATTTCCCCCGGCTCGATGCCACCCAATTCGAAAGTGGTGGAAGAGGAGGGCGTCCTGATCGACAACTTCCTCCTGGTTGAAGAAGGTCGCTTGCGTGAAGCGGAAACGCGTGCCTTGCTGGCCTCAGGCAAGTATCCGTCGCGCAACGTCGAGCAGAACATGGCGGACCTGCGCGCGATGATTGCCGCCAACGAAAAGGGCGTGCAGGAATTGCGCCGCATGGTCGGCGAATTCGGGCTCGCCACCGTGCACGCCTACATGCAGCACGTTCAGGACAACGCTGAGGAAGCGGTGCGCCGCGTGATCGATGTGTTGAAGGATGGGGAGTTCAGCTACGAGATGGACCACGGCGCGGTGATCAAAGTCAAGATCACGCTCGACAAGGCGACACGCACCGGAATCATCGACTTTACCGACACCAGCGCACAGGTGGCGAACAACTTCAATGCGCCGTCGGCCGTCTGCTATGCGGCGGTGCTGTATGTGTTCCGCTCGCTGGTGGATGATGACATTCCGCTCAACGCGGGTTGCCTCAAACCGCTCAACATCATCATTCCCGAGGGTTCGATGTTGAATCCGCGCTATCCGGCGGCGGTGGTGGCCGGCAACGTCGAGACCAGCCAGTGCCTCACGGACACGCTTTATGGCGCGCTGGGCGTGATGGGCGCCAGCCAGGGCACGATGAACAACTTCACCTTCGGCAACGACACCTATCAGTATTACGAAACGATCTCGTCAGGTTCGGGTGCCGGCGACGGGTTTGATGGCTGCACGCCGGTGCAAACGCACATGACCAACAGCCGCATGACGGACCCCGAGGTGCTTGAGTTCCGCTACCCGGTGCGTGTCGAAGAGCATTCGATTCGCTATGGTTCCGGTGGCAAGGGCAAATGGAATGGCGGCCCCGGCGCCTTGCGGCGCATCCGCTTCATCGAAACCATGATCGGCAGCGCGCTTTCCGGCCATCGACGTATTCCGCCTTACGGCATGAAGGGCGGCGAACCGGGGCAGGTCGGCAAGAACTGGGTCGAGCGCGTCGACGGCAGCATCACGCCGCTGGGCGGCTGCGATGAAACGGTATGTCAACCAGGCGATGTGTTCGTGATCCAGACGCCGACGGCCGGCGGTTTTGGTAAACCCGTCTAAGTGAAAAGGGGGCGCAGTACAATCGGATCATGCCCTGTAAACCGCTCCTCTACGCTGCGCTTCTGCTTGCACCGCTGGCGTGTGGTGCGCAGAGCGCACCCAAACCTGCGAGTGACTGGACCGGCTACGCTGGCTTCGGTGGTGTTTCATTTTCCAAGTACACCGGCGGCAAAGCTTCTGAGGTGTTTCCCGCGCCGCTCCTGATGTTCGAATACAAGGAGACGTATTACGCCGATTTGATGCGGGCTGGTGTACGCCTGTGGTCGAGCGCCGACAAGAAGCTTGCCTTCGGCCTGGTTGCCGAGCCGCGCAACAGCATTGAGATGGGACCGAACCTTGAGTGGGAAACGCCGCTCGTCAGCCTGAGCCTGGCCTGGTTCAACGGCGTTTCGCGCGACAGCAGGGGATCATCCCTGCGCCTCTCCGCTTACCGGCAGTTGATCAATACTTCGCGCTGGGATGTGGGGGTCTATGCCACGGTGGAGCAGGAGAGCGCCAAGGTGGTGAATTACTATTTTGGCGTACCGGCCTCCGAAGCCACGGCGACCCGCGCGGCCTATGCACCGGGCTTGGCGACGCATTGGGGCCTCGGCTTGCAGGGCGCATGGAAGTTTTCTGACCGCTATGCACTCATGATGGGCTTGCAGGACACCCGCCTTGGTGCTGCGGCAGCCAACAGCCCGATTGTCGAGACGCGCCATACACCGGTGGTCTACTTCGGCCTGGGCTGGACCCTTTAGGTACCGGGTTCAGCTCTTGTTGAGCGGCCGGGTCAGGCCATGACCTGGTCGAGATAAGCCTTCACGATCTGTGGCGCGAGTTGCGCGCGTTCGCGTTCGACGATGAAGCGGGTCGCCAGCTTCATCGCATCCAGGTCCAGTTGCGCTGCCGCGATAACCTGCGCTCCCGCTTCGCGGATGCGCTCGATCAGTACCCCATCTTCCAATGCTGCCTGCGTGCGCTGCAGTTGGGTGGCGCGTGATGCAGCGTCGACCAGTGCCGCTTGCTGGTTTGCCTGCAGGGACCCAAACCACGCGCGGTTGCAGACCAGGACCAAGGCGCCGAAAAAGTGGCCGGTGAGGCTCACGTAGGGGTGGTGCTGGTGGAGTGCGAAGTTGACGTAATTGGTGAGCGGGTTTTCCTGGGCGTCCACTTCACGCGTTTCGATGGCCCGCACCAGATCCTTGATGTCGATGGATCGGGGCAAAAACCCCAGTGCGGCCAACGCTTCGCGGTAGATCGCGCTGTCGAGCGTGCGGATGATGAGACCGGCGCAATCCGCCGGGCCGCGGATCGGCCGCACGCCATTGGTGAGATGGCGAAAGCCGTTGTCCCAGAACCCGAGGACCTTGTATCCGGTGCGTGATTCTATCGCCGTGGTCAGCACTTCGCCGGCTCGCCCGTCCAGCGCACTCAGCGCAATGGTGCGGTCGTGAACCGTGAAGGGCAGGTCGAGCGCGGCCAAGTCGGGAACCTTGGCTGCCAGATAGCCGGTGGCGATGTAGCAGATCTGCCGGGAACCGCTATCGACGCTGGCAAAAAGTGACGCTGCCGTTTCGCCGTTGGCAGTGACGTTGCCATCGAGGCGGACCTTATTCGCATCGAAGTGTGGCGCGAGCTGCGCGGCCAGTGCTTCCAGGGATGCGGTGAGGATGGACCTGGGCCCCTGATAACCGGCAAGGTAAACCGGATTGTCGGTGCCCACGGCCTTACGTGCTCTTGATGTTGGCGTCCCTGATGATCTTCTGCCACTTGGCGTAATCATCCTTGATGATCTGCGTGAGCTGTGCCGGCGTGCGCGGCCAGGGGTCGAGGCCCGCGCCGGTGAGTTGCTTCTGAATGCCGGCTTCGTTGACGACGGTAGTGGCCACGGCACGCAGTTCGGCCAGCGCGGCCGCCGGCGTTTCCTTGCGCACGAACAAGCCGATCCAGGAGGAGTAGTCGTAGCCGGCGACACCTTCTTCCTGCAGGGTGGGCAACTCCGGATAAGCGGGGTGCCGCTCACTGCCGCAGTAGGCAATCAGGCGCACGCGCTTGTCGGAGAGGAAGGGCAAGGCGACCGACAGTGCAACCGGCATGACCTGGACCTCACCGGATGCGACGGCCAGCGCGGCCTGGCTGGCACCCTTGTAGGGTATGTGGGAAAGCTTGACGCCGGCAAAGGCGTTGAACATCTCTGCGGCCAGGTGTTGCGGGCTGCCGACGCCGCCGGAGGAATAGGTGACGCGATCCGGCTCCTTGCGCGCGCGCTCCACCAGATCCTTGATGGTGCGAATCGGTGAATTGCCCGGCACGCTGAAAAAGGTCGGGATATTGGCGATGCCGACGATCGGTACAAAGTCCGCCTGCGTGTCGACCCTGACGTTCTGTGGCTGCAGATGCGGCAGGATGGTGAGGATGCTGTTGTTCAGTGCTGCCACCGTCTGGCCGTCCGGCTTGGAGCCGGCCAGCTTCTGCAGGCCCACCACGCCACCGGCGCCCGCGATGTTCTCCACCGCGAAATTGATCCCCATGCGCGTGCCCATTGCGGTGGTCACGTAGCGAACGGCGACGTCCGATGCGCTGCCCGCTTGCAAGGGTAGAACAACCGAAATCGGGTTGGTAAAAGCGAATCTTTGCGCCCATGATAGATTCGGGAGCGATGCCGTGCCGGCAGCAGCCAGTGCGGTAGAGAGGAAGGTGCGCTTTTGCATGAGCAGTGGCGACAATGGGTGGGAGGGGAAACCGCGATTCAATCCAGCTTGAGGCCGATGGCCTTCACCACCTTGATATAGCGCGCGCTTTCGTCCGCAATCAGCCTGGCAAACTGCTCGGGGGTATTGCCTAGTGCATCGGCGCCATTGCGCTCCATGGCGAGCTTGAAGTCTGATGTCGGGGTGATGGCCGCCAGTTCCTTGTGCAGCCGGTCAATGATGGGCTTCGGCGTGCCTGCCGGGGCGAGTACGCCCAGCCACAGAGCCGCCTCGAAACCGGGATAGCCCAGTTCGGCTACGGTCGGCACATCAGGCAGGGCAGGCGAACGCTGACTGGTGCCGACGGCCAGCGGGCGGAGCTTGCCGGCCTTGGTGTGTTGCAAGAGAGCGGGCATTGAACCGAACACGCCCTGTACCTCGTTGGCCAGCAGGGCCAGGTCAGCCGGGCCATTGCCCTTGTAGGGAATGTGCTGCAGATCGATCTGCGCGGCGTCCTTGAGCATTTCCATCGCCAGATGGGTGGTGGAACCGTTGCCCGCCGAGGCGTAGTTCATCTTGCCCGGCATGGTCTTGGCGAGGGCGACAAACTCCCTCAGATTGTTGGCCTTGACCTGCGGGTTGACCACTAGCAAATAAGGCGTGATGGCCACCAGCGAGACAGGCGCGAAATCCTTCGAGGGGTGGTAACTAAGCTTCGAGTAGGCGCCCGCGGCAACCGCATGGGTGCTGGTGGTGCCGATGGTGAGGGTGTAGCCATCCGGCGCAGCTTTGGCAGCGGCATCGGTACCGATCGTGCCGCCGGCACCACCCCGGTTGTCGACGACGACCTGCTGGCCCAGTCGCTCCGAAAGCTTCTGCGCGACCACGCGCCCGACGATGTCGGTTGAGCCGCCTGCCGGGAAGGGCACGATCAGCCGGATCGGCTTGTTTGGATAGTCTGATTGCGCGAGCAGGGAGGCAGGTGCTACCAGCAGCATGCCACCGACTGCAACGGCCATGGCGCGGAGCGGTTTCATTGGCCTCAGTTTAACTCAATGGCTCCCCCTTCAGTAGCGGGGCATGGCGATGAGAAATACGGCGGGATTGGCCATGCCCCGGATGCGCTTCAAGCTGCGCGGTAAGTCACTTTCAGGTCGCCCACGCCGTCACAATGGCCATCGAGCGTATCCCCGGCCTTGCAGGGACCAACGCCTGCCGGCGTGCCGTTCATGATGATGTCACCGGGTTCAAGCGCAACAAAGGTTGAGAGATAGGCAATGGCTTCATCAATCTGCCAGATCTGCTGGTTGAGGTCGCCTTTTTGCTTCACTTCGCCATTGACCTTGAGCCAGATCGCGCCGGCTTTGGGGTGGCCAATCTTGGCCGCCGGCTGGATCGGTGTGATCGGGCAGGATTCGTCAAACGATTTGCCCATCTCCCACGGGCGCTGCAGCTTCTTGGCATCACTTTGCAGATCGCGACGGGTCATATCGAGGCCGAG
>SXGT01064798.1_pt1 | contig 11117 bp, 12 predicted proteins | sample 3176221 | NCBI WGS metagenome assembly SXGT01 (sample SAMN11356862, study PRJNA531348) | freshwater metagenome | isolation source: freshwater sample F1-120 | place: China: Fuxian Lake, Yuxi | collected 2017-12-25
AAAGATCGGCCGGTCGATGAAGAAACGGGGCAGCATGGCGGACTCCTACTTTGCCGGAACAGCGGTCACTTGCGCACCCGGCCGTGCCTTCTGCACACCGTTGAGGATGACCCGCTCGCCCCCCTTCAGGCCTTCGACAATGATCCAGTTCGAACCGGACAGGCCGCCGGTTTTCACCGGTTGCGGCATCACCTTGCCGTCGCTGCCGACCAGCAGCACAGCCTGCCCCTGCGGCGTGGTCTGCACTGCGCGCTGCGGTACCACGATGACGTTGTCCATCTGAGCCGCCGGAAAGCGTACCGTCACGAACTGGCCGGGCAGCAGACTTCGGTCTGGGTTCGGAAATTCGGCGCGCAGCCCGACTGATCCGGTCGTCGGGTCAACCGCCAGATCGTTGAACAGCAACTTGCCGGGCTTTGGATGCTCGCGACCATTTTCCAGCACCAGTTGCACTGGTGCCTGGCTGGCCCGTGCCTTGCCGGCGCGCAAGGCTTCACGCAGATTCAGAAAGTCGGCGCTGGATTGCGAGAAATTCACCCAGATTGGATCGTATTGCTCGATGCTGGCCAGCGGGGTTGCTTCACCCTTGCCTACCAGCGCCCCCTCGGTGACCAGTGCGCGGCCGATACGGCCGGAAATCGGGGCGGTAACCGTGGCGTGGCCCAGATCGATTTCCGCGCGCGACAATGCCGCCTGGGCTGCGGCGACGTCGGCATTGGCCTGCGCCTTGGTCGCCATCGCCTGATCAAGTTCCTGCTTGCTGACTGCATTGCTGGAAACCAGGGACTGAATCCGCTCCAGATTCTGGCCGGCAATCAGTTTCTGCGCCTGGCCGCGCGCCAGTGCAGCTTTGGCCGCATCGACATTGGCCGCCAGCGTGCGTGAATCAATCCGGAACAGGATGTCGCCCGCCCGAACCTCGCTGCCTTCGGTATAGACACGCTGCTCCAGAATTCCCTCCACCCGCGCACGAACCTCGGCCGTTCGTACTGCCTGCAGTCGGCCGGGCGCTTCCAGCGTGCGGGGAACGTTTTGCGGCGCCACCGTGACTACTTCCACTTCGGCCGGCGGCATGCCCCCGGCGGGTCCGGCCTGCGGCGGAGCGGACTGCGGCTTGCAGGCGGAAAGCGACAACAACGCGGCAACGGGCAACAGGACAAGCAGGTTAAGGGCAGCGCGGTTCACGGGGACTCCTGGTGGAATAGGCTTGACGAGGTAGGTGGATTCTAGATACATACGAGAATGTATGTAAACGTTGGATGCAGCAGGGTTAATGCGCCGCGGTATCCTGTGAATATCAACCAGTGGGAATGCGTACTTCATGGCACGACGCACCAAGGAAGAAGCCCAGGCGACCCGCACGCTGTTGCTCGATACGGCGGAATTCGTGTTTCGCGAAAAGGGAGTGTCACAGACCACGCTGGGCGATATCGCCAGCGCCGCCGGGGTAACGCGCGGCGCGATCTACTGGCATTTCGAAAACAAGGCCGACCTGTTTGTCGCCATGTGCGATCGTGCCACGCTGCCGCTGGAAGCCATGTTCGGCAGCCTCGCCGACCCCGAACTACCGGATCCGCTTGCCCGCTTGCGGGACGGATGCATTGAAGTGCTGCGTCAGGCCGAACAGGATCAGCGTTGCCGAAGGGTGTTCGAAATCCTCAATTTCAAATGCGAATTTGTCGATGAACTCGCGCCGACCATGTTGCGCCGCAAGGAGTGTCGACAGGGTGCCAAGGACATCATCGAACGCAATCTCGGGCTCGCCATCTTGCGGGGCCAGATTCCGCCCGACACCCAGGTGCGCCAGGCCGCCATTGGCCTGTTTGCCTATATCGACGGACTGATCATCAACTGGAGCATGGAGCCGGACAGCTATTCCCTGGCCGAGGAAGCGGGGGCGCTGATCGACATTTATCTGGATGGCTTGCGCAAGTAGGCCACGCGCTATTTATTGAGCAATCCGTTGGCCTCCAGATAGTCGATGACCTGAACGGCGGCTTCCTGGGGTGTCATCTGGTCGTTGCGCAATACAAGTTCAGGTGACAGCGGTGCTTCATAGGGATCATCAATGCCGGTAAAGCCGATACCTTTTCCGGATGCCAGCGCGGCGCGCGCCTTGACGTAAAGGCCTTTCGGATCCCGGCTTTCACAGACCGCAATGGGTACCTCCACCATGACCTCGATGAAAGGCAATCCGCTGTCCTGATGAATCCGGCGCGCCTGATCGCGGTCCTTGCGATAGGGGCTGATAAAACTGGTCAGGGCAATCACGCCGGTGTCGGCGAACAAGCGTGCGACCTCGCCGATGCGGCGGATGTTTTCTTCCCGGTCAGCGGCGCTGAAGCCGAGATTCTTGTTGAGCCCATGTCGCACATTGTCGCCGTCCAGCACATAGGCCAGATGGCCGCGTTCAATCAGTGCGTGTTCCAGCGTGAATGCGATGGTGCTCTTTCCGGAGCCGCTCAGGCCGGTAAACCAGATGGTCACGCCGCGCTGGCGCAGGAGTATTTCCCGGTCCTGGCGGGTAACGTGGCCTTCATGCCAGGTGATGTTGGTAGCACGAATCTCGGTCATGGCTGGATTTCTCCGAAAAGTGGAATGTGGAGCGCTTGTGGGCATGTCCTGAGTCGACATCCCGAATCATGCAAGCGTCCGAAAGGATGACGAGTCAGGACGAACAGGGCTGAGTGTTGCCGGTTGAAGCAGACGAGCAGCTTACTCCTCGACGCAGATTTCGCCGCGCATGACGGCCAGCGCAGTACGTCCGACCAGCCCGGCAATGACTACTGTGGCAATGCCGAGCAGGACGCCGGACAGGCGCAGGAACAACAGGCTGCCGCTTTGTTCGAACATGACCAGGCTGGCGATGGTGATGGCCGCAAGCGGAAAGGAATACGCCCACCAGGACAGGAAGAACTTGAGATTGGCGAACCGGCGCACCTGAGCAAACAACAGCAGTGTGAAGAACAGTGCCGAGTAATACAGCACGTTGGCGAAAGCGTCGATCTCGCCGGTCAGCCGGAGGTAGGAAATGAAGCCGACCGCAGGCGGCGCGATCAGGATAAACAGCGTCGGCATCAGCCGCTCGGGCAAACTGGCGTGAAAGATCACGCGATACAGGATGATGGTCAGCAGCACCGGCCAGAACACCACACCGATACTGAAAAAGAACCATGACACTTCGGGGGGCGCGTGGACCACCCCGGCGATCGGAATCAGGATATTGCCCACGACAGGAATGAACCAGGCCGGGTTCAGATGCACGATCTCGAACTTGCTGTGGTGCATCCACTGGCTGATCACATAGATCGTCAGGATCAGATGCAGCCCCACTCCGGACAGCCAGAGCAGGCGTGAATAGGGGGCGCTGACCGGCAACCATGCGATGGACAGCAGGATCAGCGAGATGCTTACCGCCGGCACAAAGTGCATCTTGATCGGGTGCGACCATTCCTTGCTCGCCGCTGCCTTGAACCGGATCACCTTGACTGAATAAAGCACGGCCAGCAGCACGAACAAGCCGGTGGCGACCAGCAGCAGCCAGGGACTGGGCGCAATGCTCAGTTGCAGGATGCCCTCGGCCTTGTGCCAGGCCAGAGTGAGGCCGGTCAGACCCATGATCATTGCGAACCAGGCGACCGGAAAGTGTTGCAGGCGGGCCTGGGGCTGCGGGGAAGCGGTTTCGGTCATCGCGGGGAAACAGTGCAAAAGGGATGCGGGCGGCCGCCGAATGCGGCGGCCGGGGAAGGGTTACAGCGATTTCTTGATCGACAGAATTCCACGAATCATGCCCGCCGTGTAACCGATAGCCTTGTCGTCAGGGTACTCGGTGGCCAGCTTCGCCTTGACATCCGGCGACAGATTCTCGGCCGGCCCATGGCAGTTCAGGCAGGCGGGCTGTGTAACCAGCGCTTTGGCATAACGGAAAACCTTGCCATCGGGCGTGTTGACGACGCCGTGCGTTTCCAGTGTTTCAGGTTTTTCACCCGCCGCCAGACGTTGTTCCAGGCTGGCCAGGGCCTCGTTCTCCCAGGCATCGGGCACGCCCTTCGGATTTCGATTCTTCAGGCTGACGCGCTTGATCTGCATGCCGGTTCGCTGTGCGGCTTCCGCCGCGATCCTGGGCGCTCTTTCCTTGCAGACGCCGATCGCGGCAACCGGTCCGCCGCTGGTCATCGCGCCTTTCAATTCGCCGCCCAGCGTGTTGATCAGCCCGCCGGCGGTCTGACGCGCCTCGTCGACGAGATGCGTAGTGTTCGGTGTACTGGCGCATCCGGACAGGATCAGGGCCAGCAGAGAAAGTTTGAATGTGTGCTTCATATTGCCTCCTTCAGGGGTTTACTTGCCCATCGTGATCTTGTTCTGGTCAACGTTGTAACTCCAGGGCAGACCAATATTCTTCCAGCCGTTTACCGCGCGTTTGCCCTTGTTGGGGCCTTCCTTGGCCATGTCGCCCTCAAACCCGTCCACCACCGACCAGACGTTGGTGTAACCGTAGCGTTGCAGGAGATCGGCGGACATCGCGCTGCGATCGCCGGAACGGCAAATCAGCACGATCGGATCATTTTTTTCAATGCCCTTGTCGAGCGCGAAGACTTCGAATTGGGAAAGGAAGTCCGGATTGGGGTTGCGCGGGAAGGTGTTCTTGTCCTTGTCCCATTTGTCGTAATGCATGATGCCGAACGAGGCCTGGCCATCAAGACCGTCGGGCGAGCCGACGAACAGCACTTCCTCGATGGTGCGCACATCCACGAACAGCACCTTGGGCGCGTGCTTCTTCAGGAAATCCGGCACCTCCTTGGCTTCCAGGTACAGACCCATTTTGCTGATCTTGATTTTCGCCAAAGTGGCTGGATCAACTGCCTGGGCATTGAAAGAGAACAGGGCAACAAAGAGGGTCAGCAGAAGTGTGCGCATGTCGGGCTCCTTTGTGTTCGCGTGGGTGGTTCAGGCCTTCAAGGCAGCGATGACGTTGGCAAGGTGGCCTTGCGCGACCGTCATCGCAGCGGTGATTTCAGCGTTGTCGGCAATCCTGGCGATGACGCCCGGATCCTGCAACGCGATGCGGGTGTTGCCCGGTGTGGTCTCGTAGACGCAGCAGCCACACGGCAGCAAAGAACCGGCATCGGGCGCAGTATCGACCACCACTTTCGCGACACCGGGTGCACAAACGCCGATCAGCCGGTAAGGCGGGATGTCATGGTCGATCTTGGCCTTCAGGATGGCCTGCACATCAACTTCCGAAACGACGCCCATTTTCGCGGCAGTCAGCGCAGTTTTCAGCTTCTCGATGGCTTGGTCGAAAGGCAGAGCAAGATCAATGGTGTGTGCGTACATGGCGTTTCCTTTAAGAGTGAAAGGTGGGGGTGAAAGGACTTGTGCTGTTGCCCTTGAGTGCCGCAGGTGCGTTCCCGTTAGTCTTTGCTTAACAATTTTTCCACCAGCCGTACCCAGTAACTTGAGCCAAGCGGCAAGATGGCATCGTTGAAATCGTAGAGCGGGTTATGAAGCATGCAACCGCCTTCTGCAAGTCCGTTACCGATCCAGATATAGCAACCGGGTTTTTCGCGCAGCATGTAGGAAAAGTCTTCGGCTCCCATCGAGGGTGCGGGGTTGACCAGGACATTCGATTCGCCGACCAGATTGAACAGCACCTCCCGGCTTAGCGCGGCTTCTGCCGGCGTGTTCAGCGTCGGCGGATAGCCGCGCCGGAAATCCAGTGTCGCCTGCACACCAAACGCAGCGGCGGTTCCGGCGCAGATCTGCTCCATTGCCGCTTCGATGGCGTCTTCGACTTCCGGTTTGAAGGCGCGCACGGTACCGCCGATGCGCGCTTCCGCCGGGATGATGTTGTATGCCTCGCCACCGGCGAAGAAGCGGGTGATCGACAGTACCGCCGAGTCGAGCGGATCGAGCCGGCGGCTGACCACGCTCTGCAAGTCCTGCACCAGCGCCGCACCGGCCAGCAGCGGGTCGCGCCCCTGATGCGGCATCGCGGCGTGCGCGCCGTGGCCGCGCAAGACGATGTCGAACTGATCGGCGCAGGCCATCACCGGGCCGTCATGCACGGCAAACTGTCCAGCCGGCAGGCCAGGCCAGTTATGCATGCCGAACACGGCATCAACCGGAAACTGTTCGAACAGACCTTGCTCGATCATCACGCGAGCCCCGCCATCGGTTTCCTCGGCGGGCTGGAAAATGAACACTACCGTGCCATCGAAATCGCCCTGCGCGGCCAGATGCTGCGCCGCGCCGAGCAGCATCACGGTATGGCCGTCGTGACCGCAGGCGTGCATACGCCCCTCGTGCCTCGAACGATGCGGAAACAGGTTCTGCTCGCGCACCGGCAGCGCGTCCATATCCGCGCGCAGTCCGATACTGCGCGGACTGTCGCCGCGTTTGAGCACACCGACTACACCGGTGCCGGCAAGGCCGCGATGCACGGCGATACCCTGCGCAGCGAGAAATGCAGCGACGCGCTCGCTGGTACGCTGTTCCTGAAAGGCCAGTTCCGGATGCGCGTGCAGATCGTGACGCAACGCCACCAGTTCATCGCGGCGCGCAGAAATTTCGGGCAGGGCGCTCATGGTTCTCCTCAAGACAGGCCGGGAATCACCTGCTTGGTGATCGCGACCAACATGATGTAGCCGAACATCGCCAGCGCCGCAATCAGCGCGGCGACGCGGGTGGATTTTGTTTTGCCGCGCTTCAACGCCAGAGTGCCCAGCACGATATACGCCAGCAAGCCGACGATCTTCGCCAGCAGCCAGGTCTGATCAAGCGGGTTCATGCCGGCAAGCGCCAGCATCGCAATCGCCGCGACCAGCAGCAGGCTGTCGTTGAGATGCGGCACGATGCGGGCCCAGCGTGCGTTCAGAAGTGGGGATTCGATCAACATCCAAGCACCGCGCAGCAGAAACAGGATCAAGGTCAGGTGAACCGTGGCGATATGCAGGGTACGAAAAAAGGAATAGTCCATGCGCAGAAAAGGACGAAGCAAAGAAGGCCGGCATTTTACTCGTCGTCGGCGACAGTTTTTCCCTGAGTTGATATCGCGGACATCGCTGTTAAGCGGATCGAACTGTCGGAATTTCGACAATTAGCGCATCAAGTTAATGTAATTTCGTCGGAGTACTAACGAACTAGATGCTCTGTAAGGATGTTTTAAGATTGTCCACGAAAGCTGTGGATAACTATGTGGAAAACCTGTCATCAAACTGCAAAAAAGCCTTACAGGACGCTGGTTTAAGGCCCGGGCTTAAAAAATGAGCAGATAATTAACTCATATTAATCAATATGTTATGTATTTCGCTTGGCTGACGGTCAGTTAGCGTCTGGGCATGCCGCTGTCAAGCACGAGGATGTGCATAAGTATTTGCTAAATTTCTCGAAATCAGGCTGGCATCCAGCCCGGCGAGAAAAAACCGCCGGCTTACTCGCCGGCGCTCTCCGGTACCGCGATCAGCGGCATCCGACGCAGTGCGGCAGCGGCGCGCTGATCGACCAGAAGTACATGCGAGCCTCTGAAAGGCTGCACCACGAGTGGGCGATAGACGGCGAAATCGGTCGGTTCATCAAAATAAATAATTGCGACGCCCTCCGGATGTTGTTCCAGCCAATCCGCCATGTCGCTATAGACCGGGATCAACGCCTGTTTGAGGCGGCCGCTGAAGTGAAACTGGGCATGATATTTCCCCATATGTGCGACAGGCTTGCCTAGCGCCTGCTGTTGCGCCAGCGCCTGGCCAATGGCGTGTGTGTCATAGGCGGGCGCAAGCGGACGAAACAGTGCAAACAGCAGCCCTGAGATGGCCAGCAACATCGCTGCCGCCAGGCGTAGCGGCGCCGCGCCCGGTCCGCTCCAGGCGATCAGGCCGGCGGCGACAAAAGGCAGCCCCGCCCAGGCGGCAATCGCCGTCGGCCAATGCAGTTGCGCGCGCAGACCCTCGTTCAACGCAATGGCCAGTAGCGCTGCGCCCAGCAACACCAGCACCAGTGCCGGCACCCAAGCGCGTCCGGCAGGCGGGCGACGGACCAGCGCATGCGCAATCAGCAGCGCGGCGGCGGGAAACTCGGGCAACAGATAATGCGGTTGTTTGCCGCTGATCAACGAGAAGATCACCAACCCGGAAACAAACCAGGTCAGGCTGAAACGCACCCCGATATCCTGGATATCGGCCCGCAAGGTCGTCGCCAATGACCCGATCAGGCGCGGCCAGAACAGCCAGGGAAACAGAAAAACCGGCAATGCCGCCAGATACCACCAGACCGGGCGTCGATGCGCGAAGGATTCGACCATGCGATCCGCCGTCTGCCCCCAGAAAATTGCATTGCGATACGCTTCGCCGCCATGCTGGCCGGCCGGGATTGCCCAGGCCAGCGCCAGCACCACGCCAAGCAGCAGACCAAGGCCGACGCCGGCATACCAGCGCGACCATTTCAGGCCCGGGTTCAAGCGGCTCGCCCACCACGGCGCGAACAGCGCCGCCGGCAACAGATGCACCAGAATGGCCGGTCCCTTGGCCAGCACGCCCAGTCCCACGCTCAAACCAAACAGCCCCCACCAGCGTCGTTGTCCGGTCAAGGCGGCTTCAACCAGCGCAATCAGTCCGATCAACGCGCAGGTTGCGATCAACACATCGAACATCAGCGCCTGGCTGTACAACAACCAGAGAAAGCTAGACAGCAATACCAGCGGCGCCAGACGTGCCGTCTCGTCGGCATCCGGCCAGAGCCGACGCGCCAGTCGCCAGGTCATCCAGGTGCTCGCCAGCGCGAGCAGCGGCATGATGAAACGCGGCCACCATTCATTGACGCCGGCCAGCCACCAGCCGGCATGAATCAGCCAGAACAGCAACGGCGGCTTGTGGCTGTAGGCCTCGCCATTCTTGAACGGCACCAGAAAGTCACCGCGCTGCCACATTTCCCAGGCCACCGCGAGATAGCGCGTTTCATCCAGCGGCAACGCGGGACGGCTCAGGTAGGCAACGCCGGCAAGCATGGCCAGCCAGCCAAGCCAGAGCAGCCAGTCCGGGCGGGTAGAGGCTGTCTTCATGCGTTATCCCGCGCCGCAGGCGTATCACCCAAGGCCGCATCCAGGTCAGCCTCCAGCGCATCGCCATGCCGATGCCGGCGATAAAGCCAGACGCCAATCAGGCTGGAAACCACAAACAACAGACCGGCCAGCGACAAGCGCAAGGCAGGGTTGAAATTGACACCGCTACCCGCCAGCGCAAAGACCAGGGTCTGGGGCAGGTAACCGACGCCGGAACCGGCGAAGAACGGCAGACCGCGCACGCTGGAAACGCCGGCGAGCAGATTGGTGACGGCATTGCTGCCCACCGGCAGCAGACGAATCACCACCGCCATGCTGAACGGATGCAATTTCAAGAACGCATCAACCTTGCGAATGCGGCCCGGAAAGCGACGTTGAATCAGGCCGCGTCCCAGCCAGCGCGCATAAAAGAAAGCCAGCACGCAACCCAATACCGCTGCCAACGCCGCGAGTCCGGTACCGACGATGAAGCCGAACGCATAACCGCCAAGAAACGCCACCACCTGGCGCGGAAATCCGAGCGCGGTAGTCAGCGCGCCCACCCCAAGAAACACAAGATAGCCATTCCAGCCCTTGCCGCGCACTTCGCTGTCGATCCACTGTTCTGAAAGCATGTCGGCCAGATGGCCATGTTTGGCAAGAAAGCCGAGCGCAGCCAGTGAGGCGATCAGCAGCAGGCCTTTGACAATGCCGCGCGGTGAAAAGGCGGATGCCACGGTGTTCAGAGATCCAGCAGGACCGGTCGCTTCGCCCTGCGAATCAGCCACATGACCCCGAACAGATCGACGATGCCGACCCAGAGGCGATTATTCACGCCATATTTTGAAGTGCCGCGCTCACGTGGACGGTGATTTACCACCACTGATTCGACGCGGCCACCGTAGCGCTGAACCAGTGCCGGCATGAAGCGGTGCATGTGATCAAAATAGGGCAAACGCAGAAAAGTTTCCCGACTGAACACTTTCAAGCCGCACCCGGTATCGGGCGTCGCATCGTGCAACAGGCTGGAACGCACGCCATTTGCCACTTTCGATGAAACCCGGCGCAGCCAGGTATCGCGCCGGTTCGCCCGCCAGCCTGCCAGCATGTGCAGATTTTCTTCCGGTCGCGCCGAGCGCAGGCGACTCAACAGCGCGGGAATGTCGGCCGGGTCATTCTGGCCATCGCCATCCAGCGTGGCTATCCAGGCAAAGCGGGCGGCCTGCACGCCTGAAGTGATCGCCGTGCTCTGACCGCAACTTTCGCGATGCCGGACGACTTTCAACTGCGGCATCTTCCCGGCCAGACGCTTGAGTTCGGTCAGCGTCGCATCGCTACTGCCATCATCAACATAAACAATTTCGAAATCGGCCAGGCCGGATAGCGCGATGTTGATTTCGCGGATCAGGGGTTCGACATTTTCGGCCTCGTTCTTGACAGGCACGACCACAGACAGGCGGTTATCGAAAGCGGCTGGTAGCATGGTTTCCGGGCTGGTTGGAGGATGCGTCCCGCACGGCAAGCCGGCGGGGTCGAAAACAAAGTTGGCGGATTCTAGCAGCGCGCTTCCTGCCTTGCCTTGCGCGGTGTCGGCGTGTATTCTGCCGGGCCTTCCGGAGAGGTGGATGAGCGGTTTAAGTCGCACGCCTGGAAAGCGTGTGTAGGTTAATAGCCTACCGCGGGTTCGAATCCCGCCCTCTCCGCCAGAATATGACCCCAAGTGATTGATTGACTTGGGGTTTTTTATTATTCGGGGTGGACTTCCCGATTCCGTGCAGCGGAGCGGGCTGCAACATACCGTCGGCGGGGTGATTGCTTGCCCGCATGATTGCGAGCCGGGAAAAACGCGCAGGGGGGAGGACCGAAGATGGCTGACCTGTATCTCTATCTGCCCGAAGCGTTCGACTTGTCGGGGGGATGCCGATCCCCCGCTTTGCTCTAGGGAAACACTGATTTATTCCACGCCCAGACCAGCCGCGCGACCTGAGACAATAGCGGCGACACTGAACCGCAGAGGAAGCACGATGCAGACGACCTTTTCCGAACTGGAATATGCCGCCAAGAAGAAGCAGACGCGGCGCGA
>SXGT01793609.1_pt1 | contig 11117 bp, 15 predicted proteins | sample 3176221 | NCBI WGS metagenome assembly SXGT01 (sample SAMN11356862, study PRJNA531348) | freshwater metagenome | isolation source: freshwater sample F1-120 | place: China: Fuxian Lake, Yuxi | collected 2017-12-25
CTTAAGTGTCGCCGTATCTGGGATACCGGCTCCCGAACCTGCGCCAAGCTGAAGAACGCTCGTAGAATCATTCCATGAAAAGGTCGGATCGCCAGCAAAACTACCGGAACTATTATATTGAATCTGAGAAGTAGAACCACCTGGGCTACCACCCCCGCCACCGCCTGACTGAGCAACCCAGGCCGTGTTGCCAAAGCCGTCAGTCGATAAAACGTAACCGTTTGTTCCAGCAGTCGTAGGAAACGTAAATGTCCATGCAGCAGTCGCGCTATTGGAAGCTTTAATTGTCGTCTGGAAGCTGCCATTCGCCGTATTAGCGAGGATAATCGCGCCTTGCGTTCCAGCAGCGCCCTGCGTTCCAAGCGTAATGTCATCGACAAAAGCAGGCGAATTAGCAAAAACAGCAGATCCGGTTCCCGTCTTATCTGTCAAAGCAGACGCAAGATTAGAACTGGATGGCGTAGCAAGAAATGTTTTTACGTTTGAGTCAATTCCTGTAACGCCTGTGCTAACAGGAAGACCCGTAGCATTTGTCAGCGTAGCAGAAGCTGGCGTTCCTAATACAGGAGCAACTAACGTCGCATTGTTTGAGAAAACAAGCGAACCGGTGCCTGTCTCATCTGAAATGACAGACGCTAATTGAGACGAAGTTGTTGACGCAAACTGATTTAATGTCGCGCCTAATGTCGCAAGCGTTCCGCTTGTTGGCAGCGTAACATTTGTCGTGCCGGTCGATGTCAGCGTAATGCCATAAGCGCCGGAGGTCGCAAGAGTTGACCCATTAGCCAAGGTCAAGGTTGCGCCAGTTAAAGGCTGCGTAAACGTGATTTTATTTACAGTTGTCGCCGTCGCATTACCGATTGTCGGCGTCGTAAAGCTTGGCGACGTGTCAAAAACAAGATTGCCAGAGCCTGTAGTGCCACTAATAACGCTGGCTAATTCGCTTGATGTCGTCGAGGCAAATGCGCTGAGCTTGCTAGTAAATTTAGGCAGACCAGTAAGCTGCGTTCCGTCAACAGCAGGAAGCTTAGCAGAAAGGTCTAATTGAACGATATTATATGCGCTTGTGCCGATGTTATAAGTAACAACGCTGCCAAGCCCAAGGTTGGTTCTGGCAGTCGAAGCGCTTCCAAGATCAGAAAGATTGTTCGCGGTTAAAGCAACGCCTTGTTGCGCCCAGGTCTTAATCTGATCAGCCGTCTTCTTGACAGGGCCAGTTCCGGTTGTTTCTACCGCCGGGAATACGTCAGTCGCCGCAATCGCGGAACCAGACGTTAAGGCGCTGATTTTAGAGTCGGCCATCCGTCAGTAAGCCTTATTGCTCGCGGCCACGCATAAAGACGTAAACCGTCAATGCAGTCGTGCCGTCGCCAGCCGTAACAGTCGGGCGAATAAACTCGGTCAATTGCTGAACTGACTTAATTCCAGCAGCCGTGAATGTCAGGTTGTTGCCGCCCTGATCCGTTAATGTCGCCCAGGTCGTGCCGCCGTCATTCGAGCCCTGCAACGTCACAGAACCGCCAGTTCCAAACGTGCCAAGCACTTGAACGGAACGATCACGATAATCATTCAGATCAACAGCCGAACCGGAATCGCCATTTGCTAACGGCGTCCATTTGACCTTGTTGGTGATAAGCGTCGTTGTCGGAACAAGGACGGAAGAAATCGTAGCCATAGTTATTCCCCATTGCCCTCTGATTGAGAGCGCTTAGCCATCTCAAGCGCAAATGCAATTTGACGCGCTGACTCAAGAGCAGAAGTCTCTTTGACCTCGATCTTTTCGCCGCCGCTCGTAATGTCTGTTTGAAGCTTGTCAGAAAACCGCGCTGGATCGAGCTTGGCCGCAATCCACTTACGGTTGTCAGCCCGCATCTTAGAACGCGCTACAAGCTCATAATTGATCGAGCCGTCAGCCTTCACGTCCTCTTTGGCGTCGTCAGATATCTCAATAACTTCGTCGGCATATATGCTGGCGCAAGCCCGACGAGCTGCTCGCATGTCAGCGCCAAACTCCTGATCACGCTCTTCTTCACGATGGATCGTGAAATAGGACGGCATATGCTCGTCCTGGCATACATGCTTCATCAATTCGCCAGACGCGACGCGCTGGACAATCTCTTCCTTAAGCTCAGCAGTAAGCTCGATCTTATTGTGCTGATTGCGCCGTTTAGGAGGAATTATCTCGCCAACAAGGCTGGAGACTGATTTAAATGTCTCTTCATTAGCCTGACGCTTGATCTCACGGTTGAAGGCTTTCCGAAAAGCTTGTTTGCCCTTTGGAGCTCCCTCTGGGATCTCACGCGAAGCGGGGGCTTCACCCATATGCACGTCGCTCATTTAAGGTTTTTAAGCTTGTAATATGTCTGCGCCATAAAACCCTCTAAGTCATAGAGCATGTTTTCAACCGATATCGTCGCCACCAAAAGGCGTCTGAGAACGAACAACGCGCGGCGTCTTAGACTTGCCAATAATTGTCTTGCTAGCAGCCTTACGATCAGACGCTTCTTCGCGCTTTGAGCCTTCTTTCGCCTTTGAACGCTTATCAGCCTTCATGTCGGCCTTTGAGCCTTCATACGACTTCATGTCTTTTGATCCTTGATAGGCAGTTTGAGGGGCCATGTTCGCCATCAAGCGCACCCCATAATGTCAGCGTCCTCATCAAACTCGTAAGGCTCTTCTTTAACGCCCTCATCGTGCATATACGCCTGAGCCTCAACAATGTCGGCTATTACAGCAAACGACACCTCAAGCCCCTCCAAGGCATCAGCAATGCGTTCAAGCGCAAGGATGTCATCATCGCGCACAGATATGCGACGGGCCTCTCTTGACCGCGCTTGTCCTAATAAAACGCCTGCTTCGCGTGGGCCTGTCATTTACAAATCCTATTCGTTAGGAAGTAAAAGTTCGTTGCCAGGCTCAACACGATCAAAATATGATCTAAGACCTTGAGCGCCCAAGTTACGAACATTCGTATCCGTCGCCTTAAAAGCCCACTTGTCGCCAGACTTGATCCACTCGCCACCGCGAGCGCCCTCAACGCCATTGTAAATGCTGCCAGACGAAAACGTAGGATGATTAGGCTTCTTAAACTCGTCAGTCAGATGTCCGTTAGACGCAACCTGACCGCTCTTCGCATACCAACCGCGCAAGTCGTAATCAGCAAGGTCTTCCTGTCGCCCTGACTCTTTTATCCAGGCTTGGAACCTTGACTCCTGATCAGCCGCTAATTGCGTGTTGTAATACTTCGTCATGTCAACGCGGCCATCGCTTAAACGAGACGCGTCAGGAGGCGGTGTAGAAGGCGTAGCAGTAGGAACATTTGCACCAGCAGGACTTCGCTGCGGTATTCCAATCATACTCGACATCAACGCCTCAATGCTTTGTTATCTGATAAACAACTTCCATAATGTCTATTTTTGAAATTTTGTGGGTGGTGGGGGTCATAGACAGTTTCCTTCGGCAAAAGGGGGGTGATGGGGTCTGTCAAGCCGGAAATTCGCTATGGCTCGCACAAAAAAAGCCCGATGCAGCTTATCTAGCTGTCGGGCGTGATCGTAAGTGATTGGATTGACTCGCATTGTTCCTAAATCAAAGCAGGAACAACGATACAGTTTGCATTTATACGGGAATTAAACGCCTAAATCAAGCTAACGCGAAGTGCGCCGCTAATGCGTCAAGCGCCTGCTTCACGCGAACAACTTCATAATAATCCTGCGCTCGCTGTCCTTTGCCCTCGCATAACCGGCGCGTTGCACTCTCTGCGACCATTCCCTGAGACAAAAGGATTAGGTGCGCGTTTTCCCAGCGTTTAACTACGCGTTCTTCTTTTTCGCTAATTGCTTTTCCCGCCTCGCTGTCTGGATCTGGTGCTTGAGCTTTAGCACCGCGCTCATATGAAATAGCTTTGACTTGTAACGAGCTTGAGCCAATGGCTGAGAAGTAATCAGCAGTTAGCTCTGACCATTGCCAACCCGCTCCAGCCTGTCGCGTGGTTAGATCGCCATTCAAAAGCATACGACCTATTTCTGTTCCAAGGCGGGGATCGCTTGCGAGGGCAATAGAGCTTTCTAGAAGGCGTTTAATCGCCGTTGGGCTAAATCTGTGCTCTTCTAGCTTTGGTCTTCCATTAGGCTCTCTCTGAACATTCTGAAGCCTTTTCCGACCTGCTTTAGCCATGAGCCCTCGCGCGTGAGCGTGTGTGTAATTATCACCATTTCTTTTTGACCTAATCCTGACGGTCTTTTCCATTTGTCCTGACGGACCTCTTTCCCTCGCTCGCTCGCTCATGCGCTGCGCTTATTCGCTCGCTCAACCCTACCGGATCGCTGTCGCGTGTTTGTTTGCCCTTGTTTGGAGGGCAATCGAGCAACTAGGAGTTATTAGGTGATTTGTATTGTTTAACACGGTTTTTTTGTTTCGTGCTTAAACTTTCTGTGCAGATCTTTTATTGAGTCTAATTACAATAAGATATGATTAGATTATTTTGCTTTTGTTGATTGACAGGTTTTTGCGATAGAGCATTTTCCTATCTTATTGATTAGACTAATTAATAACATAATAATAAGATTATGTTAGCAATAAATAACAATCTACCTTGAACTATTCTCTGTTATGTGCGACTTGTAGCAGTCGGTCTAATCAGCCGATTTGCAACCATAGGAACAGACAAATGAAATCAAGACTTACAGCCTTTAAGAAGGCGTTGCGTTCTAATGACCGTCAACGTCTTATCAAGTGCGCCCGCCATTTAATCGCTTACAACAAGACACGTTTGATTGAGCGGGCCTGTCTTTCACTAGATGAACAGCGGGCGCTTTCTATCGCCCACTATGTCGCCTCGAACGTGTGAGGCGGGCCATGAGAAACGACCTTAACGAAGCGGTTGAGTATATCGCTGTCGGTTTAGGGATTATTTTTTTAATCCCGTTAGCCGGTGCTTTTGGCGTTATCTGCGCTTATGCGATTGGGGGCTAAAATGGGCAATCGCTCCAAAAGATATTTTGAGCAAGTAAAGGCGCTAATGGAGGGAAAGCCGCTTGATGAAAAACAAGCGATTATTCTTGCAGAAATTGCCTACTGGAGGCGCTGCGCCGACATAGACAGGGCAGACAAAGAACAATTCGCTTTTGAGCTTTCGTTACTCTTACTTGGGGAGGCGGCGTGATGGCGGTTAAACCTTCATTTTACGACGAATATGGGGAATATGGGCAAGCGATTGATATGCCCGTCAATGCCGTAGCGTATGAGCTAACCAATGGCGGCGACACAGTAAGAAACAAGCACCATTTATGGCCTCAACTGGCCTATGATGTAACGGTAGAATTGAACAAATATAGGGAATTTAACAACCTTACTGCGCGGGAGATTACATACAGGCTCAAGACCTGGCTTGAAGTAAACGAAAAGAAGGGATCGGATAAATGAAATTTATTACCGATGAAATTAAGCAGCTAATGATCGCCAATTACAAGACATCAAGAGAGGCGATTGATAATGGGGAGACACCGCCAGATCATAAGCCTGTCGTTAAATTTTTCTTCCCTGACGGTAGCGGGACATGGTTGCTGACAGAGCTAAACCCAGATGACCAGAATGATGCTTTTGGGCTTTGCGACCTGGGGGTGCCAGAGCTTGGCTATATCGGGCTTGATGCGCTCTATTCGTTATCAGCTGAGAAGCTGCAATATCCTGGGGTGGGCATAGAGCGGGATCTATCTTTTAAGGCAGACAAAACGCTTTCTGAATACGCAAAAATAGCAAGAGAACATCAGCGCATAATCGCCTGATCTTTTCGAGTAGCGCGTCCTCCAGGGCGCGTTACCCGAAACGATTAGTTCGTTTCCTGTTGGGCCTAATCAATCCAGCAGCACCATAGGAAGACATAGCATGTTTACTTTGATCGCTTTGCAGAGCGGGGAGATTGTTTCTCGCGCTCAATTTTTAACAGGTGATAAGGCAGCAAGGGCCGCGCGCCTATTGTCGAGCAAGACATGCCGTCGCTATCAAGTGCGGAAGGCTCCAGAAAGAAGTGCGCTGGATTGGAGAGAGCGAGAACGGGGGCGCTTTGAGCGGGGCGAGTATATCCCACTTTTGTCAGTCCTGGCGGGCTTTGCGCCCAAAGATCATTTCGCTCATGTCGCTAAAAAAGCGCCTTCAAAAATCGCCTATACTCAGAACGAGCTTAAGGGCCGCGCGGATAAGCAATCACTATTATCAATTCGCTCTTATATCGACCTTATATCCCCAAATCACATTGACGAAGATACGCGCGTCTACCTCGAAAGGAGACAACGGGATTGGGCGCAAGATCAGTCAAAGGAGCTTTTGTTTGCGGGGCCAGGGACAGACAAGGCGACCGCCGATCTGATGGAAAGCGTTTACACCAATTATTCCCAGGAAGGGCATGGCGTTTCTAATAGCTGTATGCGTTATACCGCCAACAATTTCAGCTGTTATGTTGACGGGCGGCGCACTCATCCAGTGCGAGCCTATGCGGGCGGCGACCTGGCTATAGCCTACACGGTCAACGAAGAAGGCAAAACGACCGCGCGGGCTTTGGTATGGCCAGAGAAAAAGATTTATTCGCGCGTCTATGGTGATGACGATACCTTGCACCGATTACTCAAAGATCGGGGCTATACAAAATCGAGCTATTACGACTCGAACGCCAATAGCCTGTTGGGCGCAAAACTAGCCCGCATCGAACTGGATAATGGCGGCGTTCTTTGCCCTTATTTAGACGAAGTGCAGACCGTTTCAGATTGCGGCGACTACCTTGAAATCGGCGGCGAGCTTCAGGCGAGCCAGGTCAACGGGATTGTTCATATAGTCGAGCAGCAAGAGTGCGAGCACTGCGGCGACCGTTACGACGAAGAAGACATGAGGTGCGTCTATCTTGATGCGCGCATGAATGACAGCGTTTCTTGGTGCGAAAACTGCCAAGATCATGCCGCTTTCTATTGCGAGGGCTATGAAGAATGGTTTGCTGATAGCGCAGATCACGAAGAAGTAGGCGGCAGCACATATTGCCTTCGATACCTTCAAAACAATGAAGACGCTAACTATTGCGACCATTATGAATGCTGGATGTTTTCTGAAACCTATCCCGTGGTCGTTAATGAGAGCGGCTATCAAGAGAATTGGTGCGAGGACGCAATAATTGGCAATGCGACCGGGGTTGATGGCGAATATTATTCAAATGATCTTAGCGACATTGAAACCTTACACATCAAACTAAGCAATCAGCGGGATCTGGCGCCCATTCGCATCCAGCGCGAACGGGAGATTGTCTCTAAAACGCTCCCGCTAAACTACGTCCAGTTTTTTGGGATTACGGGCTTAGATAAAGATCAAGCCCTCTCAGCCTGGAACCAATGCCACGGTATGGGCGCTTAAAGCGCCCGCCAACCCTAATCAATCACCATAGGAAAAATCAGCATGTCATACCTAATCAAACAAACCAAAACAGCCACCGATGCCGAACTTGAGGCAATGTTGCGTTGGCGGCGACCCGCGCGCTCTAAAACTGAAAAGCGATTTGTGCGCGAATATATTGACTCAATTCGCGGGATTGCCACAGACACATACGGGAACCGATTTATTCGCATAGGCTCTGCGCCTGTTTTGTGGTCTTCTCATACTGACAGTGTACATAGTATTGGCGGGCAGCAATCCATTATCCGCGACGGGGATTTTGTGCGCCTGAGAGGCAATGAAAAGCAATCGAACTGCTTAGGCGGCGACTGCGCGACGGGCGTATGGATCATGCTTCAAATGATTAAGCGGGGAATAGAGGGCTTATATATTTTTCACCGCGACGAAGAAATTGGAGGGCTTGGCAGCAAGTGGGTCGCCACTAATCAGCCAAAGCTCCTGGACGGCATAGAATCGGCGATTGCACTTGATAGGAAGGGCTATAGCAGCATTATCACGCATCAGGGCGGTAGATGTTGCTCAGATACCTTTGCAGACAGTCTGGCGGGCTTTCTAGGGGGATATAAGGCAGATCCTACAGGTCTATTTACCGACACGGCGAATTATACTGATCTTGTCGGAGAGTGCAGCAATTTGTCTGTCGGGTATAATGACGCGCATAGTCCAAAAGAAAGCCAGAACATGAAATTCGCTGGGCTCTTGCTTGAGGCGCTTTGCGACTTGGACACGTCAAAGCTAAAACTAGAGCGGAAGCCTGGGGAAGTGGAGGCTTGCGACTACGGCTATTATGGCGGGCGTTGGTCAGATTGGTATGGGGATTTTGACAACGGTTATGTTCAGCCCGCAAAGCCCAAGACAAAACGATATAGCGCCATGTGGGAGAATTATGATCTGCTTGTGGAGATTGTTGCTAATTATCCAAATGAGCTTGCAGACTGGCTTGAGCAGCAAGGCGTAAATGCCGCAGACCTTGAAGCAGACCTTGGCATTAATCAGTAAGACTTGAGCGTGAGCAGTAGAGCGGGGCGGGTAATCACTCCCGCCCCTAATCACGGTCACGCCATAGGAGCCGCAACCATGACTAAGAAAGACTTATCAGAAGCGAATAAGGCGCGACAATGGCGCGAGGCAATGGGCTATTCCAGGTCTGTCCTGGCAGAGCTTTCGGGCTATTCAGAAACAGCCATTCGTCAATTTGAGGCGGGAGGCGCGAGCGTTGGGGGCGCTTTCGAGACTACCGCAGACACCGCCTTCCACCGTTACAAACTGGTATGCGCCGCACTGACCGCGCGGCTGCGTTTCGATTGGAAAAGGGTTGAAATTGATCTGACTCGCCGCGAGACAGTCGAAATCAAGCCTGGAGAGGGAGAATAAAATGCAGGTAGGGGCGCTGGCTGCACACGTTAAAAAAATCAGACAGGATTTTTAGTTGGAAGCGCCCCGCCCCGCCCCTGGAGATGAGCCTAGAGGCGCTGCATAGACGCCTTGCATAGAGGCGCTGCGTAGGGGCGGCGCATAGGGGCGCTGCATAGAGGCGCAGCATACTCCCCATTTTTTTGGGCCAGTATCATGCGCTTGCAGCTTTTGACTCGCTAATTAATCATTTTAGGGCTTTTAACGAGCCATGTTTTATGGTCGCAAAATGCGCGTTTCGCGACCTCTTTTTTAAAAGAAAAGCCTTGACCTTTTGTCATACTCCAGTTCGACGTGTCCAAGCAGACCGGCTTCTGGCTGATAGCGCACTTTGCGTATGAAGATCGCCGTTCGAGTGCTTTCTTCTGGGTCTCCCAGGCGGCTAACCACGACTCCAAGATCTGCCTTATTTTGGAAGGCCGCGCTGTCCGATATGTCGTAAAGCGTCATGTCCTGGGGATCTTTTGCCGCACCAGATTTTGTCGGATGCGCGACAACAATCACAAGGACATCATACTGCCGCGCAAAAGATTTAAGCGCCATAACAGCCCGATTTGTGTATTCGGTCGTGGTTTCGTCGCGGTGCCTGTTGTGTTCAATCTCATTCCAAGGGTCAATCAATAGCACCTTCACGCCATGCCTAATGACTGCTGCGGTCGCCTTGCGTATTAGCCAATCAATATCATGCTGCTCGGTGTCGTCAGGCTCGCCCGCAATGAAGCAGAAATGATCGTTCAGCCATCCATTAACGTCCATTTTGTCAGGGTTGTCCCAATCCATAGGGGGGCGACCCAGATACGCAGTTCCAAGGGCATTGCTGACGAAGGGTTTAATTCTCATTTCAAAAGAAGCGACGGCGACATTCCAGCCAGCTTCATTTGCGATCTGAGCCACCATTTGCTGAGTCCAAGTGGTCTTTCCGTGTCCAGCCCTGCCTGTTACGACCATAAAGGCCGGACGATAGACCTTTAGGTAATCATCAAGACGCGCCCAACCCGTCGATATAGTAGCAATCGCTTCTTCTTCCGGCAGATCAAAAAAAGTATATACGCCAGATACAGGATAAGGTTTTGCATCGTTTATAAGTGATAAAAGATATTGCTTGCCGCGCTTAACAAGCACGTCATTAAAATCCTTACATGCGCTAGGCCAGGTAATGTAAGAACACCTAACGCGCCCTAAACGCCTTACTAATTCGGCAGCTAATCGCTGCCCAGGCTCGTCGTTATCTGTTGCAATAATAATGCGTTTAATAGGCGCTAGAGCGTCCCAATTGTTATAGATGTAGCGATATTTTTCATCATGCTCGATCTCAATCCCTTCCGTCCCTTCTGGCACGTCAATAAGCTTGCCACTGGAGTCGCGGGCAGGGGGAGCGCCGTCAGGGACAGAAACAGCGAATGGATAGCCAGCTTCTAAAGCAGCAAGGCAATCAAGCTCTCCCTCGCAGATTACTAAAGGCAGATCTGCGCTTAAATAATGCTCATTTTGTAACGCATCAGCGTTGAAAAACGTCTTATATGGGTTTGGTCTTTGGCTAAACTTTTTATTCGCCTCACGGTATTTCTCCGCGACAATCTCGCCGTTATGTTTAAACGGAAAAACAAGGATGCCGCCAGACTCATGCGGGGTTACGCCAGTATCCGCTCGCACTCCGCTGTAAACGCTCAAGCTCTGAGCCGTTTGGCTGCTTATTCCTCGATCCTTGAGCCATCTTTGATGTAATGGACTTAGTGTCATCGTAATCTCTCGCGCCCGCCCAACCGCAATGGTGACAATAAAATTTAACGCCTTCACTATCGACTAGAACTGAAAGGCTCTTGTCTTGCTTGTTGCGCCTAGACAAAGAGCATTTTGGACATTTTGTTTTTGTGTTTCCTCGCTTTGGGATCATGCGAACCCCAAGCTCTGATAAAATTTCTGATGCCGTTTTCATCTAAAACCTCGACGGCGGCATAGATGTTACAAAACAATCGGGTCGTTTTTCTCTGCTTGTTTCGTAAAACTGGCTTTCTGGCTCTTCGTCTTCCCACCTTCTTTGATTAAGAAATGTTGTTGGGTTAAGCCAAGGTCGATCTTTTGGTTTGGTTCTCTTGTAGTGTTCTACGCCAGCAATAATCGCATCAGCTTCTTTCCAGACACGATCAAAGGATTTCTTGGCTGCGGGCTTGCCTTTTTTTGAGGGCCAAACAAGCCAAAATCGATCAAACTCAGAGTCTTTGTTTTTGGGCGGTTCAGTCATGGCTAATTCCTAATATGCTTTCAATTGC
>SXGT01058254.1_pt1 | contig 11116 bp, 7 predicted proteins | sample 3176221 | NCBI WGS metagenome assembly SXGT01 (sample SAMN11356862, study PRJNA531348) | freshwater metagenome | isolation source: freshwater sample F1-120 | place: China: Fuxian Lake, Yuxi | collected 2017-12-25
CCGAGCAAACACCTGAAGCATTTCGCAAAGATATTGCCAAGTCAAAAAAAATACTGGAAGCATTGAGCGGTAACGAAGTTAAAGGGTATCGTGCCGCCAGTTATTCGATAGGCGCAAAGAACCTATGGGCGTTAGATGTTTTACAAGAAGAAGGCTTTAAATACAGCTCCAGTATTTATCCGGTAAAACACGATTTATACGGTATGCCTGATGCACCGAGATTTATCTATGAACCGATTGCTCAACAAAATTTTAAAGAAATTCCTATTACGACTATCCGAGTCGGCAATAAAAATCTACCTTGCGGAGGCGGGGGGTTTTTCAGGTTTTATCCTTATGCCGTTTCAAAGTGGGCCTTTAACCATATCAACAATACCGAAAAGCAAGCGGGCATTTTTTATTTCCATCCCTGGGAAATCGATCCCGAACAACCCAAGCAATCAGGTTTAAGCCTAAAAACACAAATTCGACACTATTTGAATCTGCACCGTATGGAAAATCGAATCAAACAACTTTTAACGGACTTTAATTGGGACACGATGGAGCAAGTGTTTCTGAACAACAATAAGGGAAGCCAAAAACATGATTAAACTATTGGAAGCAGCAAATTATGTGCAATGGGATCGTTTTGTTCAAGCAATGCCGGATGCAACCTTCTTTCATCAATCAGGTTGGAAAGACGTTATTGAAAGAGCATTCGGCCATAAAACCTATTTTCTTTACGCTGAAGATGACGGTGAAATCAAAGGCATTTTACCGCTGGTACATATCAAAAGCTTGTTGTTCGGCAATAGTCTGATTTCAACGGCGTTTTGTGTTTATGGCGGCATAGTCGCTACCGATGAATCTACCGCTTTAGCGCTGGACAAAGAAGCTTGTCGCTTAGCGAAAGAACTGGGCGTAGATTGCCTGGAAATGAGAAATAGAGTACGAAAAACACCGGAAAGACCTTATAAAGAACTCTACGTAACGTTTAGAAAAGAACTGGATCCGGACATAGAAAAAAATATGCTGGCCATTCCGAGAAAACAACGCGCGATGGTTAGAAAAGGCATTGATGCCGGTTTAACCAGTTCCATTGATGACGGCGTTGATAGATTGCATCGGGCTTACTCCGAAAGCGTTAGAAATCTTGGAACCCCGGTATTTTCAAAAAAATATTTCCAAATTCTTAAAGACGTATTTAAAGACCAATGTGAAGTATTAACCATTGATCTTAACGGTCAATTAATTGGCAGTGTCATGAATTTTTATTACAAGGATGAGGTGTTACCTTATTATGGCGGAGGCACTGACTTAGCGCGTCATGTAAAAGGCAATGATTTCATGTACTGGGAAGTGATGCGCCGTGCAGTTGAAAAAGGCGTAAAAATATTCGACTACGGACGCAGCAAAATAGGCACGGGTTCTTATAGCTTTAAAAAGAATTGGGGCTTTGTACCGGAACCGTTATTTTATGAGTTTCATCTGGTTAAAGCCGACTCATTACCCGATATTAACCCGCTAAATCCGAAGTATCGACTATTCATAGCGGCCTGGAAACGACTGCCGTTACCGATCAGTCAGATGCTAGGTCCTTTATTATCAAGAGATTTGGGATAAACTTTATGAAAAAAGACCTACTTTTTTTGGTACATAGAATCCCTTATCCACCCAATAAAGGCGATAAAATACGCTCCTACCATTTTTTAAAATATCTGGTATCTGAATATAACGTCTATCTAGGCACCTTTATTGACGACCCGCGTGATTGGCAATATACCGATAAACTTGATGCCCTATGCGTAGCAACCCATTATCAAGGGCTCAAGCCGCTACACGCTAAGATAAAAAGCCTACAAGGCTTTATTACCGATGAAGCCTTAAGCTTACCGTATTACAAAAATCGAGCCATGCAGCATTGGGTTGAGCAAACCATCAAAACCCATTCGATAAAGAAAGTACTGATCTTTTCTTCTGTGATGGCTCAATTCGTTACCCCTCTGCTTCAGGACAGCAACATCGATATGATCGTCGATTTTGTCGACGTCGATTCCGATAAGTGGCGGCAATATGCCGCTAAAAAACACGGTGTAGCGCGGTGGATCTATCAACGAGAATCTAGCTATCTATTTGACTATGAACAAAAAATAGCCGGTCAAGCAAAATCCGGCTTATTCGTTTCCGAACAAGAAGCAGACCTATTTAAAACCCTCGCACCGGCTTTAAGTCAAAAAATCGGTCATATCAATAACGGCGTCGATGTCGACTATTTTTCGCCTGAACAGCCCTTAACTTCACCTTATAACGATGACGAAAAAGCGCTCGTTTTTACCGGTGCGATGGACTATTGGGCCAATGTAGATGCGGTAATCTGGTTTGCCACACAGGTTTTTTCACAACTCACCCAAGATCACCCGAACACTAAGTTTTATATCGTCGGATCAAAGCCTACCAAAGAAGTCGAAGCATTGAGCAAACATAAAAATGTAGTGGTAACGGGAGCTGTCGACGATGTAAGGCCTTATGTTGCTTATGCCGCGCTATCCGTTGCTCCGTTAAGAATTGCCAGAGGCATTCAAAACAAAGTATTAGAAGCCATGGCGATGGGTAAACAGGTCGTTGCTACCTCAGCGGCAATGGAAGGTATTCCTTACGATGCCGGTCTCGCGGTATCGGTTGCCGATGACCCGAACGTTATGGCTAAGCAGCTTGACCGGTTATTACAGAACAACCCGGCTATTATTTGTTCAGAGGCTAACCGTGAGTTTGTTAAAACAAAATTCAGTTGGGAACAAAATGTCCGTCGGCTTTCGGCTTTATTGGAATAGGAATCAACGGCTATGTGCGGAATTGTCGGCATCTTCGATATAAAAGAAAAACGGGAAATTAACCGGGAATTACTCTCGCGAATGAACGAAACCCAATTTCATCGCGGGCCGAACGAGGGTGGTCTACATATTGAAGCAGGCTTAGGCTTTGGTCACCGGCGTTTGTCGATTATCGATTTGACCAGTGGACAGCAGCCGATGATCAATCGCGACAAAAACACCGTGCTGACCTATAACGGCGAAGTTTACAATTTCCCGGAACTTCGACAAGAATTGGAAGCGTTGGGTTATGTCTTCGATACGCACTGCGACACCGAGGTTATCTTATATGGTTGGCAAGCATGGGGCGAAACTTGTGTCGACAAACTGCGCGGTATGTTTGCTTTCGGCATTTGGGACCGCGACCGGCAAACTTTATTTCTCGCCCGAGACCGACTCGGCGTTAAACCCCTTTATTACGCAGAACTGCCAAACGGACAGTTTATTTTCGGTTCGGAATTAAAGTCACTCAAAGCACATCCGGAACTCCCCAAAGCGTTAGATCCGACTGCCATTGAAGATTATTTCGGTTTTGGTTATGTGCCCGACCCGAAAACGATTTATAAAAATGTTTACAAATTGGAACCCGGCCATTGCTTAACCATAAAGCGAGGCAATCAATCCTACCAGCCTCGCCAATATTGGGATGTCGGTTTTGCCAGCAGACCACCGCAAGATGAACAAACCATCGCTGCTGAACTGATAGCACGTTTACGCGAAGCGGTTAAAATTCGCATGGTAGCCGATGTGCCTTTAGGTGCATTTTTATCGGGCGGTATCGATTCCAGCGCGATTGTTGCGATGATGGCAGGCTTGTCCACCGAACCGGTTAATACCTGTTCAATATCGTTCGGCGATCCAGCCTTTAATGAAGCGCAGTTCGCAGCAAAAGTAGCGGAGCGTTACCATACCGCTCATCGCGTTGAACAAGTTGATCCGGATGATTTCAGCCTGATCGATCAATTAGCAAACCTTTACGATGAGCCTTATGCCGATAGCTCAGCATTGCCAACTTACCGAGTTTGCGAGCTGGCCAAAAAACAGGTGACGGTGGTTTTATCAGGCGATGGTGGTGATGAAAACTTAGCCGGTTATCGTCGACATCGCTGGCATACTTATGAGGAACATATGCGTTCCTGGCTACCCGCCAGTATCAGAAAACCGGTATTCGGTCTACTGGGTCGAGTGTATCCCAAAGCCGACTGGGCACCGAAAATCTTTCGAGCCAAATCAACATTTGAAGCTATTTCCCGTGACTCCATAGAAGGTTATTTTCACGGTGTTTCCATGCTGTCAAATGAATTGCGCGGCAAACTGTTTAGTGAGCAATTAAAGCGCAACTTGCAAGATTACCAAGCGGTTGAGGTCTTCAAAAGGTATGCCGACAAGGCGCCCACAGAACATCCTTTGTCGATGATTCAATACCTGGACATCAAAACCTATCTACCCGGCGACATTCTAACCAAAGTAGACCGAGCCAGCATGGCTCATGCTTTAGAAGTAAGAGTACCGTTATTGGATCACAAGCTGGTTGAATGGATGGCAGGGCTGCAACCGGAACTCAAACTGAAAGGCAGTGAAGGAAAATACATCTTCAAAAAAGCTTTAGAAAACTATTTGTCGGATGACATTTTATATCGCCCCAAAATGGGTTTCTCAGTGCCTTTGAATGCTTGGTTTAGAGGCCCTTTAAAACACAAGGTACGTGAAGCGTTATTAGGTGAAACCATGATGCAGTGCGGTTTGTTCGATCAAACATTCCTACAAAAAATGGTTCATCAACATGAAAGCGGTTTACGTGACTATAGCACACCGATATGGTCATTATTTATGTTTGAAGCGTTTTTGAAAAACAATAGAGTTGGGTAACTTGCTAATTAAAACTTAGATAACACCCAAAAGAGCGACTTCATATTTAGCTATAACTTATTAAAATATAGCTCTCTATCAGTCACTGTAATCACTTTCAACCGAGATAAAAATGTCAAATCGTTACAAATTGATAATTCTGCCCTTTTTCTTTTCAGGTTTCGCTGCTTTGATCTACCAAGTATGCTGGCAGCGTCTGTTATTTATTGCATTTGGAGTAGATATAGAATCAGTTACCATTATCGTCTCGGTTTTCATGCTAGGGCTTGGTATAGGTGCTTTATCCGGGGGGCAATTAGCTGATAAATTTCCTGAAAAAATTATCTGGATGTTTGCCTTAGCAGAGCTATGCATTGGTATGTTTGGTTTTTTTAGCCCCCATCTGATAGTCGGTTTGGGGAAATTGACTGTTACTGCTACCCAACCCTTTATAGCCTTGGCCAATTTTCTTCTCTTATTGGTACCTACCACGCTAATGGGAGCAACTTTACCAATGTTGGTCGCTTTTCTGGTTCGCAGTCAAGGTAATGTAGGAGTTTCCATTGGTGGTCTTTATTTTATCAATACATTAGGAGCTGCCCTCGGAGCTACGACAGTAGGTTTTTTCTGGTTTTATTACTTCGGCTTAAATGCAACCATCTACGGTGCAGCCGTAATTAATCTTATGGTGAGCGCGAGTGTTTTAATGCTTTTTCGGAGACAATTATGATGCGCTTTCCTTGGTGGCTCTCTTTGATGGTTGGCTTTCTCAGCTTAAGCCAAGAAATTCTATGGGTACGCTTAGTATCTTTCAACTATCGTGGCATTCCTCATGCGTTTTCCCTGGTTTTGGCAACCTACCTTATGGGTATTGCCATTGGCGCTAATATAGGCAAATATTTCTGTCACAAAGCTATGGATTTGTACCAAATTGCCGCTGTGACTTTGCTGCTTGCCGGTATAACTGACATACTTACTCCCCTGTTAGCGCCTCATATTTTAGGTCAATCTTATGCAACATTGCCCATTGTAGCTATGACGATTATGATGACAGCTGGCATTAAAAGCGTATTATTTCCAATTGCTCACCACTTGGGATCGAATCAGCAAGGCCCGAATGTTGGCAGTTCAGTTTCAAAAATATATTTTGGCAATATTATCGGATCAACATTGGGGCCTATTGTTACCGGTTTTGTTCTGCTTGATCAATTTACCGTCGAACAATGTTTTGACTTTATTGGCACTGTTACCTTATTACTCGGTATTATCTCAGCCACTTACAGTTCGTCAAAGCAAAAATTCGCTACAGTCACAGTTATAATTTTGGTTGCTTTATTGATTCTGAAACCTTGGCATAGCCCTGATGCTATCCGCCAGCTGGCATTGCGCTGGCCTGATAAAACCCAACCAGTACTGGAAATTATTCAGAACAAACACGGTATCATTCATACCCTTAAAGGTTCAGAGCAAGGCGATGTAGTTTTTGGCACGAACATTTATGATGGACGCATCAATACTGATATGACAATCAATTCCAACTGGCTTGATAGAGCTTATGTGCTAGCTACAGCTCATCCCAAACCCAGCCGAATACTTGTAGTAGGCATGAGTACGGGGGCCTGGACACGGATTTTGCAAGGTTTTCCAGGGGTTGAACACATTGATGTGGTCGAGATTAACCCAGGGTACTTGCAACTTGTAGCCAAGTATCCCGAAATTGCTCCACTATTATCTGATCCGCGTATTAATATTTACATAGACGACGGGCGTCGTTGGCTCAAACGTCACCCGAATGAAAAATACGATTTAATTGTTCAGAATACTTCTTTCCACTGGCGGGCCTATGCAACCAATATTCTTTCCAAAGAATATTTTCAAGAGCTTCAGCAGCATTTGTTAACTGGCGGAATTGCGGCCATTAATACTACATTTTCCTGGGATGTATTTGTTACACTAAAGGCTGTTTTTCCCCATGTATTCAAGTATGGGAATTTTGCTTATGGTAGTGATCATGATATTCGCGTTGATGCGGATACGGCTATTGCCAGATTACATCAATGTCATATTGGAGATTCAGCAGCTTTTTTGCCAAAACAATTTGAAGAAAATGGTTTGGCTTTGCATATAGCAACTAAAGCCCCTGTTCCTATTGAAACACTGCTTGCTGAAAAACAATCAATTAAACCAGAAATAATTACTGATGAAAATATGCTTACTGAATATCGACATGGATTATTTGTAGACATAAAAGCATTAAGCTGGATATACCCGCCTAATCCTAATTCTCAGACACAGAAAACAGAACATTAGTACACTTTTTAACACGTCATTATCACTAACAAGAAATAGAATTCTGAAGCTATGGAATTATGTAAATTACTTCGTACCTTTGTTCAGTTTGCCAAATCAAATGTAATAGTATTGATGGTCATACTACTTGCTCTAATGTTAGCAACTTTTGAGCTAGCATTGATGGAAGTAAAATACGGGGTTTTTCGTGGCGGTTTTTTACAATCTCATCGCATACAAAGCATTCAATTGCTCTTTCTGTTTATATTGACTTTGTTTACGTCAACGTTATTGTTTATTTGGTTTTTGCAGACGCTTTTTTTTTCTTGTTGTGCAAGAAGCTCTATTCAACAAGAGATGCTTATTTACCATTTTGTCTGGATAGTAGGGGGGGGGTTATTTCTGGTGATTAGCGGTCGCTATGAATTGGGAAAGTATTTCAGTGATTTTTTAGATTTTCAAGTGGTGAAAAATCTGGGTGGAGGAAACTTAGGCGATGCATTGTTATATGTTTTGGAAGATGGTTTGGCTTATGTTTTTTTGTTTTTAGCAATAGCCGCACTCTATGTAGCAGGCCATTTTTTTATGCTGCGTGTTGTGGAAACTTCAAAAAAACCACAACAATATGCGGTATCAACTTTACGTTGGTCTTGTGTAGTCTTTGTTTTGCAAGGAGTACTTATTATCGCAGTTAATCAGAATGCTGATTTTCGTTATAACTTAAATCGCACGACTGTTTATCGAGTTTCACGAATGCTTATGGATGAACTCACTGATTTTGATAGGGACGGCTATGGTTTGTTTGCCTGGCAACAGGATTTAGCTCCATTTGATGGTGAAGTGTATCCGCTAGCCTTAGATATTCTTAGCGATGGTATTGATCAAGATGGAATTGGTGGCGACTTTCAATACCAAGGGTCGGACAATATAACCAATACATGTCAATTCAACGCGAATTTAAATATTGTTATTATTGTGCTGGAAAGTGCAAGAGCTGATGCCCTAGAAAAAACTATAGCTGGTCATAAAGTAATGCCAAATTTAATCCATCTCGCTCAAGAAGGTGGGGCGGCCAAGTCGTATTTTAGTCACACAGCATATACAACTTCATCTCTAAGTGCGTTGTTTACCGGTCGTCTTACCCCTAATAACCAGTTAGAACACAGTATGTTTAAATGTTTCAAAGAAGCAGGATATCAAATTGGTATATTTTCAGGACAAGATGAGTCTTTTGGCGATGTTGACAAATATACTGGAATGCATCGTTATAGCAACTACTATTTTGATGCAAAAAGCGCAAAAACCGATAGAGTATTTTCTTCAGCTGCACAAGGAAGCTTGACGCTATCAAATGACCGCGTAATCGATGAGATGTTTAAAGCAGAGATTATCAATTGGACAAAACCATTTTTTATTTATATCAACTTGCAAGCAGGGCATTTTCCTTACTACTATCCAGGAATGCCTCTTCTGTTAACTAAAGAGCCACTATCTCGTAACCTAATTAAGCCGGAAAATCAATCTAGACTATTAGAGACGTATTATAACTCTATGGCTTACGATGATGAAGCACTAGGGAGGGTTATTAAAGAGTTAAAGATAAGGGGGATTTATGACAAAACTTTGTTGGTGGTCAGCGGTGATCATGGCGAGTCCTTGTTTGATGATGGTTTTCTTGGGCATGGACATTTTATTAACAATATTCAGATGCGCACAATATTAGTGTCGAATAAATCATTGCCTGGTTTAGATATGCCAATTGGGCAAATTGATCTTAGTAGGATGATATATCACTATTTGACCCAAGTAGATTTAAGCTCTTTTAAAATAAACAATGGTGTATTTCACTTTATCGGTTCATTACAACAACCTAGTCTTATTGGTATATCTTACCAAGATAACGATAAAATCATCTTAAATCTTGAAAGTAGAGAAATACAAACATCATTAAGTAATAATTGGATACCTGAAAGTATATGGATGAATGATGAAGCATTAAAAGCCAAAACGGAAAAACTTGCTAAGTATTGGGAGACTTTAAGATGGGAAGATCATGTTTCCAGACATAGAAATAATCAATGAATTATTTCTATAGGTAACATATTATTGATTTTAAGGTTATCAAAATGCGCAACTGAGTATGCCATTCGACAAAGTTTAACCCCATCCGACTACTGAAGTTTTTTAAAGAACGTTATTGAGGATATTACTTATGGGAAGTGAAAATTGATCCTGGTGACCGGAGGTGCCGGCTATATAGGCAGTCATACCTGTGTGGCTTTATTGCAGGCAGACTATGACGTATTAGTATTGGATAACTTTTGTAACAGCAAAGCCGAATCTTTACACCGGGTTGAAGCCATCGTCGGCAAAACCATACCCTTGGTGCAAGCCGATGTGCGTGATCGTAGTGTTTTACGAGAAATCTTTCGTCGCTATACCATTGACGGCGTCATCCATTTTGCCGGGTTGAAAGCGGTAGGCGAGTCTGTGGATCAACCGTTAAGCTACTACGATACCAATGTGTCGGGCAGTATTATTCTAGCTGAAGTCATGGCAGAGTTTGGTATACCGTTGCTGGTTTTCAGTTCTTCCGCCACCGTTTACGGTGATCCTGCCAGCCTACCGATTCGCGAAGATTTCCCGATAGGAGCCTTAACAAACCCTTACGGACGCTCCAAACTGATGGTCGAGCAAATTTATACCGATTTGGCAAACTCCGATAACAGATGGCGTATTGCATTGCTACGCTATTTTAATCCTATCGGAGCGCATATCAGCGGTACCATAGGCGAAGATCCTAACGGTATTCCTAATAACCTGATGCCTTATATCAGCCAAGTCGCCGTAGGACGACGTGAAGAACTCACCGTATTCGGCAATGATTATCCTACCGTGGATGGTACCGGGGTACGCGATTATATCCATGTCATGGATCTGGCAGAGGGACATGTCCGCGCATTAGCTTGGCTAAAAAATCAAACAGGTGCCCATGTGTTTAACTTAGGCACCGGACACGGCTATAGTGTGCTGGAAATGGTAAAAGCTTTCGAACTGGCTTCCGAGCGTCCCGTACCGTACCGTATTTCACCACGACGTACCGGCGATGTGGCCGAAGTGTATGCCGATGTTACAAAAGCAGAACGAGAACTGAACTGGAAAGCGGAGCGTGATATTGAAGTTATGTGTCGAGATGCGTGGAATTGGCAGAAACAGAATCCTTTGGGTTACTCGGATTGAACGACTATAAAATGATCATAGTGCGCTACTTCACCAAAACCGCACAGCGCACCCTACGCAGCTATTTGAGTAATATTTTTTAAATAGGATTTAACAATGAAAGTAACAGTATTTGGTTCCGGCTATGTAGGTTTGGTAACGGGTGTTTGCTTAGCCGAGGTTGGTAATGATGTAGTTTGTATTGATGTCGACCACATAAAAATCGATAACTTAAATAAAGGCATTATTCCAATTTATGAACCCGGGCTCGAAGAATTGGTTAAAGAAAATCAAAAAGCCGGACGTATAAAATTCACCACCAACATACAAGAAGCCGTTAACCACGGGACGTTTCAATTTATAGCGGTTGGTACACCTCCGGATGACGACGGTTCGGCAGACTTACAATATGTCATCGCGGTAGCCAGATCGATAGCCGAGCATATGACCGAATACCGTGTTGTTATCGATAAATCGACAGTACCGGTTGGTACAGCCGATAAAGTCAAAGAAGTCATGCTCGAAGTCTTGAAAACGCGTGGCGTAGAAATCGACTTTGATGTCGTATCAAATCCGGAATTTCTCAAAGAAGGCGCTGCCATCAATGATTTCATGAAGCCGGACAGAATTGTGATAGGAACGGACAACCCTAGAACAGCGGAATTATTAAAAGCGCTTTATGCGCCGTTTAATCGTAGTCATGACAGAGTCATCACCATGGATATTCGTTCAGCCGAACTAACCAAATATGCCGCTAATGCTATGTTAGCCACAAAAATTAGTTTTATGAATGAACTGGCCAATTTAGCCGAACGCTTAGGTGCAGATATAGAGCAAGTCAGAAACGGCATAGGCTCCGATTCCCGCATCGGTTATTCTTTTATCTACCCCGGTTGCGGCTATGGCGGTTC
>SXGT01641153.1_pt1 | contig 11116 bp, 9 predicted proteins | sample 3176221 | NCBI WGS metagenome assembly SXGT01 (sample SAMN11356862, study PRJNA531348) | freshwater metagenome | isolation source: freshwater sample F1-120 | place: China: Fuxian Lake, Yuxi | collected 2017-12-25
AAGCCCCCATGCCGCCGGTGTTCGGGCCTTGATCGCGGTCATAGGCCGCTTTGTGGTCTTGAGACGACTCGAGCGGGACAATCGTCTTGCCGTCGACGAGGGCGAGAATACTGGCTTCCTGGCCTTCGAGTTTTTCTTCAATGACGATTCGCTCGCCAGCCGCTCCGAACTCTTTGTTGAACATCATGCGTCGAACGACGTCTTTTGCTTCGTCGATCGAATCGCAGACCGAAACCCCTTTCCCAGCCGCGAGTCCATCGGCTTTGACGACGACCGACTTGGTGGCTTTGCGAGGGGAACGGTGCTCGCCAGTTTTGTAGAGTTGCGCTTGCTTGCGGATCTGGGCTTCGTAGCTGTCGAGGTAATTTAGGGCGTCCTGAGCGGAGTTGAAGGCCGCAAATTCCGCCGTCGGCACTTTGGCTTTGCGCATCAGATTCTTGGAGAAAATCTTGCTCCCTTCGAGCTCCGCCGCTGCTTTGGTAGGACCAAAGATCGTCAGCCCGGCGGCTTTGAATGCATCGACGATGCCAGCGACCAGCGGAGCTTCCGGGCCGGGGATCGTCAGGTCGATCTTCTCTTCTTGCGCGAACTTAATCAGGGCAGGAATGTCGGTGGCTTTGATCGGAACATTGATCGCGTCGACCGCGGTCCCCGCGTTGCCTGGGGCGCAGTAGACTTCTGTCACCTTGGGTGATTGAGCGAGCTTCCAGACGAGGGCGTGTTCACGTCCGCCTTGACCAATGACCAGAATCTTCATGCCGAGCCGATGTCCCTATGAGGAAATGCCCTGTTCGTAGCAGGGAGAGAATATCCGTGTGACAATTGGAAAAGCCGCCCATTGTCGTGCGGGGAATCAGGCATAATAACATGGGAAAGTCGATTGGCATACTATTGTCGCCAGATCGGCGGAAATTTCGCATGCTCGATTTGCTGATACGTTTGAAGTGAGCAAACGCATCGGATAGAGTGGGCGATTCGGTGGATTTCGTGATTTTCGTTCGGATTTGTTATCCATTTGGTGCGGTTCGCAGAGCCTCACCAGCACCCAACTGAGGAATGAGTACGTCGTGTTCAAGACTGTCGCTGTCATCGGAGCAACGGGAGCTGTTGGTTCCATCATTCGTGAACTGCTCGAAAAGCGGAACTTCAAAGCCGAGAAGTTCCGGTTCCTGGCGTCGAAACGCAACGCGGGGACGAAGCTGACGTTCCAGGGGAAAGAATACACAGTCGAAGAACTGACGCTGGATTGCTTCCAGGGTGTCGATCTGGTGATCGCCTCGACGCCGGATGACGTCGCGCGAGATTACCTGCCAGCCGCTGCGGAAGCGGGTGCCATCGTCATTGATGAATCGGGTTACTGGCGGATGGACCCGAAGGTCGCGCTCGTCATCCCGGAAATCAACCCTCAGGATGCCCTCAACGCCAAATGGCTGATCGCCAGCCCGAACTGCTCGACGACCCAGATGGCCGTCGCGCTCAAGCCGCTGCATGATCTTTCGCCCGTCAAGCGCGTCATCGTCAGCACCTACCAGGCGACCAGCGGAGCCGGGCTGCAGGGAACGACCGATCTTGTCGACGGAACGAAATCGTTTCTAGCAGGTGAGAAGTACGATTACAAAGTCTTCAAGCACCCCGTCGCGTTCAACCTGATTCCACAAATCGGCGGCCCGAAGGAAGCAGGTTACACCAGCGAAGAAATGAAGATGGTCTACGAGACCCGCAAGATCCTCGGCGACGATAGTATCCTCGTGAACGCCACCTGTGTCCGCGTCCCGGTCGCCAACTGCCACAGCGAAACGATCACCGTCGAGACGGCTGAACCGATCAGCCCCGAGCAGGCAGTCGAGGCCTGGAAGAAGTTCCCCGGCATCACCGTGATCGACGATCTGGCAGCCGGCCAGTACCCACTTCCGAGCACCAGCGATGGCAGCGACGAAGTCTTCATCGGCCGGGTTCGCAAAGACCTGACAAGCCCGAACGGCCTGTCGTTCTGGTGCGTGAGCGATAACCTGCGCAAGGGGGCTGCCACGAACGCCGTGCAGATCGCGGAACTGCTGTCGAAGCACCGGGGGTAAGAGGTTTCACCACGAAGGCACGAAGGACACTAAGGTTCTTAAAGTGCAAACGCGTTTCGGGTGGGTTATGCTGGGAGGCGTGACTCATTTTGAGGAGAGACTTCCATGTCAGCTACGCTCGAACAAGCGATCGAGAATCAGCAGCAGATGCCAGAGGAGCGGCGTCTGATGTTTTCCGTAAGTGATTATCGAAAGATCTCTGAAGCCGGCATTCTACCCGCCAAGCCCAAGACGGAATTGATTCGCGGAGTAATCTACATGATGCTGCCGATCGGTCGACCACATGGAATTTGCACGGCCTTGTTGCATAGCCTTTTCGCGACTCACCTTTCAATCGAACATTGGGCAATTTTCGATCAGGTAACCGTCGAGTTTGATGATGAGTCTGCACCTGAACCGGACTTGTGCATCTTGCGAGGCAGTCCAAGAGCATTTGAAGACCGAGAACCAAGGGCGGATGAGTATGCTTACCTGATCGAAGTGGCTCAAACCAGTTTGAAGTCAGATCGCACGACCAAGCTCTCACTTTATGCTGAGCATGGTGTCTCGGATTACTGGATCGTCAATCTGGTCGACCGCGTGATTGAAGCCTACAGCCAGCCATACACGGATGCGAACAGCGGACAATCGATCTACAAGAACTGCCACATCTATGCCGAGCAGGATTCGGTGACCATGCCGTTCGATGGTCTGTCTCCGCTGGTTTTCAAGGTGGCGGATATCCTGCCGGGGAAATCCGCAAAATAATGTTTCGCACAGCTTAAAAGCCTGTGCCACCTTTGTCTAAGATTGTATTTCAACTTGTTTCTTAACCTCAGCGTTCCTCTGCGACCCCTGCGGTTTCACCTTCTTTGAATGAGTCTGATGGAAGCCTTCAACTACAAAAATGGTCAGCTGTATTGCGAAGATGTTCCGGTTGCCGAGATTGCAGCCAAGTATGGGACGCCGGTCTGGATTTACTCGGAGAACAAGTTTCTCAGTGAGTTCAAAGCGATTCAGGATGCCTTCAAGGAAACGGACCCAGTCATCTGTTATTCCGTCAAAGCCAACAGCAACCTGGGTGTGCTCAAGAGCATGAACACCGCAGGCTCGAGCTTTGATGTTGTCTCGGGGGGCGAACTGTATCGTGTCGAGAAAGCTGGCGCCGATACCACGCGCGTCGTCTTCGCTGGCGTTGGCAAAACGGATGACGAAATCCGCTATGCCCTCAAGTGCAAGATCCTGATGTTTAACGTCGAAAGCGAAGCCGAACTCGATGCCATCTCGCGGATCGCTGCCGAGATGGGTGTTGTCGGCCCAGTTGCGCTGCGTTTGAACCCGGACGTCGATGGCAAGACACACGCCAAGACAACCACCGGCAAAAAGGGGAACAAGTTCGGGATGGATATCGAGCGCCACAACGAGTTGGCAGCCAAGGTTCTCAAGGATCCACACCTGAAGCTGATCGGCATCCACCTGCACATCGGCTCGCCGATTATGACCGTTGATCCTTACGCTCAAGCAGTCGCCAAAGCAGCGGAGGTCATCAACCACCTGCGATCACAAGGTCACGAGATCAACTGGGTCAACCTCGGCGGCGGGTTCGGCCTGTCGTATCGTGGCAGCGAAGCTCCCCCCGCCAGCGAGTACGCGAAGGTCATCGTCCCCGCAATCAAAGCCCTCGGCTGTCGTCTCGCGCTCGAGCCCGGTCGTTCGATCATCGGAAACGCCTGCGTGCTGATCAGCGAAGTCATCTACACCAAGCGTGAAGGTGGCAAGCTGTTCTACATTCAGGACGGCGGCATGAACGATCTCGTCCGCCCGGCCATGTACGACTCGTTCCACAAAGTCTGGCCAGTCAAGTTCGACGGCGACCTGCCGAAAGATTTTGAAGCCGAGATCCCAGGTCTGCAGCCAGCCGATGTCGTTGGCCCGATCTGCGAATCGTCCGACTACTTTGCGAAGGGACGCTATCTGCCCGAGATGAATCGTGGCGACCTGATGTGCATCTTCTCGGCGGGTGCGTATGGTTCAACGATGAGCAGCACGTACAACAGCCGACCTCGCGTCGCAGAGATTCTCGTCAACGGCAGCGACGTGAAGGTCATCCGTAAACGTGAGACGTATGAGGAGATGATCGCGTTGGAGATGTAGAGTAGTAAGAGCGGAGTTGTTCCTATGAAAGCAGGCTCTGTTCCCATGGGCGAGCCTGTTTTCGTTCGGCTAGATAAGCACGGGCAATGATCGGGAAGAGAATTACCGAACTGAGGAAGCTGGCTGCCGCCGTCGGCCAAAGATCGGTGAGGTCTCGCGAACTCCACGCCATCAGGGAAGTCATCGACAAACAGATGACGATCGAAATTGAAAGCGTTGCTGTGATCAGGTGAGAAAGGCCAGGAGGCAGACCCTTTGTGCTGAGTAGTTTACCGATGAGAATGGCGACGAAAGCGAATGTGATGGCAAAAACAAATGCCTGATAAGTGAGAAAAGGAAGCATGATCGCGAGTGAGGAAAAACCTCGGAACAGGCTGACGACAGCAAGACACGGAAGGTAGAGGCCCATGAGAATCGAAAAGCCCAAACTCGCAATTCGAAAGGCCTGACGGAACAGCGTCTCGCCAGGACGTTGAGTAAAAATCCGGTCGAGTGTACTGGCCCATTGGATGAAACGAGGAATTGAACGCTGTAGCTCCTCGCGGACTTGTGGCACAGAACCAAGCCGTTGAAGTGTGATTTCGATAGCCGCCTGTTCGTTGGCGGTTCTAAGAGACTCTTCCTGGAAAACTTGTTCGGCGTGAGAGAAGAGTTCCCAGCGCATTTTCATCTTCTGTGTATGAGGTGCGATGATTGGCCCCACAATAGATTCAACATGTTGCATCAGTGCATGTTGGGCGGTATTCGTCAAGGTGGTTGAGATCATGGGATATCCCTTCAATTCGCGGGAGTTGGAGCAAGTGGAGAGGGGGTAATCAGACGACCAAGAACTTCGGTAAAGACCTGCCAGTCGTTGCGGGCATTTTGAAGTGCCCGCGTTCCTTTGGAGGTCAGTTGATAGACGCGACGCCTGGGCCCACGTCTTGGGGAGTTCTCCTTTTCCCATTGAGCTTTGACTAAGCCAGCTGCCTCGAGTCGGTAGAGGACGGGGTACAGAGTCCCTTCCTTGAGATCGAAAGCTCCTGCTGAGCGCACTTGAAGGCGTTTCAAGAGTTCGAAGCCGTGCGTTTGCCCTTCAGAAAGTGCAGAGAGAACAATGGCATCCATGTGGCCTCGGAGTTGGTCGCCTCGAATAATCATGAGAATTCCCGATGTGGCGTGCGAAAAATTAAGCCGGTATAGTATTTTGTCTGTCTAAATAGTAGTTGTCAACAAAATTTTTCTCCATCTTGATACGGACAGATATATTGGGGAGGCCGAGCGTTTCGTCTTCACACGACAAACTGACCGGGCTGAAACGCACTTGCGCACAAGTGATGAAAGGATTAGCGAATGGGATCTCAATACAGGCTTCGCATGGCCACGCGAAGCTGAGCCATAGCACATTGCAGATTTTTAATTCACGCCAAACCGGAGCGAGTACGTCGCGATCTTCTGGCTTTGCAGGTCCTCGACAGTGAGCTTCAAGACGTGTGGCCCGAGAGTCAGGTTTTCCGGCAGGTGCAGCAGGTAGCTGTGGTAGTAGTCGTGTCGCAGGCTGCTGGAGAGGTCCTCGGTAGCAGGGAAGTCCTGAGTGTAAACGAGTCCGCCGCTGGGGCCGGCTTTGTAGATCTCGATACGTGATTTGACGGTCGTGCGGAAGAGTCCTTCAGGGTTGGGTTCGCTCTTGAAGTTGCGAAGCTCGCCGTAGACGAGAACAGGCTGTCCAGCTTTGAACTCGTCGCGATTGAAACGCTGGAAGTTGCCAAAGCCATCAATCTTGTGCGAGAAGCTGACGTTGTGGAGTTCGAGTCGTGCTTGTTGTTGAAGGCGGTCGATGGCGGTTGTCAGCTGGGCAATCGTCTGCGACGCACGATCAGAGGCGTCGGGAAGTCCCTTCTCGTCAAAGTAGTTCGACATCGCCCAGAACATCTGTTGCCAGAATTCCTGGTCAGCGGTGTCGATCCCTTCGATCGCTGAGAGGGCACGAACCTGTTGGTCGCCCATCAGATAGAGCATCCGCAGATAGACGTGCTTAGCGATGTAATTGCGACGTTGTTCCGGAGTGGTCCCAGCAGGAAGTCCGGCGGCTTCTGCTTCCGCCAATGAGATCAACTGCGTGAGTTGCATGTTCCACATCGAGACATCGCCATGAGGCGGCATGACGGCCGGGGCAGGCTGCATGACCGGCTGACTGAGCATGTCGCGATGATAACCCGAATTGATCATCGGCATCGGCGGAGCATTGTCGAAGGACGCATTGCCTGGCTGTGGCATCACGCCATCAACGAGTTGCATCTCCTGCTGCGGGTAGTTTTGACGCGGATCGTTCTGTCGAGGATCGTGAGGAAGGCTTGGCGAGACCTCCTGTCCCTGAATCTGCAGATAGCGACGTTCCAGAGGAGACGGGGCGCTGAATTCCCTGCCGAAGGAGGCTGGTCGGAAGTCCGCATCGGGACTTTGCTCATCGATTGTTTCGAGAGCGCCGAAACCGACCGGTGCCCTCATCGAGTTCTGCAACGGCATCGGATTCTGATTAGCTGCAAGACTATCCGTGTCCATCGGGCGTGACGCCCAGGGCGAAACATTGTTGATCGAATGCCCGGATGCCAGCGATGAACCAGGACTCGTCATCCCGTGATTGTGCGGCTGACTGGCCAGCGCAGCCTTTTGAAGCGCGAGTCTTCGCGCACGCAGAATCTGCGGGACCATATCGGGCGGAACACTTTTGACATGCTCCATCCATTCTTGTCGTTCTTGAGGAGAGGCATCCCGGAATTCGGTTTCGAACAGGACCAGTGCCTCGGTCGATAAGCCTGAAGTCTGCACGGGGGCTTTGCTCGTTGACTTATTCGCACCGGCGACCGCCGTGTTGGGTTCCGGAAGGAATGGGTCTTCCAGTGTTTCCCGCTTCGCGACTTTTGCTGTCGACGTGCCAGGCCATTTGAAGAGCTGGCTGGGACTGATGCGAGTATCAAGTCTCGACGAACCTAACCCACTGCATCCGGCCAGGCAGATCGCCAGAACCGTGCTAGAGGCCATCATCCTGATGACACGCGGGTGTTGCATGATCGTTAGTTCGTCAAACTGAAATCGTGGTCAGCAGACATCGGTCCATGATGCTGCCATGGTCGGGGATCGGGTTGCGAAACTACTTCAATCGACTCCGGCCAACAAGGCCAAGCGCCCAGGCGTGGCGACCGCTCCCCTGCGTTCAATCGGACCATTCCGACCATCTGGTACAACGCTTGTGTCTGTTATGAGCGACCTCAGGGTTGGGTTTTGAGTGGCAATTCTCGGTGTTTCACGCGCCTCGTCACGAAAGACTCGTCGATAGCATAGCTTCGTTGAGACTGTCGAATGGGCTCGTCGATCGGTGTAATTCTTACACGATTCGTCGTTTCCCATGACCGGCTCCCTGCCTCTGGTCCCTCCTGGATCCTCATGAAAGTAACTCCCATGCGACGCGTTATCATCGCTACTCTGGCCGCTACGGCTCTCCTCCTGTCGGTCTCGACCGAAAGCAACAGCGTTCAAGCCCGTGAGCCTCGCGTTGTTCGTAACAACGACGGCTTCTTTGCACGCTGGGCCGAACTCGAGCGTCGTAAGAACGCCTGGCTCCGCGAACGATTCCTGAATCGCTAATCCGATTCGACGAACCGATCCACACAAAAACACCCCGAGTCCCCTGATTCTCGGGGTGTTTTTGTGTCTGTAGCACAGTGCTTTGACGCAAGCAGAGTGCGTTGAGGAAGTCTTCTCATGACTTGTAGGGTGCTGGTGAGGCTTTGCGAACCGCACCAATTGTGGAATCGAACCTCGTTTTGGTGCGGTTCGAAGACTCACCAGCACCCTACATCTCGTGTCAGGTATCTATTTGAAGACTGAGCCTCAGGATATTCATTCCCACGACTTCTCCAGAGGCATCGCCTCATGTCGAACACACGCCTGCTTTCACTGGATCTCCTGCGAACGCTCGCTTGTGCGCTGGTGATCGCCAATCACATCTCCGCGGAAGCAAGCTGTCCAGAATGGCTGTCGACGTTGAAGATGGGCGGGTGGATCGGCGTCGACCTGTTCTTCGTACTGAGTGGATTTCTCGTCTCGGGACTCTTGTTTCGCGAGTATCAGTCAACCGGCGATATCCGCGTTAGACGCTTTCTGGCACGTCGTGGTCTCAAGATCTATCCGGCGTTCTATACCTTTTTCTTTCTCTGCCTGATCCCTGGACTGCTGCAGGGGCAGTTTCCGACGTGGAAGCAGTTCTTCGGCGAGACATTGTTCCTGCAGAATTATCTGGGCCGCTTGTGGAACCATACCTGGACACTCGCGGTTGAAGAACACTTCTATCTGGCGATCAGCTTTCTGATCGCGTACCTCGTGCAGCGCCATACGCCGCAACCATTGCGCGTCCTGCCATCGCTGCTCATCAGTTTGTGTGTCGCGCTGCCATTCTTTCGAGTCGCTTCGTTCGATGGAACATGGCAATCCTCAGCACTGCCATCGCATCTGCGAGCCGATTCCCTCTCGCTGGGGGTCTTGTTGTCGTACGGGTGGCATTTCTATCCGACGCAGACGAAAGCATTCTTCACACGTTACCGCTGGCTGGTCCTGTCCGGTTCATTGTGTCTATTCGCACCAGCATTCCTCTGGCCGAAGGAAACAACCCCCTGGCTGGTGACATGGGGCCTGTCTGGTTTCGCGATCGCCTCGGGTGGCATCCTCATGTCACTTCTCATAACCCCCTTGGCGGACCGGGGAGTTCTCAAACAGTTGGCGTACATCGGCACGTTTTCCTATTCCATTTACCTGTGGCATATGCCTGTCATCTGGTGGATCACGCCCATCTTGATGGCGATGTTCGGAACCACCTCGGCGGTCGCGGAACTGGCGATCTCACTGGTCATCTCCGCGTTTGTCGGGAAGCTGATGGCGGAGATGATTGAGTTTCCTGTCCTTCGTTTACGAAACATGGTGTTCCCGGATTCGACTGCTTCGCAGGTTCAAACGCGGCAGATCCCGCAGGTTCCTCTCGCCACGCGGCATGCCTGATCGTAGAATGAAGGCTCTCGAAGAATTGATTCCCGAGCGTGCGCAACGCTCTCAGTCACTTCAGACCTCGACATGACGAGGACGGTTTATGCTGATGTTCCGATTCACTGCTGCTAGTTTCCTGGCCCCCTGCCTGCTGACGATCACCGCGTTAGCCCAACCCCCGCAACCGCTGCCGGTCACGCCTCGGCCCGAATTGACGCAGGAAGCCGCTGCCGTCTATCTCAAGCAGCTTCAAAGTGACGATTACTTTCAGCGTCAAAAGGCGACCGAAGAACTCTATCAACTGGGGGTCGACTCTATTCCCAGCCTCGTCGAAGCCTGCTCGAACCCGGAAGCGGAGACAGCCTTTCGCGCAGTGTCTGTTCTCGAACATCTCTATGTCGAGAGTCTCATGCTCGGCGACGATGCACTGACAGACAGGATCGAAACCGCCTTTGAAACTCTCAGCCAATCCACGCAGCCTCTGATTGTGGACAAGATCCAATACATCTACGACCAGAACAGCCTGGTTGCAGAGCAGGCCCTGATTTTAAAGATCCGTCGGCTCGGCGGGATTGTCGTCTTCACGGAATCGGTCACAAGACGCGTGCCATTTGAGAACCGCATGATTCAACGCATCGGCGTCGATGTCGTCATCGGTCATGACTGGAAGGGGGGCGAGCCAGGATTAAAAGCCCTTCACAGGCTCGGTTCGCTTCGTCGAATTTATCTGGTCGACGGTGCCCCGATCGCGCTGTCTGCCTTGGAAGAGATACAGTCCTATCAGCCGAATCTGGAGATCCACCGACGAAGTCCTGCCCGACTCGGCGTGCAGGGGATGAATGGGCCAGATGAATGCCGACTGTCGATGATCAACGCAAATTCTGCCGCCGCGAAGGCTGGCATGCTTGAACAAGATGTCGTGATTGCCTTTGGAGACGATCCGATCAGGAACTTTGATGAACTGATCAAGGCCATCCAGAAGCATCAGCCCGGAGAAACAATCCCGGTGAGGATTCTTCGTGACAGTCGTGAAGTGAAGCTGAATGTCGTTCTCGAAGGCTGGCATCCGGATTGATTCCAGGTCAGGGAACAATCACGCAAACAACCAGACATAAAAAAATCCGCAGCCATTTCACAATGACTGCGGATCTGTTTTCTTAGCGGTCAATCAGTTTCAGTTGGCTTCCTGTTGCATCATTTGCATGATGGACATACCGAACTTCATCCCATTCTGAATCTGTTCAATTGGAATGTTGAGTCGACCTTCGATCGCGTTGTCTTCGATGGCAAGAGACACGCCGACGTACGAAGGCTGAATTTCAATCGATTCGATTTGCTCCGGTGAGATCGGCAGGGGAACCTGGCCTGACTCAGCGGCGATGACTGCACCTTTGGCCGCAATCGAGACAAAGTCGAGCAGTTCAACGAAGACCAGCTTCGATTGCAGAGCAGCACGGTCACGAGCCAGAGCAGAGCCCGATTTCAGATTCTCTTTGGCGGTAAACGCACGGTAGGTCTCTTCCATGCCAGCAGTGCCGCCACCCATGCTCTGGAGAATTCCTTCGTCCAGATACATCATACGGGTCGTGATGCCTTCAGGGCCGTACATGATCTTGGTGATCTGCTCGGTCATCTGGCTCATCTGAGGATTTTCGAAACTCTGTGTGACGGTCATGATATCCACAGATTTGCCGCTCACCTTTTCTTTGTTTTCTTCGTAGGTCATTTCCTGCTGAAGTTCACCGCCGTTAAACATGCCGGCGAGCTTCTGAGCATCTTTGACAACACCCTTCATCTTGGTGGCAGGAGTGACGAGTTGAACGCCATAGGTTCGCAGAACCCCTTCTTCCATGCTGCCCAGTCCGACCGCAGCAGAGAAGCATTTGCTTGTC
>SXGT01877061.1_pt1 | contig 11115 bp, 11 predicted proteins | sample 3176221 | NCBI WGS metagenome assembly SXGT01 (sample SAMN11356862, study PRJNA531348) | freshwater metagenome | isolation source: freshwater sample F1-120 | place: China: Fuxian Lake, Yuxi | collected 2017-12-25
ACGGGATCATGTTGATCTCGCTCATCATTTCGTCGCTGTCCTGGGTGGTTCCAATCGCCATGGCGGGGCTCCTCAATGGGCTTTCTTCATGGGCAGCACCTTGCCGTCGCCGCCCGCCGTGACGCGGGCGCCGGTGACGAAGTAGGCGTGCAGATCGTGCGCAAAACGGTTCAGCTGGTGCAGGATGCCTTTGTTGCCGCGCACCAGGGCGTTGTAGCCCAGCACCGCAGGGATGGCGACCAGCAAGCCCAGTGCCGTCATGATCAGCGCCTCGCCGATCGGGCCGGCCACCTGGTCGATGCTCACCTGACCGGCCGCGCCGATGCCCAGCAATGCGTGGTAGATGCCCCAGACCGTGCCGAACAGGCCCACGACAGGCGCGGTGGACGCCACCGAGGCGAGCACCGAGAGACCGCTCTGGGCGCGCGCGGTGAAATCGTCCACGCTCTTGCGCAACGAGCGCTCCACCCAGTCGCTCACGTCCAGGCTGTCGTGCAGCTGGCGCTGCGGCGGCGCACCGTTGTGGCCGTCCTTGTGCAGGATGTGCCGGGTGGATTCGCGGCCTTCCAGGGCCACGGCGCGAAACGGGTTGCCGTCGGGGGAGCCGAGCTTGTCCAGACCCTCGGCGAAGTCGGCGCTGTGCCAGAAGCCCTCGACACCCTTGGCCTGAGCGCGCTGGGCACGCTGGTCCAGCGCCTTCCACAGAATGATCACCCAGGTGGCCAGCGACATCGCGAGCAGCACCAGGGCCACCGAGCGGGTGACCCAGTCTCCCTGGGTCCAGACGTGGGCGAGGCCCGAAGAGGCGAATTGAGTTTCCATGTCTTATTCCAGGACGAAATTGATCGGGATGTTGAACCACATGGCTTCGGGCACGCCGGCGCGCTTGCCCGGCACGTAGCGCCAGCGCAGCACGGTCTGTACCGCGGTCTGATCAAGGCGCTCGAAGCCGCTGGAGCGTTGCACTTCAGCGCGCGACGCGGTGCCGTCGAGCTGAATGAAGACGCGCACGACGACCCGCCCCTGTTCGCCCAGGCGCTTGGACATCGGAGGGTAGGGCGGAGGCGGATTGCGCAGGTAGTCGGCGTTGCTCGAAGGCAGCTCAATGCGGGGTGGCGCTGGTGGCGCAGGCGGCGCGGGCGGAGGAGCGGCCTCCACGACGGGTTGTGGCGGCGCCAGCGGGGCGGGCGGTGCGGGCGGCACCACAGGAGCCAGAGGCATGGGTTCCGGGGCTGCCACCGGTTGTGGTTGAGGCGGGGGAGCGGGCCGTGGCCGCGGCTTGGGCTTGGGCGGCGCAGGTGCAGCCACGGGCGGCGGCGGCGCCGGTGGCGGAGGCTCCACCATGGGTTGGGGCGGCTCGATCAACTCGGCCATGACCTGCACTGGAATCACGATTTCCATGGCCCTGCGCAAGAGACCGCTCTGCAAGGCCCAGACGGCGGCCACGTGCAGGCCGACGACCGCGAGCACGATGAGCACGCGGCGGTTGACGCGGCGCGATGTGGCGTTCGTCTTGACGGTGAGGGGCAGCGCCGGGTTGGCGCGGGCGAGTTGCATGGGCTTGGCGAAGACGAGGACTTGGATGGTGGATCAGTGACGGAACACCCACCACACGGCGAGCAAGAGAAGGATCAGGCTGGAGCCCAGAACGGTCAGTCCGGTCATCATCGGTGTTCCTTTCCACGGGGTGGTGGGGCAAGAAAGTCCTATTCTAAACGAGAATGTTTCGCATTCTCAAGAATCTCCTGAAACCTCGCGTGAAGCTCGGGGTTGTTCCGGCGCTGGACGGGTGGGGCCACCACCGTGCCAGCCTCGGCCAGGGTGCGACACCCTGTGAGCGCCATGGCGATCTCGAGTTCATCGCGCAGGAGGCGAAGCACATGCGCCACGCCGTGGGCGCCGGCGTTGGCCAGGCCGTGCAGCACCGGGCGACCCACCAGCACGGCCGCGGCGCCCAACGCCATCGCCTTGAGCACGTCGGTGCCACGCCGGATCCCGCCGTCGACCAGCACCGGCACCCCACCTTCCACCGCATCGACGACCGCCGGCAGGGCGGCAGCGGTGGAGATGGCGGTGTCCAGTGTTCGCCCCCCGTGGTTCGAGACGATCAAGCCCGAGCTGCCGTGCTCGACGGCCAGACGGGCGTCTTCCGGGTGAAGCACACCTTTGAGCAGCACCGGCAACCGAGTGATCGAACGCAGCCAGGTCACGTCGTCCCAGGTGGGTGCGTGCAGCAGCAGGTCGTCGAACAGGGCGCTCTGCGCTGCGCCGAGCGTGCGTGAGGCGGGCAGCTCCATGCCATCGAGGTTGACCGAGCGAACACCGGCGGGCAACCGGAAACCGGCCCGGCGCTCGCGGTCGCGTGCGCCTTGCACCGGTGCATCCACGGTCAGCACCAGCGCTTCATAACCCGCCACCTCGGCCCGCCGCACGAGGTCTCGCGTGAAGGCGCGGTCGGGCTGCAGGTAGAGCTGGAACCACAGCGGACCCCGGTCATCGCCCGGCAGAAAGGACCCGGCCACGTCTTCCAGCCGGCAACTGGACTGTGTGCCCACCACCAGGCCGGCGCCCAGTGCGGCTGCGGCTACTGCGGTGGCCAGTTCGCCGTCCGGGTGCGCAAGGCGGTGCCAGGCCATCGGAGCGACGAGGATCGGGTGCGGGCGTTCGCGACCCAGGAGCTGGATGCGTGTGTGGCCGCCGGCCAGCGGCCGCAGCACGCGAGGCAGCAGCTCCATGCCACGCCAGCTGTCGACATTGCCCGTGTGGGTCAGTTCGTCGCCGGCCGCGCCGCACAGGTAGGCCCAGATCCTGGGGTCGAGGCGCTGCTGGGCGAGCTGTTCATGGTCGGCGAGGGTCGCCAGGCCGCTCGGCAGTTCGTTTGTGGCTGTGGGCATTCGAATGCTCGATATAATTAGGAACCATTCTCATTATCGTTCAGCGATCGCGCTGTCCGATGCCATCATGCGACACATCTCCCGTACCCGTCTCGTCAAGGCCGTGCTCATCCTCGGGGCAACGGCGCTTCCGGGCCTGTCGGCGGCCCACAGCCTGATGCTGAACTGCAAGCCCGCGGACGATGGCATGGTGCGTTGCAAGGGCGAATTTTCCGACGGCAGCGACGCGTCTGGCATGTCGGTGCTGGTGAAGTCGTACGACGAGCGTGTGCTGTTCAAGAGCACCCTGGGCAGCGACTCGTCGCTGCAGTTCAAGCGGCCGGCAGGCGAGTTCTTCGTGCGGCTCGAGGACGGCGGGGAACATTCGTCCGAAGTCGACCACACCGAAATCAAGCCATGAACGCCACCCGCGTGATTCACGGGCGTGCGCGCAACGGCGTTCCGGGCGCAGAGGCTTCGAGATGAGCGTCGTCGTCGTGAAACCCGCGGGTGCGGGCCATGAGACGCTCTGGGTGGCACTGGCGGCGGCGCTGGTGATCGGCGTCGCGGCGCTCGTCGTCGGTGCGCGGGCACAGCCCACCGCGTCTGCATCGCTGGCGGCCCACCAGATCGACGCACGCACGCAGCTCAATGCGGCGGAGCAGGGTGTGCACGCTGACCTGTTGGTGGCGGCAGAAGAAATAGCGGCCCTCGCCGCTGCCGACAGGCAATGGCCCCGCGTGGAAAGGCTGCGCGAGATGGCATTGCCGCCTTTTGCGGCGGGTGCCGGCGCGGCGGCTCGTGGCGCGCACGAGTGGCGCACCGCCACGCAGGGGCACGACGCCACGTATGTGGGACGCACCACGGTGCCCGATGTGGCGGCTTCATTCCTGTTGCGCCTTGCGGCCGCAGAAACCGGCGGTGCGAAGGACGCACACGGGCACGACGCCCAGGCGCAGGTCTGGGTCAAGCGTGAAGGTGCGCCGGACGCCTCGCCGGATCCGATCGACGACGCATCGCTCGCGCGCCAGGGCTGGCGGCAGGTGGTGGTGCGCTACGACGCCGGGGTCACGCGCAAGGACGCCTCGCGCTGACCCTGGCCGAACATTTTTTCAGGAATCGCCATGTCCCCTCACACACTTCATTCCGCCCGCCGCCGGCACCTTCTGCGGGTGCTGGCCTGGGCGCCGGTGGCGCTCGCTGCCGTCAGCGCGCCGGCTCTCGCCCAGGCGCGCAAGCTGCGCATCGGGGTGACGCTGCACCCCTACTACAGCTATGTCGCCAACGTGGTCGGCGACCTCGCCGAGGTGGTGCCCGTGATCCCTGCGGGGTTCAATCCGCACGCCTATGAGCCGCGCACCGAAGACATCAAGCGCATCGGCTCACTCGACGTGATCGTGGTCAACGGCGTGGGTCATGACGACTTCGCGGGACGCATGATCGCGGCCAGCGAGAAGCCCGATCTGAAGTTGATCGAGGCGAACGCACAGGTGCCGCTGCTGGCCGCCGTGGGCACCGGCCGCGGCACCTCGGGCAAGGTGGTGAATCCACACACCTTCCTGTCGGTGACGGCGTCGATCTCGCAGGTGAACACCATTGCACGCGAACTCGGCAAGCTCGACCCTTCGAACGCCAGCGTCTACACGGCCAATGCGCGTGCCTATGCCCAGAAGCTGCGCAAGTTGCGCGCCGATGCACTGGGACAACTCGCCCAGGCGCCGGCCGGCGGCTTGCGGATCGCCACCATCCACGGTGCGTACGACTACCTGTTGCGCGAGTTCGGCCTGGAAGTGGCGGCGGTGGTGGAACCCGCGCACGGCATCGAGCCGAGTCCTTCGCAGCTCAAGGGCACGATCGACCAGATCCGCTCGCTCGATGTGAAGGTGATCTTCTCGGAGATGGATTTCCCGTCGGCGTACGTCGACACCATCCGGCGCGAGACCGGCGTGCGTCTCTATGCGCTGACCCACATCTCGCACGGTCCCTACACGGCCGACAAGTTCGAGCAGGAAATCGCCCGCAACCTGAGCACCGTGGTGCGCGCGATCCGGGAGTCGGTCTGATGGCCGCCGGTGGACCTGCCATCGCGTTCGAATCCGTCGACCTCACACTGGGGCACACCGAGATCCTCCGCAAGGTCGAGCTGCAGGTGACCGCAGGGAGCGTTCATGCGCTCGTGGGCCCCAACGGCGGCGGCAAGAGCTCGCTGGTCAAGGCACTGCTCGGTCAGGTGCCTCACCGCGGCCACATCAGCCTGGACTGGCCCGGCGAACAGGCGGGGACGGTGGGCTACGTGCCGCAGGCACTGGCCTTCGATGCGGGCTTGCCGATGACGGTGATGGATTTCATGGGCGCCATGTGCCAGCGCCGGCCCGTGTTCCTGGGTCTGTCGGCGCGCTGGAAGGCGCCGGTGGAGCGGGCCCTCATGCACGTCGGCATGCTCGAGAAGGCCGGGCGGCGCATGGGCGCGCTCTCGGGTGGCGAGCGACAGCGCGTGCTGCTGGCCCAGGCGCTCATCCCACCACCGGACCTGATCCTGCTCGACGAGCCGATGGCCGCCCTGGACGAGGCGGGCGTGGCGACGTTCGAGAATCTGCTGGCCCACTGGCGTGAGACACGCGTGACGGTGTTGTGGATCGAGCACGACCTCGATGCCGTGACGCGTCTGGCCGACCGGGTGACCGGACTGAACCGGCAGGTGTTGTTCGACGGCCCTGCGGCGCAGACGCTCACGCCAGAACGCGTGCTGGCCTTGTTTTCCAGCCGGCACCGGCGCGACGTCGACAAAAAAAGGTCGGTGGCGGCATGAGCACGTTCGACAGCATTCGTCAGAGCATCCAGCACCTGGCCGCAGAGGGCGCCTTGCCGGCTTCGCTGGCCTACGGCTTCGTGGTCAACGCCGTGCTCGCCGGCCTTTTCATCGGGCCGGTGCTCGGTGGGCTGGGCACGCTGGTGGTCGTCAAGCGACTCGCCTTTTTCTCCGAGGCGGTGGGCCACGCCGCGCTCACGGGCGTGGCGATCGGCATCCTGCTGGGCGAGCCGTACACGGGTCCTTACGGCAGCCTGTTCGCGTATTGCCTGCTCTTTGGCATGCTGCTCAACTACCTGCGCAACCGCACCGGGCTTTCTCCGGACACGCTCATCGGCGTTTTCCTCGCGGTTTCGCTGGCCATGGGTGCCAGCCTGCTGCTCATGCTCTCGGGTCGCGTGAACATCCACATCCTGGAGAACGTGCTCTTCGGTTCGGTGCTGACCGTGGACGCGGGCGATCTGCTGGTGCTGGCTGTGGTCGGCTCTCTGGTGGTGGCGCTCACCGTGCCGCTCTACAACCGCTTCATGCTGGCCAGCTTCAACCCGCAGCTGGCCAGTGTGCGCGGCGTTCGCGTGAAGCTGCTCGACTACCTGTTCGTCGTGCTCGTGACCATCGTCACCGTGGCCTCGGTGAAGGTCATCGGCGCCATTCTGGTCGGCGCCCTGCTCATCATCCCGGCCGCCGCGGCGCGCCTGCTCAGCCTCTCACTGCGCGGTTTTTTCTGGCTCAGCGTCGGCATCGCCACCCTCAGCACGCAGATCGGCATCCTCGTGCCGATCGAGTTCGAGCTCCCGGTGCCCTCGGGCGCGGCCATCATCCTCACCGCGGGCGGGCTGTTCGCGCTTGCCGCGGTCATCCGGGGTGTGACGCCCGCATTGAAAGGACACGCCGGGTGAGCTCTGGTCCGTTTTTTTCGCTCGTCCGTCCCCTGATGTCGGCCTTCGCCCTTTTGCTGGCGGCTTCCACCGCCGTGGCGCAGCCCGCTGCCGCACCCACGCGCCTGCTGGTGGCGCATCCGGTGGTGGCCGCACTCACCACGCTGCTGGTGCGCGACACCGGCATCGTGGTGCTGCGCCCGGTGCCCGAGAGCCTGCCGGCCAACCGCCAGCTGGCCTTCTTCACCGGTCGTGGAGCGGCCGGCCTCGGCGAGGCCGCGCGGCAGGCCGATGCCGTGGTGGCGCTGCGTTCCATCTGGCCGGACGACCCGCTTTTTCCGCTGGCACGCCGACAGAACATCCGCCTGATCGAGATCGATGCCGCGCGCCCGCTCGATGCGTCGCTGCCGGGCATGGCCCTGCAGGAAGGCGATGTGTCCGCGAACGCGCTGCCCTGGCTCGATCCGGTGAATCTCGGTCGCATGGCCGACGTCATCGCCAGCGATGTGTCGCGCCTCGTGCCACAGGCCCGGGCCGGGTTGCAGTCCAACGTGTCGGCTTTGCGCCAGCAGCTGCTGGCCATCACGGCGCAGAGCGAAGCGCGGCTGGCCACCGCAGGCAACCTCACGGTGTTCAGCCTCTCGGACCGGCTCGACTACCTGGTGAGTGGCTTCAACCTCGACCTGGCAGGTGCCGATGCGCGTGCCGACGAGGGATGGACGCCCGAGGCGCTCGAGGAACTCACACGGCGCCTGCGCAGTGCCTCGGTGGTGGCCGTGCTCCATCACCGTGAGCCTGCGCCGGCTGTGGCGCAAGCGGTGCAGCAAGCCGGTGCACGCACCATCGTCTTACAGACCGAAGGGCGCGATCCCCTGGAAGACTTGCGCCAGAACGCAGCGCGACTCGGGGCCATCGCCCGCCGCTGAAGGCTCAGGGTTCGTACTTGTAGCCGAGCCCGTACACAGAATGGATGAGGTCCTGGCCAGGCAGGCGATCCTCGATCTTGCGACGCAACTTCTTGATGTGGCTGTCGACGGTGCGGTCGGAGACGATGCGCTCGTCCTGGTACATCAGGTCCATCAGCTGTTCGCGCGAAAAGATGCGACCCGGCCGCGCACAGAGCACCTTGAGCAACTGGTATTCCACCGCCGTCAGGCCCAGATCGTGTCCTGCAATCGTGGCTCGCCAGTCGGCATCTTCCAGTTTGAGTCCGCTCGCCAGTGGATCCGCGGGTGCGGCCGCGTGCGTGCCGCGCCGCAGCACCGCCTTGACACGCGCGACGACCTCACGCGGGCTGAAAGGTTTGCAGATGTAGTCGTCGGCCCCCAGCTCGAGGCCGAGCAGCCGGTCGATTTCCTCCACGCGCGCCGTCACCATGATGATGGCCGGCGTCGCTTGCCCCGGCGTCCCGGCGCGCAGCGCCTTGCAGATGTCCAGGCCACTTTTTCCCGGCAGCATGAGGTCGAGCAACACCAGGTCGACAGGATGGCTCTGCAGCCAGGGTTCGACCTCGTCACCCCGCGTGAGGTGGTGGACCTCGAAGCCCGACTGGGTCAGGTAGTCGAGCAGCACGCTCGCGATCTTGTTTTCGTCTTCGACGATCAGGATGCGCTCAGCCATGCGGGGCTTCTTTCGTGTCCAGGGGCAGCCAGATGTCCCAGCGCAGGCCCCCCAGCGCACTGGCCGATGCCAGCATGCGGCCACCATGGCCCTCCACAATCGCGCGCGCAATCGCCAAGCCCAGGCCCGAGCCACCGCTGGCGCTCGCACGCGATTCGTCGACGCGATACAGCCGCTCGGTCAGGCGCGGCAAGGATTCCGGTGGCACGCCGGGTCCGGTGTCTTCCCAGGTGAGCTGGGCTTCGGTGTCGTGGCGACGAACCTGCACCTGCAGCGTGGCGGGATCGGCGCTGTAACGCTGCGTGTTCTGAAGCAGGTTGGACAGCACCTGGTCCAGGCGGTCGCCATCGGCGCGAATCTCGACGCCGTCGGCAAGATCGCTGCGCACGTCCAGCGCCTTGCCGGACAGACCTGCGGCATCGCTCAGGTGATGGCCGACGAAGCGACCCAGATCGACCGGTGCAAAGCGGTAGTCGAGCGCGCCCAGATCCGACAGCGACAGAAGGCGAAGGTCTTCCACCAGCCGCGTGAGGCGACTCACTTCCTGCGCCAGCGAATCGAGGTTGGCGGGGTCGGGTCGACGAATCCCGTCCTGCAGCGCTTCGATCTCGGCGCGCAGCGTGGCCAGCGGCGTGCGCAGTTCGTGCGCGATGTCGGCGATCCATTGCCGGCGCGCGTGCTGGGCCGCCTGCAGCGACGTGGCCATGTGGTTGAAGGCCTCGGCCAGCTGGGCCAGCTCGTCGTGCCCGCTTTCGGGCAGACGCACGCTGTAATCGCCCTGTGCCACGGCGGCCGTGCCTTCGCCCAGCACCTGCAGCCGTCGGGACAGCCAGCGCGCGATCAGCGCGGCGTTGAGCAACACGGCGGCGAGCATGCCCAGCGCAATGGCCGCGAAGGTGCGCGTCTGTTGCGCCAGGAACACCCGTTCGAGCGAAGCCACCATCTGCAGGCGGGGCACATAACCCAGGTAGCCCACCAGCTGCCTGTCGACCTCGATGGGTTTGAGCACCGCCTGTTCCGCGCGGCCTTCCGGCCCCATCAGCAAGCGACGCTGCGGGTCCAGGAGCAGGAGGCGGGGGTCGATGGTGAACGGCGGGGGCACGGCCGGCGTCGCGGGAGCGCCCACCGCGCCCGTCGCGGGCGCCGTGGCCGGACGTGGCTCGGAGGGCGCCGGCGTGGCGCCCTCCGCCGTGGGCTCGGGCACGCGTCGCGGCATGCGGCCCACACCCAGCACCTCGCGGGAAAGATCGTGCCAGCGCTGGCGGTCGCTGGTGATCCATTCCCAGCTGCCCTGTTGACGGTAGCCATCGGCGAGTCGCACCACCAGCGGCTGCAGTCGGGCCTCGTCGGCCTGGTTGAGGTACTCGACCAGACCCTTGTCGAAACTCCAGCTGTAGATGAGGTAGGCCGCCATCACCAGCACGATGTTGGCACCTGCAATGGCGACGAACAGTTTGACGCGCAGGGTGTCCAGGCGCGAAAGCCAGGCGCGGGGGCGGGTGTTCGAAGTGGCGCGATCGTTCGGCATGGTGGGCGCAAGCCTAAACCCAAATCTTTCAAACTTTGTGCAAACGGCGCGCTCGTACGTGCTCATTCTTTCCATATTTATCGGGCACCATGCGGCTCATTCCCGGCACATGGCCCTCACTCCATCCATCCATATGAACGAAGTCACCGCCCCCGTTGTTCGCAGACGCAGCCCCTGGCGCCTGGCGCTGGTGGCGCTGGTGTGCCTGGCCGTGCTGGGTGCCGGGGGTTATGCATGGCACCGCTGGGGTCCCGGTGCGAAGACCGAAAGCGCTTACATCACCGCCACCGTGCAACGCGGCGATATCGAGGACCAGGTGAGTGCCACCGGCTCGCTCCAGCCGCGCGACTATGTGGACGTGGGCGCGCAGGTGTCAGGCCAGTTGCGCCGGATCCATGTGGAGGTGGGCAGCGAAGTGAAGGAGGGCGATCTGCTCGCCGAGATCGACGCCGAGACCTCGCAGGCTCGCGTCGACGCCAGCAGGGCCCAGTTGCGTTCGCAGCAGGCGCAGATGGCCGAGCGTGAACTCACTTTGTCCAAGGCCGAACGCGACCTGCAGCGCCAGAAGAACCTGATGGTGGAAGAAGCCACCACCGCCGAAACCCTGCAGAACGCCGACACGGCCGTGAGGACCGCGCGCGTGCAGATCCAGTCGCTCAAGGCCTCCATGGAACAGCTGCAGGCCAGCATGCGGGTGGAAGAAGCCAACCTGAAGTTCACCAAGATCTTTGCGCCGATGGCCGGCACGGTGGTGAGCATCACCGCGCGCCAGGGGCAGACGCTCAACACCAACCAGTCGGCACCCACGATCCTGCGCATTGCCGACCTGTCGGTGATGACGGTGCAGACGCAGGTGTCGGAAGCCGATGTGAGCAAACTTCGCGGCGGCATGCCGGTGTACTTCACCACGCTGGGCGGGCAGGGCCGGCGCTGGTATGGCGAACTCAAGAAGATCGAGCCCACACCCACCGTGACCAACAACGTGGTGCTCTACAACGCGCTGTTCGAAGTGCCCAACAGCAACCGCAGCCTGATGACCCAGATGACCGCGCAGGTGTTCTTCGTGGTGGCCGAAGCCAAGGACGTGCTGGTGGTGCCGATGTCGGCGCTGACCATCCAGCGTGGTCCGCAGGGCAATCGCGCGGGGCAGGGCGGCGCGGGGGGGCGCAGCCCGGGGGCGGGTGAGCCGGCCGCGCCCACCACGCCGCCAGCCTCGGCGCCCGCGGCGCCCGCTTCGCGCGGCACGAGCACGTCGGCCGTGTCCGGTGCCGCCTTCAAGCAGGTTGCCGATACCGCCGCGCCGGCCCCGGGCGCCGGTGGCGAACGCCCGCGCATGAGCCGCGAGGCCTTCCAGAACATGACGGAAGAGGAGCGTGCGCGCTTTCGCGAGCAGCGCCGCAAGGAACG
>SXGT01058371.1_pt1 | contig 11113 bp, 5 predicted proteins | sample 3176221 | NCBI WGS metagenome assembly SXGT01 (sample SAMN11356862, study PRJNA531348) | freshwater metagenome | isolation source: freshwater sample F1-120 | place: China: Fuxian Lake, Yuxi | collected 2017-12-25
CACCGCGGGCGTGATCCCTCCGATCTTCGCCTCGTCCTTGCTGCTGATGCCGCTGACGATCTCGCAGTTCGCGGGCGAGCGGGTGGCGGGTGAGAGCGCCTGGGGCGACTTCATCATCTCGCTGAACCAATATCTCCAGCACGGCAGCCTGGTGTACATGCTGCTGTACGGCGCGGGGATCGTGTTCTTCTCGTTCTTCTACACGGCGGTGGTGTTCAACCCCGAGGAGACCGCGGAGAACCTGAAGCGCCACGGCGGGTTCGTGCCGGGCATCCGCCCCGGCAAGAACACCGAGACGTATTTCGATTACGTCCTGACCCGCATCACCGTGGTCGGCGCGGCGTATCTGACGATCATATGCCTGTTGCCCGAGTATCTGGTGTCGGCGCTGTCGATCCCCTTCTACCTGGGGGGCACCAGTTTGCTGATCGTCGTCAACGTGACGATGGACACGGTGACGCAGATCCAGAGCCATCTGTTGGCGCATCAATATGGCGACCTGATCAAGAAGGCGAAGCTGAAGGGGGGACGGCTCCGCTGAGCCCGATCCGGCTGCGCTGACTTGCACGAACGAACAGGGAGAGCGTTCGCGTGAATATCATCCTCTTGGGGCCTCCGGGCGCCGGCAAGGGCACCCAGGCGGCGCGGCTCGTCGCGGAGCGCGGCATGGTTCAGCTGTCGACCGGCGACATGCTGCGCGCCGCGGTGAAGTCGGGAACGCCCGTCGGGCTTCAGGCCAAGGCCGTCATGGAGGCGGGAGAGCTTGTGTCCGACGCGATCGTCTCCGCGCTGATCGGCGAGCGGCTCGACGCGATCTTCGCAGCGGATGGGCAGAATGGGGCGGGCGGCGCGATTTTCGACGGGTATCCGCGCACTGCGCCCCAGGCGGACGCGCTCGACCTGCTGCTGACGGAGCGCGGTCGCAAGCTCGACTATGTCATAGAATTGGACGTCGATGAGGACGCCCTCGTCGACCGCATCACCGGCCGCTACACTTGCGCCAAGTGCGGCGAGGGATATCACGACCGGTTCAAGCTGCCCAAGGCGGCGGGCGTTTGCGACGTGTGCGCGTCGACCGAGTTCAAGCGGCGACTCGACGACAATGCCGAAACGGTGCGGACGCGAATGGCCGAGTATCGCGTCAAGACCGCGCCGATCCTGCCGCTCTACGAAGCGCGCGGGCTGGTGCGGCGGGTCGACGGCATGGCCGACATGGACGTGGTCGGCACGGCGATCGCGGGCATATTGGACGCCTGATCTGTTCGTGAGGGGGTGCGCCGTGCCGGCCAACCTTGCTAGGCGTTCGGCATGACCCGCCGCATCCTGATCGTGGAGGACGACGCCTCCACCGCCGCCTATCTGGCCGAGGGGCTCGCCGACAGCGGCTATGAGGTCGAGCGGGTCGGCAACGGCCGTGACGGGCTGGCCCGAGCAAGCGAGACGGCGTTCGACCTGCTGATCGCCGACCGCATGCTTCCCGAGCTCGACGGACTGGCGATGGTGAGCGCGCTTCGTGCCGCGGGCGTTTCGACGCCGACGCTGATCCTGTCCGCGCTCGCGACGGTCGACAACCGGGTCGACGGGCTGAAGGCGGGAGCGGACGATTATCTGTGCAAGCCGTTCTCGTTCGCCGAGCTGTCGGCCCGGGTCGAGGCGCTTGTCCGCCGCGCAGATCGCGCGGCCGCGGAACCGCAGAAGACGCGTCTGGCGGTCGGCGATCTGGAGATCGACCTGCTGACGCGCCATGTCGCGCGGGGCGGCAGGACGATCCCGCTCGGCGCGCGCGAGTTCAACCTGCTCGAGTTCTTGGTGCGCCACGCCGGGCAGGTCGTTACTCGCACAATGATGATCGAAAAGGTGTGGAACCTTCATTTCGATCCCGGATCCAACGTGGTCGACGTCCATATCGGGCGTCTTCGGCGCAAGCTGGAGGACGGGTTCGCATCGCCGATCCTGCACACCGTACGCGGCACCGGATACCGCCTGTCGGCCGACGGATAGCCCAGTGCGACTGACGGTCACGGCGCGGATCGCGCTGCTGTCGATCGGGCTCGCGCTGATGTCCAACTTCGCGCTCAGCGGCTTTGTCTGGATGCAGGCGCAGAGCGACGCCAAGGAGGCGGTGCACCGGGAAACGATCGAGCAGGCCGACGCGCTGGTCGCAGTGTGGCGCGACGGGGGCGACACGATCCTGGTGCGCGCGATCGCCAGCGCGCTTGCGCCTGCCGACATGTCGCAGGTGCTGGCGGTTCTGGACGGGCGAGGGCGGCGAGTGATGGGCCTGGCACCAGCGCGCTTCACGCCCCCGCTGACGCCCACCCTGTTCCGTGTCGCGCGGCTGGGCACGGAAGGGCGGTGGGCGGAACGCGACACAGGCTATTCGCTCCGGCCGATCGGCGCGCGATGGCTGCTGGTCGGGCGGAACATGGACCTGATCGCCGCCGAGCAGCGCGCGATCGAACGCGCGCTGGCGCTGGCCGTGATGCTTAGCCTGGCGCTAGGCGTGGTAGAAGCGCTGATCCTGGCGCGCTACGTCTCGCGGCGGTTGAACGCGATCGCGGACGTGGTCGACGCGGCGGGCGAAGGCGACCTGTCGCAACGGGTCCGAATGGTTGTGGGCGGGCAGGACGCGTTTGATCGGCTCGCGCGAAGGCTCAACGCCACGCTGGACAAGACGGAAGCCTTGATGGGCGAGTTGCGTGTGGTCACGGACAGCCTGGCGCACGACCTCCGCTCGCCGCTCGCCCGCCTCCGTGCGAAGACCGAGCAGGCGGTTGCGGCGCCGAATGGGCTTGCGCGGGAAGCCGCGCTTGGCGGGCTGCTCCACGAAACCGATCTGGTCATGCGGATGCTGACCACAGTGCTGGAGATCAGCCGGTCCGAATCGGTCCCGCGCGAGCATTTCACCCGCGTCAGTCCGACGGCGGTCGTCGAGGAGATCGCCGATCTCTATGGACCCGTGATCGAGGACGCCGGGCTGACGTTCAGCGTCATGGCGGAAGACCTGGCGCCCATGACGCTGCACCGAGAGCTGCTGGTGCAGGCGATCAGCAACCTGCTCGACAATGCGATGAAGCACGGCGCGCAGGGAGGTGAGCTGGTGCTGCGCCTGCAGCGGACGGCTGAAGGAGCGGCGATTTCGGTCGAGGACCGCGGGCCGGGGATCGCGGTCGAGGACCGGGCGCGGGCGCTCAAGCGCTTCGGGCGACTGGATGCGGCGCGGTCGACGCCGGGCGCAGGCCTGGGCATGGCGCTGATCGGGGCGGTGGCGAAACTGCATGGCGGACGGTTCGAGCTGGCCGACAATGCGCCCGGGCTGGTGGCACGGATCGTTCTGCCGGGTTGAAGGCTGCGGCGGCCGGCGTTGCCCCGCCTCCTCACACCGCCTAGACACGGCAGATGGTGTACCGCTTGGCGCGGCTGTGCGGGGGCGCGGTCGCCTCCCTTTTCCTGCCCACCGCGCTGGCGGCTCAGACCCCCGAGCAGACCGAGGGGCTCGATCCCGCGTCGCCCTTGGCGCAGCTCCCGAACATCGGGGTCGACTGGCCCGATCTTGCTACGGACGCCGCGGCTGAGCCGACCGCAACGGCGACGGACGTTGTCACCGAGGCGCGCTATACCTGGATTATCGAGGGTCTCGACACAGTCGCGACACCCCTGCTCCGCGAGCGGTTCGACCAGCTGTCGACGCTCTCCGCCAAAGACGACGACCCCGCCAATGCCGCGCAGCTCGACCGCCGCGCACGCGAGGATGCGGAGCTGCTCGTCACCCTGCTGCGAGCGCAAGGCTATTATGACGCAAGGGTTGCCACGCGCGTCGAAGCAGGCGAGCGGCCGCGGGTGGTGCTCGATGCGACTCCGGGAACGCTGTACCGGTTCGCGCGGGTGACGGTTGAGGGGCTGGCGGGGACCGGCGAAAAGGCCGCACCGCTCGCCGAGGCATTCGGCGTCAACGAAGGCGCGCCGGTCGACGCCGATGCGATCACGAGCGGCCGGGCGGCGCTTGCGGGCGGGCTGGCGACGGGCGGCTTCCCCTTCGCGGAGGTGGGCGAGCCCGAGATCGTCGTCGACCGTGCGGCGCGCACCGCGACTCTCGACCTCGCTGTAAGGGCGGGCGAGTCCTTGCGGTTCGAGCGGGTCGTCGCTGCCCCCGGCAACCGCGTGTTCGACGCAAATCATGTGCAGGAGATCGCGCGGTTCAAGCCCAGCGAGGCGTATGACGCCACCTCGCTCGACGATCTGCGCCGCGCGCTGATCCAGACGAGCCTGGTGTCGACCGTCGAGGTCAAGCCGGTGCCCGGCGTGCAGTCGGGAACCGTCGACATAGAGGTCAGGATGGACCCCGCGCCGCCGCGGACCGTCGCGGGCGAGCTCGGCTATGGAACCGGCGAGGGCGCGCGCGCGGAGCTCAGCTGGACACACCGCAACCTGTTCCCGCCCGAGGGCGGGCTCACGCTGCGATCGGTGCTCGGCACGCAGGAGCAGCTCGGATCGGTGGTGTTCCGCCGCAACAATTTCCGCGCGCGCGACCGCGTGCTGACCTTTCAGCTCGCGGCGGCGAACACGCAGCGCGACGCCTATGAGGCTACGACCTTCTCGCTGTCGGGAAGCCTGGAGCGGCAGACCAACATCTTCTTCCAGAAGACTTGGACGTGGTCGTTGGGGGCCGAGTTGCTTGCGTCAGACGAGCGCGACGTGATCGCCTCGACCGGGCAGCCGCGGCGGCGGACGTTTCTGATCGGCGCGCTGCCGACCAGCCTCAGTTACGACGGGTCGGACGATCTTCTCAATCCAACGCGCGGGTTCCGGCTGGGCGGACGGCTGAGCCCCGAATTGTCGCTGCAGGGCAAGGCGTTCGGCTACACGCGGGCGCAGATCGACGCGAGCGTCTATCGCGCGGTCGGGGATGTGGTGATTGCGGGGCGGACGCGGCTGGGCACCATTCTGGGCGCGCCGCGCGATCAGGTCGCGCCGTCGCGGCGGTTCTATGCGGGCGGGGGCGCGTCGGTGCGCGGCTACGGGTTTCAGTCGATCGGGCCGCGCGACCCGAACAACGACCCGATCGGCGGGCGCAGCCTGGCGGAGTTCGCGATCGAGGCGCGAGTCAAGCTGTTCGGGAACCTCGGCATCGTGCCGTTCATCGATGCGGGCAACATCTACACGGCGGCGCTGCCGGACTTCTCGGGGCTGCGTTACGGGACTGGGCTCGGCTTGCGCTACTACTCCAGTTTCGGACCGATCCGGGTCGACGTGGGCACGCCGATCAACCCGCAGCCGGGCGACACGCGGGTCGCGGTGTACGTGTCGCTGGGGCAGGCGTTTTGAGGTGGGCGCGGCGCATCGCGCTGGCGCTGCTCGCGCTGGCGGCGGTGATCGCGCTGGCGCTTGTCGTCGTCGATACCGGACCGGGCCGCCGCTGGGTGACGGACCGGATCGCGGGGGTAAAGACCGGCAACGGGCTACGCTTCACGGTGGGGCGGATCGACGGATCGCTGTACGGGCGCGCTCGGTTGAGCGATGTGCGGGTGTACGACCTCGACGGGCTGCTGTTCCGTGCGCCGCAGGTGACGCTCGACTGGCGGCCGTGGCAGTGGTTCGCCAATCGGCTCGCGATCCGTGAACTGGCGATTAGCCAGGCGACGCTGTTCCACGCGCCGCGGACGCGGCCGAGCGGACGCGACCGGCCGATCCTGCCTGACTTCGACATCGCCATCGAACGGCTCGCGGTCGACCGTCTGGTGCTGGCTAAGCCGGTGCTCGGGCGCGAGCGGGTCGGGCGGCTGCGCGGGCGCGCCGACATCCGCGCTGGACGGGCGCTGATCGACCTGCAGGCGCTGGTCGCAGGAACCGACCGCGTCACGCTGGGCGTCGACGCCGAGCCCGCGCGCGACCGGTTCGACATCCGGGTGGCGGCGGAGGGCCGCGGCGACGGCGTCCTCGCGCGGATGGCTGGGCTGCGCGTGCCGGTGCGGCTCGACGTGTCGGGCGACGGCAGCTGGGCGCGCTGGAGCGGGCGGGCGCAGGGGCAGGCGGGGGCTCTGCGGGCGCTTGACCTGGCGCTTGATGCGCGGAGCGGGCGCTACACGCTGTCCGGAACGCTTGCGCCCGCGCCGTTCGTCGGCGGCAAGCTGCGGCGGCTGAGCGCGCCGCGGGTCCTGGTCAACGGCCAAGCCGGCTTCGCGAACCGGCGGCTGGAGGGTGAGCTGTCGCTGCGCTCGCCTTCGCTGGCGGTGAATGCGAGCGGCACGGTGGACCTGGGCGCCAACGCCTATCGCGACGTGCGGATCGCCGCGCGGCTGCTGCGGCCGGATGCGCTATTCCCGAACATGACGGGGCGCAACATCGGGCTGCGCGCGACGCTCGACGGGCGGTTCGGGAGCGCGGTGTTCGATTACCGGCTCGCGGCGGACCGCTTCGCGTTCGACCGGACCGGGTTCGAGAACGCGCGCGCCGCCGGGAGAGGGCGGTTGTCGAAGGCTCCGGTGCTCCTGCCGGTCCGCTTCGCGGCGGCGCAGGTGACAGGCGTCGGCAATGTGGCGGGCGGGATCCTGCGCAATCTGACGGTCGGAGGGACGCTTCGCATCGCGCCGCCGTTCGTGACGGGGGGCGACCTGCGGCTATCGTCGGACAAGCTCACCGGCCGCATCGGCCTAAGGCTCGATCTGCGCACGGGAGAGTTCGAGGTCGGGCTCATCGGCGCGCTCGGCCGCTACCTTATCCCAGGGCTCGGGATCGTCGACGTCCGATCGCAACTGACCGTCGTGCCGGGACCGAACCGGCGCGGCACGCGGGTGGTCGGGCGCGGGGAGGCGCGCGTGCTGCGGCTCGACAACGCCTTCTTCCGCAGCCTGGCGGGCGGGCTGCCGCGGATCACGACAGGGCTGGAGCGGATGCCTGACGGGGTGTTGCACTTCCGCGGCCTGGTGCTGACCGCGCCGGAGATCCGGTTGGCGGGGAACGGCTACCGGCGACGTGACGGGACGTTCCATTTCGAAGGGAGCGGGCGACAGGCGCGGTATGGGCCGGTGCGGCTGGTGCTCGACGGCGACATTGCGCGGCCGACGATCGATCTGGTGCTGGCGAGTCCGAACGCGGCGCTGGGATTGCGCGAAGTTCGCGTCCGGCTCGATCCCAACGCGGAGGGGTTCGCGTTCCGGGCTGCGGGCGGATCGCGGCTGGGCGCGTTCACCGGCGAGGGCGCGATCCTGCTGCCCCGCGGAGGGCAGGCGCGGATCGCGGTGGCGCGGCTCGACCTGGGCGGGACGCGGGCGCGCGGCGCAATCGACATCGTTGCGGGCGGGTTCGACGGAAAGCTCGACGTGAGCGGGGGCGGGATCGCGGGCGAAGTGCTGCTCCGGCCCGAAGACGACGTGCAGCGGGTGGAGGCGCATCTTCAAGCGCGCGGCGCGCAGGCCGCCGGCGCGACGTTGCGTCAGGGCAGGCTCGATCTTGTCGCGCGGCTCGATCCCGCGGGAACCCTGATCGAGGCGACCGCAACGGGTCAGGGGCTGCGCTACGGCGGGCTGAGCCTTGCGCGGTTCGCGGGCAATGCGTCGCTCACGGGCGGCGTCGGCACGGTGCGGGCGTCGATCGCCGGATCGCGCGGGCGTGCGTTCGACATCCAGACGGTGACGGAGGTCGGGCCCGACCGCTACCGGGTCGCGGCGCAGGGCACGCTCGACCGGCGCCCGCTCCGGCTGCTGACTCCGGCGCTGGTCACGCGCGAGGAAGACGGCTGGCGGCTTGCGCCGACGCGGCTCAGCTTCGGCGGGGGCGAGGCGCAGGTCGGCGGGCGCTTTGCGGAACGTGCGAGCGCGGTCGAGGCGTCGTTGAACGCAATGCCGCTGGCGCTGCTCGACATCGGCTTTCCGGGACTGGGCCTCGGCGGGAGCGCATCGGGCAAGCTGTCGTTCGCGATTTCGCCGGGCGCTGCGCCGACGGGGCGAGTCGACGTGACGGTGCGCGGGCTGACCCGGTCGGGGCTGGTGCTGTCGTCGCGGCCGGTCGACGTCGGCGTCGCGGGGGTGCTGAGCGCGGACCGCCTCGGGGTGCGCGCGGTCGCGGCCTCTGGCGGGCGGACGATCGGGCGGGTGCAGGCGCTGCTGACGCCGCTCAGCCAGGGCGGCTTTGTGCGCCGGATCGCCGACGCGCCGCTGTTCGCGCAGATGCGCTATGCCGGCCCTGCGGACACCTTGTGGCGGCTGACCGGGGTCGAGCTGTTCGATCTGTCCGGGCCGGTGGCGATCGGCGCGGACGTGCGCGGGCGGCTGTCCAGGCCGGTGATCGCGGGAACGATCCAGGCGACGGGCGCGCGGATCGAGAGCGCGACGTCGGGCACGACGCTAACCAATGTTCAGGCGTCCGGGCGGTTCGGAGGGTCGCGGCTGCAGATCGACCGCTTCGCCGCAGACGCGGGGCGCGGCGGGCGGGTGAACGGGACCGGCGCGTTCGACTTCGCCGCGGCGGAGGGCATCGGGATCGACCTGCGCGTCCAGGCGGACAAGGCGGTGATGATCGCGCGCGACGACATCGGCGCGACCGTCTCCGGCCCGCTGGTCTTCAAGTCCGACGGCGCAGGCGGCACGATCTCGGGCGACGTGGTGCTCGACCGCAGCCGTTACCGGCTGGGTCAAGCGACCGCCGCGTCGGCCGCGCCGCGGATCAACGTGCGCGAGATCAACGTGCCGGAGGGCGACTTCGACGACGCGCCCGCGGCGCGACCTTGGACGCTGGCGCTGCGCGCGCGCGCACCCAATCAGGTGCTGGTCAGCGGACTGGGGCTCGCGAGCGAATGGTCCGCCGACCTGCAGATCGCAGGAGCGCCCGCCAATCCGCGGATCACCGGACGCGCCAATCTGATCCGAGGCGATTACGAGTTCGCGGGCCGCGAGTTCGAGCTCGACCGCGGCGTCATCCGGTTTTCGGGCGAGGTTCCCGCGAACCCGGCGCTCGACATAGAGGCGAATGCGGACTCGGCCGGGCTCAATGCCTCGATCCGGGTGACGGGCACTGCGCTGAAGCCCGAGATCGGCTTTTCCACGACGCCGGCGCTGCCGCAGGACGAGCTGCTGTCCCGCCTGCTGTTCGGCACCTCGATCACCAACCTGTCCGCGCCGGAAGCGCTCCAGCTCGCCGCGGCGGTGGCGGCGCTGCGCAGCGGCGACGGCGGGCTGAACCCGATCAACGCGGTGCGCCGCGCGGCAGGGCTCGACCGGCTCCGCATCCTTCCCGCCGATCCGCAGACCGGGCAGGGAACGTCGGTCGCGGCAGGTAAATACGTGACGCGGCGGCTGTACGCGGAGATCGTTACCGACGGTCAGGGCTATTCGGCGACGCGGCTGGAGTTTCAGGTCACCCGCTGGCTTTCGATCCTGTCGAGCATCTCGACGCTGGGGCGGCAAAGCGCCAACGTCCGGGTGTCGCGGGATTATTGATCGAGTGAGCGCTCCGTCCGCCCAATCGCACGAGGTCCGATGACGCTTCCGCAATACCTTTCCATCGGCACGCTGATCGGGATGATGGCGCTCTTCATTTGGGGGCGGTTCCGGTATGATGTGACGGCGATCATCGCCTTGCTCGCGGCGCTCGCGCTCGGGATCGTCAGTCCGAAGGAGGCGTTCTCCGGGTTCTCAGACGACATCGTCATCATCGTCGGATCGGCGCTGGTGATTTCGGGCGCGGTGCAGCGGTCCGGGGTGATCGAGCGGGCGCTGTCGGTCGTGGCGCGGCGGGTCACGCGCCCGCCCGCGCAGTTGCTTGTGCTTACCGGATCGGTCGGAGTCGCCTCCGCGCTGGTCAAGAATATCGGCGCGCTGGCGATGATGATGCCGGCCGCGTTCCAGATGGCGAAGAAATCGAACAGTTCGCCCAGCGTGTTCCTGATGCCGATGGCGTTCGCGTCGCTGCTGGGCGGGCTGATGACGCTGGTCGGCACGTCGCCCAACATCATCGTCAGCCGGGTGCGCGAGCGGATGACCGGCGAGCCGTTCGGCATGTTCGACTATACGCCGGTCGGCTTCGTGCTGCTCGCCGTCGGGCTCTTGTATCTGCGCTTCGCCCATCGCCTGCTGCCGCACGATCGTCGCGCGGCGGCGACCATGGGCGAGGCCATCGACATCAAGGGCTATGTCACCGAGGCGGCGATTGCCGAGGGGCGCGCGGACGAGACGGTCGGCGCCTTTCTCGACCGGCACGAACATGAGGTGACCATCGCGCAGGTCGTACGGTCGGGGTTGCGCGCCGCGCCCGACGCGGATCTGACGTTGCGCCCCGGCGACGTGCTGATCCTGGGCGGCGAGCCCGACGCGCTCGAGCGCGCGATCGTGCGCGACCGGCTGGTGCTGGAGGGGCAGGACCGCGCCGCCGCCGAGCCGGACCGGGAGAGCGACGTCGGGGTGATCGAGGCGGTGGTCAACGTCGGATCGCCGCTGATCGGGCAGACCGCGGGGCGGATCGACCTGCAGGCGCGATACGGCGTCAACCTGCTCGCGATCTCGCGGCGGGGCGAGCATCTGTCGCGCAGGCTGGGCGAGACGACGCTGCGCGGCGGCGACGTGGTGGTGCTGCAGGGCGCGCTCCATACGCTGCCGGTGCAGTTGCGCGAGCTCGGCTGCCTGCCGCTGGCCGAGCGGCAGGTGCGGCTGGGCACTGTGCGGGGCGGCTGGCTGGCGATCGGCATCCTGGGGGTGGCGATGGGCGCGACCGCGATGGGCTTCGTTCCGGTCGCGGTCGCCTTTTTCGCGGCAGCGGGCGCGATCCTGGTCACCGGCGCGCTGCCGGTGCGCGAAGCGTACGACCATGTCGAGTGGCCGATCCTGATCATGCTCGGGGCGCTGATCCCGGTCAGCGAGTCGCTGCGCACGACCGGCGCGTCGGAGGTGATCGCAACGGGGCTGGCGCAGGTCGCGGCGACGCTGCCTGCGTGGGGCGCGGTCGCGCTGATCCTGGCGGCGGCGATGGCGGTGACGCCGTTCCTGAACAACGCCGCGACGGTGCTGGTGATGGCCCCAATCGCGGCGACCTTCGCGGGCGACCTGGGCTATCGCCCCGACGCGTTCCTGATGGCGACCGCGGTCGGGGCGGGGTGCGACTTCCTGACCCCGATCGGGCACCA
>SXGT01168342.1_pt1 | contig 11113 bp, 11 predicted proteins | sample 3176221 | NCBI WGS metagenome assembly SXGT01 (sample SAMN11356862, study PRJNA531348) | freshwater metagenome | isolation source: freshwater sample F1-120 | place: China: Fuxian Lake, Yuxi | collected 2017-12-25
GGCTGCAGCCGACGCGCGTCACCGTGCTCAAGGCCTCGTCGCGCGAGAGCCACCTCGGCATCGTACTGCGCGAAGTAAAGAACCGTGAGATTCGCCGTCCGCTCGCCGCGGCCGGCCACGAGGTGACTCGGCTCCTTCGCGTGCGAGTCGGCGGCCTTGCGCTCGGTCACCTGAAACCGCGCGAGTGGTGCGATGTTCCGAGAGAAATGCTCCGGACGGCCTTCCCAGAGTATTCTGGGCGGCGGCCCCGCCGTCCCGGGCGATTGGCGCCGGCGCCACGGCGAGCGCTCGTGCGGGGAGACGCGACGTGACCGGCGATTCCACGCTGAGTTCTTGCGGTGGAGAGGCGCGGGCCGTTTCTCGGGTCCGGCGAGTAAGACCATACAGACTGGAGGGATTGACGACGATGCGCGTGTGGATGGCAGTTGCGGCGGTGGCCCTGGTAGGGGCTGTGGCATGCAGTAGTACGGGCGGCGGACCAACGTCGCCCTCTGGGGCCGACGGCGGCACGGTGGCGGCCGCACCCGACGGCTCGACGCTCAAGTCCACCTTGCCGCGGCTCCTGATGCCCATCAACGGGAGCACAGCGGAGCTGGCACCAGTGCTTCTGGCTGAGCCGACGAACGGGCGCTTTGTGGTGCTGCAATTGAGCACCCTTCGATTCCAGGTGAGCGAGTCGGCCGACTTCGGGGTGCGCACCGACGAAGGCACCGCGACGGCGCCCGCCGGTGGGCTCGTGGCCTACCAGGTGCAGCGCGCGCAACGATCGGGCACGCGGATCTTCTGGCGGGCTCGTGCCGAGCTCGACGGAGCGTTCGGCCCGTGGTCGACTATCGGCGAGTTCGTCACGTCGCGATCGGCTCCGCCTCCGCCGGGCGGTGGCGGTGGCAATCGCACACCCGATCCGCCTCCGGGTCAGCGGCTCGGACTTCCGAACATGACGGCGCAGATTGCGCAGTGGACGGCTGAGCGGCCAGACCTCTTCCCCGCGCAGCAATGCCCGCTTGGTGTGAAGTACGTCAACAATCCCTGGCAGGACTACATTGTCGACCGACTCCGCCAGGTCGACACGCGATGGGGCTATAACGCGAAGCCGACGCGCGGACCGAGCGACAACGGCGGACGGGCCGTAGTCGCCGCGGGCGACGAGATCCTCTACAACTGGGGTTCCAATGGTGACGAGGGCAACACGAACGAGGTGTACGCCGTCGACATGCTCACCGCGCACTGCGGCGACAAGGAGCCGCGGCCCATCGCGCCGTCGCTGACGTGGCGCGTCTTCACGGGCGAGGAGCCGGTGCGCTGGACCGGCGCGGGTCGGTTCTAACCAGTAGCGTACGGGGAACGGGGGCAAGGAACAGACGGGGCCCGGCGTTGACGCCGGGCCCGTTGTTTTCGTAGCGCCGGCTGTTCTCTGTTCTAGAGAAAAAAGTCCCCCATCAACTCCTCTTCTCTCGCGCCGTCTTGCAGGTAGCGCGAGAGATCGGTCACGCCGCTCTCGCGCAGGACCTCGTCGTCGATGAAGAAGTGTCCCGTGCAGCGACGGCTCGGGCGCGTCAGGACCAGGGCGACCTGATCACCGTCCACCGTCACCTCCAAACGCTGCGGCAGACGACCGCCGGTCGCACGAACGAGCTCGACCTGCAGCGCATACTCGGCATCCTGCGGGAACAGATGGCTGACCAGCGTGCCGCCCCGTGTCCCGAACGGCAGCGCCTCCACACGATCATGCTGCTGCATGTCAGTGGCAATACGGTAGGTGTGTGAGACCACGGCTGGAGGGGGGCTCCCGACGGCCCACCGACTCACCGTCCTGGCCGCCGCCAGGTAGCGCTCCATGAGCGACTGCGACAAGCGAAGCGCGTCCCCCACGTTGTCGAACCCGCGACTCGAGTCGTCGGCCGGTAACAGTTCCGCGACGTCGATATCGAGGGCCAGCAGGTCACGCACGGCGTTGCGATATTCGACCCGGTTGAGTCGGTGAAACGACGTCGTTCGGCCATGATTCGGCCTCGCCGCGGCGGCGCGCCCAGTTCGTCCTCCAGCCACGCCAGCAGCGCACGCTCGGCGTCGGGGTCGGGCCGCGGACGGCCAGCCGGCGGCATCATGCCGCCGCGCAGTTTCCGCACGACCTGCTCCCAGACCGCCGCGTGGTCACCGATGCGTTCGAGATCGAGCGTATCCAGCGCCAGACCGACGGCACGAAGGAAGGCTGGCCCGCGAACACCAGGCGCGGCGGAGCCGACACCACCAGCAGCAGGGTCACGACGACGCCGACGAGCGCACAACGGGTAGGCGTCAAGAGCGTCAGCATACCTGCAAGTCCGGGCCAACACATCCAGCCGGGCCACCGACCCGCTCAGTGTACGCGGTTCGCCAGACGCTACGCTGCGCGTCTTTCGACCATCGCCCATCTGGCCGTGGATCGCTTCCAATCGTCGGACGGCGGATGGCCGATCCAGGCCGCGCAGGTTGCGGAATCCGAGCCCCCGCTGACGCCCTGAGCAGCCACACGAACGGTCAAGTAACGACACACGCTGATCTGACGAATTGGGCCCCGCTGGGAGGCTTGGGTAGCCACATCGCGACCGGTGCGCATGCCATCAGTTCCGGCCACGGGCTGCTGGCGCCCCTGTGCCAGGGTGTCGAATGGCTGCCGCTCAACCACTCTCCGGCCGCAGGTTGGTGTCTGTGTATCGAAGGTCCAACGAGAGACCGCTGAGCGTGGTAGTGACGCCTACGTCCCAGTACGCGCGGTTGCGCCGATGCTCCACGAACCCGACGCCAGCCGACCCGGTCACCGCAACCAGGGAGGTCACGTCCATTGCGGCACGGGCGTGCGTGTGCAAGGTGACCCCGGCGCCGTAAGATCCGCTCGGGGACAAGGCGGTCGTCGTGCCGAACGCGATTCGCCCGAGGTTCCGGTCGACCAGCACCTTGGCTTGGAAGAAGTCGTAGGTCCGACCGACGTCGCCCTCGTTGAACGAGTTGTACATCGCTTCCAGGCGCACCTCATTACCGCGAATCCGGAAGCGTCTCCCAGCATAGAGATCGACCTCGAGCCAGGTGTCGGTGGGGTCGTCGAAATCGACCCGGCTCATCCAGACGCCAGCGTAGATGCCCTCTGGAAGCAGCCAGTGGAGCGAGAGCTGTACCGCGGGCTGGCGATCACTGAGGCGGACCCCCTGAAAGCGATAGTCGCTCGTAATTCGAAACGACGGAAAGAGCCCGCGTGGCTCTGGTGGCCGTGGGGCTGTGCTTTGTCCGCTGGCGACAGCAGCGGCAAGGTTCGCCGTCAGCAGTACGGCGACCGCGACACGCATTCGGGGCTCCTCCGCGGCGTTGGCGCGCCGCCCGGCCGCTGCGCCGTCGGCTGATAGTCCTATCGCCGTCCGGGCTCGCACGCAGTGTCGCGAACACGCGGCCGGGTACTCCAGTCGGATTCTTCAAGGACTGGTCACTTACTGGAATCGAGGCTGTTTTCTCGGAATCGATCTCGATTCTGGGCTCTGGCCCGGTATTCGGTAGGAGTCATGGCTTCCTGGTCCCGGAACGCCCGATTGAGCGGCGCGATCGACTGATAGCCGGCCGACAGGGCGAGGGTGAGCACGGGAACCGTGTTCTGAGCAGGATCGGCCAGGGCTCGGCAGACATCTGCCAGGCGGTAGTGGTGCAGCAGGGTGTTGAAGTTCCTGAAACCCATGTGCTCGTGGATCAGAGCGCGCAGCCGATATTCCGGGATCGAGAGGTGCACCGAAAGATCCCTGACCGTGAGTCCCATCTGTCGATGGATGTGAGAATCCTCGAACGCTGCTCGCACGCGAGCGACGTCCGTGTCTCTTCTGGTGTGGTCAAAGGACGGTTCGACCGGGGATGGACGCTCCGGGTCGATGTATCGCACGACATCCGGTCGCATCAGGGCAAAGACGATGACGCCCAATACCAGTAGCCCGGCGACCGCGAACGCGACATGGACAGGATAGATGGCGGCGATCGGGATCAGGCCAAAGCCCATACCGATGCGCTCGACCACGAGCGTGAGCGCACCGAGCGTGACAAAGGCGACCAGAAGGACCACGCGCAGGCGGCGCCGGGCCTCGACGAGGTCGCTGCGTCGTTCGCCAAGCAGCCAGGAGAGGGCGCACCCCAGGAACACCAGCTGAAGCGCCACCGGGATCACATCGTACAGCCAGGTCGTCAGCACAGGAGCGGCGGTCACGATGTCAGTGCCGGCGATCCACTCCAGGGGCGACGAAGAACCTCCCGTAGTCGAACGCGAACGGCCCGGGAATCACCGCGGCGTAATCCTGTCGCTACTGGTCAGCTTGAGCCTACCAGCCGCGCCGCTCCTTTGATCGCTGCCGGGGACTACAGCATGGCGCTCATGCTGCGTGGAGCGCGCTCGGTCGAACCACACCCCTGACAATGGTCAACCCGGATAGGTCGGGAAGAATTGATCAACCGTGAGTCAAACAGGCGTGCAGCTGCCATCGTCCGTTGTCAGCAACGAGCAGATCACCCTATCAAGCAGACCGAACATCGAACAACCGCGGGTTGGCGGCGGTCACAACGCATATGCCCACGCGATGGTCGCCCCATGTCGTCGGGACAAGCTGATCCCAGCTCTGTGAGCATATGGTCCCGACCCTGGGCTCATCGACCAACAATACCGTCAACGATGCGCTCCGCGTCGACTCTCGCGTAGTCACCCGTGATGATTGCCGAGTCGCCGATCACCGCTCGCACGATTGGAGCGGTGACGACGACCCCATCGATGAGGATTGCCAGTGGCTGTCCGAGGTACATCGCCGTGGCCGCCCGCATCTTTTGAGCGCCGGCCACCGTGAGCTGCACCTCAATGCTGAATTGCGACTGGTCGTTGCCCGGAACGACGGTGGCGTGTGCGATGTCCTCGTTCGTGACGATGACCTCATCGTACAGATACACGACCCGGTCTGAGTTTCCGACCCGCGCCTCCTCCAAACCAGGGGTCGATTCTTCAGTCGCGAGCCGGACCTCGAATCGGACCGCCGCCTGCAACGTCGCGTTTTCTCGTGGCCACAGTTGGATGCCCACCATGAGACCGACGACCACCAGGACCAGCGGAGCCAGCACGGAGAATCGCTTGGGCAACAGGGGTGACGACGACGAGTGCACGCTGGTCGCGGCCGCGATGACCTCGTGCCGAAGCCGATCGCGCGCCTGCCCGGACCGGTCCAGTTCGCGGCGCAATGGGTCTGCGTCTCGCAAGATGTCTCCAGTGGTCTTCATGGGGTTGCTCCTGGTCGCACGCGGGTAAGGACGCGGGCCAGCGCGCGGCGGCCTGTGGCGAGATGCCACCGCACCGTCACGGCGCTGACGGCCAGCACCGACGCGATCGCCGACGTCGTCAGTCCTTCGAGTTCATGCATCACCACGACAGCGCGGCGGCGGGGTGGCAACGCGTCGAGCGCGCTCCAGACGGTCGCGCGCGCGATGAACGCCGCCTCCTGGTCCGCGCCGTCCGCCTCGGGGAGAGGGCTCGCTGCCCGGTGATACCGCCGTCGCACCTCCTGCTTCCGCCACTCGTCCCGACGGATATTGATGAGGACGCGGACGAGCCACGCCTCCTCACGGGTCAGGCCCCGCGGGACGGACGCTGGAAAACGGGCCGCCTTGAGAAACGTGTCCTGAACCAGGTCCAGCGCGTCGTCGGCGGCGGGTGTGAGCCGCCTGGCGAGGCGGTACAACCGGTCGTAGTGGGCGTCGAAGAGGGCGGCCAGTCGGTCGGCCGGTTCATCCGCCACGGTGACGGGAAGCGCACGGACGAGAGGCCGGCCGTTCATACCTTGCTAGACGGCTGACGACCCGATTTCGTTGGTGGCCCACCAAACAAGGGCATAACACGTCCCCGTCACCGTGCTTCGTCAGTCCAGTGCTTCAATGATGCTCGTCTGTGACGAAGATCTACGACATCGGGTAGCCTGCCCAGGACCGTCAGAACGATCATGCGCTGAGTCCGGGCGTCGCGCAGTGGGACGACCAACGCCCCGAGTAGGTCTCCAGATCGGCGTCTATCGGGAGCAACGGCACCCGTTTGGAGTCTAGTCGGTTCGCAGCCCCGCCCCCTCGCCCCCCGACTCGACCCTCCAATCGCCACGGGCGGGGCGGTCCCGGTTGGCCGGCCGAGAACGTCCTCGACGCCAGCCGGCGGGTCACAATCGACCGGAAGCCCCGTTGCGTGTTGAAGGTCCTGCTTGCGCTGCACCGGCCCAGACCGACCGATCGTTGCCCTGCCAAGGACGATAGACGACACTAAATCCCGTCTATGATCGACCGATGCAAGATCCGAATCGCCCCGTCAGTCGCCGCGCCCTCCTGAAGCTCATGGGCGCCACGGGTGCCGCGGCGGCCCTCGCGGCCAGCGGGCGCCTGCCGGGCGGTGGTCCGGTGTCAGCCGGTGCGCGCGCCGCCGTGCAAGGCGACCCTGAACCATTCGAGATCCGGGTGAGTGACGAAGCCCTCGACGATCTACGTCGTCGGCTCGCCGCTGCACGATGGCCGGTCGACGTGCCTGGGGTGGCGTGGTCCTACGGGACCGACCGAGCCTACCTCGAGGAGCTGGTCGACTACTGGCGAAACGACTACGACTGGCGTACCCACGAGGCCGCGCTCAACGCCTTCGACCACTACACCACGACTGTGGACGGACAGCGTCTTCACTTCGTCCACCAGAAAGGGCGTGGCCCGTCACCGTTCCCGCTGCTGATGACGCACGGCTGGCCAGGGACGATCTGGGAAATGCTCCCCTCGGTCACGCCGTTGAGCGACCCTGCCGCCCACGGCGGAGATGCGGGAGATGCCTTCGACGTGATCGTGCCCTCGATCCCCGGCTTCGGCTTCTCGGGCGAGCCAGCGGCCGGTACCGACATCGCCAGAACCGCCGAGCTGTGGGTGGCGCTCATGGATAAACTGGGCTACGCGCGATTCGCGGCATACGGCAGCGACTGGGGAGCGGGGGTGACGCGCCACCTCGGCGCGCGGTTCCCCGATCGACTGGTCGGCATCCACACGCCAGGCTCGCCCGGCGTTCTCCAACGGGAGGCGGAAACCGATGAGGAGCGCGCGTATCTCGAGCGTGCCCAGCAGTGGTCGGTCGACGAGACCGGATACCAGCGCATCCAAGGGACCAAGCCGCAGACGCTCGCGTACGGCCTGACCGATTCACCAGTGGGCCTGGCCGCGTGGATCACGGAGAAGCTGCGGTCGTGGAGCGACTCACACGGAGACGTGGAGTCCCGCTTCACCAAGGACCAAATCCTCACGCTCGTGTCGATCTACTGGCACACCAACACGATCGGGACGAGCGTTCGCTACTACTACGCGAATGGACTGGGCAGCTCGCGCCCCCGGACTCCCGGTGGTCCGGTCCGCGTGCCGGAGGGATATGCCGAATTTCTGGGGAACCCCTTTCGCAACCAGATACCGAGGTCGTTCGTCGCCGAATTACCGGACAACGTGACACATTGGTCGATTTTCGAGTCGGGCGGACACTTTCCCGCCATTGAAGAACCGGAGTTACTGGTCTCCGATCTACGGACGTTCTTCCGGCCTCTGAGACGGCCGTAGCCACCCGTGGCCCCTGCGGCACCACTCCGTCACAGGAGGTCGCGCAGCGCAGACTCGAGCGTTGGGAACCGGAAGCGGAACCCCGCGGCGAGGGCGCGGTCCGGGGTGACATGCTGTCCTTTCAAGACCACGTCTGCTACCTCGCCAAGCGCGAGGCGCATGACGAAGCCCGGGAGCGGGATGGCGGCCGGTCGGCGCAGGACCCGGCCCAACGTGCGAGCCAGTTCAGCGTTGACGACGGGATAGGGCGCGGTACCGTTGTATTCGCCACGGGCTTCGGCGTTTTCCAACACCCACACAAACATCGCGAGCAGGTCTTCCATGTGGATCCACGAGACCCACTGTCGACCGTGACCCATCGGTCCGCCGAGGCCCAGCTTGAACGGGAGCAGCATCTTCTGCAAGGCGCCGCCTCCTAGGCCTTGCACCACACCGATACGCACGGTCGCGGTGCGCACATTCGGCGCGTTGAGGGCCGGCTGTCTGGCCGACTCCCACTCGACGCACAGACGCGCCAGGAAGTCGTTCCCAGGGCCGTCGCCGACAACGAACCGACGGTCCTCGCTGGTGCCGTAGTAGCCGATGGCGGAGGCGGTGATGAACACGCCACACCCGGTGGCTGCGACCGCCTCCGCGAGGGCCCGCGTCGTCTGGACCCGGCTGGAGAGCAGCCGCGCCTTCTGGGCTGAACTCCATCGACGACCAAACAGATTCTCGCCCGCCAGGTGCATGACAGCATCGTTCGCACCGACAGCCGCCCGGATCGCGTCGGGGTCCCAGCTCACGGCACCGTCGCCCTGGCGGCTCACGACCGTTACGCGGTGCCCGGACGCGGTCAGTCGAGTGTGCAGTCGCGAACCGATGAAGCCGGTGGCTCCGGTCAGTAGCACGTTCATCTCCGCCTCCTGGTCCTGGTCCTGGCAGCTGCGTGAGCGTCTGCAGCCCCAGCTCGCTCAATTTGCCGCCATCGAGTAACCGTTGTGCCATGCCGTCGGCCATCCCCACGCACGCCTCGATGGAATCTTCGCACGGCTACGCCAGACGCGCGGCACCCCTGATTGGCGTAAGATTCACTATCGAATCCAGACGCGGCTGTTTGCTTGTGGCAGAGTCGAACCCCTAAGGAGCCCCCATGGGTCACGGAATCCGTTTCTATATGGTCGCGGTGGTCGCCACCGCGCTGCTCGCCACGTCGCTGATCGCGTGGCAGCCCGCGTTGGAGAGCGGAGACCTGTCTGGCGTGGTCCGGAGCCCGGCGGGCGCGGAAGCGGGAGTCTGGGTCATTGCGGAGACGGACGACCTCGACACCCGCTTTCGGAAGATCGTCGTCACCGACGATGAGGGGCGGTTCCTGGTCCCCGACCTTCCGGCGGCGTCGTATCGGGTGTGGGTGCGCGGCTACGGCCTGCTTGACTCGAAGCCAGTCCTGTCCGGGCCGGGGCAGACACTGACGCTTGACGCGGTCCCGGCCGCCACACCCCAGGAGGCGGCGCAAGTCTACCCGGCCAACTACTGGTACTCGCTCCTCGAGCCGCCAGCACCTGGCGAGTTCCCTGGCACGGGGGAGGACGGCAACGGCATCTCGCCCCGGCTTCAGAGCCAGGCCGCCTGGGTCGACCAGACGAAACAGGGCTGTCAGCTCTGCCATCAAATGGGCAACCGGTTTACGTTCGACACGAGCCAGTTCGCACAGTTCGACTCAACCGTCGAGGCCTGGGACCATCGGGTGACCTTCGGACAGCGTGGGTCGCAGATGAGCGCGGCGATGTCGCAATTCGGTCGGCAGCGAGGGCTGGAGATGTTCGCCGACTGGAGCGATCGAATCGCCGCGGGCGAGGTGCCGGAGGCTCCGCCACGACCACAGGGGATCGAGCGCAATCTGGTGCTGACGATGTGGGACTGGGCTGGCGAGACCTCGTACGTGCACGACGAGGTCACGACCGACAAGCGCAACCCGACCGTCAACCCCGGTGGCATGGTCTACGGGGTGTCGATCACGAACGACAAGCTGGTCATCACCGACGTCGCCAAGCATCAATCGACGGAACTCGACGTCCCCCTCCGGGAGCCGCGCGCGATGGTGCCGTCGATGTTCCCGACCGCACCAGGGTTCGAGCCATCGCCGGCGTGGGGAGAGGAAATCATCTTCGATGCACCGGCCAACCCTCACAACCCGATGATGGACGCCCAGGGGCGGGTGTGGCTGACTTCCACCGTCCGCCGCCGTGACAACCCCGACTGGTGCAAGGACGGTTCGGACCACCCGTCGGCCAGCTACTTTCCGGTCTCCCGCAGCGGGCGCCAGATCTCGGCCTATGACCCTGCGCGACACGCCTGGCTGCTAATCGACAGTTGCTACGCCACCCACCATCTGCAGTTCGGCGAGGACGGTGCCGATACGCTCTGGTTCAGCGGCGACGCCAACGTCGTGGGCTGGCTCGACACCAAGCTCTATGACGAGACTGGCGATGAGCGAGCGGCCCAAGGCTGGTGCCCGACCGTCATCGACACCAACGGCGACGGCGTGATCACCAAGCCGTGGAACGAACCCGGCGACGCGGTGGACCCGACCCGTGACACCCGCGACGACGGGTTTGCGTATGGAGTGATCGCCAATCCTGTCGACGGCTCCGCCTGGGTTGCCCGCACGGCGCCGTTTCCCGGTCGGCTCGTGCGTCTGGATCGAGGCAGCAATCCGCCGGAGACCTGTATGGCCGAGGTGTACGAGCCGCCGTCCATCGAGAATCCGGCCGTCGACCCGTCACAGACCGGACACGCGCCACGGGGCGTCGACGTCGACAGGAACGGTGTCATCTGGACGGCGCTGTCCGGCAGCGGCCATATCGCGAGCTTCGACCGACGCAAGTGCGCGGTGCTGAACGGACCGCAGGCAACTGGGCAGCATTGTCCAGAGGGCTGGACCCTCTACCCCACGCCCGGACCGCAGATGAAGGGCGTTGCGGATCCCGGCAGCGCGGATTATCACTACTACAACTGGGTGGATCAGTTCGACACGCTGGGACTCGGCCCCAACGTCCCGATGGCGCCCGGGTCGGGCTCCGACTCACTGCTCGCGCTGCTCCCGGAGACCGGCGAGTGGGTGGTGTTGCGGGTGCCGTACCCGCTCGGATTCTTCGCGAGGGGCCTCGACGGACGGATCGACGATCCGGATGCTGGATGGAAGGGCCGCGGGCTGTGGGCGAACTACGGGTCGAACCTGAACTGGCACATCGAGGGCGGCAAAGGCATGCGCAGCTCGATCGTCCACTTCCAGCTTCGGCCACATCCGCTCGCCGACTGAGGGGCTCGGCGTCGGCGGTGTCGATCACACCGGCGCCGCCGCGTAGACGACGACCGCCTCCAGCGTGACCCGGGCGTGGTCGACCGGATTCACCAGACGGACCTCCGCCTGATGGGTCCCGTCTGGCAAGGCGTACTTCCAGAACAGATAGAACCGCCGCGTGGTGAACGCCGTCGGCCACTCCGCGGTCTCCACCAGCCCCAC
>SXGT01390637.1_pt1 | contig 11113 bp, 13 predicted proteins | sample 3176221 | NCBI WGS metagenome assembly SXGT01 (sample SAMN11356862, study PRJNA531348) | freshwater metagenome | isolation source: freshwater sample F1-120 | place: China: Fuxian Lake, Yuxi | collected 2017-12-25
CGTCTTGCCCCGTTATTTCTCAAGTATTGCGAGGTCACCCCACTGGGATTGCACGATGCCGCTTTGGGGGCAGCAATTGCAACCGGAATCCTTGTGCACGATTGCAGAGAGGTATTATCCGCTGACAAAGGAGGAGCAATAGCTATTTACGGGTTTGTCGAAGGGACCAAGACCGCGCCGTTCCCACTTGGATCAGCCGAAAGCCAGTCGCCTTCTCCGTCGCCAGAGAAGAAACCTTGGTACAAGGTGTGGTGATATCTATATCAGGTAAGTCGTAACGCGATAGCGGTTCTGACATTTGGCGGATCGCCCTAGCGCGTAGGAGGTGACTACATAAGGAACCCCAACTGATCGCCACCTTACAAGAACGGAAAAAGGGTAAGAATCCAATAATTTCGAATATTGCACTTGCACATTAATCGGGGTAGGTGAATAATTTGTTGAAAATTTCAACAATCAGGAGGTCGCATGGCAACCGTAAATTTTAGTGTGCCAGATGATGTTAAAGAAGCTTTTAATATTGCCTACCAAGGGCAAAACAAAAGTGCCGTGATCGCAGAATTAATGCGTGAAGCGGTGGAGCGTGCCGAGCGTAAGCAAAGGCATCATCAAGCAGTTGCCAACATTTTAGCGATGCGCGAACAACTTCCGCCAATGAGTGACGCGGAATTTAAAGCAGCACGCGAGGAATTTCGGCAGTGAGGAGACATCCTGTTGTGGTTGATGCCAGTGTTGCTATTAAATGGCTGCGTCCAGACCAATCTGATGAGCTGGATGTTGGGCAGGCGCTTGCATTACTTGAGCACATTGATCAGCAACAGGTATTTATGTTACAGCCACCGCATTTTTTAGCCGAAGTTATGGCCGTGATTGCACGTCGCGCACCTGAATATGCGGATCGCGTATTTAATGCCCTGAGTAATTTGGACATGACCTTAGTAGAGCGTTCGGATGTATACCGTTGCGCGATTCGCCTAAGTATTGAATTACAGCATCATCTGTTCGACACACTTTACCATGGTGTTGCTTTGCAAACGCCTGGAGCTCAATTTGTCACTGCGGATGAAGCCTACTATCGTAAAGCCCGAGATAAAGGGCAGATACAGTTATTGCACAATTATCCTAGTTAAGCTTGTTTACATCGTTTATGGAAAAATATGAAAAAACAAGGGCTGTAGGTTGACGTAAGGAACCTCAGCCTATCGAAGCGACAAATGCAGGGGTTCGCATACTCACCTCAACCTACCGAGCTTGTTATTTACGCAATGGCATTTATGAATTAATGGAGGCAGCAGGGAACAACAAGCGATCATATGCATTGAATAACTCGAACGATGCGCCGCCTTAAGTCGGCAGAGTCTATCGGCGCATGTTATTGTATCGGGCGGGTAACCCCGCTTGGTCGATCAACGTAGATGTCCACCCAGCCCCACCACCATTAATCAGAAGGAAGTTCCAATGTTACAACTTAAACCGCTTGACGAAAACGTACCTATCTTTCAGCAAATCAGCACAGATATTTCACCCGTCGTATTAGTAAACATCTTCCAAGTTGCGGAAGAAGATATTCCCGCCCTGCTCGCAGCCTGGGAAGCTGACGCGAACTGGATGAAAACTCAGCCGGGCTATATCTCCACTCAATTACACCAAGGCATAGCGGGCAGCACAGTGTTTATGAATTATGCGCTGTGGGAGTCTGTTGCACACTTTCGTGCGGCGTTTAGCCATCCAGATTTCAAGCAAGCACTCAGTCACTATCCATCTTCGGCCGTCGCATCTCCGCATCTGTTCACGCGCCTGAACGTGCCTAACTTATGCGTGGGACCCTAGCGAGTTGTTAGATGTTTCGCGCTAGCATACTGCCGTACCCAAGCGGATTGGCGCGCTGATGGAGTAGATTTTCCCACGATGTCGCATTAGTAATCTTAAGGAACTCAAAGATCATGCAAATTTTAATCACTGGCGGTACAGGTCTAATCGGGCGCGCACTTTGCGCAGCCCTAGTCAACGCAGGTCATCAGGTAACGGTGTTAAGTCGACGACCAGAAACTGTACAGGCTAAATGTGGTGCGGCAGTTCAAGCCATGAGCGCGCTCAGCGAATGGCAGGCTGACAAGATATTTGATGCAGTGATTAATTTAGCAGGTGAACCCATTATCGATGCACCGTGGACCCAGCAACGCCAACAACGCTTATGGGATAGCCGCGTGACATTGACGGAGGACCTGGTTAGCCGTATTGCCAGCCTTGAGCAAAAACCCCAGGTCTTGTTAAGCGGCTCCGCCACGGGCTATTATGGAAATGCTGGAGATACCCTGCTGTATGAAGCGGCACCCCATGCGTCAGACTTTGGGGCGCAATTATGTGCCGCCTGGGAACATGCGGCACTCAAGGCTGCAGCGGCCAATGTACGAGTTTGTTTGTTACGCACCGGACTGGTGCTGGATCCTGCTGGCGGGTTGTTGGGCAGAATGCTGCTCCCCTTTAAACTTGGATTGGGCGCGCGGATTGGCGATGGCAGTCAATGGATGAGCTGGATACATATCGAGGATTATGTTGCCATCGTGCTGCGCTTATTGGCAGATTCTGCTGCTGAGGGGGTATTTAATATGACCGCTCCCAACCCAAGTACGAATAAAGTATTTACCCAAACTCTAGCCAAGGTCTTACATCGTCCAGCCTTCTGGGTTGCTCCCGATTGGCTCATGCAACTGGCGTTAGGCAAACGTGCTTATCTCTTGCTCGGCGGGCAACGTGCTTTACCTTCCAGAGTAGAGGCCTTAAATTATCGCTTTATTTATCCCAACCTTGAAGGAGCTCTTAGAGCTATTCTGGATTAATCGTGTCAACGCTGATGGGCGGCAGCTGCCGCGTATCCCATTACAGCCGCGGCTTATCTAAATTACTTCCGTAGATCTTTACTCAATCAAGCCATTCCAATGTACTCTTTCCAGGTAGTCTTAGTGCGATTGACGTTAGCGTATTTGGCAATATCTGATTGCGCCGAAATGAATAAAATATAATTAATAAGGGTCTTAAACTCGTTGTGAGCAAAGGCTGTCAGTCGCAGGTAAGTTTCATGCACTTAAGCTTTGAAAGTTCCGCTTGCCTGCGTTCCACTGCTCCTCTAGGAGTTAAGGAATTCAACTTTTATTTCACTTTAACATGAAGGATTTGTATGGAAATTTTATTAATTGGTGCGGTGGCTTGTATGACAGCCTTGATCATTTCGGCTTGGCTGATGACCTTTGCTCGCTGGTTTCCCATAGAGGGGCTCGATGGAAAGTTTTTGGTAGATTATAAAACCATGATCAGAGCCCATGTTGATTATGCACTGATGGCCTTATTCAATTTGGGCTTTTATGGCGCAGGTATCGATTTGCCAGTGATGGCGTGTTGGTGTGTGGCAATTGGCGGTTTTGCCAATCCCACGGTGTTTGTGATTGCCGCCTTTGATCCAGACTTTTGGAATAAAACCCATTGGAAAGTTTATACCACCATCAGTTTTGTGATTACTACGATAGGATTTACGTGGATAGGGATCAGCTTGCTACAATATGCTTTGCGATAATCGTCCAATTTGTACACCTATAGTTGTTTGCCTGCGCTTCCGATCTTAGGTCAGCGCAGGCAATGGCAAATATGACACCCTAAAGTATGTGTCCGAGTCCCGACTCAGAACACCACATTCCAAAAGCGGCTTATTGCGGTTTATCGGCAGCGAAACAATAAAAATACCCTGCTCCGCCAGTACTTACAAGATTCTCCTGGCTACAGCCTTTACTATCATGGGTCGAATTCCAGGACACATTGCCTCCGGTAGCGCCACGGTTGGTACGATCTGAATGCCCAACTCTTACCGTGCCATCGCCACTGCTGGTGTAATTTTTACAGGTGTGATCAGCGATATCGGTATAGGCGCGGCCATCTGGTTTAGTCCCGGTAATAATATCGTGCTCATTTGGGGTTTCCCCCACGCCTTTAATCGGCTCCCCTTTTTCTGTTAAAGTCGTTTTACGATGTACATTGTTGCCCTGCTGCCCTAATTCGACGGTATCCCCATGTAGATGCGCTAAATCGTTCGCAATGATGGCACCATTAGCGTTTGCCCACGGCCCTAAGCCGATACGGTCACGTGCATTAATCGCAGGGAGCGTGCCATCCGACTGAGTGCTGAGATAGGCCCGCCAAGTGCGATTACCTGCGCCTACTGCTGCTGCCAGTTTCTGGCAATGGGCATCGGCCCCATCTATGCCACCTAAATCAGCGCCCTTGCCCACGCCAACGCTAGTCACAAAAAACCCTAATGGAGGTTTAGGGGCTTCGTCAGCAGCGTGCAGTGGCGCACTTATGCAGGCCAGTAAAGTCAGGGCAATCCTAAGTTTCATAAGGTGATCTCGTGGTTATGTGAGTTGTTGGGTAGCAGTTATTGAACTGGTTTTAGCAACTACTCAAGCAGCGATTATGCCAATAATTTTATCATTACATATCTGCAGCTTAGCGTATTAGCAAACACTTAGCTGTTGCTCCGACAACAATCACTGCTGCAAGCTTGTACTTCAGCAAACAGTTAACGCGTAAATTGCAGGTGGCCCTAGCACATGATTTTGCCCAGCGGATTGCATAGCGCTTCAATCTGGCAGCATTAAATGCATCTCAAGACCTCCTTTGGGGATGGGATAAAACTTAAAACTAAGCTATGATGCTGTGCGCCAAACTATAATTTTGATGCGACCGTGAATGCCTCAACCAGGACTGACTGCCACTTCACCTTAATATTGAATTTTAATCATCCATGTTTATAGATTCCCATTGCCATTTAGATCGCATTGATTTAGCGCCTTATAATCACGATTTTAGTGCTTTTATGGCCGATGCTAAGCGCCAGCAAATAGCGCATATGTTGTGCATTGCTATTGATTTAGAATCCTATCCTGCCATGATCGAGTTAGTCGCGGATTATCCCGAAATTTCTTTAAGTGTCGGTGTGCACCCCAATGTCCATGATAAGCAAGAACCCGTGATTGATGAATTAATAGCCCTGGCTGCTAACCCCAAAGTAGTCGCCGTCGGCGAGACCGGATTGGATTATTTTCGGAGTGAAGGCGATTTAGCTTGGCAACACCAACGTTTTCGTAATCATATTGCCGTTGCAAAAGCCGTCAACAAACCGTTGATTATCCATACCCGCGAGGCCAATACTGATGCCCTAAAAGTGTTAAAAGAATTAGGTGCCGATGCCGTAGGCGGCGTGATTCATTGCTTTACTGAAGACTGGGCGTTTGCACAAGAAGCCATGGAGCTTGGCTTTTACATTTCGTTTTCAGGGATTGTGACTTTTAATAATGCCAAAGCCATTCAGGAAGTCGCTCAAAAAATCCCCGCAGAACGCTTTTTGATTGAAACAGATTCTCCGTATTTAGCGCCTATCCCGAAACGCGGCAAACCCAATTATCCAACCTATGTCCGCTATGTTGCCGAATTTATCGCCAAATTACGCGACTGTTCCGTGGAAGAAGTCGCGCAGCAGTCCAGTGCGAATTTTCATCGTTTATTTGCTGTGCCACACGCCGCGTGAGTTCTGTAGCCATGACGGAGAGTTTAGCTGCAGCACACCTTAGCCCCAAAAAAATCATGTTTAGTGCGGGCGAATCATCGGGCGATCAGCACGCGGCCAATATGTTTTTAGAGATGCAACGCCAGCACCCTGAAATTCAAGCAATAGGTATGGGCATGTCTAATATGGCCGCCGCGGGGATTGAGTTGGCTTATGATTCCTCCAAAATCGCAGTGATCGGTTTGGTAGAAATCATTAAACATTACCGCGAAATCCGTCAGGCCTTAACCTTGATGCAAAAGCTGGTGCTGAGCGAAAAACCCGATTTATTGGTGTGTGTGGATTACCAGAAATTTAATCTACAATTGGCGCAATTTGCAAAACGTCATGGGTTTAAAGTGTTGTTTTGTATTAGCCCCCAAATTTGGGCCTCACGCCCTGGACGCATCAAAGCGTATGGGCAAGCTATTGATATGATGGCGGTTATTTTTCCATTTGAAACCGCCCTGTATGCAGCTGAAAATGTCCCCGTCAGATATGTGGGACATCCCTCGGTTGACCGGGTTAAACCGCTCTATTCGAAAGCTGAGAATCGCCAGCGTTTTGCCTTAAAAGCGCAGCAACCGCTTGTAGGTTTATTTCCAGGAAGTCGGAATAATGAAATTCGCTATCTGCTGCCCGTCATGCTGGAAGCCGCGGCATTATTGTATGCGCAGGACGCAAGTCTGCAATTTATTTTGCCCCAGGCCGATTCTATTACTGACGAGCAATTGCAGGGCTATTTAGCGCAATCGTCGCTGAACATTAAGGTCATCAAGCACGAACCGTATGAAGTCATGCAATGCTGCGATGTGATTATGTCGACGTCAGGTACGGCAACGCTGGAAATTGCGTTATTGAATATCCCGTTGGTGATTACCTATAAATTATCTAGCTTAACCTATTATGTGGCGCGTTGGCTAATTAATACCCCGTTTATCGGCTTACCCAATATTATTGCTGGCAAAGCGATTGTGAAAGAGCTCATCCAGCAAGATGCGACTGCGCCTAAATTAGCAGCGGAAGTTCAACGAATTTTAGGTGACCAAGACTATGCAGCTCAAATGCGCACTGAGTTACAGGCTGTTCAGCAGCTGCTTGGACAGGGTGGTGGGTCTAAAAATATGGCAGATTTGGCATTAGAAATGCTTGGTCTATGCTGAGCATCGTTATCGATGTGAAGTTCAAAATAATGCTTGCTTCTCGTGATATTAGCCCTCGTTGTACTATAATTTAAATTCAAGCGTTTCGCTGGAATCTAAAAGCTACGGTGGCAGCCTATAACTTTGGCTGAAATACCAATCCCGGGGAGTCATAGCATGTTTTGTTTAAATTTATCCTATTAAAAAGAACATGACGCATTTACGTAAAATTTTGCCCATTTTAGTTTTTGGCTTTTTGGTTTTCTTTCCAGATGTCGTGCTGTCTTCCATAATGGAATGTCTCCATTTAACGGTTGAACTTGCGCATCTGCTGTTTGAGGTCGTGGAGTTAAGCCTAGATCATATTATTGAGCACTTATTTGAGACCGACCTCCACGAAACTCAAGTTATTGTGTTTTACATTATGATGGTCTTGTGCGCAATTGTCGCATATGGGCTGTGGCTGGTGACTAAGCGGGCTTGCATTTACTGCAAGTTAAAACTGGTGGAGCAAAAAAATTATCGCCAAGAGCAATTACACGATTACTGGCTGCATCAGGACATTATGCACAAGATCAGTATTGTCGTGCTCAGCGTGGGATTGGTGATGACTTATTTGTTATTTTTTATGTAGCTTGTGCTAGGGCAAACAAACTCAAACACGTTCCTAATGAGATGTTTGAATTTAAGTTTACCTGCTAGCCAAGCGCGTTAGGTGAATTAATGATTACGCTGGACCGCAAACTGCGCCAGCAAAACTAATGCGTTCTTAAACTCTGAATCCGGCAGACTTGCTAACGCAGCAATCGCTTTTTGCGCTTCTTCATCAGCCCGTTGTTCGGTATACGTAATGGCATGGGTGTCTCGGACAATTTCAAACACTTCATTAAATGCTTCACGATTACCATGCTTAATCGCCTGCGTAATAGTCTGCGCCTGCTCAGCAGAACCTTGTTGTATCGCATGAATCAAAGGCAAGGTCGGTTTACCTTCGGCTAAATCATCCCCTAAATTTTTACCCAACTCTTCTGCAGAAGCTTTGTAATCTAACGCATCGTCGATCAACTGAAACGCAATCCCTAAATGCTGACCGTAGGCTGCTAAATTTTCTTCTAGCTCAGGGCTTGAACCAGATAAAATTGCAGCTAAGCGTGTTGCGGCGCTAAACAAAATTGCAGTTTTGCGTGCAATCACTTCCAAATATTGCTGTTCGGTGGTTTCGGGATTATTGCAATTCAATAATTGCAAGACTTCACCTTCAGCAATCGCGGTGGTGGTTTTGGACAACACCTCCATCACGCGCATATTATTAGTGCGCACCATCATTTCGAAGGCACTGGAATACAGATAATCGCCAACTAATACACTGGCAGCATTCCCCCAAACCGCATTGGCAGATTCTTTACCGCGACGTAATTCGGATTCATCAACCACATCATCATGTAACAGCGTTGCAGTATGAATAAATTCAATCACCGCAGCGAGAATCAAATGATTTTGACTGGCCTCACCCAACGCTTTGGCAGCAAGCAGCAGCAACATAGGTCGCAAGCGTTTTCCACCATTACTAATAATATAATGTCCAACTTGATTAATAAGCACCACATCAGAGCTTAATTCATTAAGAATCAGCTGATCGACAGCAAGCGCTTCGGTTGCGGTGAGACGCTTAATTGCGTCAAAATCTATAGGTCGCTGATTATTATTGTTTTTAGGTAGCGCAGTCATTATTGCCGTGAAGCCGATAGTTGCATAAAATTACAAAGGGTGAATTATAAGTGAATGTGGCCTTAAAATGACAAGTTTATTTGTCGGTTTTCAAGTTAATCTGCTATCGTATTGAAAAATAGAGACTGGTGTCAATAGCCTAGATATGTTATTTTATACTTAATTGATTTAGAGAGTGTTTGTCAAATTAAATAATTGACGAATGTTGATTTTAAAAATATAATTGTCTGTTCACTTAAATAGACAATAATGCTTGATGGAGCTTACGCTGATGTATGCGGTAATTCAAACAGGTGGTAAACAGTATCGTGTTGAACAGGGTACAACCTTAAAAATAGAAAAATTAGAGCTTGGAGCCGGTGACAGCGTAGAGTTCGATAAAGTACTGATGATTCAGTCTGGCGATGCGGTTAATGTCGGCACGCCTTTTATCAGTGGCGGTAAAGTCACTGCGACTGTCTTGTCTCAAGGTCGTCACAAAAAAGTTAGAATCATTAAATTTAGAAGACGTAAACACCACATGAAACACATGGGTCATCGTCAATACTATACAGAAATCCAGATTACTGGTATTTCTGCTTAATTTAGACCAGGAGTAGATAATGGCTCATAAGAAGGCAGGCGGTAGTACACGCAACGGTCGCGACTCAAATGCGAAACGTTTAGGTGTTAAAAAATTTGGTGGTGAAATCGTCACTGCAGGCAGCATCATCGTGCGCCAACGCGGTACACGTTTTCATGCAGGCGACAATGTAGGCATTGGCAGAGACCATACCTTATTCGCAACTGCAGCGGGTAAAGTGACTTTTGTAACTAAAGGTCCTGACAGCCGTAAATTTGTTAGTATTGTTGCTGCATAAGGTTGGTGCCGCGTTAGGCGGTAAATGCACAATCCAAAAGCCTCGGCATCGCTGCCGGGGCTTTTTTGTATCTGTCAGTATCATGCGTTCGAGCGTAAAGAAAAACTATGAAATTTGTTGATGAAGCTGAAATTAAAGTGGAAGCAGGCGATGGCGGCAACGGCATTATCACTTTTCGGCGAGAGAAATATATTCCCAAGGGCGGTCCAGATGGTGGCGATGGCGGCGATGGTGGCTGCGTCTATCTAATTGCGACCGAGAACGTGAACACCCTGGTAGATTTCAGGTTCCATTCAACGCATCGCGCTGAACGAGGCGGAAACGGGAAACGCAATAACAGCAAAGGTCGCCAGGGTGAAGACTGCTATGTGCAAGTACCGCCTGGAACCCTAGTCAGCGATCTGGATACGGGTGAGATTATTGGTGATTTAACTAAACCCGGCGAAACCTTATTAGTCGCGCAAGGCGGCTTCCATGGTTTAGGCAATACCCGCTTCAAAAGCAGTATCAATCGTACCCCAATGAAAGCCACGGCAGGCTCACCGGGTGAACATCGCATGTTACGCCTTGAGCTAACCCTGATCGCCGATGTCGGCTTGCTAGGCTTGCCCAATGCTGGAAAATCCAGTTTAATTCGCGCTGTCTCTTCGGCACGTCCGAAAGTTGCAGATTACCCGTTTACCACGCTCTACCCAAATCTAGGCGTAGTGCGGGTTGATGATATGCGTAGCTTTGTGATTGCCGATATCCCCGGGGTCATCGAAGGTGCAGCCGAAGGTGCAGGTTTAGGTTTACAATTTTTAAAACATTTATCACGTACTGGCTTGTTGTTGCATATTCTGGATATTGATCCCATCGATGCCGACGACTCTCCGGTAGCTTCAGCGCATAAAATCATCAACGAAATCGAACAATGGGGCGATGAATTACTCGATAAACCGCGCTGGCTGGTGCTCAACAAGATTGACCGCGTGTATGAAGATGAAATCGAAGCACGCTGCCAAGCGATTATTGATGAACTCGCCTGGGATCAGCCCGTCTTTAAGATATCGGCCATAACAGGTGAAGGCACACAAGCATTAATGTATGCCATTATGAATTTTTTAGAACACAGCAGGAATGAAGCGCGTGAGCAGGTCTGATTTCGCAAAAACCAAACGAGTTGTCGTCAAAATTGGTAGTTCATTATTAACCGCTGGCGGACAAGGCTTAAATAAACCTGCCATTGCCGCGTGGGTGGCGCAAATGGCCAACCTGCGCCAGCAAGGCATGGAAGTGATTCTAGTATCCTCTGGCTCAGTCGCTGAAGGCATGTGCCGCCTAGGTTGGAAAACTCGCCCCAAAGCCTTGCACGAACTGCAAGCTGCCGCCTCTGTCGGACAAATGGGCTTAGTCAGAGTCTTTGAAAATTATTTTCAAGAACACGGACTGCTGGCGGCGCAGGTATTACTGACACACGACGATTTATCGGATCGGCAGCGTTATCTCAATGCACGCAGCACTTTGTTGACCTTATTAAAATTGGGTGTAGTGCCCGTCATCAATGAAAACGATGCCGTCGCTACCGAAGAAATTCGCTTAGGTGATAACGACACCTTAGCTGCCTTGGTCACCAACTTAGTCGAGTCAGAATTACTGGTCTTACTGACTGACCAACATGGACTATTTACGGGCGATCCCAGTCTTAATCCCGATGCCAAATTAATTACCGAAATCAGCGTTAACGACAACTTACTCGATGAAGTTGCAGGTGAAAGCCGCAGCGGACTAGGACGTGGCGGCATGTA
>SXGT01841080.1_pt1 | contig 11112 bp, 6 predicted proteins | sample 3176221 | NCBI WGS metagenome assembly SXGT01 (sample SAMN11356862, study PRJNA531348) | freshwater metagenome | isolation source: freshwater sample F1-120 | place: China: Fuxian Lake, Yuxi | collected 2017-12-25
CGGACCGCGGGGAGCGCAAACCAGAGGCACAACGCGGACAGTGCCAGCACGATGCCCGCTCCCGCGAACATATGGGCTGCCATGGCGATCAGCGAGATCATGACGGTCCACCGCCACGCCGCGCTGGCCAATCCATACGCCTGCACGATGCCGGCCCGCCCTGATGGCAAGACCAGCGGAGCCCCACGCAAGCCTAAATACCAGCGACGGAGCACATTCCGAACCCACTGCTGTCCCAACGAATATAAATTGGGAATCTCCAAGGCGTCGGCCAACAGATAGTATCCGTCAAACCGCATCAGCGGATTTGCATTGAATAAGATGGTACTGATACTCGACATCAAAACCAAATTGTGGCAGACCTGCTGGACGACTCCCGGATCGCTGCAACTCCAGATCCAGGCCGCGATGGCTGCGACAAACAGCTCACTGTAGATTCCAGCCGCCGAGGTGGCCATGCGTTGCCATTTGGAACGAAATTGCCAACTACTCGTCACATCGACAAAGGCCATCGGCGAGAACAGCACAAACGTGACCCCGGCACTCGTGACACTGCCACCAAAATGTTTGCACACCAAACCGTGGGACGTTTCGTGGAGCAGTTTCAGTCCCAACCAACAGGCAATCAGGCAGAGCCAATTCTGTGGAGCCAGTACCTGTTGACTCGCCGAGGCGAATCGCTCCCAATGACTGAGGACCTGATACAACCCCGACAAGCAGAGTAAACCCCAGACCGCCACCGCTGCTCTCGTGAACAGCGGCCGCGTCCAGGGCAATAGTATCCCCAAGGACGAATCGGGGTTTCCCAGCGGAACTCGTGTGAAAAATGGATTGGCCCAACTCCAGCTTCGAGAGCGTTGGCTCGGCCGTACGGACCGTGGCGCCGCCAGCCCCGCCGCCGAACCGCGACCGACGACTTCAGCCAGCTGCTGGTCCACCAGCCAACGACAGAGTGTCACGACCTCGTCTGGGCTCCAAGCCACGCCAGTTCCTTCAGCCGTCGGCATCGCCAGGATCTGGGCAAGTGTTCGTTCACCATTCAGCCGGCAGGCCAACTCCCATTCACGCTGCCCGACGCGGTAGTAGCGTCGCTGCAGTGGATCCTCCACCAGGCAGAACACCTGGCCACCCGATCCTCGCAGCCAGCTGCGAAGATCCGCACGCAGACGTATGACCACATGGTCCGATGTTTGATCGGCTGTCGTCGGGTTAACCGTCATGGCAGATCGGTACTCCAGCAATGTTGTTTGCTACCAGCCGAACAGAAAGAGGGCCTGTTCCCAAGGGCGGTGAAACAACTGCCAGCCAAGGCTACGGAGGCTACTGTCGATGTGCGCTCGCCCGCGCATCCCCGGACGTAGCGCGTCATCTTCTTGTGCGATGTGCGCCTCCGCGATGAAGACGCCTGCATGATCACGCGATTCAATACGGGGATGAATCGTCTTGATCGTGGCGTGAAAGACTTGATGGGGGTAAGCCTCCAGACGCAAATTCACGGATTGACCGGGCTGAACCCGCGAGATTTCGGAGTCTGGAACCTCCACTTCCATGATCATATTCTCGAGTGCCCCCACCTCGAATAATGTCTGTCCGATGCTCAACTTGGCCCCCACCGCCTTTTTTGCATCGCCGCCAATCACCAAACCGTCCAATGGGCACTTAATCTCCAAGTGTGCCACGCGGGATTCCAGTAGCTCGATCTGTCCTTGCAGGCGATCCATCTCCAAGTGAGCCAACTGGGCGGCTGCCGTATCACGTGTCGCCAAACTGGCATCATGTTGCTTGCGCGCTCGATTCAATTCGGCGCGATGCCCGGACAACTGCCATTGAATCTCTCGACCATCGAGTCTCGCCAACAATTGCCCTTGCTTCACTACGTCGCCGGGTTCGACAAAAGTCGCATCGAGCAGACTTTCGTAGGGAGCCGTGACATAGCGGAGTGTCGCGGGCTGCAGTCGGGCGTCACAACGAATGCGATACGGCACCGGCACCAACAGTCCGGAAATCGTCAGCATGCAGGCGGTCCCTGCGATGAGCAACCGCCGACCTCGGCACGCCTTTATTGCGACCTCGCGCACTCGGTCGCGCAGTGTCCGCTGAGCGCGGTAGATCAGAGACAAACCGACACCAGCGGTTCCTTGCAGACTGCGAACCCGATCCGCGAGACCTGGAGAGTTTTCCGTACTCGCCCGTAACGCAACCCAGGCACCCACGATACGTCCTGATGGATCGCGTAATGGCCCGCTCAGCATCTGCTCACAGTTAAGATGCCGGGCCAATTCGCTTTGCGGCGTGGTGGCCAGTTGGGGCGCACTCCAGGACAAATTCAGCTCCTGCAGGGTCTCACGCTGAGTCGCTTCGTCCAGATTATCCGCAAAGAGCCGTGTGATCGGGGGGGACATCTCGATGCGTCCCGCGCCCGAGAACGCGTGGACACGAATTCGACTGTCACCCCTCAAGCGCAGCCCCAACAGCAGGTAGGGACAGCCGACTGCCGTACGAAGCCCATCGGCCAGACGTTGCACCGCCGTGTCGCCATCCGTTTCGCATCCGGCCAACACCATTTGCCGCCAAAGCAGCCCCAGATCATGGGGGACAACGCCGTCGCCGGGTCCACGGGCGAGATCGTGAGCTGTCGCCGGCGGCGGCGCGGCCAGGTTGGCCGTGACCATGAACGGCAGCGAACCGGCCGCAACCATCATCGTTTCTGTGGAGTCATTCATCAATCGGGTACTTCCCATACGCACCGCATGCCGCTGCGAAGGTCGCCGCGGGAGTTGTCCATCACCAGCGTGACCTGCACCGTCCCGCTGCGGGCATCCAAAATCGGCGAGATCACCTCGATCTGGCTTTCGACCATCGCTTCGGCCTCTGGCAGATTAAGGGACGTTTTCTGCCCCGCAACCAGGGACCTGGCCTGACTCATCGTCAAAGAAAACTTTGCCCGCAAGGGGCTCAATTGAACCAATGTAAGCAGTTTGGGGTCGTTAAGCGCAACGGACTCTCCCACCTCTCGATGAACTTCCGTGACCACTCCGGCAATGGGACTCACAATGCGTCGGCGTGTAATCTGAGACTCAATGCGCTCGCACTCCAGCTCGTAGAGCTCTTTTTCCTCTTGAGCATTCATCAGGTTGGCTTCGGCCACAGCTAAATCCGCCTCGGCGCGTTCCACTTCAGCTTCTGAGGCATGTCCTTTCTGACGCAGCTCTCTTAACTTTCCGATGCGGGTGCGCCGTAGCTCCAGTTCGGCGACCGCCGCCTTGAGATGCCCTTGAGATGTGGCACGCCGTTGGGCCACCTTAAGTGTGGCCACCAGGAGTTCGGTATCGAGCGAGGCCAAGAGCTGACCAGGTTGGACGCGATCACCTTCCTTGACTGCGAATTCGGTCACCAGTCCGACCTCGGCTGCCGAAGCGACCTCGACCTGACGATAGGGTTCGGTAAATCCCTCAACCGGCGCGGCGTTACAAGGAGTGGCGAGAACTGTCGCCAGCCCGACTACCAACCATCCAACCGCAATGAGCCACTGCATGCTTCTTACCCGCATGGCATGCGAGGGCGTGGCGTGCATCAGGCAATCGCTCGTGGTTGGCCATGGATCCATGCGGAATCGCTCCCATAGTACGTTGCAGCATCTGACGTCCCGGCGATGCCCGAATGCATCGCCACAGCGTTAACCACCGAGCAAATCTAGCTTGCAGCGGCCTCCTGGGCGTGGGCTGCGTCTCCCGAACGGGTCACTTTAGCGCGGGGCCGTGTAACGTCCGTCCGCGCGATTTGTCCCATTTATCGCTACGATCGTTTTCTTCGGACGAGCCAACCGAATTGGGGAGCGGACTCCCTTAAATCAACCTACGTTTAATCATAGATTCGCACTAGGTGTTCCTCCCTGACCGGCGCCCCGAGACCAACGACAGCGAATTACCGCATGCCCGAATGTATTCGATCCCCGGACCTGTCCGAGCCCCGAACATGGGACCAGCCGGGGGTGCGCGCCATAAGCAGCGACGCACCCCAAAATCCGCGATTGGCCATCGAAACGCGGCTCTCGAGCGATGTCGGAGTGCATGTCCTGGCCCAATCGAAAATACTTGTCGTCGATGAGGACGAAAGCCATGCTCGCGCCATGGTCGAGCATCTGCGCAATTTTGGCATGCGTGAACCGTTGTGGACGCGTAACACTCAAGATGCGTATCGGCTGATTCACCTCGAATTGCCCGATCTGCTGCTGCTGGACATCGATTTGGCCAATCCGCATGCCTGGCAAATGATCGAGGAGACTCGTGATCAGCGCGCATTACACCACATGCCAATACTCGTGTTGACACCGGCTGAGGATACGGAGAAGAAGCTGCAGGCCTTGTTGCTGGGTGCCACCGATGTGGTCAACAAGCCCGTCGATTCCAGCGAGCTGATGTTGCGGGTGCGGAATGCGCTGTTTGCCAAACGCTATCAGGACCAACTATCGGAGCATTCGGAGGCCCTGTGGCAACAACTCGAGAACCGAACGGCCGCGCTAGCCGCGTCACGTCAAGAAATCATTCATTGCCTAGCCTGCGCCGCCGAATATCGGGACAATGAAACGGGCCAGCACGTGATTCGCGTGGGCATGTATGCCGCCGTGGTGGCCGAGGTCATGGGCTGTACCGCTCAATTGATTGACGACATTGAACAAGCGGCTAAGTTGCACGATGTCGGCAAGATTGGAATTCCCGACACGATTTTGCTCAAGCAGGGTCGATTGACCGCAGCGGAGGAGGCGCTGATGCGCAAGCACTGCGTCTACGGCCGCAACATCATTCAACGTATCCCAAAGCACGATTGGGACCTGCGAAATTCGGAGAGGTCCTGGATGGACATGGAGCCGAACTGTCGGATTGATTCCTCAGTGCTCGCCATGGCGGCCACGATTGCTGAAACGCATCACGAACGCTGGGATGGCCACGGTTACCCAAGCCGATTACGGGGCGAGGACATTCCGTTGGTCGGCCGGATCACGGCCGTCTGCGACGTATTCGACGCGGTAAGCAGCCGTCGCCCCTACAAGCCTGAGTTTCCCCTCGCCGAATGCTTTGAAATTCTGGAGCAAGGCCAAGGGAGCCATTTCGATCGTCAGGTCGTGACCGCTTTCGCCGCCTGTCGCGATCGAATCGTCGAGATCCACAGCCAATACCAGGACCAACAACTCCAGGACTAAGAACACCAGGACGGCGACCATGCAACCGCGTGAGATTATCAACGAACGAGAGATGCCGTAGCGGGGTCACCGCTGCCCACGATGAATATGCCACAGAAAGACATTTGGTTATCCCCGACATTCTGCCTCAGTGCTGGCGTGATGCTTGTCATGACCAGCGTGGTGGCCGCTGCGCACTGGATTGGCCTGTTACCGACCGCCCACCTGCCGAGGCTGTTGGCGTTTGTGGCCTCCAGCTCGCTCCTAATTGTCTTCTTTTATCTGCGTTTCCTGCTGCACTGGGCCATTGGCCGTGAGGTCATGCCGGAGCACGTGGGGAGTGCTCTCGACTCACTGGGCGAGGGCGTGGTCATTATAGATCGCGAAGGGCGGATTGTTTTTGCGAATCAAATGTTTCGTGATTGGCTGCCCGAACCGCGTGGCGATCTCGTGGGGATGCCGGTCAACCGCCTTTGTCGACTGCGCTCCGCTTCAACGGCGTCCGACGGGACAACGCCATGGTCGGCCTGCCTGAATGGAGAGGAACCGTCCCACGGTCATCTCATCGAGTTGGTCCACGAGTCGGGAAACGCGCGCACCTTGCGGCTGAATGCGGCCACACTGCGCGGAGCGGAAGGGGCGGTCCAGGGGGTCCTGCTAAGTTTCAATGACGTTGCGGACGTCAAAAAGGACAATGAAACGCTTGTGGCCATGCTGGAATCTCTCCAGCAGTCGCGCGATCACATCCATCAGCAGAATGAAGAATTGAGGCTATTGGCAACCAAAGACCCGCTCACCGCCGTCTTGAACCGCCGCGCGTTCCTGGAGCAGTTCGAACGGATCTGGGACCAGGCCTTACGCTACCATGAGGCCTTGAGTTGCGTGATGATCGATGTGGATCGGTTCAAGTGGATCAACGATCGCTTTGGACACAGCATCGGCGACCAGGTACTCCAACGTGTGGCCGCGATCCTACACGAGACGGTGCGAGAATCCGATCTGGTCTGCCGCTACGGGGGCGAGGAGTTCTGCTTGTTGCTCCCGCATACCGACCAACGCGTGGCCTTGCAGGCAGCCGAACGATGCCGTCACGCCATCGAACAAGCGGACTTTGGCGAAATTAAGGTTACCATTAGCGTCGGCGTTTCCTCGCTAGGAACAGGTGCCGAGTCTCCCCATAGCCTGATGAACCAGGCCGATCGCAGCTTGTACACCGCCAAACGTCGGGGCCGGAACTGTGTGGTTGCCTGGGCCGATATCGCCAGCGACGAAGACGAGGAGCCCCGCAACGAACGCCCACACACGCCGCAGTTGGAGTCTCACAAGGCGGACGCGAACATCTCTTTCCAAGCCGTTACCGCGCTCATGTCCGCACTTGCCTTCCGAGATGCGGCCACGGCCGACCACAGCCGACGCGTGGCAGAGTTGTGTGCGGCCGTCTGCCACGACCTAATTCCGGCTCAGGATGCGTACTTGGTCGAAATCGCCGCGCTGCTGCATGATGTGGGAAAAATCGGCGTGCCCGATGACATTCTGCTTAAGCCCGGCCCGCTCAACGAAACCGAGTGGCGCGTCATGCGAGCCCACGAGCGCATCGGCATCGAGATTTTGCGGTCCACGTTCTCCTGCGAACTGCTGACCGCCATCGTGACTATGCATCATGCGAAATCGGCTGAGGAAGAGGCCGCAAATAACCGACAAGCGACCCCGATCCGTCTGCTCGGTGCCGGCGTGCTCAAGATCGCCGATGCCTACGACTCCATGGTCTCCGACAAGACCTACCGCAAAGGCCGCTCGCCTGCCGATGCCATCGCCGAGCTCCGCGGCTGCGCCGGCCACCAATTTAAAGCAGAACTGGTAGAGCGGGTCGTCGATATCGTGACAACCCGGGACGCACTCCTACCCAACGTCGATCTTCCAGCAGTCCTCCACAAAATGGACCGACAGCCCCTTGAATTGCCCCAACAGACACCACCGCCGATCGATCCACTCGCCAACCACATCGACACGGTTACCGCGTAGTGCCGTAACAACTTCGACGTAGCGAAGAGGCCTCGACGACATTAGGTTTTGGCCGGTGCCGCTTGTTGCGGTCGATAAGCGCTGGGCTGAACCCGCTTCTGGACGTCCGTCTCGAGGACTCCAAAGGCTGCCTCGTGACGCTGTACGGACATCTGCAGTGCTGCCAACAGTCGCTTGGCGGTGAAGAAGTTCACAATGATCCGCTGCGCAATGGGAATCGGCTCGGAACCAGGACCACCCATCGGCTGGCTATTCAAGCCGAAATCAATAATCAGCTCTTCAGGTGTCCCAGTCACCCGACAGAAATTGGCATAGGAGGCCACCACGCGGGAATCATCGAATTTGATTTCAGGGCGCTGCTGTGCCGCCTGTGGCTGCGGACTCGCTGCCGCCGCCGGATTCCCACCTTCCGCGCGATCCTTGTCCTCTTGTTCTTTCGCCATGCCGATCATCCTTTCAGTTTGGTATATGAAACAACTAAGCGAGTTGCCGATCGCTCATCACAAGGCACGCATCGACGCCGATTATACCATGCCCTAACTACCGGGAAACCCCCATCCGTGCTGTTTTTCGTTTCGATGTGGTGTCGGCTTCCTAGTGGATTTCCTCGCTGACACTTCGGGTTATGTGTCACACCGCTCCCGCACCCGTGCGGAAACGACACTTCAAAGCCTAAGCAGCGGGGCGAATTCGGGTTGGTCGGCTTGCTTCTCCCATAGTTACTAGCGGACACCGGCAAATCCTTTGCCACCGACTAACTTAAAGGTCAAAGTGAAAGGTGCGTTCGAGGTAACGGCGTAGGCGGGCCCCCACGGTCTGCATGCCGGCGCGAATTTTAGCCCGACCGCGCATCCCCAATCGCAAGGCCTGATCCTCGTCGGTCAGTGGCACTCGTGCCTCATACGACGCATGCACCGGACGCATCTTGCCATCCGAGTCCATTTGCGTGGCCAATTCTCCCCCCTGCATCGTGGAAAGCCCCGGGGGTGCGATCTTCATTTCGCTACGCCCGCGATCCTTAATCTGACCGACGAGAGTCGCGCCCGTATGCGCGTCGAGCTTAATTTTCACGCGCTGCCCTTCACGCACAAAATCAATGTCGGCTTCGTCGATGACGAGCAGAGCTTCCAATTCTCGCGGATTGCCCACCCGACAGAACGGGTCCCCCACCTGCAGAAATACCCCCTGATTCTCTTCATCCAACGGTGTCCCGTACCATTCGGCCATGCGCTCGTCATCTTCCGGTGCCCGCTTGCGCGGCTCCGGCGGTAGGACAATCCCCGTGATGGGCGATACCAACTGCAGTCGCGCGACGTCCGTTCGCTTATCCTTCAATTGTTCGGTGATGGACTCCAGCTCCTTCTCTCGCTGCTTAATCTGCAACTGCGCTTCCGGATCTCCGGCCCGTTGGAGATAGATGAGATTATTCAATTGCAGTTCCAAATCCCGGGCCGTTGACTCCAACTGGAGCAGCTCGAGTCGCAGGTCTTCATTCTCCAGTTGGGCCAATGTCTGCCCAGCCTGGGCTTCGGCTCCGATGGCAGGAGGATGAGTGGCCAGCCGGCCTGGCACCTCAACAAAAAGGGTTGCCGAGTCCCGGGGCTGAATCTGCACGGAACAGACCACATTGTGGGGAACGGGAATCAGCATCACCCCCGCCAAGACCGCCAATACCACACCCACCGTCGCTGCCACACGCACGCGTTTCACTTGTTCCAATCTCCCGGGAATGCGTAGGAATTTGAACAGCTGCCAGACAGGCATGACGAACAAGCCGCCCACACCCATCAGCGCAATTATTTGACCGAGGATTTTGAGGCCGTAGGGTTCGAAAACTTGATTCAGGAAAAACAGGATCGAAAAGAAGACGATCCAGCGATACACCACGGCCGCGATCGTGTAGGCCGCGAAAATCCAAAGATTTCGCTGAGGTAGAAAGGGATCCTCCGGCAGTTCCAGGCCCAAGCACCATTGGGCCGCCAATCGCTGCAGAATCTTGCTGGCCTTCGCTCGAAGATTGGGAATCTCCACCAAATCGGACAGGATGTAGTATCCGTCAAATCGCAGCAACGGATTTCCATTGAAGAGCACGGTACTCACCGAACATATAAACATGACACGCAGCGCCAAGCTATTGATCAGCGTCCCAGGCTCGGTGAACCACCACAAGTAAGTAGCGATCGAAGCCAATACCAATTCAACGTAGATCCCCCCCGCGCCGCTCGCGGCGCGCTGCCCTTTGCTGGGCAACATCCAGGAGTCGGACACCTTGCAATAGAGGCACGGCGTCAGTACCAGAAACATGACGCCCATCTCGTGACATTCCCCGCCGAACCGTTTGCACAGCAGGCCGTGACCGAACTCGTGAAGAACCTTGGTGAGCCCCAACGTGATGGCCAGCGCCAACCAATTGTTCGGGCCAAAAAAAGTCTGAAAGGCCGGCAGACGAGCCCGAAACACGTCGAACTGCACCAAGACCAAACCCAGGGCCGACAGGGCAAATAGCATCAGACAAATAGCCGCCGTCGGCGAAAAGAACCAGCGTGTGAGCGGATCGAGAAAATTCAGCAGTCGCTCCGGGTCGATACCCTTGAATCGCAAGGCCAACACGTTGCTCAGACGCCCCATCCATTCCCGCTTCTGCTGTTCTCGGCGGCGCTTTTGCAGTTGCTGCCCCTGTCCCGGTGCGTCCGACACCACCAGGCCGCTCTGATGCAACATGCCAATGAACTGCTGCAAGTCGCTATAAGTCATCTTGTGCGGAGCAAACTCACGCTCAAAACGCTGTTTGATCGTTTCCAGGCTGGAGTTTCCATCCAGCATCCGCAACACGGCGTATTCTTCCTCCTGAAAACGAAAATATCGCAGACCGATCGGCTCCTTAATCACCCAATAGGCACGCCCCTGGTAGCGATGCTGCCGCGCCACCAGGTCGGGGCGCATCCGCAATGGCATGGGACGCGATGAGGCGGCAACGAGGCTGTCGGCCAGAGTCGTCATCTACCGTTCAACTTCTACGAGGTTGCCTAACGTGCCTTCTTGGGGGGCGGAGTGATGGTCATACTCGCGCGCATCCCAGGGCGGACCAGAAAGTGCTGGCCCACCATTTTGTTGTCAAACTCGGCCCATACATGAAAATCATCCGTCGATTCGACAAACGCATTGACGAAACTGATTTTACCGCTGGTCTTGTGGATTTCGTCCGGAGAGAGTTCCACGCGAATCTCGACCGGCAGTCCGTGCACTTCATGCGGGGCAAAGTCCGTCGTCTTGATCGTCCCTTCGACGCGTAACCGGTCCATGCGCACGATTCGCATGATCGGATCCCCAGGGGCGACCCATTCCCCCCGGTGCCGAAGAATCTCGTTCACCTCCCCATCGATGGGGGACAAGACCTGACGGATGCTGATCTCTTGGTTGGCCATCTCGACTTCCGCCTTGGCTACGTCAGCATTCAAGCCGGCAACCTTGCCATCTCGTATCGCTTTATCGATGGCGAGCACCGCGCGCTTATGTTCCAGTTCCCGCTGAATGAACTCCGCCTCGGAAATCGCATTGGCCTCGCGCTCTCGCGCCCTAATGACCATCTGCAATTGCTGCTTGGCAACGCCCGCCGCCAGTTTCTGATACCGCACTTCCAAGTCGTCCTTGGCCTGCTCCTGGGCGACCTCCAGCTTCAACTTCGCCCCCTTCAACTGGACCTGGGCCTGTCGATCGTCGATTTGGGCCAAGGTGTATTCCTGCTTGACCACGTCCCCTTCCTTGGCATTGAGTTTGGTGAGCACGCCGGCCGCCTGCGCCGGAATCGCGGCCTCTTCGATCAAGGTGATCACGCAGTCGGTCAGCTCGATCCCCCGCGTGATCTGGGGCCACCCCAGCACGAGACTCAGGCCGATCAGCAATAGGCGGCC
>SXGT01616116.1_pt1 | contig 11111 bp, 8 predicted proteins | sample 3176221 | NCBI WGS metagenome assembly SXGT01 (sample SAMN11356862, study PRJNA531348) | freshwater metagenome | isolation source: freshwater sample F1-120 | place: China: Fuxian Lake, Yuxi | collected 2017-12-25
CCCGACATCACCGCTGAACAACGCTTGGGGAGGGGGAACCTCCGCGCAGACTCCGACATTCCGGACTCCCCACCAGCCTCCATCCACAGCGCACCCGAAAAAACTGGCCACTGACCGATGCATGAATAATGCGGGCTAGGTGTTGAAACCGCTTCCAAAAAGAATCGCCCCCGCCGAGAAACTCTCGGCGGGGGCGCTGAAATCAAGTCACTTCTCACTAAGGTCGGCTACCTGTCCTTGATGGTCAGGATTGCCGAGGACAACAGCCCCAGTTGCGTGTTGCCTCCCGTGATGCCGCTGAGTGTCAGCAACACTTCCTCAACGGATTCACTGATGTCATCGCGAGTGATCGCGAACGTGACCGTCTTGCTGGTTTCGCCAACGCCGAATGTCACGGTGGCGTTGGGGCTGGTGAAGTCGGCAACCTGAGCGGTTCCCGCCAGCGCGGAGAAGACGACCGTGTCGACGGTCGCACTGCCGCCGGTTCGTGTGATAACAATGGTGGCGGTCCCGCCTCTTTCCGTCGCCGTGAAAGTGGCCTTACTGAACTGGATGGTTGGCGGAGCGATGGTCATCGCCGTAATCAATTCGCCACCACCGACTGTGCCCACCAGACTCGCCATTCCTATCGGCTGATTGCTCAGCCCCGCGATCGTGTTGATTTGGTACAGCTTTGAGACGCTCTCGCCCTGAATCTGCATGACCGCCAAGGCGGCTCCGTTACCACCGCTTCCCGCGCCGCTGATGTCGAATCCAACCACGTCGGTTGGATCAACACCCAACGAGCCGAGCGTCGTCAGCAAACCACCATTGGGGCCTCCTCCTCCCGCCGCATCTCCCGTTGCACCATCGACCGCTCCTTGTCGGACCAAATTGTTCAGCGACGAGTCAATGCTAAACAAAGTCGTCGCGGTGGCAGCGTTGTTGTCATTACGGTCATACGCCGAGCCTGTGATGTTGGGATCCACACTAAAATTCGCATCGGTCTCGATGTATACCAAGTCGGTATCGGCCTGAGTTCCACCGGTGACGGTATCACCATCGACGATTGCCGAGGTCACCGGATTGAAGCGCAAGTTGTCATTGGTTGAGTTCACGATTCGCAATCGATCCACGGTCGGATTGAAGTCGAGTCCAACACTAACTCCATCGTCGAAGAGTGAGGTATCCAGCGTCGCACCAACCACCGTCCCCTGACCGTTCGCGGGATTGATTCGCAGCGCGCGGTTCGTGCTGGTGAGCGCGAACAGTTCGCCAGTGGCCGGGCGGAAGTCGATCGCGGAAATGGTCTCGCCCCCAGTCAAATTGCTGATCGGCACGGACGACAACAGCCGGCCGGGATCGTTGGCTTTGAAGCTGACCAGACGATTGCTGGCCGAGACTCCGTAAATGACTTCCTCGCGGGGCAGGGCCGTGAGCGAGTCCAGTGTCGTTCCGCGACCAATCAAACCGACCAACGTCGCTTGCCCGGTCGTCAGGTTGATCGTGTATAGCCGCCGGTTCATCGCCCCGAACGCGGTGCCGTCATCGTCAATGTCGAAACCGAGGCGATTGTCCGTGTTGAATCCCAACGATCCAATCGTCGTGAGTTGGCCACCATTCGGTGAAGGGGTGCCATCCACGCCACCACTTCTCACCAGCGTGTTCCGGAGGTGATCAATTCCAAACAGCGTGGTCAAAGTGCTGCCTTGGAAATTCCGGTCGTAGGCGGCACCGATCACATTCGGATCGCGGCCGGCATTCACATCGCCAGTAGCATAGGCCAGAACGGTATCTGGCTGAATCCCCGCGGCGACAGTGTCATTATCGACAAAGACGCCGGTGTTAGGATTGATTCGATAGTTTTGATCGCTGTTCGAGACAATGCGGAGCCGGTCGACTGAAGGATTAAAGTCGATCTCGGTGCGACTACCTGTTGGCAGAAAAGCTGCGGCACCAGCACCGACGCGCGTCGCAACGCCAGTGTTTGGATTCAGCGTGTAGAGCGTGTTCTTGTCGGTGAGTCCGTAGACCAGACCGTTGGACGGCCGGGTATCGATGCTGACCAGGTCCTCGCCCGCAGCCAGACCGCTGACGGCCACGTTATTCGTAATTGTTGTCGGAGCACTGCTGTCGAATTGGACTAGCCGATTGCTCGTCGTCAGCCCCAGCAATGCTGTCGGAACGAGGCGGCTTTCAAGCATCTCCATCTGAGCTTGAGCCGAAGCCCAGTTGTTCGTTCGACGGTGAACCTTGACGCCAAACAGATTCGTAGCCAGCTTTCTAAACATGCCTTAGCCCTTTCGAAGTGTGGTCAATGACTTGCGAGTGACCGTGGAAATCAAGATTCCAGCGTCAATCAGAATGGGGCGGAAGCGTACTTCCGATCAAAAACAAATTGCCATCAGGTGAATGCCCTTCGGTGAGGTCTGGTGATACCTCAAACGACTGTGCGTCTGGTTGAAATGAGTTGCGCGATTATGCCGATTGTGCCTGACTGCGAACCGAACAGAGAGGATTCGTCCCTGGCACTCCCTATCGTGGAACTCGGCTCGCTGAATGAGCTTTGGTTTCAAGTCGCCGGCACGCGGTGCAATCTGACCTGCTCACACTGCTTCATTGCATGCAGCCCGCACAACGATTCGTTTGGCTTCTTGTCGTTCGAAACGGTTGAGCGTAGGTTGCACGAATCGGTCGAGTGGGGCGTCAAAGAGTTTTATTTCACCGGCGGCGAGCCGTTCTTAAATCCCGATTTGGTGGCGATCCTCGAACGCACTCTCGACTTTGGACCGGCCACGGTGCTGACGAACGGGACCGTCATTAAACTCGAATGGCTCGAACGGCTGCGAGCAGCAGAGCAGGGGAGTCACTACTCGTTGGAGTTTCGTGTCTCGATCGACGGCCCGACGCCGGAGTTGAATGATCCGATCCGCGGTCCACGCACCTTCGAGCGAGCGATGCACGGTGTCGAGCTGCTCGTGCAGTTTGGCTTTCTGCCAATCATCACGATGACTCGCGTGTGGGAGGAATCGCAGGACGCCGAGATTCTCGGCCGCTTTCGCGAGGTGCTCCGTCAACACGGCTATGAGCGGCCACGCTTGAAGGTGCTTCCGCGATTGCTACTCGGTGCGGAGACGAATCGGACCTGCGGCTATTCGCCGTCGGATCGAGTGACCGTAGAGATGCTCGCTGAATACGACACGACACAGCTCGTCTGCCAGCACAGCAGAGTTGTCACCGATCGCGGCATTGCCGTTTGCCCAATCCTGATCGAATCGCCAGACGCGATCCTGGGTGACACGTTGCAAGCCGCGAACCGAGGATTCGCTGTGACTCATGGTGCGTGTGCGACCTGCTATCAATACGGAGCCATCTGCACGAATCCATCGAGTCGCCCGCTAGAGGTCAGGTGATTTAACGATGACGACGCTCGCATTCTTTGGTGGCATCTACAACAACCATCTTGCCCTGTTGGCCGCAATCACCGATGCGCAGAACAGGGGAGCCGACATGATGTTCTGCTTGGGCGACCTCGGTGCGTTCGGACCGCATCCCGATCGGACGTGTGAACTGATTCGCGACAACCGAGTCTCGGTCATTCAAGGCAATTACGATCACAGCATCGGCCACGGCTTGAACGATTGCCACTGTGGCTACACCGATCCGCGCGACAATCATTTCGCGCAGCTCAGCTACGACTACACGCTGGCTCACACCAGCGACGATCACCGAGCGTGGATGCGCTCGCTGCCTGCTCAGCAGCGATTGGAGATTGATGGCGTGCGATTGTGTCTCTGCCACGGCAGTCCGCGGCGCACGAATGAGTTCTTGTGGGAATCAACCACGAGCACGCAGTTCCTCGCCAAGCTGTGCGACGACTTCAAGTGCGATGTAATCTTGGGGACGCACACAGGGCTGCACTGGGAGCGATCGAGCAATAAGGGGTCGGACGTCTTTGTCAGGCCGCCTTCATTGGCTCACAGATCTGAGTTCAACGACGGCGGCCTGAAAGACACTCCCGACACCTTCGCGTTCATCAACGTCGGCGTGCTCGGCCGGCCGGAGAACGACGGCACGACGAACGTCTGGTACACGCTGCTGCGAACCGGCAACGACGCGAGGGCAGGGCAGTCTCTCCTGCCCTGGGAAGTGGAGTTTGTCCCGCTAGCGTATGATCACGAACAAATCGCTCGCGAGATGCGCGAAGAACGCTTGCCGGATGAGTTCATCGAGACGATCCTCACCGGTTGGTGGACGACGTGTTTGGAAGTGCTGCCGTCGAAAGAACGCAGACGAGGGCGGTGGTGACCTGAAGTGCGTCGGCCAAAGCCGACGCCTTTTAAAACCGCTTACCGCCCCACCAGAGCGACGTCGGCCCCATCTCAAGCCGTTTCGAATAGCGATGGCTCAGGCTATCGCACTCCAAAGGGACGAAAATGCGAGTAGTCGTGCAACGAGTATCCCGCGCGTCGGTGACAGTGGCTGGCGAGGTTGTCGGCCAGATCGGTCGTGGCTTTTTGGTGCTGCTGGGAGTCGAAGAAGGCGATGGCGAAGACGAGGTCGTTTACATGGCTCAAAAGATTGCCGGGCTGCGAGTCTTCGAGGATGCCGATGGCAAAATGAATTTGGGCTTGGTTGAGGTCGGCGGCGCGATGTTGGTCGTCAGCCAATTCACTCTGCTGGGAGACTGCCGCCGGGGCCGGCGGCCGAGTTTCATTCAAGCGGCTCGGCCGGAATTGGCCGACGAGTTGTACCGAGCTTTCTGTGCCGAAGTTCGCGGCCAAGGAATCGAAGTTCAGACCGGCCGGTTTCAAACTCACATGGATGTGGAGTTGGTTAACGATGGGCCGGTGACGTTGCTGATCGACAGCCACAAACAATTTTGAGCTTGGCTTAGTGGGTCGGGCAGAAGGTGGGATAACGGCTGTCGGCTCTCTGCCATCGGCTTTCGGCCGGGCTACGGAAACCCTCATTTTCCCGGCGTTTATCGACTCTAAAAAACAACATAACAGACATTATCGGACGTTGGAGGTATATCCGTAGGCCAGCTTTGCCATCCGTGGGAAGGTGAGATTCATAGACTGCCTGCGGATGGCAATGCCGGCCTGCGGATGAAAATGGACAACATCCTTTGCCAGTTCGCAGCGTCTATGCGATGGCTTGGTCGAGATCGTTGAAGAGATCGTCTGCGTCCTCGATACCGACCGACAAGCGGAGCAAGTCGGATGGGCACGGCGAGCCGGGGCCTTCGATGCTGGCTCGATGTTCGAGCAGACTTTCGACGCCGCCGAGCGACGTGGCTCGTTTCCAAAGTTTGACCTTGGCAGCGGTGGCGATCGCGGCGAGTTCTCCGTCTTTGAGTCGGATCGAGAGCATCGCTCCGAAGCCGCCAATCATTTGGCGGCGAGCAACTTCGTGGCCAGCGAAACTTGGCAGACCGGGATACAAGACTTCGGCGATCCCGGGATGCTCAGCCAGTCGTTCGGCCAGTTGCTGCGCGGATCTCGTCGCCCAACAGACTCGGGGGTGCAGCGTTCGCAGACCGCGCATCAGCAGCCATGCCTCAAACGACCCGAGTACGCCGCCCGACTGCGAGCGGATCGTGCGGATTCGTTTCCAATAGCCGTCAGGCTCGGCGGCGAGGCGAGCGAACATGTCCTTAGGTCGGACGCCTACGTCCTGACCAGCGGTCGGCTGACCGGACGAAGGCGTCCGGTCTACGTTCAACAGGTGCCCGGCAGCGCACAGCGTCGGGCCGGCGATGAGTGCTCCGGCGACGAGGTCCGAATGACCGTTGAGGTATTTCGTCGCCGCGTGCATGGCGAGGTCCGCTCCAAGCGTCAGCGGCTGAGTGAAAACCGTCGCGGCCACGGTTGAGTCGACCGCCAACTTGGCTCCGGCCTGATGTGCGATCTCGGCAGCGGCGGCGATGTCGGTCACATGCCAGAGCGGATTCGAGGGGGTCTCCAGCCAAACCAGTTTCGTCTTCGCCGGCAAGATCGCGGCACGCAGGTGATCGAGCTTCGTCGTATCGACTAACGAGACCTTCAGTCCCCAGCGACTCGCGAAGGTCGTCAGCCAGTTGCGAAGTGCCCAGTACATGACCGTCGGAGCGATGACATGATCGCCGGGATCGAGGGCCAAGAAGCACGCGGTCGCTGCAGCCATTCCGGAGGAGAAGACCAAGGCGTCGGTCCCCTGCTCTAGCGCGGTTAGCGTGGCCTCGACTTGATCGAACGTTGGATTGTCCGCTCGCGAGTAACATCGGCCCGTGCTGTATTGGTTGTCGGCATCACGCTCGAAAGTCGTCGAGACGTGAATCGGTTGCACGACGGCTTTGGTGACCGGTTCGATGAAACCGAGTCCTTGGGCAGCGAGCGTGGCGGGAGCGAGTGGCTTGTCGGACATGTGAGAACTCACACCAAGGCCGTTTCTTCGAATTGGCCCATGCGGCGAAATTTTTCGTAGCGGCGTTGGACGAGCTGGCCACGCGGAACCATTTCGAGCTTCCGCAGCGCGGCGGTCAGCGACATTTTCAGGGTTGTGGCCATGCGGCGGTGATCGCGGTGTGCTCCGCCGAGCGGTTCGGGAATGATCTCGTCGATCACGCCGAGGCTGAGCAGATCTTTTGACGTGAACTTCAAGGCGCGAGCGGCTTGATCGGCGTGCTTGGCGTGTTTCCAGAGAATGCCGGCGCAGCCTTCGGGACTGATGACCGAGTAATACGCGAACTGCAACACCGAGATGTGGTCGCCGATGGCGATGCCCAGCGCTCCGCCGGACCCCCCCTCCCCGATCACCGTGCAGACGATCGGCGTGTTGATGCGGGACATCTCGCGGAGATTGTAGGCAATGGCGTAGGACTGACCGCGCTCTTCGGCTCCGACGCCGGGGTAAGCTCCGCCGGTGTCGATGAAGCAGACGACCGGCAGCTTGTACTTGGCGGCGAGCTGCATCTTTTGCAGCGCCTTGCGATACCCCTCTGGGTGGGCCATGCCGTAGTTGTGCTCGGTCCGTTCCTTGAGGTTTCGGCCCTTCTGCTGACCGATGAACATGACCTTCTGGTCGTCGAGTTTCGCGAAGCCGGTGAGGATCGCCCGGTCGTCGCGATAGGCGTGGTCGCCGTGGAGTTCGATGAATTCGTCGAAGACCAATTCCAGGTAGTCGAGCGTTTGCGGCCGGCCGCTGTCGCGAGCGACCTTCACGATTTGGTCCGGAGTGAGATGGTCAAAGGTATCGCGCGTCAATCGGGCGATTTCGAGCCGCATGTTGCGGATCGTCTCTTTGGTGTTTGGCGGCGGATTGGGCTGAGCTTCCAGCTTTGCAAGCTGCTGTTCTAATTCGAGGATCGGTTTCTCGAAAGGAAGCGGAATGCGATTGGGGTTCGCCGGGCGGTACGCCTCCATGGGGAGGAAGTCGTCGCCTGCGGGTGTTTGTTCGTCGTCGTCGCCGGAGTTGGTCGCGCTAGCCGCAGACATGGTGTGCCTCAGAGAGGATGGTCGCGAAAGGTGGCGGGACGGTCGCAAAGTCGGATGGGTTTTGCAAGACGATTCACAGGACGTCAGGCAGCTCGTCCATCGTGGGCAAGTCATCGACGTCTTTGGCCGTGGGTGGCGGTGCCGGTCTTTGGCCGGGGCGGACGACAGATCCGGCTGAAGGACGCGCCGCAGCCGGAGTCGCTGGCGGAACAGGCTTTGTTTGAGGCGGAGCCGGTTGCGACGTGACCGCCGGCGTCTGAGCTGGAATTCCGGGCATGGCCGGTATCGGCATTCCCGGTTGAGGCATCATCGCAGCCGGTTGCATGGGCATTTGCTGGGGCGGCATTCCAGGGTAGCCCGGCATCGGCACGAACTGTCCCGGCATCATGGGCATTTGGCCGAATGGCATCTGCGGCGCGAAGCCGGGCATCATTTGTGGCATCGGCATTGGCATTGGCATGGGAATCGGCGGAGGTGCTGGTCGCGGAGTCGCGACAGGTTGCGGTTTTGGCGCGGCAGGCTTCGGAGGTTCTGGCATGGCGGCCTTGGGTGGTGGCGGCACGTTGACAGTCGGGAGCGTCTTGGCAAATTCCGGATCCACCTTGGCTCGTTCCGCGCGAGCATGATCGGTGCGGCTGTCGAGCCGTTTGCCGAGGCTCTGTTGACCTTCAGAGGCTTTCGCCTCGGCAAGTTTCAGATCGCGGAGCTTTTCGGGGTCTTCTTTGAAGGGCTGCACGTTGCGGAACTCAGACATAACCTCCTGCATGTTCTTCTGCCGGTCCTTCGGCTTCTTGGCGATCATCCGCAGCACCATGCGATCCATTTCCGGGGTGACGTTTTTGTTGTAATCCGACGGCGGTGGCGGAGCGGCGGCGAGGTGCTTCATCAGCAGGTCTCTGGGAGTGCTCCCTTTGAACGGGATCGTGCCGGTGAGACATTCGTAAATCGTGATCCCAAAACTATAGATGTCCGTCTGGGGAGTGGAGGCTTCCTTCTTGATCGTCTCTGGAGCGATGTAAGAGAGCGTGCCGCCGATTTCTTTCTTGCCTCCGAACATCTTCCCCAACACGCCTTTGACCTTTTCTGTCAGCGAGAAGTCGATCAGTCGCACCTCTGACGAACGGTTCATCAAGATGTTGTCCGGTTTCACGTCGAGATGCACGTAGCCCCTCTCGTGCATGTGCAGCAGTGCCTGGCTCGTGCATTCAATCATCTTTCGCAACCGCGATTGCAGGCCGACAATGTCATTCAACAGATAGGATTTGATGTTGAGTGCTTTGAAGAGTTCCAGAATCAGATAGATATTCGTCTTGCGATGCACCGTCGCGACCCACTTAATGATGTTGGGGTGGTCGAGCGCCTGAGCGACTTTCCCTTCGTACTTCAAAATCTGGACTTGCTCAGGGTCTTTCATGGCTTCAGGCAGCAGCAGCTTCATAGCGAAGCGGTTGGTCGTGTTCTCTTCCTGAACCTCCAAGACCATCGCGTGCTTGCCCATCGCGATCGTTCCCATTTTGACATAGTGGTCGATCTTGTTGTCGTCGGCGGCTGGTGTTTTTTCTTTGTCGGCCACGATGAGCTTCTCCGGTCTAGTCGGCACGTGTCGGTTGATTGGCGATCGCCCTTAACCTCAGTGTCGGACAAGGTATGGTTGCCCCTTCCATAGCCGCAAGCTGGCAGCTTGTGGCTCGTGTGGTCAACCGCAACAATCCGGCCCCACCGTAGAGCAGGCGGCTCGCCTGCTGGCCTTCTCGACATCACAGGCGAATCGCCTGTGCCACGAACTCAGGAGTTCGCCGTGCTTGCCGTCAACCAAGTCATGCTCGTCGCCGCATTGTTGTCTTCAGGAGCCGATCCGTTCGGCGACGCCCCCGGTTTGGAACTGCGATACAGCGGCACGCTGTCGCGAGTCACTCGCGGCACGGTCGATCAACCGCTGAAAAAGTTCACGCTCTTCGCCGTCGGCTCAAGACAGGCGGAAGGGACCAGATTGACCTATCTCACCGACGAGCGAGGTGGTGGAAGCTGGGCCTGGCCGGAACGGTTCGGAACGATCGAACTCAACGGCAAACAAAAGGCGGCGAAAGACGCGGCGATCCAATTGCTCGCCGAGCACGAGGGGCACCTCTATCCGATCCCGCTCCGTCAGCCGTTCTTCGAGCACTCCGATAAGCTCGCGCTGCTCGACAAGGATGATGGCGAAGACACCTGGGAAGCGGGGACGTTCTCGTATGAAGTGGCCGAGGGAGCCAAGAAGATCAAGGATCGAGACTGTCACTTGATTCGCGTCTCAACCAACAACGGACGCAAGCAAAAGCTGTGGGTTTCCAAGCATGACCACCTGCTGCTGGTCGCGGCCGAGCAACAAGTCTTCATGGGCCGCGGCGACGAATTCCAATTGAAATTTGAGTTGGAGTCGGTCAAGCCGCTCGACGCCCCTGCCCTGGCGAAGCTGCAAAAGCCGTTTCAAATCCTGGGAGACCTGAAGTCTCAGATGAATCGTCCGGACGGCGAAACGAAACCCGAACTCAGCGAGGCTCAAACCGCCGCCGCGAAGAAAGTCATCGACCAATTGCAAACTGCCGCCGAGGAGACTCCTCTGTCCCCACTGGCCGCCGTCATCAGCCGTGACGTGAAGTCGCAAACTCAGCGAGCGGACGACGTCGCCAACGTCAGCAAGAAATTCGTCGGCCAACCGGCTCCGGCCTTTGAACTGACGACGCTCGAAAAGAAGTCGATCAGCTCAAAAGACCTCGCCGGCAAGATCGTCGTGCTGCACTTCTGGGACTACGACAGCGACCCGCTCACCGAACCGTATGGCCAAGTCGGCTACCTCGACTTCCTGTCGAACAAACGCAAGCGATACGGTGTCGAAGTAGTCGGCGTCGCCGTCAACGAATCGTTCGCCGATCCCGCGAAAACCACTGGCGCGCTGCGATCCGTCCGCAAGCTGCGCGAGTTCATGAATCTCGGCTACCCGATCGCAACCGACGACGGCACGCTCGTCGCCAAGTTCGGCGACCCACGCAAGCTGGGAGCGAAACTCCCGCTGTGGGTCGTCATCGACCCGGATGGCAAGATCGCTCACTACCACGTCGGCTTTTATGCGATCAAACCCGACGAGGGACTGCGTCCACTCGATGAAGCCGTGATGAAGCAAATCAAAACGAAATAGGGCTCGCTGCTGCCGGCCAACGCCATTCGCAATCCCACGATGGTCGGCAGGAGCCGTCCCTACTCGGCAACACCATGCGTTCGCGAGCGATCTCCAGCAGCACATCGCGAATGCCGATGGTGCCGCCGAACGACAACTCCAAGCCAGTTGCCGCAAGCAAGCTTCAATTTCAATAACTCTTCATCGGCAACACTGGATCAGCGTTTGGCTACCCCGTTCCCTCTAAGAAACTCTACCACCGATGACCAGTCTGGATATTCCGGGGAACCGAACAACACGAGTTTTCCCTGAAACAATTCTTGTCCCTTTCCAGATGGCCGATCGTCAATCAGATAATCGCCTTGGCTCAACCGGCGATCCGGGGAGGTCTGTTTGAGAATTCCGAAAGACGGTAGAAGTTGAAATGACCGCGTGGCAAGAAGCCGCGTGAATCCTGTTGGAGATTTCGATGCGAGGAGCCACGGATGGAACTCACGCTC
>SXGT01888054.1_pt1 | contig 11111 bp, 7 predicted proteins | sample 3176221 | NCBI WGS metagenome assembly SXGT01 (sample SAMN11356862, study PRJNA531348) | freshwater metagenome | isolation source: freshwater sample F1-120 | place: China: Fuxian Lake, Yuxi | collected 2017-12-25
GAACCGCGCCCGACTCGAAGGCGACCCGTGTGGCGAACCGGTGTGCGTCGGGCGCGCCCAACATGGGCAGCCCGAGCGCCAGCGGCTGAAGCGCGTTCTGGCGGAGCTGTTGACGAATCTCCTGGCGGAGCGCCGGCCCGGTCTTGTACCGCGCCCAGCCCGTCGCCTCCGCCGTTTCGACCGGTTCCGCCCGCGCCGGGCGCACGAACGGGGCCTCCCAGCCCAGCGGCACCAGGGGCTGTTTCAGAACGAACTCCGGCAATCGCTGGACGTTCGGCCCGAACGCCAGCGCCACCGGGTCGAGCCGCAGCCGGGCGAACGACGGCTTCGCGGCGTCGCGCCAGCCGAACACGACCGTGCGGCCGTCGGTGTACCACGGGGACCACGCGGCCCAGTCGCGGTACAGCAGCGCGCCCGCGCCTTCCGCTTGCGCGCGCATCTGCGTCCCGTCGCCCGGTCCGGCGTGAATCGCGAGGTACTCCGCGCCCGCCTTCTTGAGCACCGCGGTCGCTTCGGCCCGGTCCGGCACTTCGTCCTTGCCCGGCGGCAACACGGCCAGCCCCTTCCGCAGGGCAACGTAGTCCGCGAGTTCGGACCGGTGGTGGTTGAACCGGGCGTTGAAGAACACCTTCTCTTGCGGGGCGAACCACGCGACGTAATTGGCGAGGTCCGTGTTCGCGATGACGCCCCGCGCGTCCGCGGGGAGCTGGCCCGATTCGCGCCACCGGTTGATCTGCCCGGCCGCGCGCACCAGCGCCGGGTCGGTCTCGACGTTCCAGGCCACGCGCCGCGCGTACACCGGGCTTTGCGTGTCCGGGTGTACCCAACCGGGATACGCCAGTACGCACGCCCCCACCGCGCCGATCAGACACACGAGTCGGCCGAGCGACGAGCCGAGGAGCAGCACCCGGCTCTTCGGGTCGCCCCAGGTCTTCAGTTCGAACTTCGACGACAGCGCGTTGAGCTGACTCGCCACCAGCGGCACGGCGACCACCGCGAAGAACGGGATCGCGTACATGGTGAACAGGCTGAGCACCGCAAACCCGATCCACAGTGCGACGTGCGCCGCGCGCACGCGCCCCGTACCGAACCCCAGCATCGCGACCCCGGCCACGAACAGCACGAGGTACGCCAGCCCGTTCGCGTTGTACCCCAGCGACGAGCTGTTGTAGTACGCGCTGTCGGTCGGCGCGAACCGCAGCAGCCGCACCCGCGGGTCGGCCTCGGTCCCGGGCGCGCCGACCAGTTCGAACGGCAGCTCCCACACCCGCACGTGGTGCGGGTTCAACATGCACGCCAGCACCCCGATGCCCAGCGCCTTCGCGAGCGTGGCGGTGTCCGGCAGTCGGCCCAGCGGTTCGTCCCCGTCGCCCGCGCCGTCGGTCGGGGCCGGTTCCGGCACGTTCAGCACCTTCGTCTGGATCAGGTCGCCGAGAACCAGCAGCGCCAGCGCGAGCGGCCCGAGGAAGAACCACTGGTCGCAGTTCGACCACAGCCAGAACGTGACCCCGATCGCGACCGGGAACCGCCACGAGTTCGGCTTGTGCGGCACGCGGAACAGAAGAAACATCGTAACCGCGAGGAAGAACACCGAGGCGACGAGCGGGCGCAGGAGGAACTGCGGCGCGCTCGCCAGCACCGCGGCGCACGCGCACGCGGCCCACGGCCAGAGCGCGAACTTGGGCCGACGGATCGCCAACAGCAGGCCGAACGCCCCGACCAGCGCCAGCGCCTTCGCCACCACCAGCACGCTCCCCTTCCCGCCGTAGAGCAGGTACGCGAAGGCGTCGAACAGCCAACTGTGATTGACCCAGGGGCGGTCCGCACCGGAGTAGCTGAACGGGTCGGAGCCGGGGGTGTACTCGCCCGCCAGCAACCGCTTGCCGGCGGCGAGGTGCAGCCACAGATCGGAGTTGCGGGCCGCGAACGACGCGGCGGCAAAGGTCAGCACCAGCACCAGCGCGACGAGCACGGAGTCGAGGCCGGAGTACCAGCCGGGCCAGTTCAGCGGCTTTGCCACCGGAGCCGGCGCGGGCGGCACGTCCGGGGTTTGCTCCACCGGTGGGTTGGCGTTCGTACTCGCGTTGTTGGGGTTGTTGGGGTCGGGCGCGGGCTGTTCGCCCGCCGGTTGTTCCGGCGGCGGGGGCGGCGGGGGCGGCGGGGCGGACAGCTTCACGACGGCCTCACGTTCGCGGGCGCAAGTGCGAGTCTGGTATCACGCTAGGTGCATCTACAAGTACGGTCAAGCACGCGCGGCGGTTCGAGTCGATTGACCGCGACCCAGTGGGGAGCGCTCAGAACTTCCAAAGATGCGCCGTCTCCGATGTCGATGAAAGAACTTCGAGGTGGGGCCGTGCGCGTTCTCATTACCAATCTGTCGCTGTCCGCGCGCAGCGGAACCGAGACCTACGCCCGCGACCTCGCGCGCGAGTTGCTCCGCCGCGGGCACGCGCCGGCCGTGTACTCGCCGCTGCCCGGCGCGGTGGCCGACGACCTGCGCGCCGACGGGGTGGGCGTGCTCTCTTCGCTCGAAGCTGAACCCGCACCCGACGTGATCCACGGGCACCACCACATCGAGACGATGTCCGCGGTGCTGCGGTTCCCCGGCGTCCCGGCGGTGTTCGTGTGCCACGACGCGACCGCGTGGCACGACCGCCCGCCGCGCCACCCGCGCGTGCGCGCCGTCGTCGCCGTGGACGAGAACTGCCGCGACCGGTGCGACGACGACGGCTCCGACCGCGCCGCGGTGCGCGTGATTCCCAACGCGGTGGACCTGACCCGGTTCCGCCCGCGCGGGCCGCTGCCGCCGCGCCCGCGCCGCGCGCTGTTGCTCAGCAACTACGCCGCCGAACACACGCACCTGCCCGCCGTGCGCGAGGCGTGCAACCGCGCGGGCCTCGAACTCGATGCGGTCGGGAGCGCGTGCGGCAACCCGATCGCGCGGCCCGAAGAACTGCTGCCGACCTACGACCTCGTGTTCGCGAAGGCCCGGTGCGCGCTCGAGGCGATGGCCGCGGGGTGCGCCGTGGTGCTGTGCGACCACTTGGGGGCCGGGCCGCTGGTGCGCGCGGGCGACTGGGCCGCACTGCGCCCTCTGAACTTCGGCCGCCGCGCCTGCCCGAACCCGCTGACGGCCGACACGCTGCACGCGGAAGTGGCCCGCTACGACGCCACCGACGCCGCCGAGGTGTGCCGAATCACGCGCGCGAACGCGGGCATCGAGCACACAGCCGACGCGCTGCTCGCCGTGTACGACGAGGTGATTCGGGCGCAGGCGACCGCGAGTGCCGAGGACGAGGCGCGGGCCGCGGCCGAGTACCTGCGGGTACACCTGTCGTACCCGCTGGCGAACGGCCTGCTCGCCGCCGCGAGCGAGCGCGACCAGTGGCGCGCGTCCGCGGAGGCCGCTCACCGCGGCTGGGCCGAACTTCAGCACGAGTGCGACGCTCTGCGGGCCGCGACCGGGGCCGCCCAACGCGGTTGGGCCGCGCTTCAGACCGAGTACGAATCGGTTCTGGCCGAGTGCCGCGCGCGGGGCGAACTGCTCGCACGGCGCGCGGCGTAACCGAACAGCAAGGAGCACCCGATGGACGGCAAGCGGGTCGCGGTGGTCGTGTCGCACCCGGCGCACCTGCTCACGGTCGCCGGCCTGCTGCACCGCTACCGGCCGGAGGTGCTCACGCTGTTCCGCACCGACGCGGCCCAGAACGTCGCGCTCCGCGCGGCCCTCCCGTACCGCGTCACGAGCTTCGGCGAAAGCGAACCGGAGTCGTTCGCCCGCGCGATGGCCGGCGACTTCGCGTACCACGCGGCGCTCGGCGACCGCATCTTCCACTGGCTGCGCGCGGCCCGCCCCGATGTCGTGTTGGGCGACGCCTACGAAGCCTACAACTACCACCACGACGTGGCGCGACTGCTGATCGACGACGCGGTGGAGCGGTGGCGGGCGCTGGGGAACCGGATCGAGAGCCACGAGTTCCCGCTGTCGTTCCGACCGGACGCGCCCGGCGCGCCGGTGCGGTACGGGGAGTTCGTCACCGGCCCGTTCCGCGCGGTGCGGCTCGACGCACGCGAAGCGGCCGTGAAGCGCGAGCTGATCGCGACGGTCGGCCGGGTCGATCCGTTCGTCGCGCACACCGCGCCCCTGTTCGCGCGCCCCGAAGTCGAACCGTACCGCGAGGTTCCGCCCGACCGCGACTACACCGCGCCGCCGCCGGGCCTGGCCCTGTACTACGACGAGCGCGGGCGCGAGGTGGTTGCCGCGGGCAAGCACGCCCACCCGATCCTGTTCCGCGCCCACTTCGTCCCCCTGGTCCGCGCGCTGGGGCTGGCCCCGCTCGCGCGGGCCGCGTGACCTCCCTCTGCGAAGCCGCAAGCGGCACCGCGCGCAGTTCGCCTTGTCAAGATTCCCCGAATGCGTTCCAATCTGCCCTGCACCGATCCGTAGCAGGGATGCGCGCTCGCCATGATGGCCCCGCTGCCGAACCCCGGCCCCTCCGCCGACCGGCCCGAACTCCCACGGGTCCGGCTCGAGGTGCGCACCGGCGCGGGTCGGGTTCTGGCCTACGAGTTCGGGGCCGACGAGTTCCTCGTCGGGGCCGCCGCGGGCTGCGACCTGCGGCTGCCCGCCGGCGCGCCGCCGGTCGCCGTGCAGTACACGCGCAGGCCAGACGGCGTGCGCGTCCGGCGCGTCGCCGCCGGGTTGCCGGTCGTGCTGAACGGCGCGCCCCTTCCCGCCGGGACAACCACCCCGATCCACGACGCCGACGCGCTCACCGTCGCCGGGCTGACGATCACCGCGCGCGTTCAGGCCGTGCCGCCGGCTTACGTCTCGCCGCGGTTCGTCTCGCTCGACGACGTGCCGCTGGCGGAACCGGTGCCGGACGACCCGCCCGACCGTTCGCACGACGAGCGCAAGCGCGCGCTCGACGCGGAAGAAGCGGAGCGCCGCGCGGCGTGGGCCGCGCAAGACGCCGAACTGATCCGCCGCCGCCGCGACCTCGACCAACAAGCGGCCGAACTGGACGTCGACCGCGCCCTCTGGCACGACCGCCGCCGCGCCATCGAGCAAGAACTGGCCGACCGTCGCGCGCAAGAGGCCGCGGCGCAGGAGGGCGAGCTGGCGCGGGTGCGGGCCGAACTCGCGACGATCCGGCAGCAGTGGCTCGACGAGTGCGGCCGGCACCGGGCCGAACTGGTGCGGCAGGGCGAACAGCTTCAGGCCGACCGCACGACACTTGAGGCCGAGCAATCGACCTACGACCCGCGGCGGCAGGCGCTGCGCGACGAGCAGGCCCGCACCGCGGCGCAGGCCCAAGAGCTGGCCCGCCAGCGCGAGCTGTTCGCCGCGGATCGCGACATCTTCGACAAGGCCCGCGCCACCTTCGAGGCGCACCGCGCGGCCGAAACCGAGCGACTGGCGGCGCTCGACGCGAGCCTGGCCCCGCGCGAGGTCGAGGTCGCCCGGCGCGAGGGCGTGTTGCAGGTCGCGCGCGACGAGTTCGAGCTGCAGCGCGCCCGCTTTCACGAGGATTATCTGCGGTTCGAGCGCCGGAGCGCGGCAATCGAGGTCAGCGAGCGCGACCTCGCGGCCCGCACGCAGGACGTGGACGTGCGGCTCGAACAACTGAAGCGCGACGCCGCCGAGTGGGAGGGCACGGTGCGGCTCGCCACCGACGAGCAGGAGCGGCTCCGGGCCGAGGCCGAGCGGCTGGACCGGCAGAGGGCCGACCTGGACGCGCGCTCCGCGACCCTGGCCGAGCGCGCCGGGCAACTGGAGGCGCAGCAGGCGGTGGTCGCGGTGTTCCGCGCGAAGCTCGACCGCAGCCGGCAGGACATGGAGCGCGAGGCGTGGCAACTGGCCGCGGCCCGCGTCCGCGAGGACGAGTCGCAGGCCGAGCTGCGCAAGCGCATTCAGGAGGCCGAGGAGGTTCGCGCCACACTCAACGCGGTGCAGGCCGACGCCGCGCAGGAGCGATCGCGGCTGGACGAGCGCGACTCGCTGCTCGCGGCAGAACTGGAAGAGATTCGCGTGCAGCGCGCGGCGCTCGCGACCGAGGCGCAGCGGCTCCAGGAACGCGAATCGGAACTCGACGCGCGCACGGCCGAAGTCGCGGAGCAGACCGGCACGATGAAGGGCCGGATGACGCAGGCCCTCGACCTGCAATCGCGGCTCGAAGCCGACCGGGTCGCGGTGCGCGAGCGCGAGGCGGCACTCGCACAGTCCGAAGCGGCGCGGCAGGCGCTTCAGGAGCAACTGCGCCGGCGGGCCGAAGACCTGGGCACCCGCGCGAAGGCGCTGGACGAGGCCGCCCGGCAGCTCGCGGCCGACCGCGCCGCGCTGGCCGACTCCCGTGCCACCATCGACGCTTCGCGCCTGAACAACGAGGACGATCTCGCGGCGCGGCGGCGCGACCTCGACGAGCGGGCCGCGACCATCTCGCGCCAGTCGGTCGAGTTCGCCGAGAAGGAACAGGCGCTGACGCGGCAGGTCGCGCGGCTCAAGGACGTGGGCGCGGCCGTCGCCGCCGAGCGGAAGAGCCTGGCCGAGGCCCGCGGTGCGTGCGAGGCCGAGCGCGCCGAACTGGAGACGTTCCGCAATCAGGTCGCGTCGGACCTCGACGCGCTCCGCTCGCAGGCCCCGGAACTGGACGAGCAGGCGCGGCTCGCGCTCGAACGGCTGGGGGCCGCGCGCGACCAGCTCCGCGGGCACCTCACCGAACTGAACGAGTTCGCCCGCACCAGCCGCACCGGACTCGAAGCGGCCCGCGCACAGGTCCGCGCCGACGCCGAGCGCCTGCGCGAGCAGCACGAGGCGCTCGACCGCGCGAAGGACGAGCACCGGCTCGCGGTCACGGCCTTCCGGCAGCAGCTCATCGAGTGGCAGGGCACGGTCGCCGACATGCGCCGGCTGCTGTCGTCGAGCGAGAACCGGATCGAGGCGAAGACGGTGGCCGCGACCGAAGCGGCCACGGCCGCGGCCGACGCGACCCGCCAGCTCGTCGAGGAGACCGAGCGGTTGCGGCGCGAGCGCGAGGAACTGAGCCTCAAGCGCGGCGAGATGGAGCGGCACCTCTCCGACATGCGCGAGTGGTACCGGAAGAAGCTCCGCGAACTCGCGAAGACCAATTCCAAAGACGAGGCCAAGCCCGCGAGCGACGGCAGCCTGCCGCGCCTCCACAACCCGCCTTCCGACTCCTCACCGGAAGATTTGGAACCCGGTGACCGGCAGCTCGGTGAGCTGCTTAAGACCGCGGCGCTGGTCGAAGCGGACACGCTCGCGGCGCTGTGGGGCGAGGCCGCGCGCCAGCGCCGCACGCTGCGGCAGGTGCTGCTCGCCAGCGGCGCGATCACGCTCTATCAGCTCGCGCTCATCGAAGCGGGTAACCTCGACGCGCTCGTGCTGGGCCGGTTCCGCGTCATCGACCGGGTTCGCGTGTCTCCGAAGGAAACCGTGTACCGCGTTCACGACCCGAAGCGCACCACCGAGCGCACCGGCGGGTTCTACCTGCTGCGGCACCTGGGCGAACTGGAGATGGCCGACGCGGTCCACCCGGACGAGTTCCGGCAGCGGTTCTCCGCGGCCCGCGACGCGGCCCACCCGCACCTCGCCGGCGTGGTCGAGGTGCTCGACATTAACGGCCGCCCCGCGGTCCTCCAAGAGGGGTTGGTCGGGCTGGCGAGCGCCGACTGGCCGGCGTTCGCGGCGCACCCCGGCTGCTGGGTGCGGCTGGCGACGATGGGCGCGGGCGCGCTCGACGCCGCCCACCGCGTCGGGTTGGTTCACGGCCGGCTCACGTCCGACTCGTTCCTGCTCACGCCCGACGGTGTGCTGAAGGTGACCGGGATCGGCGAACCGGCGTGGCTGGCCGGCGCGAGCGCGGCCCCGGACCCGTCGTTCGCCGCCGACCTGCGCGCGTTCGGGCAGGTGCTGTTCGGCTGGTCGCAGTTGGCGGGCAAGAAGCGGGTGTCGCGGTCGAAGGCGTTCCCCGAAGCGCTCTGGGGCGTGGTCCGCCGGCTGGAAGCGGACGCGGAGCCGCCGATGGCGGACACGGTCGCCGCGGCCCAGCCGTACCAGTCCGCGGGGGAACTGCTCGCGGACCTGCAGCGCATCGCCCGCGAAACGCCGTTCAGCGACGACGCCTGGGAGAAGCTGCTGAAGCACGTCACCGACAACGCCCCCGACGCCCCCGCCGGGCTGCGCAAGGCGGGGTAGATTGTGTTCCCGTCGGCCCCTACCCGCTTTTCGGTCGAACCCCTACAATCTCCGTTCCGAGTTTTTTCGGCCGGGCGCTTCGGCGCGTCCGGTTCCGCGAACGACCGCTCGGACGCGGGCGAGGCCCGCGGGTCGTTACGTTTACCAGTGCCACGGGAACCCAAGACGGGAGCCACGACTCCCGCTCCCCACGCACGGAGCATCGAACCAATGGCCACCAAGAACAAGACGAACAAGAGCGTGAAGAAGCGCGTGCGGGTGACCGCGACCGGCAAGCTGAAATACGGCAAGGTCGGGCGGCGGCACTTGAACGCGCACATGAAGGCCAAGCGGAAGCGCCAGCTCCGCCGCGCCGGCATCATCGGGGACCGCCCGAAGGTGCAGAAGAAGTACAAGATCGCCCTCGGCGTGCTCTGAGACCGAGCCGCGCCCGGCGCTACTTCACCCAAACACTCTTGTTCATCCACACACGTTCATAAGGGGTCACGGTCATGGTTCGCGCTCGTAGCAAGGCAACGACGTCGCGCCGCAAAAAGCGGACGCGCAAACTGACGAAGGGCTTCCGCCTCGGCCGGCACAACCTGTTCCGGCAGGCGAAGGTGACGCTGATCCGGGCGCGCAAGTTCGCGTTCCGCGACCGCAAGGCGAAGAAGCGGGCGTTCCGCCGGCTGTGGATCGTCCGCATCAACGCGGCCTGCCGGATGCGCGGCCTCCGGTACAGCGAGTTCATCCACGCGCTCCAACTCGCCAACGTGACGCTCGACCGCAAGTCGATGTCGGAAATCGCGATCCACGACCCGGTCGCGTTCGACAAGCTGGTCGAACTGGCGAAGAAGCACCTGCCCGCGCCGGAAGCCAAGAAGTCCGAAGCCGCCGCCGCGAAGTAAGAGGACGAAATCACGTTGGGCGGCGGGAGGTTATCCCTCCTCGTCGCCCAACGCGCGGTATTGCTAATCCCCATCACGAACCCGATCCTCGGTCGTCAGCTTCCGACCGAACCGCTTCCTGAGTTCTTGAGTTTCCTTCGGCACGACAAGTTCCCGAATGCGCCCGAGGTAGCGGCTGTTCGCAATCGCCTTTCCCCCGCGACGGCCGAACGGATTCGGGTCGTGCAATCCCAGCCACTCAACTTTCGCCAGCCCGGGCCACTCCGCGAGCGCGATTGCGGCTCCCGGCGGCATATTGCAACTGCTCAGGGATAGCGCACGGAGTTGCGGCCAGCCGCTCGTTTGCGTGATCGCCTTCACGCCGGGCGTCTCGAACGTGATGTGCGACAGGTTCAGAAATACCACAGTAGATCGCGACAGAAGGTCGTAGAGCGGCGCGGTCCACTTCCCGGACGCGAAGCCGGTATTCCCGGTGAGCGTGACCGTGCGCAACGCGGGGGCCGGAGGCGCGCTGATCGGCTCGATGGTCATATCGCCGTTGTTTGAGAAATTGACATCGCGCAACTGCGCGAGTGTGGGCGACGAAAGGACAGCTCCAACACCAGTTCCCGAAACTCGTGTACCGCTCAGGTCCAGCGTCTGGAGTTGTGGGAAACCCTTGCTCTTGGCGAGTGCAACCACCGCATCATCGCCGATCCGAGTTTGCGGCAAGCGCAAGGTCCGGAGTCGGGGCCATGTGGTGCGGGTCATGGCTCGTAGCCCGGCGGAGGTAGTGACGCGAACGTCCGCGAGGTGCAAAGTCGTGAGCCGTTCGCGTAACGGTGACCCGGCGAGCGTGGACAGAATTTGGTCTCCGCCCGAACCCGCGTAAATACTCAACCCTTCTACCCCACTCCAGGCTTCAGAGCGAGCAATCGCGGTCACAGCGTCGGTTTCCGTTTGGTCGAAGCGAACGCTGCTGACCCCGCGCACCCGATCCGCTTTTGCCAGCATCTCGATTGCTGCCGCAGTTGGCGGGCTGGAGATGCGTAAATGCCGCACGCTTGACGGCCAGTGCGCCCCGACTACCGCGGCCACTTTCTCTGGGAGACTGAACGCGTGAATTTCTTGGACCGAGGCTGCGGCCAACGCCATGAGTGCCGATTCGGAGAGTGCAAAGTCGTAAACCGCGACGCAGGTGGGAAAGCCGCGGACAAGTCGTTTCCCCCATACGATAGACGGATCGATTTGGAGCGGAGTGATCAGGTCTCGCATTTTCTCGTGCTGTCTCTCCACGACCTTCTGCAACTGAAGTCGCCGTACTGTTGACGAATCGTGTCGCCAGTCGAGCGCATCACCGAGAACGAACAGCGTGCCGGCCGCATCCTCTCGGTCAAGATGTGCAAGTTCGCACTGCGCGCGGATGAACTCGGCGTGCTTCTTGTCTTTCGCGTTGCCGTGCTCGTCGAGCCAATCGGCGTAGGCGAGGCGGGGCGTGTCTTCGTCGGGGTGGGCCAGGATCGCGGCGTACAGGGCGTCGCGGTCGGACATGGGCGGGCCTCCGGTGTTCGCCGCAGAGTACCGGCGTTCATACCGAAGCACAAGCGCGGCATTGCTTCACACTTTCTTCTTAATCGCACGCATTTCCAACGAGTCGCGACCTGCGGCGAAATACACTGCGAGTAGCGATTCGTACCTCTTGAGGATCGTGTATGTCCCCTGAACGTGCCGGTCTGCTGGCCCGCATCCTGGCATTCGACATCGACGGCGGCGAAGTCGCCCTGCCCTTCGCGGCACGGCTGGCCCGCGAGAACGGCTGGTCCCGCTCGCACGCAGAGCGCGTCGTCGAGGAGTACAACGGGCGATGAGTGAGTTTGTGCGCAATCCGCGCTACTAGCTCAACCGTTTTGTGTTGCGGGGTGATCTTATGGCGGTTCTGATGTGCGGACCCGAAGGAGTCCGCCATGAAGAAGTACCGCGTCACCCTGACGAGCGACGAGCGCGAGCAACTGGCCGGGTCGATCGCCGCC
>SXGT01576359.1_pt1 | contig 11108 bp, 11 predicted proteins | sample 3176221 | NCBI WGS metagenome assembly SXGT01 (sample SAMN11356862, study PRJNA531348) | freshwater metagenome | isolation source: freshwater sample F1-120 | place: China: Fuxian Lake, Yuxi | collected 2017-12-25
CCGCTGCCTTGCGCGGGCAAGATCGTCGAGGAGCGCGGCGCGGTCGCCGGCCTGCGCCGCGCCGGTGGCGTGCTCGGCGCGCGTGGCGGCCGCCTGCAGCAGCGCGACGGCCTCGCGATCGGCATGACGGTGCAGTGCCGCGCGCCCGGCCACGGCGAGATAGTGGGCCGCCCGCGGCGTGGCCGCGGCATCCCCCGCGCGCGAGCAGTGGAAGGCGATCTCGTTGGCGAACACCGCAGATCCTGCCGGTTGCAGCGATTCAAATGCGTCGGCGATGCGGGCATGCATCGCTTGTGCGCGCGCACGGCCCAGCGCGTCATACAGCGCCGCGCGCACGATGGGGTGGTCGCATTCGTACCAGCTGTCGGCTCCATCATCATGCTCGCGCAGCAGCCCGCGCGCGCGCAGCGTGGTCAACGCGGCGCCCAGTGCGTCGGCGTCGGTACCGGCAGCCGCGCGCAGCGCTGCGGGAGGAGCACGCATGCCCATGACCGCCACACAGTCGAGCACCGCGCGGGCGACGGGGTCGAGCGCATCGGCGCGCGCCAGCACCGCGTCACGCAGCGATGAGGGCAGCGCACTGGCTGCGTGCGCCCACTCCGCTGTGCCGTCGGCTCCGCCGGCGGCGATGGTCGCGGCGAGCAGTTCCTCCACAAAGAACGGATTGCCGAGCGTGCGCGCATACAGCAGATCGGCGAACGCATCGCCGGCATGTGCGCCGAGGGGCCGGCACTGGCGGATGAGCTCGCCAACGTCCTCACGCGACAGCGGCTCCACTTCAAGTTGCTCGGCCTTCCCCGCGCGACGCAGCGATCGCTCGGCGGCGCGCAGCGCGGACGACATTTCGCGCTCATGCGGGTTGTACGTGCAGAGCGCCGCAACGCGGGCGCCCGTGAGTTGGCGAACCAGGAAGTGCAGCAATTCGAGTGACGATGCATCGGCCCACTGGACGTTCTCGAGGATCAGCACGATTGGATGCTGCTCGGCGGCCCGCCGCACGAACCGTTCGACCTGCCAGAAGACCCTTGCCTTGGCATCATCTCCGGAGGGGCGTTCGACCGGCGCGCCCGGCCGCGCCAGCGTCGGAAGGATCATCGCGAGGTCGTTCTCGTGGCCCCGCGTCAGGAGCGTTACGGTGTTCGGGCCAAGGGCCCGCACGAGTTGCGAGAGCGCGTCGGCCGCGAGCGCGAACGGGAATCCCCCTTCGGCGGGAAACGCATGGCCCACGACCACGCAGCAGCCCGCTGCCGCCGCCTCGGCCGCGAGCGTCTCAACGAGGCGGGTCTTGCCCACCCCGGACTCGCCAGACACGAACACCATCTGCGCCGCGCCTCCCTCAGCGGCCTTGACCAGCGCGCGCAGGCGCGCGAGCTCCCGGTCTCGCCCGACAAGAGGAAGTCGCGCCAGTCGGGCGGGTTCGCGGGTCATGTGACCGGGATGGTAGTTGATTGGCGCACAGTCAGGGGCCGAGGTGCCTGACTGCAATCTGAGACGGACCGTCGGCCGCAGCCAGCACCGCCTGGACCGGGCGCTCGCGCCCGCGATGCAATATCATCCACCCGTTAGGGCAGCCGGATAACCCGGCCGCCGGCTACTCGGAGGACGCTGTGTCGATTCGCCTGCTCATTGCTGGACTTCTATTGCCGACGTTGGCTGCTGCGCAGGCGGCCGCGCCCGCGCCGGCCGCTGCGCCGGCGCCGCGCCCGGAGATCTACCTGCGCACGCCGGCCAATGGCGCCACCGTTTCGCCCACGTTCGCGGTCGCGTTCGGACTGCGCAATTTCGGCGTGGCACCCGCTGGGATGAACGTTTCCAGCACCGGCCACTTTCACCTGCTGATCAATGTCGAGCCGCCGGCTGCGGGCACCGTGATTCCCACCGATTCACTGCACCGTCATTTTGGCACTGGTGCCATCGAAACGACAATCACGCTCGCGCCGGGCACGTACTCACTGCGCGCGGTGCTGGGGGATTTCGAACACAAGGTGATCTCGCGCGACCTGATATCTGCCCCCGTCCGCATTACGGTCCGCCCATAGGCGTGCCGCGAGGGCGCTGGCCGGCGCGCTACGGCAGCGAAATCGTCACGGGGCGCCACGTGAGCGAGTCGTTCATGAGCTTGTGTCGTGGACTGACGATTTCCAGTCGCGTCGGACGCACACGGAGCAGCACGAAGTCTTCGCTCAACGCGCCCCTGGGATAGAAGGGTGCCCAGTCGGGCTTCCAGTACCGCCGCCTTGAGGCAACGTCCCGGACCAACTCGGCACGTCCCACAAGAGAGACGTACTCGTTAGCCGAGGCATCGAAGTACATCAGTGTGACGCGGGCATCTCGCGCGATCTCTGACACTTTTCGCGTCCGAGGATTTGTCCCCACCCACACGGTGAGCGCGGAATCGGGCGCGAGTGGATCGACAATCCGCGCCTCAGGCTGACCGCCCGCACCGACGGTCACCAGCGTGGCATACCGAGCCCGGCGCATCACGTCGGCGGCGGCGCGCAGCACCTCGGCTTTCGGCGGACGGGACTGAATCGCTTGCGGTGTTTGCGGCGGCGCGGCGGATTGCGCAGCCGCAGCCGCCACGAGGACTGCACCAAAGGGAAGCAACGCCCAGGCGCGCGATCGCGACACGTCAGGATCTCCTCTCAGAAAAGAAGCGCGGGGGGCCACCCCACCTCGGATGTCCCCCCGCGCCAGTGCCCCAGGCCTGACGAAGCAACGTGAGAATCCACGTACCGTTGCTGCCTTTCGGCCCTGGCGGAGTTGGCGGCCTTACGCCCTCCGGGGCCTGGAGCACCCGGAAGATAGCGCAGGCACGCCTGAACCGCCGCTCAACCGCCGGCGGCGGCCGGCTGAGCGAGCAGCTCGCGGAACACGGCCGTGGCCTTCTTCATTTCATCCATCGTCCCGAACGTGATGCGCGCCTGGGTGGTCAGCGGCGGGAACGGGCGTCCGATGGCGACGCCTTTGGTCAGCGCCAGCTTCTTGAAGTCGGCCACGTTGCGCTTGATGTCCACCATCATGAAGTTCGCGTCGCCGGAGGTCATCGTGAAGCCGGCGTCGGCAAAGAACTTGCGCGTGAACGCCTTCACTTCGCGATTCCGCTTCACCTCAGCGGCCAGCGCGGCAGGATCGCCAAGCGCCGCTGTCGCCGCGAGGAGCGTCAACTGACTGACGTTTGACCCCAACACCCACTGCTTCATCTTCGCCATTGTCTCGGGACGGCCAACGGCGTACCCAATCCGCAATCCGGCCATTCCGTAAGCTTTGGAGAATGTGCGCAGCACAAAGACACGCGGATTCTCAATGGCCATCGGGATGAGTGTGCCATATCCCGGGGCATCGACGTAGTCGAAATAGGCTTCGTCCACCAGAATCGTCGTCTGCGGCGAGGCGCTGAGCACATCGTTGATGAACGCGGTGACATCGGCCTTGGTGTGGACCGTGGCCGTCGGGTTGTTCGGATTGCAGAGGAAAACCAACCCCGCGCCGCGCGCCGCCGCACCCATGGCGCCAAGGTCCAGACTGAGCTTGGAATCCACAGCGGGCGCCCGCACCTCTGCGCCCAGGAAACTCGCGAACTGGCCGGGCGCCTCAAACGTCGGGCCGGCACCGACATACGCCGCGGTGCGCGAGGTGAACGCGTGATCGGCAGCGCGGAGGAGTTCACCCGAGCCGCAGCCGAGGATCACGTTTTCCGGTTTGACCCCCTGCAGCTTGGCGATGGCGTTGATGACGTCTTCTTCGGCGAGAATCGGATAACGGTTGGACTCGTTCAGGTGCGAGCGAATCGCCTCGAGGGCTCGCGGAAACGGCCCCACCGGATTCTCATTGCTGTCGAGCCGGACCGCGGCGTTCGCTGACATCCGGCGGTCGGCCATGCGATCAACGGCGCCGGGCCTGCCCTGCGCGCCCTGAGCGAAGGCCTGGGCCGCGAGCGCTTCGCGACCACGGCCGGAGAGTTCGGGAAATGCAAGTCCGCTGGCTCCGATGACACCGTACGCTGCGCCACCCGCGCCAACCGTTGCGAGGAAATCACGACGCGAAACTGTCAATGTGCCTGCCTGATGGGGTTGACGCGAAGATATGTCGCGCAACCGCGTCGTGCCACGCCCGCTAGGGTCGGGTGGTCGGGCCCCAGATCAGCCAGTAGACGACGCCGCTTGCAGTGAGTGTCTCGTGGCCGTCGAGCGCGCGCTGGATTTCCACGCGCAGGTCGTCGTCGGTGACTTGCACACCCATGCCCATTGTTGCGCCTGCCGTCGCCTGACCCGGATCGCCGTCGGGCATGCCGGTCAACCGCCACGCATACGTGACGCCCGCCTCCGGGTTGAACGACACGCTGGACGAGAGATACGGCGCCATGATCGGCGGGACCGTGCCGACGGCCTCACCCTCGGGCCACTTGCTGCTGTCGGCCATAACCGCGAATGCCGCACCGCGGATCACTTCGAGATCCGACACAATCCGAGCGGCGCGCGCCTTGAGCCGAAAGCTGTTGACGCGCGGAATCGCGATTCGGGCCAGCAATCCCACAATCGTGACGGTAATCAGCAGCTCGATGAGCGTGAAACCCAGGCGGCGTCGGCGTCGGAGGCGCTGTTTCATCGGCGGCTCACCGGTGAAGCATCAAGAAAGTCCGTCACCGTGGTGTTCGAACGATAGGTCACGAAAATCTCACCGTCTTTACCGCGAATCTCGAAGATCGCGCTGTCGATCGGCACGAGCACCAGCCCGGAATCGCGAACGCCGGCGTCCTGCAGCGTCTTTGGCATCGCCTGCGCGTTCAGCCGACGCCAGACCTCAACCTCACTTGCCGCCGAGGCCACAACGAGGCGCAGATCGCGCTCAATCTGTACCGGGGTGCGACGGTCACCGCGCCCATCGCTTACCGGCGGAATGATGAACCATCCAACCAGGTTGGCGAGCACCAATACGGCGAGCGCGACCGGGCCCCACTTTTTCCGCGCGGACGGCTTGTCGATGGCCTCAGCCATCGCACTCTTCTGCTCTTTCTGCTCCTGCACGATCGCCTTCGCCAGCGAGTTGAAACTCGGCGGCTGGCCCGGCGGCGTCGGCTGGCGAGACACGCCAGTCGGACGATTGGGAGGAGGAGGAGGAGGAGGAGGCGTGGGAGAATTCATACGTCGTCGGTTAACAATATCTGTCGCGTAACCACATAGTTGCCAGTGTGCAGAGATTAGTCAGTAATCCCGCGACCCACCGCAGCGATCATGGTTCCGAGCATCGTCAGAACCTGTTGCGCCTGGCCCTGTTCGTCGAACGCGAGTACGTCGCCCTGGACCACGCTGACTGTCCGCCCTGATCGGACAACGCGGCCGCGCGCCTGGAACCGCACGCCGCGCGCCGGGGCGAGCAGGTTCACCTTGTATTCCACGCTGAGCACAGCGGCGTCGGGCGGCATCAGCGACAGCGCCGCGTAGCCGCAGGCACTGTCCGCGATAGCGGAGGTCACGCCGGCGTGCACATAGCCATGCTGCTGCACGAGATCTGCCCGCCACGGTAGCTCGATGTCCACCTCACCCGGTGCGACCCGGCTGATCGTCGCACCAAGCAGCGCCATGAACGCCTGCTTCGCGAAACTCGCCCGGACCCGCGCCTCGGAGTCTCCCCCGGTCACAGATCTACCGGGTTCCCTGCCGCCACCCATTCCCGCCAGCCGCCATCCATCGAGTACACGTTCGTGTAGCCCATTTTCTGCAGGTTCTCCGCCGAGAGCGCGCTGCGGAATCCGCCGCCACAGTAGAGGATGATCTCGGCGGCCTTGTCGGGGATGGCCTGCTCCACGTCGCGCTCGATGATCCCCTTGCCGAGATGCACCGCGCCCGCGATGTGGCCCAGGGCCCACTCCCGGTCCTCGCGCACGTCCACGATGTGGACCGAAGGATCGGACTCCATGCGCGCCAGGGTCTCGGCGATGGTGAGTTCCTTGATGTTCGCCTTGGCGGCGTTGACGATTGCGAGAAATCCAGCGGAGTGATCCATGGGAGCCGGGTCAGGCGTTGGAGAGAAGGTCTCGTACAATTTCTGCGGCGCGCACGGCGTCGTTTGCCGAAACGTCGAGGTGGGTCACGGCGCGCACGCGGGTCGTGTCCCAGAGGCTGAGTCCCACGCCGCGTTTCCTGGCATCACGCTCCACGTCGGCGGGGTTCCGCCCGGGCGGGAGCGTGATCATCACGATGTTCGTGTCGGGGGTTGTGACGCGAACGCCGGGCGCCTCAGCGATGATGGCCGCGAACTGCCGCGCGCTTGCGTGATCGTCCGCAAGCCGGCCGATGTTGTGGTCGAGTGCGTAGAGGCAGGCGGCGGCAAGGATGCCGGACTGCCGCATGCCGCCGCCCATCCGGCGACGGGCCTCGTGCGCCTCTGCGACGATCTCGGCACTCGCGGCGAGGGCGGCGCCCACCGGTGCGCCGAGTCCCTTGCTGAACGACACCATGGTGGCATCGGCGGCGGCCGCGAATTCCGGAAGCGCCGTACCGGTTGCCACAGTGGCGTTCCACAGTCGCGCGCCATCGAGGAGCACGCGCAGGCCCAGCGCCCGGCCGGCGTCGCCAATGGCGCGCAGTTCATCTGCAGGGGTAACGGCGCCGCCGCCCGAAGTGTGCGTGTTTTCCAGACATAGCATCGACGCGCGGGGGAGATAGCGGCTTGGAGCGCGCACGGCGGCGCTGAAGGTCTCCAGCGTGACGCGCGGCGCGCCGCGAATCATTCGCGGTTGCATGCCCGAGAACATGGCCGCACCGCACTTTTCGCGGTCCACAATGTGGGCGTCTTCGTGCACGAAGTACTCAGTGCCGGGCTTGCCAAGCGCGGAAATCGCGCACTCATTGGCCATGGTGCCGGTGGGAAAGAACAACGCGGCCTCGGTGCCGAGCAGCAGCGCCACGCGCTCCTCGAGCAGCCGGACCGTCGGGTCGCCGTCCAGGACATCGTCGGCAACGTCTGCTGCCGCTATGGCCGCGCGCATGCCCGCGGAGGGGCGCGTCACGGTGTCGGATCGCAGGTCGATCATTTCGCCTTCAATCTCGCCTCGCGCAATCCCTCATGCACCTGGGAGGCCTCGGCACCGATGATGACGATCAGCGCAGCATAGTACACCCAGAACACGACGACGACGACCGTGGCCAGCGTCCCTGAGTAGAGCGAGGCAGGATTCCAGGCCGAGACCGCCCAGGCGAACAGTTGTCGCGCAAGCTCAAAGAGGAGCGCGGCACTCACGGCCCCAATCAGCGCCTGCTCGCGTCGTACGCGACGGTTGGGCAGCACCTTGTAGAGCCCGAAGAAGATGGTGACGAGGAGACTGAAGGTGACGAGGCGCCCGGTCCAGTAGGTGAGCGGACCCATGAGGGCGTCGGCGTGCAGGCCCATCTCGGAGAGCAGCGCCACGCCGCGCGTCCGCGCCAGCACGAAGTACGCGGACATGCCGATCCAGGCCGTCACGAGGCCCGCCGCGGCGACCGTCAGCCAGACGTCAAACAACTTCCCGAAAAAGATGCCGTGTCGCTTGGGCACGTCCATCGCGGTATCGAGCACGGTTCGCAGTGCGCCAAAGAAGCGCGTCGAGAACCAGACGAAGGCAATCGCGCCGATCACGCCCGCCGTGCTGCGCGTCCGCACGACATCGCGGATCACCGGATCCAGAAAGGTGCCGCCGTTGAACGCCGACGGGAAAAAATCGAGAACGAACGACGTGACGGCGCGACTGGCATCGGCCTCTGTCGCTCCGAGGGCATAACCGATCCCGGACGCCAGGAGCAGGAAAAACGGAACGCCGGCGAGGAGGATGTTGTAGGCCACCCCGCCGGCGAGAAAGAGAACGTCGTCCTTGGCGGACTTGTCGTAGAGCCGCCGGCCGAAGTCGGCGACTTCGGCCGGCGTCCAGACTGTCAACGTGCTACTGCTCCATCAGGATCAGGAACTTTGATGGTGCCCAGAACTTCGGTGCATCCGTGATCTTGAGGCCGCCCTTGATGCGGTTCGACTTATCCGGTGCGGTCGCCAGCGCCGTGAAGTCCTGCCGCGAGATGATGCGGTAGGCCTTGTCCGTTTTCGGAAACGCGATGTCCATCAGCTGCGTGCGGTCCACCGCCGTGAAGTCAGCAGGATTGAGCGCCGCGCCCGGCACTGTCGTCTTGCCGATCCCGAGCATGCCTCCCTGCTTGGTGACAATGCCCTTGCGCACGAGTTCATCCTCGGTGCCAATCACGTAGTAGACCATGTTCTTCTCGACGATCAGTTCCTGCTTTTCCGTGGTCAGCGCCGCCTTTTCCTGGGTCAGCGTGGCCTTCTCCACCTTGAGTCCGGTGTTCTCGGCCTGGAGGGCGCCGATCTGCTCCGTGAGCGTGGCGATTTCAGCCTTCTGGCCTTCGATGATCGTCTTGAACGAGGCGATCGTCGAGTCATAGCTGGCAAGCTGCGTGGTGAGCGCCTCATTGTTGGCCGTGAGATCCCGAACGCGATTGCGGCTCGCATTCAGGCGCGCTTCGCTCTCGTTCAGCCGCTGGGTGATTTCGGCGACGCGGGTCTTGATGGCTTCGCGCTGCTGCGCCGGCGAGAGGTTGCTCTCCATTTCGCCAGGCTGCCCCTGCACCGGCCGCCCTGCCGTGCGGCTGCGCACCTTGGCCAGTTCCGTGTTGACCTCGGCAATGAACTGCGACGTCGCCATCACGTCCTTGAGGAGCGAGTCCTTCTCGGACGAGATCTGCTGCACCTGCGCCAGGGTCTTCTCGAGTTCTTCCTTCGACTTGTCGCAGGCGGTCACGACGAACGCGACGGCGGCGAGCGTGAGGACGACAAACTTGCGGTTCATGTGTGTGGCTCCTTGCTGGTGGCTGCTGTGTGGTGTCATTCGCCCGCGTCGGGATCGTCGGGCGCGGCCTGGATGGTCGCGCTCGCCGCCGAGGGCGCCGGTCGGTGCTGCACCGGCGGATGCACAAACTGCTCGACAAAGCGCCTGGTGCCGCGCGTACCGAGCTGAGTGAACAAGAACTCGAACTTCTGGTCGAACGCGGCGCCGAGCGTCGCACGCGTGGTCTCGGGCAGGTCCCACAACTGCCGCTTGAAGGGCCCGAGCGCCTTCTTGCGGGTCTTGTAGATGAACTGTTCCTCCGAGTCCTTCGGCTTGCGCTCGTCGGCCGCGTTGACCCGCAGCCAGGCGTACATCTCCTCGCGCAAGCCGGATGGCATGCCGTCGTAGAGCATGTTCTGAAAGCCCGTGGCCAGGTGGATCTCGGCCGTTTCACAGGTTGGAAAGTTGTGGAAGGCGCCGTCGGGGAGGGTCGACGCGCCGTGCTGGACCGCCCCGGAGAGGCCGTACTCTTTCCGTGCCACTTCGCCGAGTTCGCGAAGCGTGTTGAAGTCCAGCTTCACGTCGGCGATGGAGCCGTCCGCAAGGACGACACCGCCGTGCGATGTGCCGCTCTGCACGCTGATCTTGGAGAGTCCGATCATTCCCGGAGCCTGTTCGGCAAGCACCCGGTTATACCCCGACATGAAGGCCCGCAGTTCCGCGACGGTGGAGTTCTCGGTCCCCACTTCGCCGATCTCGCCGCCAAGCGAGATGGTGACCCCGGCGGGCTCGAGGCTGCGAACGTGGCGCGTGATGTCGACGCCAACTTCGTAGTTCAGGCGCTGCTGCTCGGCGAGCGTGGCATGCTTGAGATCCACGAGCGTGGACGTGTCGATGTCCACGTTGTAGAAACCGGCGGCGATGGCTTCCGTGGCGAGCATCTTCACGCCGGCGACTTCCGTCACGGGATCGACCGCGTACTTCTTGGCGTTGACCTGAAAGTGGTCGCCCTGGATGAATACCGGCCCGCGGTACCCTTCGCGCATCGCGGCCGCGAGCATCACCGCGACGTACTCCGCCGGACGCTGGTCGGTATACGCGATCTCGGAACGGGCGATTTCCAGGATGAACGCGCCGGCCTCGAGTTTGATGGCTGTCCGGAAGATCGCGCGCGCCGTGTCATACGACATGCCACGCACGTTGATCGCGGGAACCGTGAAGCCGTGGCACTTGCTCTGGCCACGAGCGATGTAGAGGTCGTGGATGGAGGCCGAGCGCACACCCACTGCCTGTCCGAGTTCCCAGATCGCCCAGCGAGCGGCGGCCTTTTCGGCGTCTGTGCCGAATACGGCAAGGCGCACGAGTGCGTCCATGCCGGGCGACGCGAGGGCCGACTCGTCAGAAACGGTGACACCGGTGTCCGCGACGGTGAAGCCGCGTCCGGTGACGTGTTGGAGCACTGCGGCGACCGCGGAACGAGCAGGTGAAGTCATAAACGGCAGATTCAGGGCGCTGACGGTTGAGGCGCGGGAGAAGCCGGCGCGCACAGGCGGCGCGCCAGAGCTGCTGCAGCTACTAAAGATGCCGTTTTTCCGTGACCGAAGCAACGGTTTTTGAGAGAAAGGGCCGGGGATTTCCCCGACCCCGAGGCGCAGATCGGATAGCATTATTCGTGTATGCCAAACCTCGCCGTCTTTCATCCGCAGATCGTCCACTTTGTCATCGCCGGGGCCGCGCTCGGCATCCTCTTCCGCTGGGTGTCGCTGACCGGAAGGTTCAAGTGGACCGACGGCGCAGCGACGGCGCTGATCGCCATTGGCGCGGTGGCCGCCTGGTTCGCTGTGCGATCCGGCATAGACGCGCACGGCATCCCGGAGCGGATTCCCGGGGCCGTGAAGATGGTGCAGCACCATGAAGAAGAAGGGATCGAACTGCGGAACATCCTGATCTGGCTGGCTGCGATCGAGCTGGTGCTGCTGCTCCCCCGCGTTGCGCCAGCGCGCAAACTCGGACGCATCGCGGCGGCGCTTCTCGGCCTCTGGGCCGGATGGCTGATCTACGAGACCGGCGAAGCGGGCGGGAAACTCGTGTACTCATACGCCGGTGGCGTGGGCACCCGGTCGGGGGATTCCACCGACGTCAACAACCTGCTGAAGGCGGCGCTCTATCAGCGTGCCTCACTCAGCCGCACCCAGAAGAACGACTCGGGAGCGGCCGCAGCGTTCGCGGAGTTGGCGGCGAAGTTCCCCGATGACCCCACGGCGCAGATCATGGGTGCTGAGTCGCTGCTGCTGGA
>SXGT01427312.1_pt1 | contig 11107 bp, 13 predicted proteins | sample 3176221 | NCBI WGS metagenome assembly SXGT01 (sample SAMN11356862, study PRJNA531348) | freshwater metagenome | isolation source: freshwater sample F1-120 | place: China: Fuxian Lake, Yuxi | collected 2017-12-25
GACGACGAGTTCGAAGCCTTCCTCCTCGAGATCCTCGCCGACTGGTCGATCACGGTTCCCGAGCTCGGCACCCGTCGTGCCGTCACCCCACCCGTTGCCATCCTCACCTCGAACCGGACTCGCGACGTTCACGACGCCCTGAAACGTCGCTGCTTGTATCACTGGATCGATCACCCCGACTTCGAGCGCGAGACCGCCATTCTCCGGCTTCGGGCGCCCCACGTCGGCGTCGCGCTCAGCGCCGACGTTGCGGCTGCGGCCGAACGCCTCCGTGCCCTCGACCTCTACAAGCCGCCGGGCATCGCCGAAAGCATCGACTGGGCGGTCGCACTCACAACCCTGGGCTGCACGCGCCTCGACGAAGCGCATGTCGAGCGCACGTTGGGCACGGTGCTCAAGTACCGCGAAGATCAGCAACGGGCGCGCGACCACGGGCTCGGTGCGATCGTGGCCGGCGCGCTCGCGCGCTCGGCCTGAACGAGGTCGCAATGGCCACGCGCCCGGATCATCACGCCGACGTCCGCGACCACCTGCCCATCGACGAGGCGTTCGAACGCGTTGCGGTGGCGTTCGCCCGGAGTTTGCGCAGCGCCGGCCTCGTCGTGCCCGTCGACGCCACCGTCACCTTCGCTGACGCACTCAGCCGCGTCGGCCTGTCGTCGCCGAGCGCGACCTTCTGGGCCGGTCGCGCCGTTTTCGTGCGCCGCCCCGAAGACATCGCGATCTACCGTGCCGTCTTCGGGGCATTCTTCGGAGGTCTTGCCGCGGGCATGATGCCCGCGGTGGCCGTCGCGCGTACCGCGGTCCTCGACGTCGACGACACGAACGGCGACGATGACGAACGCTCGCACCAGCGCGACGACGACCGTCATGACGATGTGCAAGCAGTTCGGTTCTCTCGCCACGAAGTGCTGCGGGCGCGTGACTTCGCGGAGTACGACGCCAACGATCGCGCCGACGCAGCTCGGCTCTTGCGCGCGTTGCGAGTCGATCCACCCCAACGACCGAGCCGCCGCCGCGCGACGAGCCCGCGCCACCGGGGCCGCCCCGACCTTCGAGCATCGGTCGCACGATCGCTGCGGACCGACGGCGAGATCATCGACCGCCGGTATCGTCGCCGAGCGCAGCGACCGCGACGGCTCGTCCTGCTACTCGACGTCAGCGGCTCGATGGAGGCGTACGCACGCGAGTTCCTGCGCTTCGTACACATTGCGGTCATCGGACGACGTTCCGTTGAAGCCTTCGCCCTCGGCACCCGCCTCACCCGAATGACGCGTGACCTCGCGAACCGAGACCCCGATGCCGCCCTCGCCGCGGCCGCAGTGCGGGTCGTCGATTGGTCGGGCGGCACCCGACTCGGTGACACGCTGGCCGCGTTCAACGCCGAATGGGGCGTGCGGGGCATCGCCCGCGGCGCGACCGTGGTGGTGTTGAGCGACGGATGGGACCGCGGCAACCCCGAGCGTCTGGCTTGCGAGATGGAACGGCTGCACCGCGTCGCCCATCGTGTCGTCTGGGTGAACCCGCTGAAGGCATCGCCGGGCTACGTTCCGCTGGCACAGGGGATGGCCGCGGCGCTGCCGTTCATCGACGAGTTCGTCGAAGGACACTCGGTCGCCGCACTCGAACGGGTCGTCACGGCAATTGCGCGAGACGACAAGGGGACACCGCGTGCGTGAAATTCTCGACGATATCGATCGCTGGCGAGCCGCAGGCCAGCGGGTCGCAGTCGCACGCGTCGTGCAGACCGAAGGGTCGTCGCCACGCGAACCCGGCGCCGCCATGGCAGTGAGCGAGACCGGCGAGGTCGCAGGATCGGTGTCTGGCGGTTGCGTCGAAGGCGCCGTGGTCGGTGCGGCGCTTGACGTCCTCAGCGGCGAACGCACTCGCGGCGTGATCACGTTCGGGTACAGCGACGACGAAGCCTTCGCAGTCGGGCTCACCTGCGGCGGAACGATTCATCTCTACCTCGAGGTGCTCGACTGGTGACGCTCTACGAGACGCTCAGCGCTGCGTTGCGGACGCAGAGGCCCGTCGCGTTCGCCACGGTCACCGACGGGATCGGCCTCGGCGCGAAGCTGCTGGTCGAGGCCGACGGAACGACCCAGGGCTCGCTCGGGAACGTCGATCTCGATCGCGTCGTCGTTCGTGACGCGTTGGGCGAGCTCGCTGCCGGTCGATCGAGCGCCCGTCACTACGGCGCACATGGCGAGGCGCGCGAACGCGACGTCACCGTGTTCATCGAGTCGTTCGCACCACCGCCACGCATGATCATCTTCGGGGCGGTCGACTTCACCGCCGCGTTGGCGCGCAGCGCGAAGTTGCTCGGGTTCCGCGTCACGGTGTGCGACGCGCGGGCAGTGTTCGCGACCGCACAACGCTTTCCGATGGCCGACGAGGTCGCGAACGAGTGGCCCGACAAACATCTCGAACGCGTCGGCTCGTTGCTCGGTCCGCGCGACGCGGTGTGCGTGTTGACGCACGACGCGAAGTTCGACGTTCCGGCGATCACGTCCGCGGTCAAGACCAGCGTCGGCTACCTGGGCGCGATGGGCAGCCGCAAGACCCACGACAAACGCACCGAGCGCCTCCGCGACGCCGGCCTGACCGATGCCGAGTTGGCCCGGGTGATGTCGCCGATCGGACTCGACCTCGGCGCGCGGACACCGGAGGAAGTCGCCGTGTCGGTTTGCGCCGAGATCATCGCGTTGCGCACCGGCCGTGTCCCTCGACCGCTGCGCGACACCGACGGACCGATACACGAGCCGGTCAGCGGACGATGATCGCCATGGAGCAACCGACGGAACACAACGGAAGACGAGTGGGGTAGCCATGGATCTCGGAATCGCCGGCAAGCGCGCAATCGTCGCCGCAGGTTCGAAGGGTCTCGGATTCGGCGCCGCAGCGGCCTTGGCCGAGGAGGGCTGTCGGGTCGCGATCTGCGGTCGCGATCAGCACGCGCTCTCGGAAGCGTCGACGCGCATCGGCGCGATCCCGTTCGTGGCCGATGTCAGCGAACCCGCCGACGCTGCGCAGTTCGTCCGCGACGCGACCGATGCGTTGGATGGAGTCGACATTCTGATCGCGAACGCGGGCGGCCCGCCGCCGGGCACGTTCGCCACGACCGATCTCGACGCGTACCTCGCTGCGTTCGAACTGAACTGCCGGGCATCGATCGCGATGTGTCAGGTCGCCATCCCTGCGATGCGCGAACAACAGTGGGGGAGGGTGGTCGCGATCACCAGCGTCGGCGTCAAACAGCCGATCGGCACGTTGATCGCGTCCAGCACCGCCCGCGCCGCGCTCACGGCGTTCCTCAAGATCACGGCACGTGAGGTCGCGGCCGACGGCGTCACCGTCAACAGCGTCTTGCCCGGCTTCCACTCCACCGATCGGATCACGGGCCTCTACGACGAGTCGGGTCTCGAACAACTCGCCGCAACGGTCCCCGCACAGACGATCGGTGATGCCGCTGACTTCGGCAAGGTGGTCGCGTTCTTGTGCGGACGACCCGCGAGATACATCACCGGCGAATCGATCCTCGTCGACGGCGGCGCGTACGCCGGCCTCCTGTAGTTCTGCCGAAAGGGACTCCATCATGACTTTTCGTCACGTCGTTGCGCTCCAACTGAAGTCGGAGACCGCAGCCGAACAACGCCAAATGATCGTCGCCGCGTTACGTGAACTCCCAGGGTTGATCCCGACGATCCGCAGCTACGTCGTCGGCCAAGACGCGGGTATCAACGACGGCAACCACGATCTCGTCGTCGTCGCGGACTTCGACGACGCCGACGGCTATCTCGTCTACCGCGACCACGCCGAACATCAACGCGTCATTCACGACCACATCGCCCCGCACGTCGCGGCGCGCGCCGCCGTGCAGCACGAGGTGTGATTCGCCTCGGCGCGCAGCGAAGCACTGCTCCACGTCGGCTTGCCCACGATGCCGGTTCGCCCGGGCTGCCATCCGGCTCGATGCAATGACCATGCGCGCACGGTCGAGACCGAGTCGCGGTGAATGCCTCGGCTCAGTTGTTGGCGAGGTCTTTGGCCCAGCGGTAGTCGGGCTTGCCGCTGGGGGAGCGGACCATCTCGTCGACCACGACGAGGCTGCGCGGCACTTTGTATCCGGCGATGTGATCGCGGCAGTGGGTAGCGAGCGCGTCGAGCTCGGCCGACTCGCCGGCGCGGAACTGCACGACGGCGCAGACGTGCTCGCCCCACCGCTCGTCCTTGCGCCCGACGACCGTCGCGTCGAACACCGCGGGGTGGCTCTTCAGCGCGGCTTCGACCTCTTCGGGGAAGATCTTCTCGCCACCCGAGTTGATGCACTGGCTCCCGCGTCCGAGCACGGTGATCGTTCCGTCGGCCTCGCGGATCGCTTTGTCGCCCGGGATCGCCCAACGCGTACCGTCGCCCGCGGTCACGAACGTCGCGGCGGTCTTCGACTCGTCCTTGTAGTAGCCGAGCGGCACATGACCCCGGCGAGCGAGCATGCCGGTCTCACCGATGTCGACCACCTCGAAGTCGTCGCCGATCACGGTGGTCCACTCGTTCATGCGGAATTTCGGACCCTTGTCGGTCACGTCGACCGAACCGTTCGCCCCGGTCTCCGACGCGCCGAAGCTGTCGAGAATGAACGCGTTCGGAATGCGTTCGTTGAACTCCGCTTTGATCGCCGGCGAGAGGATCGCCCCGCCGGACACGATCGCGAACACCGTCGCCGGCGCCGGACGGTTCGCCAACGCGTCGACGAGCGGGCGCGCCATCGCGTCACCGACGATGCTGAGTGAGTTGATGCCTTCAGTGTCGCACAAGTCCCACAGCGCGTCCGCGTCCATCTTGCGTTGGCAGTTCAACACGAGCTTGTTGCCGCCGAACAACGTGACCATCGCCGTCCATTGCGCGTTGCCGTGCATCAACGGCGCGAATGCCATCGAGGTGGTCTGCTGTTCGCCGATCTTCTCGCCGATCTCCTGCGGTGACGTAATCGGTGGACCGCCGTAGTTCCCCCCGCCGAGCGCAGCGAAGAAGATGTCTTCGGCTCGCCACATCACACCCTTGGGCATTCCGGTCGTTCCGCCCGTGTAGAGCACGTAGAGATCGTCCGCGGACCGTGGTGCATCGTCGCGTCCGTCGGACGCCGTGGCCAGCGCCGTCTCGTAGTCGTCGGCACCGAGACCGTCGGTCGTGCCGGTCACATCGTCGATGCGCACGAACGTCTGGAGCTTCGGCAACGCCGCCGCGACCTGTTCGATCCTCGGTCCGAAATCGGCCTCGTAGATGATCGCGACGAGGTCGGCATTGTCGAACAAGTACCGCAACTCGTCCGCCACGTAGCGGTAGTTCACGTTGATCGGTACGGCTCGAGCCTTGAACGCGCCGAGGAAGCACTCGATCCACTCAGCGCGGTTATACGCGTGCACGCCGACCCAGTCGCCGGGCTGGACGCCGCGGGCGCGCAACAGATTGGCAACGCGATTCGCGCGGGCGTCGAGCTCGGCGTAGGTGAGACGTCGATCACCGGCGACGAGGGCGACCCGGTCGGGCACCGTGTCGGCGACGATCTCGAAGAGGTCAGCAAGATTGAAGGATCGATCGGCCATGGCGGGCGACGCTAGTGGGATCAGGCGACTACGTTCCGAGCCGTGGCGGCGCAGGCGTTCAGTCGAGGAGTTGTGGCGACCCCGCACTACCTCGCGTCGACCGCAGGACTCGAGGTCCTGCTCGCGGGCGGCAACGCCGTCGACGCCATCGTGGCCGCGAACCTCACGCTGGGAGTCGTCGCCCCCTATTACTGCGGCTACGGAGGCGACATCCTCGCGATCGTGCACGACGGCGCAGCACACGGCTACCGATCGACCGGCCGCAGCCCAGCGGCCGCGAACGCCGAGGCGCTCCATGCCGCGGGCCTCGACACCATGCCGGTCTTCGGACCCCACACGGTCACCGTGCCCGGCGCAGTGCGCGGCTGGTTCGAACTGTTGGAACGGTTCGGCACCCGTTCGTTCGGTGCGCTCGCGGCCCGAGCAATCCAGATTGCGACCGACGGCTTCGTCCTGACCCGTCCAGGTGCGTTTCGGATCCGGGGTTCGCTCGCCATGATCGACGCGATGTATCCCGAAGGCGCCGAAGCGCTGCGCGGCGCGTACGGCGGGGCCGAAGACGGCGCTCGGCTTCGGTTGCCGGCGCTCGCGCGCACGATTGCGACCTTGGCGGCCGACGGACCGGATGCGTACTACCGAGGCCCGATCGGCGCGACCATTGTCGAGACGCTCCAGGCGCACGGGTCACCAATGACCACCGGCGATCTCGCCGGACACGAGAGCGCATGGGTCGATCCGCTCGGCACCGACTTCGCCGGACGCACGGTGCTCGAGATGCCGCCACCCACCCAAGGCATCACCGCACTCGAAATGCTCGCGCTCGCCGAGGGGTCCGACGCGACCCGCGCTGGCGGAGTCCGACGCGACCACGAGCACATCGAGATCGCGAAACTCGCGCTGGCCGACCGCGATCGATTCGTCACCGATCCCGACCACATGGACGTTCGTCCCGAATCGCTGTTGATGCCGGAACACATCGCGACACGACGGGCACAGATCGGCCACGACGCCCGCCCACTCGAGCCGCGCCGCACCCCCAACGGCGGCACCGCCTATCTCTGCGCAGCCGACGCCGACGGCCTTTGCGTGAGCTTGATCCAGTCGAACTTCACGGCCATCGGCGCGGGCATCCACGTTTCGGAGTGGGGGATCAACCTCCACAATCGCGGTTCGTCCTTTTCGCTCGACGGCGATCACATCAACGTGCTCGCCGGTTCGAAGTTGCCACTGCACACCCTCATCCCTGCGTTGGTGCTGCGCGACGACGAGGTCGAGTACGTGTTCGGCACCATGGGGGGCCACGCGCAAGCGCAGGTGCATCTCCAGGTGCTGACCCGTCTGCTGGTTGATGGCGACGATCCGCAATCGGCCATCGACGCGCCGCGCTGGTCGGTCGAACCGTCCGACGCAACGGTCGGACACGAGTCGCGCTTCTCGTCGGCATGGGTCGACAACCTGGCCGGGCGCGGGCATTCGTTGCGGGCATTGCGTGGCTATGACGACGGCGTCGGGCACGCGCACGCCATCGAACGAACTGTGCACGGCATGCGCGCGGGCTGCGATCCGCGCGCCGAGAGCGCCGCGATGGGAGTCTGACGACATGGATGGACGTATCGCGACCTGGCCGAACCTCATCTCGCTCGTGCGCTTGGGCTGCGTGCCGTGGTTCCTCTATTTGCTCTGGGGAGCGGAGCGACCGGCCCAGGCCGCGTGGCTGCTCGGCCTTCTCGGCGCGACCGACTGGATCGACGGTTGGATTGCTCGCCGTTACGACCAAGGCTCCGAACTGGGCAAAATCCTCGATCCCACCGCCGACCGCGCCCTGCTCGTTGCTGGCGCCATCGCGTTGCTCGTCGAAGACCTGCCTGGCGCCGTCCACGCGTTCGTGTGGCTCGTCCTCGTACGCGAGGTCGTCATCGCCGTGGTGACGGTCGGCCTCGCAGCGGCGGGCGCTCGCCGCATCGACGTGGTCTGGGCGGGCAAAGCGGGCACGCTCGCGGTGATGTTCTCGCTGCCGCTGTTGCTGCTCGCCCATCATCTCGACGGCGATTGGGCGACGCCGACCTGGATCGGGGGCTGGGGCTTCGGGATCGCGGGGATCGCACTCGGCTACTACGCCGCGGCGCAGTACGTACCCGAAGCGCGACGGGCGCTCGCCGAGGGACGCGCGGCTCGCAGGCACGACTAACTTCACCGTCCGACCCGCCCGATCGTTGCCCGGCCATTCGCCAGGCATCATTCGCCCGGAGGCAGCCGTGGAGTACCCCGAAGACCTGCGTTACAGCGCCGAGCACGAGTGGGTTCGGCGCGCTGGCGACACGGTGACGGTCGGCATCACCGACTTCGCTCAAGACGCGCTGGGCGACGTCGTCTATGTGGCGGCCCCCGAAGTCGGCCGTGCGATCGCCGCGGGCGAGAGCATCGGCGAGATCGAGTCCACCAAATCGGTGTCGGAGATCTACTCACCGATTGCAGGCGCGGTCGTAGCGGTCAATGCGGACCTCGAACAGCGTCCGGAGTTGTTGAACTCCGACCCGTTCGGCGAGGGGTGGATCGCCCAGATCCAGTTGGCCAATGCCGACGATCTCGACCACCTGATGGACGCCGCCGCCTACCGCAACTTCGTCGAAGGCTGAGCGCCGCAGGCGGGTCATCGGCGACGACCCGCCCGGGCCCTAATCTCGACCGCGTGATCTGTGGTCGTTGCGCGCACGACAATCCGGCGAAGTCCAACTTCTGCTCGAACTGCGGCGCGGCACTGCATCCGCCCGAGGAGACGACCCTGACCCTCGCCGCGATCGAGGCGGGCGAAGACGCTGACGACCTCGCCCATTACCTCGATGGCCTCCCCGCCGGGGTCGGCCTGTTGGCGCTGCGTCATGGTCCGGCCGTTGGGTCGAGTTTCCGGCTCGATGTCGACCACGTCGACATCGGACGCCATCCCGATTCCGACATCTTCCTTGACGACATCACCGTGTCGCGCCGTCACGTCGCCATCGATCGCAGCACCGACGGTTACGAGCTGCGCGACGCCGGTTCCTTGAACGGCACCTACGTGAACCGGGAGCGGGTCGAACGGGCCCGACTCGCGCACGGCGACGAAATCCAGATCGGACGATTCCGGCTCACCTTCGTCGTCGGCGACGGGGGTAGCGCCTGATGGCCGATCATCTGTCGATCGGCGATGTGCTCGAAGCACTCCGTGAAGATCATGCCGACGTCTCGATTTCGAAGATTCGATTTCTCGAGAGCCAGGGACTGATCTCGCCCGAACGAACTCCATCGGGTTACCGCAAGTTCTACGCCGAAGACGTGACCCGGCTGCGTTGGATCCTCGACCAGCAGATGAACCACTTCCTGCCGCTCAAGGTCATCAAGGAACGTCTCGACGCCATGGACCGCGACGGCCTCAAACCCGGCAGCGATGCAGCGAGAGCGCACGGGGCTCGAGACGCGGGCAACACCGCGGCCGTCGCCGATATCGCACCAGGCCCGGCCGACAAAGAAACCCGCGAGACCGCGGTGCACGCCTTGTTCGAGTCGGCCCGTCGAGCCCAACTCGACGCCGAGGCCCAGCGTCAAGCGGCGATTGTGGCCGCCGCCGAGCTCGACGACGAGGTCGACGAGCTGACCACCGGCCCGACCGGCGTGAGCTTGACCCGCACCGAACTCGCGCGTGCCGCCGGCATCGAGGAGACCGATGTCGCCGATCTCGAAGAGTTCGGCTTGCTGGCGCCCACCTACGACCACCCTGACCGGCCGTTGTTCGGTGACGAGGCGTTGGCGATCGCGCGCGCCGCCGCCGGATTCATGCGCTTCGGCATCGAACCCCGCCACCTACGCATGTATCAGCACTTCGCCGAACGGGAATCGTCGATGTTCGATCAGGTGCTGCTCGGCTTCCGGCAACGTCGCAACCCCGAGGCCCAAGCACAACTCGAAGAGACCCGGCGCGAGCTCACAACGCTCGGTCGCCGCATGCGGTTCGCGCTGCTCGCCCAGGTCGTGCGACGAGGCAACTGAACCGCCGACGCCGCGGCCGCGCGCCGCGGCTAGGGTCAGCGACGTGATCCCGTTACGCCTCGTCGGGGTTCGGGTGGAGCTCGAGTCCAACCAGCCGATTGTGCTGCTGCGAGAAGCGAGTGGCACGCGTTACCTGCCGATCTTCATCGGATCGCCCGAGGCAACCGCGATCGTCTACGCAATGCAGGGGCTCGACACGCCCCGACCGATGACGCACGACCTGATGAAGCAGGTGCTCGACGATCGCAACATCGTGTTGCGTCGCGTCGACATCACCGCGCTCGAGGCCCGGACCTTTTTCGCCGAGTTACACCTCGACGCCGACGGTGAGCTGCGCAAGATGGATTCACGGCCCTCCGATGCCATCGCGCTCGCGGTGCGCTACGGCACCGACGTCGTCGAGCTGTTCGCGAGCGAAGCGGTGCTCGACGAGGCCGGGGTCGAGTTACCCGATGAGGACGACGATCCTGAGGCCCAGGTCGAGGAGTTCCGAGAATTTCTCGACTCGATCAACCCCGAAGATTTCGCCTGATCTCGTCGTTTTCGACGCGCTGACCTGGGCCGATGCGCCCGGAGCGATCTCGACCTCTGGTCGAGGGTTGCAACCCTCGACCAGAGCTTCACGTTGACGGCGTCGAAGGCTTCTGCTTACCTTCACATCCTCGTAACTACCAACACGTCGTCGTAACTACTGCGATGTGATCCGGCGGTCGCGACCACACAGATCACCAGACCAGATCACCAGACCAATCATTCGGGTGCTGCCTTGCCATCCGACCGTTCGAAGGACCCTCGCGCATGACGCACACCCATGCCGCAGCGGCACCGACCCCAACTGGCGCATATCGCGGACCTCAGGTCTGCAAGATCGTCGGGATCACCTACCGCCAACTCGACTACTGGGCTCGCTCCGACATCATTCGCCCGTCGGTGCACGATGCTGCCGGTTCGGGGACCCAACGCCTCTACGGTTACCGCGACCTCGTCGAGTTGAAGATCGTGAAGAACCTCATCGACGCGGGCGTGTCGCTCCAAACCGCCCGCAAGGCAATCACGTACCTCCGCGACCACCTGGGCGAGGACCTGGCGAGCGCGCACCTCGTGCTCGAGGGCGACCGCTCGATCATCGCGTTCACCGACGACCAGATCGTCGACCTCGTTCGCGAGGGCCAAGGCGTGTTGAACATCATTCCACTCGCTCCGGTAAAGGCCGACATCGACGCGATGATCGGCGACACCGTCATCGACATGCCGCAGTTGCCGTTCGCGGCGAACTCTTGACCCGTTCGTGACCGCGTTGCGTCACAGTCCACTCGACGATCGTCATCGAGCGCTCGGCGCTCGCATGGTCGAGTTCGGCGGCTGGGACACCCCCGGCCGACCACCAGGCCGACGAGGAGGGGGAAGGTGAGGTAGAAGAAGGCCTCCGTCGCGAGCGACCAGCCCGGCGCCAGCACGGAGAAGTTGAGCGGGTAGTC
>SXGT01361672.1_pt1 | contig 11106 bp, 5 predicted proteins | sample 3176221 | NCBI WGS metagenome assembly SXGT01 (sample SAMN11356862, study PRJNA531348) | freshwater metagenome | isolation source: freshwater sample F1-120 | place: China: Fuxian Lake, Yuxi | collected 2017-12-25
AATCACTTGGGGGATTGGGGCACGCAATTTGGCATGATCATCTACGGTTACAAACACTTCGTGGATGCGGCGGCGTACGAGCGTCAGCCTGTTGTCGAGCTGGGGCGATTGTATCGTTTGGTGCGGCAGTTGATGGATGTGCAGGAGGCTCAATCGCAGCTACCCGTAGCCGTGGCCAAAGTTGAACAGCTAACGCAGTCCAGCCTGGCAGCGCGCGAGGCAGCGGCCGTCGCGCCGGCCGGCGAGCCCCTGAAGCGCGCGGAGAAGACGGCACGGCTTGCCGCGGACCAACGGCGCTCGGCGGAGGCGGAGCGCGATTCCTGGCAAGCGCGATGTGAGGCTGCGGCGCGGGACGGAGAGTTATCCGCCCGCTTGGCAGCCCATCCGGACGTGGAAACGAGCGTGCTGCGGGAAACCGCCAAGTTGCATGCTGGCGATGCGGACAATCGACGCTTGTGGCAAACCTTCTTGCCCAGTTGTCGCGCCGACATTCAACGGATTTATGATCGGCTGCACGTGACGTTCGATCACGAGTTGGGGGAGAGTTTTTATCACGAACGGTGTGCCCCAGTCCTGGAAGCCCTGCAATCAGCAGGGATGGCCGTCGACAGCCAGGGCGCGTTATGCGTGTTCTTGGACGGCTTTGAGACCCCCATGATCGTACGGAAACGCGATGGAGCCTACCTGTACGCCACGACCGACTTGGCGACCTTACAGTATCGCGTGGAGACTTGGCAGCCCGCTGCAATCCTGTATGTCGTCGACTTTCGGCAGTCGGAGCACTTTGCCAAGTTGTTCGCGGCCGTTCGGCAGTGGGGGTACACCCAGATCGATCTGCGGCACATCAGCTTTGGAACCGTGTTGGGAAAGGATGGCCGACCTTATAAGACTCGCTCGGGCGATACGGTGGGGCTGGATGGGCTGCTCGACGAGGCGGTCCATAAGGCCCATGAGGTGGTCAGCCAGAATGACGATGGCAAACCGGATGGCCCCGAGTTGTCGGCCGAGCAACGCCAGCACATTGCGCAAGTGATCGGCATGGCCGCGTTGAAGTATGCCGACTTGTCCCAGAATCGGACCAGCGACTATGAATATAGTCCTGAGAAGATGTTGTCGCTGCAAGGAAATACCGCCACCTACATGCAGTATTCCTTCGCGCGCGTGCATGGCATCTTTGCGAAGGGGAATATCGATCCCCAAGTGCTGCGGCAGCGGCCGGAGTGCCTACACCTGACATCTCCTGCGGAACGTAGCCTCGGGCTGGCCTTGCTGCGGTTCGCCGAGGCCCTTGACGACGCGTTGTCCGATTATCGTCCGAATCAGCTGACGCAATATCTGTTCGACCTGGCCAAGCGTTTTTCGACGTTTTTCGAGGAGTGCCCCGTGCTGCGAGCGGATACGCCGGCGGAGCGTGACAGTCGCTTGATGCTCTGCGACCTCACGGCCCGCACGATCCAGCAGGGACTGGAGCTGTTGGGTATTCAAGTGGTGCAAAAGATGTGATCGAAACGGGCGACTACTCGCGTGGAGGGCCTGCGGGGGCCATGCACTCATAGCGGCCGAAGATCATGCGACCGGCGCTGGTTTGCAGAACGCTGGTCACGGCGATCCGCACCATTTGTTGCAAGTGGGGGCGTCCTCCTTCCACGACGACCATCGTGCCGTCGTCTAGGTAGCCAACCCCCTGGCCGTCTCCTTCTCCCTGTTTCACGAGGCGGACGTCCAACGTTTCTCCCGGCAGGTGGATCGGCTTAAGGGCGTTGGCCAAATCATTAAGATTCACAACCTGCACGTTGTGCAATTGGGCTACCTTGCTGAGATTGTAGTCGCCGGTCACCAACTTGCCGTCCAACTGTTTGGTCAGCAACACCAATCGCATGTCGACGGATTGCGTTTCCATGTCCGGGGACTGCTGATCGTAGATCCGCAAGTCGATGTCCTTGTTGTTGCGGAGTCGGTTCAAAATATCCAGGCCGCGGCGACCGCGACTACGCCGTAGTCGATCACTACTGTCGGCGATCCCTTGCAGCTCGCTGAGCACGAAGCGGGGCATTACCAAGGGGCTGTCGATGATCGACGTCTCCACGACGTCCGCGACGCGCCCATCGATAATCACACTGGTATCGAGCACAAACGGTTTCAGGCCCTTGACTTGTTTCGCGAACTCCACATAGGGAATGATGAAGCGAAAGTCATCTTTGGTTTGCAAGAGTACGCTGATGCACGTGTAGCATAGGACCAAGCCCAGTACCAATTGCACGACATGTTGAATTTGCGGGCTTTCCACCACCGGGTTCACCGCGACACCGGCAATGTACGTCAGGAACAAACCCACGATCAGGCCGAAGTAGATGGCCGAGATGGTATCCACCCGCTTCTTCCGCATGCGCATGTCAATCGTGATCACGCCGGCCGCGGCTGCCAGGATGGTCAGGAATACGACCCAGGGGAGCCAGGTGGGTTCCCGCGGTAGCAGGTTCATATTGATGATGGTCACGGCCACACCGGCCGCAACCAGCACGAACAAGCATCTCAGTAGTAAGAGCGCCATCTTGCCCCACCCTTCTTGGACCAAATAAAGGACTCGGTCGTTGGAATTCGCCCTGTGGCCTCGCTATTGTCGGCCGCAGATTCATCAACCGCCACGGGCCTGATCGCCATCACTCAGGCCTGCCGCCGGATCAACCGATGTCGCCGATATTGTTGCTGAAAAAATCGATCCGTCATTCCGGCTAAGTACTCCCCGACGACCGGACGCAGGCCCCGCTCGCGGGCACGTTGCTGAAATTGCGGCGGCAACCACTCCGGATGGCTTCCGAAACAGTCGAACATCCACAGCATCTGATTACGTACTCGTTTGCGAATGGCCCGCAGTCGATCATGCCGATAGACGCGCTCACGCAAGAAGCTCTCCAGCCCCACTTTCTCCTGAAGGAGCGCGGGGCCCAAACCGATCAACACGCCCTTCTGTCTCGCCTCGGCGGCGCTACCGCAGCCGGCGGCGTTCAGTCGGGCCGACGAGCACGACACCAAATCGCCCACTTGATACTCGATCAGGGAATGCACGAGCGTCTTGCGCATCATGCCAGCGTCCGAACCGGTCGCGACCGGTCGCAACAGGGCGATCAAGCCATCCACCATCGGCACCTGGGACAACTCGTCAAACGGCACCATTGACAACTTCAGCGCATCATCCAGGTCATGGGCATTGTAGGTCATGCTGTCCGCCGCTTCAACGACCTGTACTTCCAGCAGGGGCGCGGGGCCCGCTCCTCCCTTCTCCACCCGCGTCGATTGCCCTTCCAGCAATTCGAGCGACAGGTTCAAGCCTGGGAACTGCGGATAGCGCTGCTCCAGATCCTCCACTAAGGTCAAGGCGAACCGATTGTGCGAGAACCCGCCGTGGTCCACCAGGCATTCGTGGAGTACCTGCTCGCCGGTGTGCCCGTAGGGGGGGTGACCAATATCGTGCAGCAGTGCCAAGGCCTCGATCAAATCTTCGTTCAACCGTAGAGCGCGACCGATGGTGCGCGCGATGGAGGCCACCTCCATGCTGTGCGTGAGCCGCGTGCGGTGATAGTCTCCCATCTCACCGGTAAAGACCTGCATTTTGCCACTTAATCGGCGAAAGGCTGAACTGTGAACGATTCGATCTCGGTCGCGTTGAAAGGGACCACGGTACGGGTGAGGCGGTTCCGCATGGCGGCGGCCTTGCGAATCGCGACTGAGCATGGCATAGGGGGCCAGGATACTCGACTCCCGTTCGTCAATGGATGGCCCAATGATGCGCGCTTTTTCCAACATTTCGTAACCTCATGGTCGGGGCATCGGCTTGCTGCGAGCCGGTTCCCTTGCTACTTTAGCGGGTCGGCCGGGTGTCCGGGACCCACGTGTGACGCACCAGCCGTGATTGGGGATCGGGTATCCCGCAATGGCGACGGTTCTTACAAATCTCACAGCTACCGATCCCCCGGCTGCCGCAGGCGTGATCCGCGTCCGTGGTGCCCGCACCCACAACCTGCGTGATGTGGATCTGGACATCCCGCGCGGTCGATTGGTCGTGTTGACGGGCAAAAGCGGCTCGGGCAAGAGTTCTTTGGCGTTCAATACGCTCCACGCCGAAGGGCAACGGCAGTACATCGAAAGCCTATCGGTGTATGCACGCCAATTTCTGCATCAGTTGCAACGGCCGGATGTGGATGCGGTTGGTGGTCTCCAACCAACCCTCTGCATCGATCAACAGGCGGGCCAGCATAGTCCACGCAGTACGGTCGGTACCATCACGGAAATCTACGACTACTTGCGGCTATTCATGGCCCGCTTGGGGCAACCGAGTTGTATCGAATGCGGCACCGTCATCTGCCAGCAGGCACCGGAGCGAATTCAGCAAAGGGTGATGCAGCTCCCCGAGGGGACGCGGGTGATGGTCATGGCGCCGCTTGTCCGAGAGCAACGCGGCGCACACGAAGAATCCATCCAGCAAATTCGCCAGGCCGGATTGGTTCGCGCGCGAGTGGATGGCCTGGTCTACGATCTCGATCAGATCCCACCCCTAGCACCACGCAAGACGCACGATATCGACGCGGTGATGGATCGTATCGTGGTCCGCGATGGGGGTGGGACGCGAGTTGCCGAGGCGATTCAGGCGGCCAGCCAATGGGGGGACGAACGCAATGCGAGTGGAGCCGTTGCCATTGCCTACGCCCTGCCCGCAGACGGTTCCGCCGCTGCGGTGTGGCAGGACGAGATCTACAGCACACGGCCCACGTGTCCCCGTTGTCACGCTCAGTACGCGGAACTGGAGCCGCGATCGTTTAGCTTCAACAGCGCCTACGGCGCGTGCCCAACGTGCGAAGGGCTGGGCCGACCGCCGGATGATGAAACGGGGCTGGTCTGCTCGGCGTGCGCCGGCACGCGTTTGCGCCCCGAATCCCGCAGCGTGCGCTTGGGTGGACGGGCGGTTCACGAAATCACCGCGCAGCCAATCCACGAATTGCCGCCGTTTTTTCAATCACTGGTCTTCGAAGATTGGCAGCAGCCAGTCGCCGCGCCGCTCATTCGAGATATTTGCCATCGTCTGCAGTTTCTATTACAAGTTGGTGTCGGGTATCTCACGCTCGATCGTGCTGCCGATACCCTCAGCGGCGGCGAGTTGCAACGCGTTCGACTAGCCACCAGCATTGGCTCGGGACTGGTCGGCGTTTGCTATATCCTGGACGAACCGTCGATCGGTCTGCATCCGCGGGACAACGAGACACTGATTGCGGCCCTGCGTCGTCTCCAACAGCAAGGCAATTCGGTACTGGTCGTCGAACACGACGATGCCATCATGCGTTGCGCGGATTGGCTGATCGATATGGGACCGGGGGCCGGCGCGCAGGGGGGGCTGGTCGTAGCGCAGGGGACGCCGGCAGCCCTACAAGCCAACGCCGAATCACTGACCGGGCAGTACTTGAGCGGACGCTGTCAGATCTCAGTCCCCACCCAGCGTCGGGAAACGACCAAGGCCCGGGCCTTGCGACTGGAAGGAGTTACGACCCACAACCTGCAGGAGGTGTCGGTCGTCATTCCCCTCGACGTACTCGTCGCGGTTACGGGGGTAAGTGGTTCGGGAAAAAGTTCGCTGATCCATGAGACGCTGATTCCGGGGTTGCGCCGGCGATTGGGTGCGGAGGACGCCCGTTCGGGGCCCCACCGGAGCTTGCGCGGCGTCTCGATGCTGGAACGTGTGGTCTGGATCGACCAGTCTCCCGTGGGTCGGTCTCCACGCAGCAACGCGGCCACGTACTCGGGCCTGTTCGACGAAATCCGCAAGATATTCGCCGCCACTCGCAGCGCCAAGCAACGTGGCTATGGTGTCGGTCGCTTTAGCTTCAACAACAAGGAAGGACGTTGCGAGGCCTGTCAGGGACAGGGATCGCAAAAAGTCGCCATGGGGTTCCTCCCGGATTTGTACGTGACCTGCGAGGCCTGTCAGGGTGCGCAGTTCAATCGACAAACGCTGCAAGTTCGCTATCGCGACCGTACGATCGCGGAAGTATTGGCTATGCGAGTGGACGACGCGTTAGAGTTTCTGGAAAATTTTCCACCTGCGGAGCGTATGCTGGCGTGTTTTCAGCAGATCGGATTGGGATACTTGCCGTTGGGCCAGTCGGCGACCACACTATCTGGCGGCGAAGCCCAGCGAGTCCGCTTGGCGACCGAGCTGGGCCGCGCGGACACGGGGCACACGTTGTACGTGCTCGATGAACCGACGACCGGATTGCACGTCGATGACGTGCGACGTCTCCTCGATGTGTTGCAGGGACTGGTCGACAAGGGCAATTCCGTGTTGGTGATCGAACATCATCTGGATGTCATCAAATGCGCCGATTGGGTCATCGATCTTGGGCCTGAAGGCGGGGCGGGCGGGGGACGAATCGTCGCGGAGGGGACTCCGGAGGCGATCGCCCGTTGCCCAGAAAGTCACACCGGCCGTTACTTGAGTCCATTACTCACCGGCTGCCGACGGTCGCCTGCCGTTGGAGAAGCCGATTCGTGAGCTAGCACCGACTACGTTCCCTACCCAACGGTCGCTTTGCTGTCTTGGTCATGCCGGTGTCCATCAATGCGTGACCGGGTTCGATTCGACCTTGGGAACGGGTCGCGAGCTTGTTATACTCCCGCTCCCCCCGAGCGGTCCGGGAACGCCAGCGTGAGTCGGTTGTCGCCGCGCGGCCACGGGATTCCTACAGCTAGTACGATCGAGACGATGCAAAACTTTCTGCGAGCATTGCGGCTGGCGTGTCGCTACCAACTGTTGTTGGCGGGGGCCTTCGGGTGTTCTTTGGCCATTGCCTTTTTTTGGGGTGCTAACATCGGCACGATGTATCCCGTGCTGGAGGTCACACTCAAAGGCCGCTCCCTACAACGTTGGGCCGAGGATGAGATCGTCCAATCCGAGCAACGGGCGGAGTCCTTAACGCGGCAGTTGGGGGTATCGACTTCAATCGAGGCCGCGAGCGCGGAGGCCGGTCGGTCGGCAACCGCGGCGGAGCGTGAAGTGCTGGAGTATCAACTGAGAGCGGAGAGTTTTTGGCGGGACACGATACGCTGGCTGCAGCCATGGTTGATTCGCTACCTGCCGAACGATCCGTTTCGGACCGTGGTGGTGATTTCCCTGGTATTGTTCGTGGCCACGTTACTCAAGTGTGCCCTGTTGTATGCCGACTCCATGTTGGTCTCGCGGCTGGTGCAGCTACTCGCGTTTGATCTGCGGAAGCAATTCTTTGACCATGCGCTACGTCTGGATATGCGGTCCTTGGGGACGGAGCGAGTCAGTGGTTTGATGAGTCGATTTAATGTGGATCTTGGTTTTCTTTCCAATGGCACATCGGCCCTATTCGGATCCGGCATCCGTGAACCCTTGAAAATGGTGGCCTGCTTTGCCGGGGCCTCGTTTTTTTGCTGGCGATTATTGCTGTTCTCTTTGATTCTGACACCATTGGCCGCGTGGCCGATTCATCGTCTGACCGGTTCCATCAAGCGTGCCAACCGGCGGGCCATGGAACAATCCTCACGGCTGTTTGGCGTGTTGTCGGAAACGTTTAATGGCATGCAGGCGGTCCAGGCGTATGGCATGGAGTCGTATGAACGGTTGCGATTCTATCGCGTGGCCCGCGAGGCCTTGCAAAAGGCCATGCGGATTGTTTTTTACAGTTCCTTGACCAAGCCGGTAAACGAAATGTTGGGGTTTTCCGTGATTGGCTTGGCGTTTGTGGCCGGTGCCTATCTGGTGCTCAACCAAGAAACGCATCTGTTGGGCGTCCGCATGTGCAGTCGTCCGATGAGTTTGTCCTCCCTATTGGTGTTTTATGCGTTCCTGATTGGAGCGGTCGATCCCGCGCGAAAATTGTCGGGGTTGTATAGCACGATTCTGGGAGGAGCGGCTGCTGCGGACCGCATTTATTCACTGCTCGATCAGCCTTCAAGGATTTCCGATCCACCGATGGCCCGCCCCGTCGCTGGTCCGATTCAACGGTTAGTCTTCGATCACGTTTCCTTTCGATATGCCGATGATCAACCCGTACTGCGCGATATACAGTTGGAGATCCAACGTGGAGATACTGTGGCGATTGTCGGCGGCAATGGCTGTGGCAAGACGACACTCGTCAACTTCATTCCCCGCTTCCTGGATCCGCTCGAGGGGGCCGTGCGACTGGATGGCGTGGATTTGCGCGAGTTGTCCCTGCGCCAATTGCGCGGCCGGATCGCCATGGTGACGCAACATACGATGCTGTTCGACGATACCGTGATGAATAACATACGCTACGGGTCGCCAAACGCCTCCGATGAGGAAGTGGCCGAGGCCGCTCGGCAGGCCAACGCCCATCACTTTATCGAACAGGACTTGGAGTCCGGCTACCAGACCATCGTCGGCCCGGCCGGCAACCGCCTCTCAGGGGGCCAACGGCAACGCATCAGCTTGGCTCGCGCCATGTTGCGAGATCCCGAAATCTTGATTTTGGACGAGGCCACCAGTCAGATCGACTTAAAGAGTGAACAACTCATCCACGAAGCGCTCGCCACCTTTCTGCAATCGCGCACGGCAGTCATCATCACCCACCGACTGTCGACGCTGACACTGGCCAATCGCATCGTGGTGATGGACGCCGGCCAAATCGTGGATAGCGGCACCCACCACCAGCTCATGGCACGCTGCCCTCTCTACCAGAGATTGCACCAAATCGAGCTGCGAGAGTGTGCCTAAGTTCGGGTTTTGCAGATTTAGGGCACTATATTGAAGTTGGCCAAAAGCGGCTTTCTGGGTAAAAAACAGGGAAACCTAACAACGTTTCCTGTTGGCCACCTTCGCGGGATTTTCGTGGAAAACCAATTCAATTCAGTGCGCCCGCAACCCATACTTGGGAAAAATATGGGCCAAACGCTCACCAACTTCGCTTCCCTTGTTGGATAGGTCATACGGCATCACAAAAATGGTGCCCTAAATCTGCAAAACCCGAACTAGGTTCGGTCCGTGGCTGGCAAGTGCTGACGAAAGAAGGCACTCCAGTTACCGTGAAAGATCATGGCAATCTGTTCATCGGTGTAGCCACGCCCCGCGAGAATCGCGTCCAACTTCTGTAAATCACGAATGGAATCCAGGCCCACGGGCGTTTGCTCGGTGCCAAAACCACCATCCAAATCGGATCCAATGGCCACGTGCTGCGTGTTTCCCGCCAACTGGCAGATGTGGTCGATGTGATCGGCCAGAGCCTCGATGCGGACCACCTCGCGTTTGGTCTCTCCTCGGACATATCCCGGAACCAGCATCCAGGCATCGCAAGCGACTCCCACGACACCGGATCGGGCGATGATCCGGCGCATTTGTTCGTCCGTAAATTGGCGCGCGTCGGGGACGAGCGCTCGGCAGTTGCTGTGGCTGGCCAGCAGTGGACCGCCGAAATGGTCGAGCGCTTCGAAAAAGCTGAGATCCGACAGGTGGGTCACATCGAGGATCATCCCCACGCGGTCGAATTCGGCTAACATCCGCCGTCCGGCGGGGGTCAACGGACCGTCATCGCCCGTCCCCACGGCATAGGCACTGCGGCCGTAGTGGACCAGGCTCGCGCAACGCAGGCCTTCGTCAAACCATAGGCCGACCTGCTCGGGATTGACGATGGAATCGGCCCCCTCCATGGCGACGATCACCCCCACGGGGAGTTCTAGCCGCTCGGCGTCCGTGCTCCGCTCCCATTGCTGCCAATGTGCATTGAAGCCGTCCGCCGATCGGATCAGCCGCAGCTGTCCTTCTCGCTCCAGCTGCCGATAGTACGCCAACTGGCCCTGCGCAAAGCCGAACGCGGCCGCATGGCTCGGATGGTCGAGCGTGCTGGCCGCCAACGCTTGGTAGCCCACTTGGTAGGGCACCCGACCCATCAAGGTTCCCAACACAACGGCGAGACCGCCTCGACGCAATTCCGGTAGGCTGACGGTGGCGTTTCCGCGGTAGGGGACATCGGTTTGCCCCGCTTCTTTCCGATTAATCTCTGCCAACGGTAGTGTGATGTCCCGTTTCCACGACAGGGCGTTCCACGCCAGGTCCAGGTGTGTGTCAATCATCAGTTTCATGGGAGTCAGGATTCCATGAGAGGTTTTTTTATTTCAGCCCCTGTTATAATACCGGTGGCTGCGGCACGCGACCGGGGGTTGAACGGGTCGCGTACGTTTTTTCTTTCCTGTTCCCGGTGGGAGGCGATCCATGATGCCAAGCCGAATGCACGTTGGTTTCGCGTGTCTGTTGCTGGTGACGGCAATTTTTCCCGTCGCCTCCCGTGCTTCGGCCGACGAGGGTGCGAAGGCCGCCTTGAATCGTCGCGATACATTGGAACCGATGGTCGCGCGGGGTGTGGCCTATTTGACCGAGCGAGGCCAGCTGCCGGATGGCTCCTTTAGTCCCCATCTGGGGCCCGCCGTAACCGCGTTGGCCACGACCGCCCTGCTGCAGCAAGGCCGCGCGGCGGACGACCCCGCAGTCGCCCGCAGTCTGGCCTACTTGCAGGGTTTCGTGCGGGAGGACGGCGGCATCTACGCCGAAGACAGTTTCTACCGCAGCTATGAAACGGCTCTGGCAATCCAATGTTTCTCGGCCGCCAATCAGGATGGACGGTATCGAGACCTATTGCAAAAGGCCCATAACTACGCCGTGCAATTGCAGTGGGATGAAGGGGAGGGGCACGATCGGTCCCATCCGGCTTATGGAGGGTACGGCTACGGGAAGCATAAGCGGGCAGACCTGTCCAATACGTCGATGATGTTGGATGCCCTGAAACTGATGGACAGTGGGGGAAATCATGAGGCCATACAGCGGGCAATGATCTTTGTGTCACGTTGCCAAAATCTGCCGAGTGACCAAAATCGTACACCGTTTGCCAATAAGAATGCTGACGGTGGGTTTTACTACACGCCCGATGCCGGCGGGTTCAGCCAGGCGGGCACAACCGACGAAGGGGGGCTGCGCAGCTACGCATCCATGACCTACGCCGGACTGAAGAGCATGATTTATGCGGGGGTCGGCCCCGATGACCCCCGCGTCAAAGCAGCCCTCAACTGGATTCAGCAGCACTA
>SXGT01574349.1_pt1 | contig 11106 bp, 13 predicted proteins | sample 3176221 | NCBI WGS metagenome assembly SXGT01 (sample SAMN11356862, study PRJNA531348) | freshwater metagenome | isolation source: freshwater sample F1-120 | place: China: Fuxian Lake, Yuxi | collected 2017-12-25
CCTTGGCGTTGCCCTCGCGTCAGGAGCGCCATTATTCTCGGGTTTGATCGCTGGCATCGTCGGAGGACTAGTCGTTGGTGGGTTGTCGAAATCGCCGTTGTCGGTGAGCGGGCCAGCCGCAGGCCTCACGGTGATCGTACTTGACACAATCAACTCGCTACCGAGCTACCCCGTGTTTCTAAGCGTCGTTGTGCTCGCAGGCCTACTCCAACTGAGCTTTTCGCTCACCCGCGCTGGAGTTCTCAGCGAGTTCATCCCTTCGTCTGTCATCACCGGCATGCTCGCCGCCATCGGCTTGATCCTTATCCTGAAGCAGATCCCATTCGCTATCGGGTACGAAGTAGAAGCCGAGGGTAGCTTTCAGTTTTCGTCGGGCGATGGGAACACGCTGTCTAACCTCTTGCTCATATTGAGGAAGAAGTTTGAGCCCGGCGCACTCGCGATTAGTGTTGTCGGCCTAGTGTTTCTGTTCTGGTGGAATGCGGCAAAGCCGCAGAATGGACCGTTGCGGTTCCTGCCCGGCCCGCTGGTCGTGGTTTTGATTGGCATCATTGGCAATGCGTTGTTCGGTGCCTTGCTACCGTCCTGGCGAATTGGGAATGAACATCTAGTTCAGGTTCCTGCCGCGAACAACGTGAGCGACTTTGCCGGTTTGTTCGCCCTGCCGGATTTTTCGGGCGTTCTGAGCGGCGCCGTATGGGCGGCTGCGGCTACTATCGCGATTGTCGCGAGTCTGGAGTCGATGCTGAGCATTAAGGCGATCGACGACATCGATCCTCGCCGTCGCACAACGGATAAAAACTGGGAACTTATGGCGCAGGGCGGCGGTAACATCGTCTCCGGACTGCTTGGGGGCTTGCCGGTGACGTCGGTGATCGTTCGCTCCTCGGCCAACGTCGAAGGAGGCGCTCAGAGTAAAGCATCCACGATGCTCCACGGATTATGGCTGTTGCTGTGGGTTGCGCTCATTCCTTGGTTGCTTAACCTCATTCCTCTGGCGGCGCTCGCAGTCGTATTGATTGCGACCGGCTATAAGCTCTGCACGCCCAAGCTGTTCATCACGCGCTACCGCCAAGGCTGGACTCAGTTCATCCCGTTTCTGATTACTGTCATCGCCATTGTCTTCAGCAACCTCCTGGAGGGCATTCTGGTTGGTCTCGCGTTCGGTTTTGTCTTCGTAATAGCCAGAAACTTCCGGACTGCCGTTACGTTCGCTTGTGAGGGCGACGACTGCCTCGTTCGCGCGCGGCGCAACTTGTACTTCATTCATAAGTATGAGCTGCAAAAGCAGTTGAATCGCGTTCCCGACGAAAGCAAACTGCTGATAGATCTGTCCGCCACGAACTATGTCGATCTCGACAACGTTGAGATCATCAACGCCTTTATAAAGGCTTCCCGATTTCGTTCGATAAGCGTCGTCGTCCGAGGGGATCTTGCCGAACGAACTGCGCCATTAATCGACGCGCCCATCGTTGGAGTAACGTTCGCATGAGAGAGTACAGGCAACTTCTACTCGCCAACAGAGCTTGGTCGGAAGAACTCGTGGATGAGCGAGCAGATTTCTTCACGCGACAAGCGGAGGGGCAAAAGCCAAAGTTTCTTTGGATCGGGTGTTCCGACAGTCGGGTCAGCCCCGAGCAGATGACCATGACCCCACCCGGCGGAATGTTCATCCATCGTAATGTCGCCAACCTCGTCAATCCCGACGACCTCAACCTCATGGCGGCATTGCAGTTTGCGGTTGAGGTGCTCAAGGTTCCCCACATCATCGTATGCGGTCATTACGGCTGCGGAGGCATCAAGGCAGCGCTTGGAGGGGGTGTCTCCGGCTACTTGGACCGCTGGCTCGATCATGCTCGGAGCGTGGTTCGCGATCATGGCGACGAGTTGGCCGCGACCGAAGGTGACGAAGCCAGGGTGAACCGCCTCGTCGAAATGAACGTCCGGGATCAGTTGCTCACTCTTGCCGGGACGAGCGCTGTCGAAGAAGCGTGGCGACTGGGACAATCGCTTTGGCTACACGGCTGGGTCTATGATATTCGCGATGGTCACATAAAGCCCCTGATGGAACTGGATGCTCAGACACCGCTCAAGGGCGTTGGCCGTCCTGATCGCGTCCTCTTACCCACCGGTAGTTAGGGAGCGCTAAGCGTCGCTCGGGTCTCGACGCGGCAGGTGAGTGCTATACCTACAGGCGTTGCCTGGCGGCCGCTTTGCGCTGATCGCGCGAGCCGCCATGCTTAGCCGCTTTGGCCGGATCGTCGCGGTGGTTAACAAGCAAGTAGAGCGTGAAGGCGGCCTTACGCGATGCCGGTTCACCGGCACGATTGACCGTCTTTGAACGACGTGGCGGGTGTCGGACGAAATTGAGGGTTAAGCGAGCAATAGAGCAAGTAAGCAGCAGCGAGTTAGCAGAAGAGACGTAATCCATCCGGCGGGACTGCAGCGATGTCGATCCGTTAAGCTGAACGAGTAAGCCTCGAGGGAGGAGTGAACTCCTCCCTCCTATGTATCGGTTCAGCGTTTGCGGCCGCCGCTTTTGTCGCGGTGGCCATGTTCATCCAGGTCACCCGGTGTATGGCCCGGATGATCGTGGTGCTCCCGGCCTTTTCCTTCTGCCCCGATTTGTCACGATGGCCGTGCTCATCGCGGTCGCCGAGCTTGTGTCCTGTGGTGATTGTGATGCTCGCCTGGTTTTCCGTTGGCCATGTCGGTCCTCCTCAGAGGGTCAAAAGCTGGTCGCAGCGCACGGCAACCCTCATAGGATGCGCTGCCATCATCCGGCGGACGAGGTGGTTAGCCTCGCTCAGAGCCTTGCCTCTCTCACATGATCGCGACCGACGAGAGTGTAACCAACTGACGGGATATGGTTTTTCCTGCAGTAGCGACTGAAAGCCTGCGGAGCGGCGCCAACCCACGACATCGTTGTCGAGAGGCCGACACTGACCACCTGAGGTGATTTACACCAATCACAGGGCCCGCATACGTAAAACGAAGCCGGCCGACATTCATGAAGATTTTGTAATCGCTGCTTCAACGACGTGGCAGGTAGTGGTGTTACATCTGCTTCAGCGGGCCAGATCGGTGCGCGTCAGCGCTAGGAGGTGATCGTACGAACCATGGCCGCTTGGTAGCGGCAATCCCATGCTTCAAATCGGCGAATGGGCGGCTCGCTTACCCCTGGGTGAACCAAACATTCCTAGCCGTGGAGCAGACATCTTGCCACAAGCTGACACTCCGGCCGCTGGCAGTCCCCCTCCGGCGGTCGGAGTAAGTTCAGTGTGGATCCGATGCCTATGAAGCTGCTCCTTGTTGAAGACGATCAGGCGACCGCCGGCTACGTTTGCCAAGGCCTGGCCGAGCTCGGCCACGCCTGCGATCTTGCCGATAATGGCATCGACGGTCTTACAGCTGGGCTCACCAAGGAGTATGATGCAATCATCCTTGATCGCAATCTGCCGCTTCTCGATGGCCTTTCTGTCCTGCAAGCCCTTCGCGCCCAATCGCTCCGAACACCCGTTCTGATCCTCAGTGCGCTCGGCCAGGTCGATGATCGGATCTGCGGGCTGAACGCCGGCGGAGACGACTATCTGACAAAGCCGTTCTCGTTCAACGAACTGATCGCCCGGCTGGGCGCGATCATTCGGCGGGGAGAGGGATCTACCACCACGCCACGCGTGCGACGGGTCGCCGACCTCGAACTCGATCTGCTCACGCGCGTCGGCCGGCGCGGCGATCGGCGCATCGAGTTCTCGAACAAGGAGTTTCAACTCCTCGACTATTTCCTCAGGCATGTCGGGCAGGTCATCACACGGACCATGCTGATCGAAGCCGCGTGGGACTACAGCTTCGACCCCGGCACCAACCTCGTCGATGTCCATATCAGCCGCTTGCGTGCGAAGCTCGAAGCGGAAGGTGAAGCTCCCTTGCTGCACACGGTTCGGGGTGCCGGCTATCGGCTTGATGCTCGCTAGGCCGCCGCGCACATCAGCGGCAACGATGCGTGGTGCGCTGTGGGTAACGCTCGCTGTGCTGCTGGCCACCGTCGCCGCTCTTACGCTGCAATATGTCCGAACCTTCAGTGTTCTCGAAGCCGAGTCTAGACACATGGTGCAGGCCGAGGTTGCCGGCCTGATGGAGCGCTATCGCTCTGGAGGGCTGGAGGATCTCGCGCAGTTCATAGCCCGGCCCCAGCCTTCGGCTGAGGCGCGCGATTATATCTATCTGGTTGGAACGGCGAACGGCCGAGTGGTTGCGGGCGATCTCGGCCGGTGGCCGAACGACGCGCAGCGCGAGGGCTGGCAAATCCTCAATATCCCGTTTCGCAGTGGTCCTACGCTGCGCGTGAGGCGCGTCGAGGCAGAAGTGGTGTCACTGGGGTCAGGCAACCGACTGCTGGTCGGGCACCTTGCCGATGCCCGGGATCAGCTTGGCGTCCGTTATCTTGAAACCCTTGGGTGGTCGATCGCCGCGACGGCACTGATCGGACTTGGCCTTGGCTGGTGGATCAGCCGACGTGCGCTGCGGTTTGTCGAACGTGCTGCCGAGACGGGAGCGCGCTTCCTGGCCGGACGGCTGGACGAACGCCTTCCGGTCACAGGACGCGGCGATCAATATGATTATCTCGCGGAGGTGGTGAACGCCTGTTTCGGGGAAGTGGAACGAATGATCGGCAGCCTGCGCGCGGCAACGGATGGGCTGGCGCACGATCTGAAGACACCGCTTACGCGGATGAAGGTCCGCGCGGAGCTCGCTTTGCTGCGGCAGGTCTCGGCAGACGAGCAGTTCCTCCTCGCCACCACGGGCGATATCGACGCACTGCTCAAGCTCATCAACGACCTCCTTGTCCTGGCGCGCGTTGACGCACTCACGGCGAATATGCTTGAGCCGCTGGACCTCGCCGATGTGGCGCGTGAAGCGATTGAGCTCTACGAGCCGGTTGTCGAAGCCGCCGGCCGACACCTGATTGCCGACCTCCGGCCGGCGGCGACGCGCGGCGCGCGGTCGTTGCTCGTGCAAGCGGTCTGCAACCTGATCGACAATGCGATGAAATATGGGGGCAGCGCCTCGATCACGGTCATGACCGGTAGCGCGGAAGCGGAGATAAAGGTTGCCGATCAAGGGCCCGGCATTGCCGCGGACGATCGCAGCCGCGCCACTGAGCGGCTCGTCCGGTTGGATGCAAGTCGATCCACCGAAGGCAGTGGGCTGGGGCTGTCGATCGTGGCTGCCATCGCGCGAGCCCATGGCGGCGTGCTCACGCTTGACGATAACGGTCCCGGATTGATCGTGGCGATTCGCCTGCCGTCGAGAGCGGGGTTGACAAAGCTGCCATGATCAGCCGGAGCAGTTCTCGCCATTTGCCGCTCCGCGCCGCGAGCGCTGCTTCCTGGTCACCGACGCGACGGTCACTCGGCTTGATCACCGCTGGTACGTATAGCGGCTGAGGAGTTCGCATCGTCAGGGCCGGCTGCCGCAGCCAACGTGGCCCAAAGCGTCGTTTAAGCTCCACCTGACTCGGCGATTACAAATCCGTTACCCGCCCCTCACTTGGTGTTTCTCCTGAGCAGGTGGGGCATAGTCCGTGGTCATGGGGCGTTCGATGTCGACTCTGATCATCCTGCTCATCTTGTTGCTCTCCGCCGCAGGGAGCCTGGAGGCAGGCGTGGACGCTGTTCCCACCGCAGCGTCGGTTAAGACGGACCGGGACCCGCTGTCGAGGCATCGGACTGGTGACGGTATGATAGTTGAATTCAACGGTGGGACGATAGAGATCGGCTTCAAGCCCGTTGCCGGAAGCACCCGAGCAGTCCTGCGGTTCCGGTGCGCAGCCGAACGCTGCGGCAGTAATTTCCGTGACCCCTTGCTCCTGGTTCCGATTACGAACGCTCCTCACCTGCGCGTGAAGTTTCGCTTGGTTGAGGGGGAACTCGTATCGACTACCGCGCTTTCGCGAGTGGTCCACGGGAGCATGCTGTCCTTCTCGCTGTCGGGTCGGCGCCGCACCTTGCAGATGCGATGATCGTGCAACCAGATCGTCGTCCTGTGCGACCCAACCCCCGGCAGCGACGGCCGTCACCCAGCATGCGGGCGCGAGAGCTGAGGGAGGGCGCATCCGCCCGCTGGCGGCGACGGGTCCTGACGCGTCGTGCTGTTCAGTTCAGATGGTGCTTATTGTTGACAATCTTCGTCGCTGCGCTGCTTGCGCTGTTGAGTCCGGCATCGGACGGTGCCTTTTCTTGCCTCCCGCGAGGCAGTGCGACGATGATCGCTGCGGGTCTCGAACTGGTCGCGTCCTACATGATCGCGGGAACGGCGGTCTCCTGCTCGGTCGTGCTCACGCGAAGAGACGCCGTGCCGACCATCCTGGCCGAGCTCATAATCGTGGGACTGGTCGGCGCGGGTATCTCGATATGGGCGGCCGTTCGACTTATCGAGACCCGATGCATCTGACATCGAAGCCGGCGCATTGGCTGCAAGCGTCCGACGCGAAGGGAACCCGGTAGATTACGCATTTGTAACTGGCGGGGCATGGGGATGCATCAATCGCGCAGTAACTGAGTCGAGCGGTTCAAGCGGAAGGCTGGAGACATCAGCGTTCCTTCCCTTCTGCCTCCGCGACTCCGGCAACCTCTGCGCGAGCTTGCAAGTGCGTCCTCTAGAACAAGGAAAATAGAATGGGTGCCAACAGCCATACAGGCGCCGCCGATCACCACGACCGGGCGGCGAAGTCTCATCGCGCCGCTGCCGAGCACCAGAAGCGCGGTGATCACGCAGAGGCTGCGAAGCATGCCGAAGAGGCCCACGGGCACTCGTCCGCGGCGCATACAGAGTCAACCTCCGCCCGAGGGAGCGGCAAGCGATTGAAGTAGACCGGCCGCGTCGGCGGCGGCCTACCATGGGCGGGCCGAGCATGGACTTGCCGACGAACGTGGGTCGCCGCCGATCTCGCGATAACTCGCGGACGGAACGACCGCTCTGCCCGCAGATGCGGGTCTCATGGTGACATATTGGAGATTGATTGTGAGAAAAACCCTGTTCGGCCCGTTGACAGCTGTATTCCTGGCGTTGGCCGTTCAACCCGCGCAAGCGCAGGTGACAACCAGCTCCCGAGGCTTGCGGGCCGAAGGGCAGGTGGGTCTGGATCGCTTCCAATCTCAGGGCACTCACCGAAACAAGCTCGGTTATGGCGGCGCCGGGGGATTCGACGGAGTCGTCAACGACCGGTTCGTCATTGGTGCCGAAGCAAGCTATTGGCGAGGGAACAAATGGAGCGAGAATTGCACACCGGGCACGATCGGTGGTGGCACGCTCTGCACCAAGTCGTTCGAGGAGCTGGGGGCTGCCCTGCGGGCGGGCATGTTGGTGAGGCCGAACATCCTGGCCTATGTCTCCGGAGGATACGTCAACAATGAGCAGCGCAAGCGGTTCTCGGCACCACGCGGTCAGACATCCTTCTACGACCATTACCGGACGGACGGCTACCAGGTCGGAGGAGGCGTCGAATACTCGCTCACCGACAGGTATTTCGTCAACGCGGCATACAAATATTCTCAATATTCCGATCACACCGCCCGACAGCGCGCGATGATGGGGTTCGGAGTACGATTCAATCCCTGAGCGTCAGTCGGCGGGTATCGAAGTGGCGACTTCCTCTCTGCGGGGCCGCCTTGCTCCCTGCCTGATGTCGGCAAGCCAGACCGCCAAACAGATTGCGATGCCGATACCTGTCCCTGCGACCTACGCCCATCGAGGGCTGTTCAAGCAGCGCACCGGCGATCGCGCCGGCGATGACCGACAGCGCGAGAAGCGACCCACCAGCTCGGGGGTTCTTTCCGGCAGGCGCGGACATTTGGTGAGGTCCCTTCCTGATCTCGAGGATGCCAGCAAAGCCCCCACATCGGGGCATACTCCACATTCAACGCAGACTCCTCGCCGAGATCTTCTTCCGGCGGAACGACGGAGGCGCATGGCAACGGCTTCCCGATCTCGCGCCGGAACGTGGGTGGCGATTTCGAGGCGCCCGCATCCATATCCCTCAACGAGCGCACCGGGAGCAGATTTGGAACTTCACGAAAGCCGTGTGGCGGAGTTGAAAGGCGGGGCCGCTGTCAACTAGCAGGCGCTAGTCGCTTCGGATGATAAAAGCTCGGCGCGATGCCGCGACGCGCAGAACCTGTGGGTTTGGCAAGCGTCGGGCCTGTCGCTCCCTCTGGCCACTCTCTGACGGCGCTTTCGGCAGCGGAGCGGAGATCTGGGCACCAACTGGTCGGATGCGGACCCGGCTTGCGTGCGTATGGCCGGTCCCTGTCGGGTGGTCAGGACCTCGCCAAGGACCTCGATGATGAGGGCGTGGAAGGCACGGGCATATTTTGAGCCAGGCAGCAATCTGCAAGCCTGGACGCGCGTGATCCTGCGTAACGTGTTTCTCAGCGGCAGGCGGCGCAGCCGGTTCTCCGGCGAATGGGACGATCGGATCGCCGATCGCAAACTCATTTCGGCAGAAACGCAGCTGGAGCAGATCGAATTGACCGATGTGGCGCGCGCGCTGGACCGGCTGCCAGAAGAACAGCAGGAGGCGGTCTTGCTGCTCGCCGTAGAGGGGCTGTCGATAGAGGAAATCGCGGTTGCCACCGGCGTCGCGACCGGGACCGTGAAGAGCAGGATCGGGCGAGGGCGTGCGGCGCTAAAGAGTCTGTTGGCTCACGAAAGCGCGCTTGGAACCCGGATAGCTGCCGCGCAGGCTGGGGCGTCATCGTTGTCGGACAAATGCGAGGCCATGGCGTTGCAGCGCTCTGCCGCAGCCCAGGTCAAGCGGCGACGAAATCTGCACGGCCACCGCGCTTTGGGCATGACCTTGATCGGCTGACGAGTTCGCGCCGAAACTGCCGAAGAGCCGCGACGCGTCATCCGCGCTGTGCCGTGCCCCGCCCGGCGCCGGCGACCGATCCCAGCCTAAGCGCGATCAGTGCCGGCGCGCAAAGCGTTCGACAAGCTTTGGCAGAATCCGGGGGGCGGCGAGGAGACCGAGGAAGCCGATCGCCCAGACGACGATGACGAGCGGCTTCAGGATTGCTTTCAGGAAGATCGCGGCCTGGCCGAGAAAGCCGCTGGCGTTTATGCTCTGCGCCACGTTGGCCGCTTCCTTGCCGGCTTCTGTCGCGAGGCCCTTGCCGCTATCCAGCACGAGACCGGCATTGGCCGCCATCCATCCGAGGACCGGATCGACAAGCGCGTAAGCGGTCCAGGCGAGCAGCGACCAGATCATGATGCCGGCGAGCACAACCATTGACGAGATCGACCTGGAAACTCTTTCTTCGGGGTACTGACCTGGTGGCCTGCCCGTTCGTTCCTCGTAGGAAAAGCCGTGCTCGCCGGGATCAACTTTTTGCGGGCGACCATAGCGCCTGTGTCCGCCCATGTCTGTCTCCGTTGCTGGTGGCTAACATCCCTCGCCTCAGGTCGGCTCTGGTATGAGACCGAATGGCTCATGAAGGGATTTTCGAGACTTGTTGGAACCGAGACGGGGTTGAAGGGCCGGCAAAGCTCCAAAACGAAGGCCAAGCTCAGCTGTGAACTGTCTGCGCAGAAGCCACGCTGAGAGTATCCGCAGCCGGGCGGCATCCCACGCCGAGCTCATTCGGCATGATTGAGCGAAGCGATCTTCCGCCGTTTGAAGTAGCTCGAGCGTGGCAACTTCATCGCATATGATCTGATCCGAATATCGGATATTCGACCTGTGAGGGCAACTGCGCCACGGCGTGATCTGCTGGAAGAAATCGTCGAGCGGAACCGCCAGCATGGCGCCCCCGAGAGGAGCAAGCCGCCCGTGAAGTTCGGGAAGGGTCGCCAGTCTCTCCGCGCGACACATTTTCCACCGTCGCAGAGTGTCGAGAACGAGCTTCTCGGCTGCACCGAGTTTGTCGAGGCCGCGGCGGCCGCATACGGATATCTGGATCACGGCCCGCCTTTCGAGTGCTTCGTCGGCAGCTCAAAGAATGACTTGCCCTTGTGAGGGCCTGTCTTCCTCGCCATCGAGGTGAAGTCCGGCGACAATCCATCTCCGGTCTGAGAGGGATCGTTTCATCCCGGCCCTCGGGGAGTATGATCGAGAAGCCTGAAGCCAGCGTGCAGCGACGATTACATCCTTGTCATGCAGGAGGCTAGAACTTGGGGCGAGGCGCTCGAGGTGCATTGGACGCCCGGGGAGGAAATCGGCACATGCTGGGGCCGCGCAAGGCGCCTGTTCTGCAACGGGCCGTCTCAGCTAGAGGTTTCAATGAGATGATCAATCCGTTCTTCATGTTCGCGACGGGTATCGAGAACAGCATCCCGACGCTCGATAACGGCCGGGTGCGCGTTGATGAGCTGGAGAAGTGCGGCTTCTACACGAACTGGCAGAAGGATTTCGACCTTCTTGAGGAGATCGGTATCCGCTTTCTCCGCTACGGGCCGCCACTTCACCGAACGTTCCTGGCGGCGGAGCGGTTCGACTGGGAGTTCGCCGATCTGACGATGAACCGGTTGAAGCAGCTCGATATTGTGCCGATCGTTGATCTCTGTCATTTTGGCGTGCCCGATTGGATCGGCAACTTCCAAAACCCGGACTTTCCCCGCCTCTTCGAGCGATACGCCAGAGCATTTGCGCAGCGCTACCCGTGGGTTCAGCTCTACACCCCCGTTAACGAGATGTTCGTCTGCGCGACGTTTTCCGGTCTCTACGGCTGGTGGAATGAGCAGGGAACGACCGATCGCACGTTCGTCACCGCGCTCAAGCATCTGGTCAAGGCGAACATTCTGGCAATGGGAACCATTTTGGACGTTCGGCCCGACGCGATCTTCATCCAGTCCGAAAGCTCCGAATATTTCCACGCCGACAGCGCTGCGGCGATCGGCCCGGCAGAGGTTATGAACGCGCGGCGCGTCCTCAGCCTAGATCTGAACTATGGCCGGCGCGTCGACTCCGAGATGCACAGCTATCTGCTCGCCAATGGGATGACCCAAGAGGAATATGCCTTTTTCCTGCGCAATCACCTGTTACGTGTCGTACAAGCTGGTGACCAGATGACGTGATGTAGGAGCAGAACATACACAATACGCTAATCA
>SXGT01676299.1_pt1 | contig 11106 bp, 6 predicted proteins | sample 3176221 | NCBI WGS metagenome assembly SXGT01 (sample SAMN11356862, study PRJNA531348) | freshwater metagenome | isolation source: freshwater sample F1-120 | place: China: Fuxian Lake, Yuxi | collected 2017-12-25
ACCTAGGCTCGCGCCTAGAGGGAATCACCAAGCAGTATGGCGTGGGATTCATTGCCGGCGAGGGGACCCGCGAGCTGCTCAAGAAGGACTTCGTATTCCGCGAACTGGACCGGGTCAGGGTCAAGGGCAAGGCGGAACCGATCGGCATCTACGAGCCGGTGGGCGAGGAAGGCAAGGTTTCGAAGGACGAACTGGAAGAGATCAAGTTGTGGAACCAGGCGCTGCGCCTGTATCGTGCGCAGGATTGGGATCAGGCGGAGATAACCCTGATGAACTTGCAGCGGATCAATCCGCGCTACCTCTACGACCTGTACATCAAGCGCGTCGAGCATCTGCGCAAGGAGCCACCCGGGGAGAACTGGGACGGCGTAACCACGTTCGAGACAAAATGAAAATCAACCCTCCGACCCTCTTTCTAGCCGAAGGGGTGACGCTGGTTCAGCCGCTATCGCGGATTCCGGTGTCCGGATTGCCGTCTTCCCCGGCCCGTCCGGCACAGGCGAAATTGCCGTGAAGGTCCGCATTCTTGGCTGCAGCGGCGGCATCGGCGGACGCCATTTGCGCACCACGTCACTGCTGGTCGACAATGACATCCTGATTGATGCCGGCACCGGGGTCGGTGACTTGGCGATCGCCGAACTGGCGCAGATCGACCATGTTTTCATCACGCATTCCCACCTCGATCACCTCGCCTGCATGCCGTTCATGATCGACACGGTCGGCGACATGCGCAATCGACCGCTGACGGTGCATGCCACCGAAGCAACGCTGGAGATCATTCGCGCGCACATCTTCAACTGGGCGATATGGCCCGATTTCAGCGTAATACCTACCCCCGAGAAGCCCTTCATGCGCTTCGCCACCATTCAGGTTGGCGAAACCATTGATATCGACGGCCGCAAGATCATTCCGCTGCCGGCCAATCACACTGTTCCTGCAGTCGGCTATCAAGTCGACTCGGGGCAGGGAAGTCTGGTGTTTACCGGTGACACCGGGCCCTGTCCGGAGCTCTGGCAATTCGTGAATCAGATCCGCAACCTTCGCTACCTGATCATCGAATGCGCCTTCTCCAACAGCGAAAAGTGGCTCGCGCAGGCGTCCTTGCACCTTTGCCCCAGCATGTTGCTCGAGGAACTGTCCAACCTTCAGCGCGATGCCGAAGTCTTCATCACCCATCTCAAGCCTGGGCAGATCGAATTGACCATGCAGGAAATAGAAGACTGCATCGGCGAGTTTCGGCCCGGCATGCTGCAGAACAACCAGTTGTTCGAGATATGACCATGGGCGATCCGGTGAGCGTCGACCTGTTGGCGCGCCTTCAGCCGCTGGCGTCTCTGGGGAAGGACGGACTTGGCGAACTGCCTGCCTTATGTCGTACCCACCGCTTCGCGCGTGGCGGCGATCCGTTCCGCGGGACCGATTGGAGCGGTCAGCTCGTATATTTGCTTCAAGGACAGCTTCTAGCTTCCCTGGCAGACGGAAGCAACCGGGTGCTGGTCGGCGGATATGATCTGGCCTCGGCGCCAATTGCGCGCGGGGGCAAACTGCCGGGCAAATCCCTGTGCATTACCGATGTCGTGCTGCTAGCACTGGAGGAGGACAAGCTGGATATCGTGCTCACCTGGAACCAGCTTGCCGCACCGGTGACGGATGCCGCCGGTGGTGCGACGGACTGGCGCAGGATGTCCGACATGTTTGCCCTGGATAACCTAACGGTTGGCGTGTTTGCATCGCTGCCGCCGGAGAACATCCAAACGCTATTGGCCAGGTTTTCCCGTCAATCCGTCAAGAGGGGCGACACCATAATCAGCCAGGGTGATCCCGGCGACTATTACTACCTCATTGAAAGTGGTCGTTGCAAGGTTTCGCGGCAGGTTGCCGGCTCGTCGATTCAGCTTGCGGAACTCAAGGAGGGTAATGCCTTCGGTGAGGAAGCGCTGGTGGCCGACACCGTGCGCAACGCGACAGTGACGATGAAGACCGACGGCGTGCTGCTCCGCCTTTCGAAGGAAGATTTCAATGAATTGCTGCGGGCACCACTGTTGCAGCGGGTAAGCGGCGCCGAAGCGGCGCGGCGGGTCGAGTCCGGCGCGATCTGGATCGACGTGCGCTTCCCCGCCGAATATCGCAGCGACGGATTCCCGGGTGCGCTGAACATCCCGCTCGACGACATTCGCCAGGCCTCGGCGGCGCTCGACCCGGAAAAGGATTACATTGTGTATTGTCAGACGGGACGCCGCAGTTCCGCCGCGGCATTTCTGCTTTCCCAACGCGGGTTCAATGCCGCCCTGCTCGAGGGCGGCATGCGAGCTTATGCGGGTGCCATGGAGTCAGTGCAATGAGCGCAGTACCAGCAGCAGCCGAATCGGCCGCGGACGTCGACGCGCGCCTGGCGTTCTTCAAGAACCTGCAGGTCGTCACCAACAAGGTCCATGCGACCGCCAATATCGACGAGATCATGCTCGAGCTTTCGGGCGAGATCTGCAGCCTGTTCAATGCCGATCGCCTCACCATCTACACGGTGGGCGACGACAAGGCGTCCATTGTTTCCAAGGTCAAGACCGGCCTCAATTCCTTCAAGGATCTGCGCCTGCCGATCGCCGACCAGAGCATTGCCGGCCATGTCGCGCTGGCCAAGAAGACGGTCAATATCCGCGATGTCTATGACGATGGCGAGCTGAAGGCGATCAACCCTTCCCTGCGTTTCCTGCAGGAGGTGGACAAACGCACCGGTTACCGCACCAAGCAGATGCTGGTCGCGCCCGTGGTCGACGCCCAGAACGGCGAACTGCTCGGTGTGGTGCAGATCATCAACAACAAGGCCGGGGTGCCGTTCGCGCCGATCGCCCTGGAGGGCGTCAAGGGGCTGTGCGAAACACTGGCGATCGCCTTTACCCAGCGCAGCAAGCCGGCCCAGGCCATCAAGACCAAGTATGACTTCCTGGTCTCCGATGCCGTGATCTCGGCGCAGGAACTCGAACTGGCGACGCGCACCGCGCGGCGCAAGAACCTCGATGTCGAGGAAGTCCTGGTCAATGAATTCCAGGTCAAGCACCAGGCGCTCGGCGTCGCCCTCGGCAAGTTCTTCAACGTGGCCTACGAACCCTTCAAGGCAGACCGCATCAAGCCGGCCGACCTGCTGAAGAACCTGAAGCGCGACTTCCTTGAGCAGGCGAAGTGGGCGCCAGTGGAAGAAACCTCAGAAGGCGTGATCATCGTCTGCATGGACCCGGAGCAGGTAAAGGGTTCGCGCATGGTGAATAACGTGTTCCCACGTTCCAAGGCGGTCTATCGTGTGACCACCAACCATGAGTTTACCCAGACCATCGACCAGTTGTTCGGTGCCGCTGGCGTGCCGGGATTTACCGATGACAGCTCCGTTGGCGACCTGTTGTCGACCCTGGATCAGGACGAGATAGGCGAGGGTGAAGGTAGCGGCGATGACGTTTCCGCGGCCGCCGACAACGAATTGGTCAAACTGGTTAACAAGATCATCATCGACGCCTACCAGCAGGGAGCTTCCGACATCCACATCGAGCCCGGGATCGGCAAGGACAAGGTCCTCGTCCGTTTCCGCAAGGACGGCTCGCTGATGAAGTACATCGAAGTCCCGGCCAGCTATCGCAACGCCATGGTGGCGCGCCTCAAGATCATGTGTGACCTCGACATCGCCGAGCGTCGGAAGCCACAGGACGGCAAGATCAAGTTCAAGAAGTTCGGCCCACTTGACATCGAACTGCGCGTCGCGACCCTGCCGACCACCGGTGGCGTCGAAGACGTTGTGATGCGTATTCTCGCTGCCGGCGAACCGATTCCACTCGACAAGCTGGGTGTGCTGCCGACCAACCTGGCCAAGCTCAAGTCCACGATCTCCAAACCTTACGGCCTATTCTTCGTCTGCGGCCCTACCGGTTCCGGCAAGACAACGACGCTGCACTCGGTGCTCGGCTACCTCAATACCGTCGATACCAAGATCTGGACCGCCGAGGATCCGGTCGAAATCACCCAGAAGGGCCTGCGCCAGTGCCAGGTCAACAAGAAGGTGATCGACTTTGCCACGGTCATGAAGGCTTTCTTGCGTGCCGATCCCGACATCATCATGGTCGGCGAAATGCGCGACGCCGAGACCACCGGCATTGGCATCGAGGCATCGCTGACGGGTCACCTGGTGTTCGCCACGCTGCACACCAACAGTGCTCCGGAATCCATCATCCGCCTGCTCGACATGGGCATGGACCCATTCAACTTCGCCGACGCACTGCTCGGCATCCTGGCGCAGCGCCTGGCCAAGCGCCTGTGCAAGTGCAAGGAGCTCTACACGCCGGACGACGAGGAAGTGCGGCTGTTCATGATCGAGTACTGCAGCGAGCTGATTAACACGGAGACCTTCAAGAAGGGGCAGGACGCCGCCATGGAGGCGACCAAGCAACGCCTGTTGAAGGACTACGGCAAGGACGGCAAGTTCGTGTTTGCCCGCGCCAAAGGATGCGACACCTGTGGCGGTAGCGGCTACAAGGGCCGCGTCGGCCTTCACGAACTGATGATCGGCACCGAGCCCCTGAAGAAGCTGATTCAGGAGCATGCCCGCGTCGTGCAGCTGTTTGCCCAGGCGCTGGAAGACGGCATGTTGACCTTGAAGATGGACGGCTTGGAAAAGGCCTTGCAGGGAGTGACCGACCTCAAGCAGGTCCGCGCCGTCTGCATCAAGTATGGAGTAGGCATGGATACGTCGAGCGACCTGTTTCGCCGCCTCGAGCAGCTGAATGCGATCGGTGCCGCGCTTTCCAAAGAGCGCGACATCAATCGCCTGCTCGAATCCATCCTGATCGCCGCCAAGACCATCACCCACGCCGACGGCGGTACCCTGTATCGCATGACCGAAGACGGCAAAGCCCTGCGCTTCGAGATCCTGCGAACCGATTCGCTGCATATCGCGATGGGCGGCACCACCGGCAACGCGATCAACTTTCCCAACCTGCCGCTGACCAACGAAAAGGGCGACCCCAACGATTCCATGGTCGCGGCCTACGCGGCAATACACGACAAGACAGTCAATATCGCCGACGCCTACACCGAGGCCGGCTTCGACTTTTCCGGCACCCGGCGCTTCGACGAACGCACAGGCTATCGCTCCCAGTCCTTCCTCACGGTGCCGATGAAAAACCACGAGGGCGAGATCATCGGTGTGCTGCAGCTGATCAACGCCCTGGACCCGGCGACCAAAGCCGTCAAGCCGTTTTCATCGGCGGACCAGAGCCTGGCCGAGTCGCTCGCCTCGCAGGCCGCCATCGCCCTGACCAACCGCCTGCTGATCACCCAGCTCGAAGAACTCTTCGAGTCCTTCATCAACCTGATCAACCTTGCGATTGACGAAAAGTCGCCATATACCGGCGGACACTGCCAGCGAGTTCCTGCCCTGACCATGATGCTGGCGACGGCGGCCGATGAAACCACGCAAGGTCCCTTGAGCGAATTTCGCATGGACGAGCGCGATCGCTACGAGCTCAAGATCGCGGGCCTGTTGCACGACTGCGGCAAGGTGACCACGCCGGTGCACGTGGTCGACAAGGCGACCAAGCTGCAGACCCTGTTCGACCGCATCCACCTGATCGACACGCGCTTCGAAGTGCTCAAGCGCGACGCGGAGATTTCCGCGCTGCGCCGACAACTCGCGTTGCGCGGCGGCGGCCTCAGCAAGGCCGACGAGGCCATCCTGCATGACTACCAGGACGAGGTGCGCGTCCTCGACGAAGACCGGGATTTCCTGCGCAAAGCCAACATCGGCGGCGAGGCGATGAGCGAGGCAGACCTGCAGCGGGTGCGCAACATCGGCAGCAGCCGCAAATGGCGCAATGTCGATGCCGTCGAAACCGAGTTCCTTACCGCCGACGAGGTGGTCAACCTGACGATACGCGCCGGCACCCTGACGCTGAAGGAACGCGACATCATCAACCACCACATCGTCGCCACCATCAAGATGCTCGAGCAATTGCCATGGCCGCGCCATTTGACAAGGGTGCCGGAGTACGCCGGCGGCCACCACGAGCGCATGGACGGCAAGGGCTACCCGAAGGGCCTGACCCGCGAGCAGATGTCCTGGCAGGCGAGGATGATGGGCATTGCCGACATCTTCGAGGCGCTGACCGCCCGCGACCGTCCTTACAAGGCGGGGATGAAGCTGTCACAGGCCATGTCCATCATGGCCAACTTCAAGAAGAACGGCCACATCGATCCGGACCTGTTCGATGTCTTCGTGCGCAAGGGTGTATATCGACGTTACGCCGAACAGTTCCTTGATCCAGGGCAGATCGACGCAGTCGAGGAGGCCTTGCTGCTGGCAAGCTGATCTTGTCCTGGTCTTGCAGCGATGTACCGACTTCGCTCAATCTCCCGAGGGGAACTGGATGCAATTTTGGCCGCAGCGACGGGCGGATGAACTGAACGCCCTTTTTCAGAGGCTTGCCGGCTTGAATGAAATTTACTACTCGTTCGTGCCATCGCCGGATACAGATTTCCTTGGGTATTTTCCAAAGGACATCGAACTGGAATTGGATCGCGTGTCTCAAGGGCGCCTAAGGCGTGTTCCGCTTGCAGGGGAGCATGGCGCGCAAGCGGATATTGTCGTCCTTACCGCCCACGGACCGAATCGTGCGTCGGAAATCTGGGAACTGCGAGAACGGCTGAAGCCCGGTGCGATCGTGGCGGTCTGGCTTTGGGACAATCATCTTGGACCCCAATTCAACCTTCAGGTAACCCTAGCCTGCGATGTGGCTTTCCCCAGCCATTGGGACGATGCCGACTACTTGTACAACCCGGCCACACTCGTTGGTAGCCATGTTCCAGCATGCTCCGCGCAATGGTCCGCAGCGTCGGCGGAACGCCTCATGGCGGAAACTGGTTTCGGTGAACGACTGCACAAAGTGCTGGCCAACTATGTCGAATATCACTTTGCCAGTCGCACTGCGATCCTGAAAACCCTTTCCAAGGAGATAGGTGAGGTCGAAGTGCTCATGATGCCTGCGGGGGATCGAACGCGCTATTTTTCGATGTCGAGCGCGGACCGTTTTGCGGAGTGGACGGCCTACAAGGCAGCTCTGATATTGCCTGTCACCAGCGACTTGTCGACGCGGGTTTTCGATGCGCTGCTGGCAGGCATGATTCCCGTTGTTCCCACGTCAATTGTTGATTTCGACACGGTACTCCCGCCCGCGATCCAGGGATCGCTAGGTATCGTCCGCTTCGACTCGCTGGACATCGAAGCGATCCGCCACGCCAGTTGCCGTGCGCTTGAGATCTTCGATGCCATGGGAGCGGAAGGCGTGCAACGCAGGCATCGATATGCGATCGAGCATCACATGCTGGCCAACCGGATACGCTTGATGCTCGATAACCTGTTGTTTCTGGCTTCCGGCGAATTGACCGTAGAATTCGGCGACGGGCCACACGGGCCGGCGCTCTATCAGACTTCCCGGCTTGCGACAGCCGAAACCATGGTCAGTGATTGACCACCAACGATGCTTTCCGGGGCTAGCCGCTGCATGGATACCGGAGCAGCATCGTGAGTCGATTCTTTCCAGTTTCCAGAGGTGATCTATTTATGACGAGTGTATCGGAATCCGGTAGTCGATCTACGGATAGTCCATCGGTAATGATTGCGACACCAATGTATGGCGGCATGTGTTGCGGCCAGTACATGGTCGGTGTGATCGGGGCCATCACAGCGTTGAGCGAACTGGGCTGCCAAGTGTACTTTGCCAACATCATGAACGAAAGTCTGATCACGCGGGCGCGCAACGAGCTGGCCCGACAGTTTCTGGAGATCGGCTACGACTACCTGATGTTCATCGACGCAGACATTGCCTTCGACGGGCAATCAGTGGTCGAACTTCTCGCTGCGAATCGGGATATCGCTTGTGGAATCTACCCGAAGAAAGAGATTTATTGGGATGGTATCAGGCGGGCGGCGATGCGGGGCGAGCATGATCTAAGGGGGCACTCCGGAATCTTTGCCATGAACTTGCCGCTCGATGTTCAGGAAGCCCGGCCCGACTCTGCTGGTATGGTCGAAGTTCAGCACGGCGCAACGGGCTTCATGCTGATCAAACGACGCGTGTTCGAGCAGATGGCCCTGCTTGTGCCCGAGTATCGGATCTCGTCGGCTCGCGGCGCCTCCGGCGAGTACCTGATGCCGCTGACCAAGGAGTTCTTCGCTACCAGCATTGATAGCACGACAGGCGTGTTGCTATCCGAGGACTACCATTTTTGCGAAGCATGGCGAAAGCTGGACGGCAAGGTCCACGTGAAACCTTCCATCAGGTTGGAGCATGTCGGCACCTATGTTTACGGCGGCAGGCCGGAGGCATCCGCAACAGGGCAGCGCGGGGGGGCGGCCCGCCGGCAGTTCCCTGCGGCATCTACTTGACGGCGATCAGGTTGAGACTCATCGGTGTGCCGAAGGGGGCAAATTCGCTGGTATCGTCGAACAGTCCCAGGGACTCCACCTGCTCCACGCTGTAGAAACCGGCCTGGCGGAGGAAATCCACCATGAAGTCGAGGTTCAGTCCTATCTGGTGGTAGTCGAAGGCGTCGATTTGTCCGCCGAACATCATGCGCATGACGAGAAAGCGCTGCTGCACCTCAAGCTCGGAGTCAAGAAACTGTTTGCAGAGGACATCCATGTCCGGCACCGAGACATACAGCCTGCCGCCCGGAACAAGAATGCGATGAATGCCGAGCAAGACGGGAATGATTTCTGCCTGGCCGACATGTTCGAGGACATGCGACGCATACACCACTTCACAGCTTTCGTTGTCGAATCGGGAAAGATCCCGGATGTCGCCAACAAAATCCACATCCGGCCCTGATTTGACGTCAAGAATCTTCCACCCGGGTTTTGCCTGCGCGCCTCCCACATGTAGCCGGATGAGCCCATCGGCAGGCGCGTCTTTCAATGACGCGATTTGTTCCGAAGCGGACTCGGCGGCTAGCGGAGCCGTCCACGAGGCGGCGGTTCCGCACCACGTCTGCCAGACATCGCGTAGCGCAGCTTCGAGTCGCCGCGCCATTCCTGCCGCATCGAGCAGGGGCGAGGCCAGCATTCTTTGGCGCATGGTCGAACGTAGTACGCCCAGACGCGCGCTGTCTTGTGCCAATTCGCTACAGATGCGCACGTAGTCATCGGTATTCCGCGCGACGAGTTCCGCGAGCCCGACTGCCGACAGCAGGCTTCTGCCAACGCGTGACGCGTGGCGGTCGCCCGCCAACGTGACAACGGGAACCCCCATCCACAATGCTTCACAGGTTGTTGTCGTCCCGTTGTAGCGAACGGGATCAAGGCAGATGTCGATCTCGTTGTACCCGGCGAGGTGGTCCGAAATGTCCTTCTCATAAGCAAGGAGGCGGACTCGTTCCGGATCGATTTCGAGTTGGCGGAGACGGTCCAGAAGGCGCGCTCGCCGTTCCGGGTCGTTAAAGATATCGGAGGCTTTTAGGATCAGCGTGGATTCTGGGACGGCATTGAGAACCCTGGCCCACAGCATGAGGGTTTCGTCGCCGATCTTGGTGATGGCGTTGAACGACCCGAAAGTGATCTTCCCGGCACCCAGATGGGGCGACCGGGAGACCGGCGGCGCCTCCTTCGGCGGCGTATAGCAGAGGAAACAGTCGGACAGATGAATCAGGGTTTCGCTGTAGTAGCGCGAGGCCGTCTCCGGCGGGTCCGCGAGTTCGTCCGAGAGCCGGTAGTCGATGGCTTGAAGCCCCGTCGTGTTCGGATAGCCGATCCAGGTCAGCTGCACCGGCGCGGGTTTCATGGCGAATACCGGAAGCCTGTTATTGCTCGTGTGGCCCGAGAGATCGATCAGGATATCGATGCGATCATGCCGTATCAGCTCCGCCAATTTGGCATCATCCATGCCATGAATGGTTTGCCACTTGTGAAACAGCGGCTTCAACTCCTCTGCCCGGTAGTCTTCCCACGGGTAGCTGAAGTAGGCCCAGGCTTCGATCCGGGTCGGGTCAAGGTGCCGAAGTGGGCCTTCGATGAAATAGCTGACGGAGTGACGGCGCAGATCTCCCGAAACAAAGCCCACGCGCAGTCGCCTATCCGGGTCAGGGGAATTGGGGTGGTCCGTATATCGACCGAGCCCGGGCCGATGGGCCATGTGGCGGCCAAATTCCGCGTGAAGCTTGAACGCCTCTTCGCGGCTGATGTCGGCGTAGTTGCTGGCCAGCAGCCAGTTGTGCCAGGCTGGCATGATCTCGGGATCGATGCTGACTGCACGCCGGGAGGCCTCCATGGATTCCGCCACCTGCCCCTGAGCGTGATGGCACCGTCCGAGGTTGGTCCAGGCGGAGGCCAGCGAAGAATCGAGTTCCAATGCCAGTTTCAGCGGGGCGACGGCGTCATGGGTACGGTCCAGCGCCAGTAGTGCCTGGCCAACCAGCATTGCCGCGTGGGCCGAGTCCGGGTCCAGAACATGGGCGCGCCGATAGTGGTAAAGCGCCTCCAGCGGACGGGCTGTCGCCAGCAGCGTATCGCCGAAGTTGATGTGGATAGGCGCAAAATCCACATGTTCCGCCAGGGTTCTACGGTAAAGCGTTTCGGTCTCGCTGTAGTCGCCCCGGGCGGCCAGCAGGATACCGAGATTGTTGGCGGCCTCGGCGAAGCCGGGTTCGAGATCGAGCGCTTTGCGGAAGGCTGCTTCGGCTTCCTGATCCCGTTCGCTGCGCATGTAGGCCGTGCCCAGCTTGTAATGACCGAGAGGATGCCGCGGAAAAGCAGCGATAACCCGGCGATATACCTCGATCGCTTGATCAATCTCGCCGCTGTCGCGCAAGGCGTCGCCATGCTCGATTTGCTGGTTTAGCTCGATATTTTTCATGGCGAAAATTCTAGCGGAAATGCCAGCCGGGGCTTCTGACAATAATTGCCAGCAACTGACGTATTTTGTCAGCGCCGGCAGGCTTGCCCGCTGGTGGCAATGGTCATACATGGTTCCGCGTGGTGGCCTAAATATTGCTTAAATGTCCGCAGGCGGCTCCCGCCCTTATTTCATGGAGGTTCACATGTTTAAACGCAAGAGCCAGGGTTTTACCCTGATCGAA
>SXGT01053881.1_pt1 | contig 11105 bp, 13 predicted proteins | sample 3176221 | NCBI WGS metagenome assembly SXGT01 (sample SAMN11356862, study PRJNA531348) | freshwater metagenome | isolation source: freshwater sample F1-120 | place: China: Fuxian Lake, Yuxi | collected 2017-12-25
ACCGGCGACGTCGGACACCTGGACGACGAGGGCTACCTCTACATCACCGACCGCACGAAGGACATGATCATCACGGGCGGCTTCAACGTCTTCCCGAGCGAGGTCGAGCAGGTCCTGTGGGCCCACCCGGCCGTCAACGACTGTGCCGTGGTCGGCGCCCCTCACGAGGACTGGGGCGAGAGCGTGACGGCAGTCGTGGAGCTCAACCCGGGCGCCAGCATCGACGAGGCCGACCTGATCGCCTGGAGCAAGGAGCGGCTGGGCAGCATCAGGGCCCCCAAACGGGTCGACGTCGTCGACACCCTGCCGCGGACCGTGAACGGGAAGGTCTCGAAGAAGGACATCCGCCAGCACTACTGGACCGCCGCGGGGCGATCCATCTGATCACCGCAGGAGGAGCAACCATGCAGGACGACGTGTGGGGCCTGGACGGACGCACCGCCATCGTGACGGGCGCGGGGGCGCAGCTCAGCGGCATCGGCAACGGCCGCGCCGCCGCCGTGGCCCTGGCCCGGGCCGGCGCCCGGGTCGTGGTGGTCGACGTCGAGCAGGAACGGCTGGACCCGACCGTCGAGATGATCTACGAGGAGGGTGGGGACTGCCTCGCGGTCGTCGCGGACGTCGCGGTCGAGGACGACTGCCGGCGCGCGGTCGCCGCGGCGGCGGACTGGGCGGACGGCGTCGACGTCCTGGTGAACAACGTCGGCGTCATCGGTCCGCTCGAGACCGTCGTCGACGTCGACCTCGACGCGTGGGACGCGTGCTTCGCCGTGAACGTGAAGTCGATGGTGCTGATGTCACGCTTCGCGATCCCTCACATGCGCCGACAGGGCAGCGGCGCCATCGTCAACGTCTCCTCGATGGCGGGGGTGATCTCCCATCCTCGCCCTGCCTACGCCGCGTCGAAGGGCGCGGTCATCAGCCTGACCAAGTCGATGGCGATGGTGCACGGACCCGAGGGGATCCGGGTCAACGCCATCGCGCCCGGCATGGTCTACACGCCCAACGTGCAGGTCGAGGGGATGGACGACGAGGTCCGGCGCGCCCGCGCGGCAGCGGCGCCACTGCGGGTCGAGGGCACCGGCTGGGACATCGCCGACGCCGTGCTCTACCTCGCGGGTGCCCGGGCCCGATGGACCTCGGGCGTCTGCCTCAACGTCGACGGCGGCTTCAGCGCCGACCTACGCCTCGGGCAGGACCTCACGGTGAGCCGGCGGGACACGGACCGGTAGAGCGGCGCAGCTCCTCGGGTGCAGCGGCGGGACGCGCCTGGGGATCGCGGCCCGTCCGCGTCCTCGGCGGGGCCTGGGCCGTCGGCGGGGGCACGGTCGTCGTGTCGCACGCCCACGTGAGCGACGTGACCGTCGGCGACCCTCACCTCGTCGACCCGGCCGACGAGCGGGGCTGAGCGGACCGGGTCCCTCAGGACCAGAAGTCGAGCGTCAGGCCGAAGTCGGAGCCCGCGGCGATCGCCGCCGCGTACCCGTCCAGCGCCGGGTCGGGCAGCCGGACCCCCGAGGCCCGCAGCGACGCCTCGACCCCGACCCGGACGTCCTCGACGGGCTCGCCGGTCCATCGTCGTCGCAGGGCTCGGTCGTTCAGCAGGAACGCGTCCACCACGAGACGGTCGGGTGCGCGGAGGGTCGGCGCGTGCCGTACCCGGGTCTGGCCCAAGCCCCCGACGTTACCCGCGAGTAATTGTCCGTCGGGTCACTTCTGGGGAGATCCTCAGGGACCTCTTCGCAGACGCTTGGCGAGGACGCCCCTACGCGGACTCGACCCGGTGCGTCTCGTGCAGCGGGTCGGTGCCCTCGGCGAGCAGGTCGCGGCTCGGCCCCCCTTCCAGCCTTCATCGGCTGGGCGGGGGCGATCGCGTCGTGTCAGGACATCGTGAAAGCGAAGTTGCGTCCGCCGATCACGGCACGGACGTAGGCATCTAGCTCAGGCTCGGGCAGCCTGAGCCCCAACCTGAGGAGCGCGTCTCGCACCGGTGGCCTGGCTGCGTTGAACGCCTGGCCCTTCCACACGTGGCGCAGCCGTCGGTCGTTGATCCGGAATGTCTCTGCGACGAGCTGTTTGTAGCCCGAGAGACCTTCCGCTTGGTCTACTCGGGTGTACGACATCCTTCAACGTAACCGTTGCCGAGCAGATCACCTATTCGAGCCAACCTGTCGAGGTCCGTCGCAGTGTCGCCTCTGGGCACCGTCTAGGTCCCGATCCTCGGGGTACGAGTCCCAACAGCCACCCCCGCAGACCCCTCCCGGTTCAGCAGCAGCCGAAGGGACTGCGGGGGTGGCCCCCTCGAACCTAGGCCGAAACGTCCACGGAGTCACGCCATCGCTGACACCATCGAGCCAGTCCCCGCGCCCGCTCGGACCCGAGACCTTGCGGGCGCGGGGCGTCCAGGTGTTCCCGCAGTCATGCTCGCGGCCGTGCGCTGTGCTCACACCGCGGCAACGCCTCGATCGGCTCGGTCGAGCCTCGGCGCGAGCGCGCCCTGAGCGACGGTTCGCCGCACGCGCACCGCAGCGCGCGGATCATCGTGTGGATCCCGAGCTCTCCCCTGGTGTAGAACCAGTCGCCCTCGGCCATCGCTCGCCAGATCTCCGTCGGCGTGAAGTGCGCGATGAATCGGGTGTTCGAGGCGCCCACCTTCACGACGTGGCTGCCGGCCGAACAACCCACGCTGAGCGCACAGCACAACCGATACGTGGCCACAGCGGGTCCCCTCGGTCAGCGGGCCGGCCAGAGCCGTCCTCGCTCCCGACGGTACTCGCTGGTCCAGCGAGCGCCTAGGTGCGACCGGCTACGTTGAACAAGCGGAGATCGTTCATCCGAACGGCTCCCGCGGAATCGAGGCTCGATCATGAACGATCCAGCACCACAGTCCACACCGCCAGCACTCCCCGACGGCAGCGGGTGGTGGGCGAGATTCCTTCACTGGAAGACTCACCGTCCCAAGATCCGTCCCGCCGGCAGCAGCCCGTCGACCTTCCGGGGATGACGGTCACCGCGCCGGACGGCGCCGCGACGCAGCAACACGTGCCGAACCTGGAACTGGTCAGCATCTTGACGAACGACCTTCCCAGCAGCCTCTGCACCGAACAGGCACCCGCCACCTACTGTGTTCCGTTCGTCCTGTCGCGACGCGTCACGGCGGAGGAGAAGAAGGCGCTCGAGTCCGTCGCGACGCGCGAGGTCCTCGGCCGGCACGGCGCCGGGGAGGTCCAGCTCACCGTCGCCGACCGACGGCTCCTGGTCGACAACACCTCTCTGGAGGAGCTCGCCGCCGGACTCAGCACGGTCCTGGCCGACGAGATCCGGCGGATCTGCGACGAGATCGACGCGACCTACACCGAGCGCGCAGAACGCGCACGCCTCGCCCAGTCGACAGAAGCCGAACGAGTCGGACGTGTCCAGGACCTCGCGAGCCGCGTCCCGCTCGTGACCTCCGAGCGACTCCCCTAACGGGATAGCTCGACGCCAACCAGAGAGTCGAGCTCGAGGCGACACAGGGCCCCAGAGGTCCGCCGCCAGCATCCGACCACCTCAGACCGGGTTCCGGGACGCCCTGGGCACTTACGCAGAACCCAGGGCGCTCCGCAGCTCCTCACGCCGCGCGACTCCACACGGCCCGACAGCGCCTCACCAGCGCCCCAACGCCCATCCTCGGAGCCAGCGTGCGCGTAGGCTCGCGCTCGCGCACAGGAGACATCGTGACCCGTGCACGTCAGATCGAACCCCGCGGCCCTAGGCCGCAGCTCCTCAACCTCAGAACGGCACCCCTACTCCTCGGAAGCGACCACGGAAGCCTGAACGAACGAGTCTGGGCACACCTTCGCTGGCTCCATCCCGGCGGCGAAACCCAGACCGAGCACGTCGCCGCCCGACTAGTTGACCGCCACGGCGACCTCGTGCTCTGCCGCTGGCACGAAGCACGCGCCGACACCGACCACTTCTGGCTACACAGCCTGGACGTCACACCTCGCGGAATCTGGACGTCCTGACACTCTGGCCCACCGCTAGCAAGCGTCGCCGAGGTCGCCCCGGCTGGGCGGACATGACTCGACTATCGCACGAATGACCCGCGCGGATCTCCACGATCCGCGCCTGACGTCGTTGACTCCCGACCAGTGCGCACTCATCGCTCAGATTGCTCCTGTCCTGCTGCTCGCTCTCGTCGTGGAGCGTCGTGAGGTTGCGGGGTTGACGAAGAACACGGCTGGCCTCGTGACCTGGCGGCGCATCGTGACGGTCTACGGCGCGCTTCTCGCCTTCGCGATGATCGGCAGAGTGAGCTGGTCCGATGAGGGCCCAGGTGGGTTCTTCCGGTTCCTGCTCACGGCGTCCTTCTGGATCGGCGTCGGTGCGGCCGCGTGACCAGCTTGGGACCACCCTGCCCCACGATCTGACCCACGGAGACTCCGACGCCGGGTCCGATGACGCCCTGACCTGCGGCGATGCTGGTAGGCCCCGTGGGACTCGAACCCACAACCCGCGGATTACAAGTCCGCTGCTCTGCCAGTTGAGCTAGAGGCCCGCAGTCTGCGGCTCTCGCGCAGAGCCCGGCGCGTGCGGCCAGGCACCGTCACTCTAGGGCACGCTCGCGGACCCAGGGGCGCGCGAGCGGGGCGGGGACGACGACCGGGCGGGCCGCCCTCGGAGGGCCGCCCGCCCGGTGCGTCGTCGGCAGGGTCAGTCCTCGCCCTCCGCGAACGCCTTCGCCTCCTCGACCACCTCGACCGGGGCCAGGTAGTGACCGATCCAGCCGAGGACGCCGAACGAGGCCGCGGCCGCGATGGTCGGCTCGAAGAACCACGCCTCCGAGCCGGTGACGAGGCCGGGTCGGGTCAGCACCACGCCGGCCAGCTGGCCGAGCGTGAGCGCCGCCCCGAGGAGCAGGCACGCCAGCAGGCTCACCTTGAACAGCAGACGGACGATCTCGTAGGACCTCTGACGCATCTTCATCCTCCGATCACGGGCAGGACGCCCCACCCGACGAGGCAGCCGATCGCGAAGATCGGCAGCATGTAGTAGACGATCAACGGGACGAACGTGCTCTCCGGACGGGCACCAGTCAGGCCGGCGGCGACGAAGATCGATCCCGAGGCGGGCGGCGACGCGCCCTCGGTCGACGCGAAGATCAGGATCGCGATGACCGCCAGCACGGGGTCGACCCCGGTGCCGATGAGCGCGAACAGCGACACCTGGCCGACGGCCGTCAGGGTCGCCGTCGACGACAGCGGCCCCGCGACGAGCGTCACGAGCAGGCCCACGACCACGACCATGACCACCTGGTTGACCGGCAGCGCCTCGATGCCGCCGTCGCCGTCCGGGGCGCGGCCGACCCGACCCAGGATCTCGCTCGCGGTGATCGCGAAGAACAGCAGCGCCCCGATCGTCGCGAAGCGCGGCAGCGCCCTGTCGAGCAGCCGCGACCAGCCGGCGGCCGTCCGCGGGAGGGTGCGCCGCCCCGCGAGGAGCGCGAACCCGATGATGAGCGTCGGGATCCAGGTCAGGAGCGAGATGGAGCCCATCGCGTCGCCCACCGGCGTCGAGTCGGTGAGGTAGTCGGCGAGCGGGCCCACCGTCACGACGATCGGGATGACGGCGCCGATGAAGATCGTCAACGCCCCGGCGCCGGCGCGGAACGTCGTCCGCAGCGGCTTCAGCTCCTGCGCGTCGATCCGCGGGATGCGATCGCGGCGGACGAAGTACGTGACGAGGACGACGCGCAGCACGACCTGGTAGAGCCCGGCGCACAGCAGCGCCAGGTAGATCTCGCCGGTCGTCACCAGGCTGCCGGCGAAGCCGATCATGATGACCATCGACGCGCTGGGCGGCAGCGCCGCCCCCATGCCGCCGTTGCCGGCCAGCACGGTCGCGGCCCGCGTGGGCGTCCAGCCGGTGCGCACCATCCACGGTCCCGTGAACGAGCCGCTCGAGGCGGTGTTGGCCGAGTTGGAGCCGGACAGCGCCCCGAAGACGGCCGAGCCGGCGGTGTCGATGTAGGCCGGTCCCCCGCGCAGGCGACCGAGCGCGGAGTTCAGGATGTCCAGGATCCTGTGGATCAGGCCGGCCTCGTCGATGAGGTAGGCCATGAACACGAAGGCGAGCGCGGCGTACAGGACGTCGTGCGTGAGGGCGGCCTGGGCGGCCCGGCCCACGACCTGCGGCGCGTCGGCTCCGGCGAACAGCGCCGTGGCGACGAGGCCCAGGAACATGGCCTCGCCCATGTTGCGCTTGAACCCGACGTTCCACACGATGATGACGGCGATGAACGCCGCGAGGGCGATCAGTGCGACGGGCACGGCGCCTCCTCGGTCCGAGCGTTGACGTTGGTCCTCATGCTCCTCGCTCCTGCCTGATCGCGGTACGGCGCCGGTGCTCGTCCTCGACGACGGCGCGCCCGGCGGCGAGCGTCCGCTCGGCCTCGAGCTGGGGCACGACCAGCACGCCGTCCTCGTCGGCGACGACGACGTCGCCGGTGCGGCAGGCGACGTTGCCGAGGGCGATCGGCTCGCCGACGGTCCCGGGTCCGTCCTTGTACGGGCCGGCCGGGGAGACGCCGACCGCCCAGACCGGGAAGCCGATCTCGCGCAGCGTCTCGGCGTCGCGGACGGCGCCGTCGATCACCATGCCGCGGACGCCGGCGTTGATGCAGCGCTCGGCGATGAGCTCGCCCATGAGCGCACGCGAGGTGTCGCCGCCACCGTTGACGACGAGCACGTCGCCCGGCCGGCCTCGACGCACGGCCTCGTGCAGCGCCAGGTTGTCGCCGGGCCGCGTGTAGACGGTGAGCGCCCGGCCGGAGAGGCGAGCCGGCCCCCAGACGGCCTTGATCCGCGGGTCGCAGAAGCCCAGCCGGTTCCCGCCGTCGCCGAGCGCGGCGGTGGGCACCTGGCCGAGGGCGTCGACGACGTCCTCCGGCACCCCTCCCCGGGCCAGGCCGAGGTGCCGGTCGAGCGCGCCGCGGGTGACGCTCGAGACCGCGTCGACCTCCTGCAGGAGCGCCAGGCTGGCCTGGAGCTCCCCGGCGCGGCGCAGCGCGTGCACCCGGGTGCCCTTGTCGAGGCGGTCGAGCGCGGACTCGCCGTCGACGAGCGCGTTCGCGACCTGCTCGCGGACCCAGGCACCGTCGCCGGCGGCCTCGCCGGCGTCGACGGTCTCGGTGATGAGGGCGCCGAGGCCCTTCATGAAGACGCTGCGCAGCAGCTTGCGCCGCGACGCGTCGCCGACGGACCCGCCGATGCACTCGTGCGCGGCGCCGATGACGTCGAGGTGCGCGGCGGCGGCCTCGGCGCCCGGACCGGCGAGCAGCACCTCGACCTGGGCGCCGTAGCGCAGCACCGAGCCGATGATCGCCCCGTCGGCCACCGCCGCGGCGTCGCCGACCTGCTCGACGACGGCCTGCTTGACGGCCGGCGAGGCGGCGTTGAGGTCGAGGTAGACGGCGGCGCCGTCGAGCGCCCCAGCGACGTCGGTCGCGACCGCGACCGCGTGGGCACCGGTCACGAGGCTCATGACGAGGTCCGCGCCGGCGACCGCCTCACGTGCGGAGGCGGTCCGCTCGACACCGGGCGGGGTGTCGACGGACCCGGGGTCGTAGGCCGTCACGCGGCAGCCCGCGTCGACGAACGCCCGGGCGTAGAGCTGGCCGGCCTCACCGAGACCGAGGAGGGACACGTGTCGCATAGATTCTCATCCAGTGATAGAGGTTATTGTGGAACGAGAGCCAGTGTGAGCCGGGTCGCACCGCTTCGTCAACCCGGTGGCCGGGTCGGAGGCGTCGCGGCCCTGTGCGACCATGGGCGCGACGGACGGGCGAGGGCCGTGCCGAACGGCGGGGACGAAGGGCAGGAATGGCCGACCAGGGCAGCAACCAGGGGCGCACGGTCGCCCGCGCGCTGGACCTCCTGGAGACCCTCGAGCGGGCGTCCGGACCCCTGCGGCTCTCCGACATCGCGCACGAGGCCTCGCTGCACGTGGCCACCGCCCAGCGCACGCTGAACCTGCTCGTCGACCGCGGCTACGTGCAGCGCACGCGGCACGGGTACGCGCTCGGCGCCGTGACCCTCTCGCTCGCCCACGGCTTCGCCGTGCACGACCGCCTGAGCCAGGTGTCGACCGACGTCCTCTCCCAGCTGTCGGCGTCGACCGGCCTCACCTCGTCGGTGTTCGTCCGCTCGGGCCACGGGCGGATCGTCATCGCCCGCGTCGACGGCGCCGCACCGCTGAGGTACCAGTTCCCCCTCGGCCAACGGCTGCCGCTGGAGCTCGGCGGCGGCAAGGTCCTGCTGGCCGGGATGCCGTCCGACGAGCTGGAGGAGCTCCTCACCGCCACGGGGACGGTGCGCTTCGCGTCCGGACGCCTCCAGACGCCCGAGGACCTGCGCGCGGACGTCGACGCCATCCGCGAGCGCGGCTACCACCTCGCGAGCTCGGAGCGCTCCTACGGCGTGCTGAGCCTGACCTGCCTGCTGCGCCACCAGGACGAGAGCGCACCGGGCGCCGCCATCAACCTCGTCGCGACCTCCGACGACGCGGCCGAGGAGTCGCTGCTGGCCCTGCGGCCCGAGCTCGAGCGGGCCGGGCAGGCCATCGTCGCGCGCCTGTAGCGGGGCCCGCTCGGTCTTCGGCACCTCCGCGTCGTCCGACGAGCGGGATCGTCGAGATAGTGCGACGATCGAAAGGTCTTGCCGTCGACCGAAGCGAGGGACCCGTGACGACCACGACGAGCGCCGGCGAGCGGACCGGGACCCGAGGACTCGCCTGGGCGGTGCTGGCCGCCGCGGTGCTGGAGGTCGTGGCCCCGCTGGTCACGATCAACGGACCCGGGGCGTCGCCGGGCGGCGGGTCCGGGGGCGAGGACCTGCTCATCACGCCCGTCGGGTGGGCCTTCTCCATCTGGGGCGTCATCTACACGCTCGCGATCGCGCAGGCGGCGGCCGTGCTCGTCACCGGCGGACGGTCGACGTCGCGTCGCCTGCAGGTCGACCTGCTCGTCCTCTACCTCGCCGGCGCCACCTGGATCGTCGTCGCGGCGTTCGAGAGCGGCGTCGCCACGGCCGTCGTGCTGCTCGTCATGCTGGTCGCCGCGGTCGACGCGGTCCTGACCTTCACCCGCGAGCACGTGACGCCGCGCTGGCTGTCCGTGCTCACCGGTGTCGCCGTCGGCCTCTACGGCGGATGGGTCACCGCCGCCTTCTTCCTGAACCTGGCGAGCGCGCTGGTCGAGGTCGGCCCGGTGCGGGAGGACGAGCTCGGCTGGCAGCTCGTCGCGCTCGTCGCCGCCGCACTCACCCTGCTCGCGGTCCTCGTCCGCGCCCGCGGCCTGCCCGCCTACGCCGCGGCCGGCGCGTGGGCGATGCTCGGCATCACCGTCACCGCGAACGGGAACGGCACGACCGAGGTCGTCGTCGTCGCCCTGGCCGCCATCGCCGTCCTGGCTGCCGCGACGGTGGCCCTGACCCTGCACCACCGCCGGGCCTGAGGCTCGCCGGACGAGCCGGCGACGGGGTCGCGGGACGACGACCTGCGCCGAACCTGTGCATCGGTGGAATCGGGCCCACGGAGGGCACCGCGGGGCTACCCTTCGAGGACACCGTCCACCCCCTGCACAGACGGAGCACGACCCCATGTCCGAGCCGCTCGACCAGCGACTGAGGGACGACACGGCGCTCGCCGAGATCGAGCTGACCAGTCGTCTCATGATCGCCGCGTCCTCCAGCGAGGCTCCGCTGTCGCAGGTCGAGGTCGACGAGCTGCTGGGACTCGACGAGGGCTGAGCCGACCCGGGTGCACGTCCGCGAACCCTCGGACGCACATCCGATTGACACCGGGTGAACGCCAGCACCTACAGTTGTCTCGGCCTGAACAGACCGACAGGAGCTAGGCGTGCGTTTTCGCATCCGTCCGGTGGAGACCACCTTCTACGACCTCTTCGCCGAGTCCGCGAACCATCTGGTGAACGGCGCCAACCTCCTCGCGCAGGTGCTCGACCCCCAGGTCGACCGCGTCGCGCTCGGGGACCAGATGCGCGAGGCCGAGCACCAGGCCGACGAGACGACCCACAAGATCGTGAAGCGGGTCAACTCGACCTTCGTCACGCCCTTCGACCGCGAGGACATCTACCGCCTCGCCAGCAGCCTCGACGACGTCATGGACTTCATGGAGGAGACCGTCGACCTCATCGGGCTGTACGAGATCAACGAGCTGCCCGGGCAGTTCGCCGCCCAGGTCGAGGTGCTGCAGCGCGGCTGCCAGCTGACGGCGGAGTCCATGCCGCGGCTGCGCACCATGAAGGACCTCGAGGAGTACTGGATCGAGATCAACCGTCTCGAGAACCAGGGCGACCGCTCCTACCGACGCATCCTGGCCGACCTCTTCAGCGGCAGCTACAAGTCGCTCGAGGTGCTGAAGCTGAAGGACGTCGTCGACTCCCTGGAGCACGCGATCGACGCCCTGGAGTCCGTCGCCAACACCGTGGAGCAGATCGCGGTCAAGGAGTCCTGACCCCATGGACATCGTCCTGACGATGGTCATCGCGGTCGTCGCGATCGCGCTCGTCTTCGACTACACGAACGGGTTCCACGACGCCGCGAACGCCATCGCGACGTCGGTCTCGACCCGTGCCCTCACCCCGCGCGTCGCCCTGGCGATGGCGGCGGTGCTCAACTTCGTCGGCGCGCTGCTCGGTGTCGGGGTCGCCCAGACGATCCAGGGCATCATCGACATCGACTCCGGCGTCTCCTCCGGGCTCGAGATCGACCGTGCCCACGCCCTGACGATCGTGCTCGCCGCCCTGATCGGCGCGATCACCTGGAACCTCATCACCTGGTACTTCGGCATCCCGTCGTCGTCGTCGCACGCGCTCATCGGCGGCATCGTCGGCGCAGGCGTCGCGTCGTCGACGACCGTCGACTGGGACACCCTCGTCGAGAAGGTCGCGATCCCGATGGTCGCCTCGCCGCTCATCGGGTTCCTCGGGGCGTTCGCGTTGATGACCGCCATCATGTGGATCTTCAGACGTGCGAACCCAGGACGCGTCTCGCGCGGGTTCCGCCTCGCGCAGACCGTCTCCGCCGCCGGCATGTCGCTGGGCC
>SXGT01234581.1_pt1 | contig 11104 bp, 11 predicted proteins | sample 3176221 | NCBI WGS metagenome assembly SXGT01 (sample SAMN11356862, study PRJNA531348) | freshwater metagenome | isolation source: freshwater sample F1-120 | place: China: Fuxian Lake, Yuxi | collected 2017-12-25
CTTGCCGGTGACCGGCTCCAGCGGGCCGAGCGACCGGGCGAGCATCGCCGGCTGGTCGGCCTCGTTGTGGATCGGACCCTGCTCCCATGAATGGCCCATGAACTCCCAGCCGGCGTCGCGGCAGGCCTGCGCCACGCGTGGATAGTCCTCGCACACGCGGGCGTTGAGCGACAGGGTCGGCTTGATGCCGAGGCGGTTGAACAGGTCCATGAAGCGCCACACGCCGACGCGCATGCCGTACTCGTGCCAGGACCAGTTGGGCACGTCCGGCTGCAGCGCCACGCCGGTTGGTGCCGGCAGCACCTGGCGCGCCATGGGCTTGCCGATGTCCCAGACCTCCAGGTTGACGATGGTCCACACCGCGACCCGCGCGTGGCCCGGCAGGCGCAGCGGCGGACGATCGACGATCGCCGAGAAGGGCGTGCGTTCGCGCGGGAGCATGGCCATGGGCGAGGGTTCTCCTATAAACTTTTCACCACGGAGGATGCCATGCCTTTGACCGAACTGAACCACTATTTCGTGCGCGCCTCGAACCTCGAGGCGACCAGGGATTTCTACTGCAAGGCGCTGGACCTGGAGGTCATGCCGCGTCCGCCGTTCCCGTTTCCGGGCTACTGGCTCGGGCGCGAGGGCCGCATCTGGGTTCACATGGGGCCGCACGGCATCCCCAACGCCGAGCTCTACTACCGCGGCACGCCCAAGGGCGCGGCGCAGGACAACTCGGGCGTGATCGACCACATCGCCTTCCTCGCCACCGACCCCGAGAGCTTCCGCACGCGCTTTGCCGAGATGAAGTGCGAGTCCTGGGCGCGCGCCTTGCCGGACTTCGACCTCTTCCAGATCTTCGTGCGCGACCCCGATGGCCTCACCATCGAGCTCAACTTCAACGGCCTGAAGGAAATGCCGGATTACGGCGAGGATTACTCGAAGATGCCGGAAGTGGCGGGCGCCACCGCGAATGCCGGCACGATGGGGAAGAAATCGTGAACATGGATCGCCGCGGCGGTTTCGCGGATGTCGGCTATGACGAGGCCATGCGCCGCGCGCACGCGCTGGTGCCGAAGCTGCGCGCGCTCGCCGGGGCGCAGGAGGACGCGCGGCAGCTGACGCCGGAGGTGCTGGCGCTGGTGCACGAGGCGGGGCTGTTCCGCATCCTGCAGCCCAGGCGCTGGGGCGGCATGGAGCTCGACTTTCCCGCCATCTTCGACATCCCGGAGATCGTCGGCCGCGGCGACGCCTCGACCGCATGGAACGTCGGCAACCTGGCCATCCATCACTGGATGCTCGCGCTGTTCGATCCGCAGATGCAGGAAGAGGTGTGGGGCGACAACCCGGACATGCTGATCTCCTCCGGCATCGCCTATCCGCAGGGCCGCGCGCGCCGCGTGGACGGCGGCATCGTGCTCTCGGGCCACTGGAACTTCTCCTCCGGCGTCGATCCCTCGGGCTGGAACCAGCTCGCGTGCATCGTGCGCGACGGGGACAAGGTCGTCGACCACCGCATGTGCATGCTGAAGGCCGGCGAGTACCAGGTGATCGACGACTGGCAGACCCTGGGCATGCGCGGCACCGGCAGCAAGTCGGTGAAGGTGGAGGAACTCTTCCTGCCGGCGTATCGCTCGATGTCGATGTACACGGCGCGCGGCGGCGGCGATTTCCCCGGCGCCGGGGCGAACCCGAACCCGTCGTACCGCGTGCCGCTGGGGGCCCTGGGCACCAGCTGCCTCTCCGGCGCGCTGATCGGCAATGCGCAGGCCGCGCTCGACCTGACCATCGAGGCGGTGAAGGAGCGCAGCACCAACTACACCGGCATGCGCATGCGCGATTTCCAGACGGTGCAACTGCGCGTGGGCGTGGCGGGCGCGAAAGTCGAGATGGCGCGCGTTTCGCAGCACGGCGACTGCCTCGAGGGGCAGCGGCTGGCGGCCGCCGGCATCGTGCCCTCGATGGAGCAGAAGCTGCGCTGGCGGCGCAACTGCGCGCTCGCCGCGCGGCTCGCGGTCGAGGCGGTGGACACGCTGCACGAAATGGCCGGCGCGAACGGCATCTACACCCGCTACCCGCTGGAGCGGTTGTTCCGCGACGCGCATGCCGCGTCCGCGCACATCGGCTTCAACTGGGACGCAGGCATGTCGACATGGGGGCTGGTGGCGCTCGGAGGGGAGTTCGCCAGCCCGACGATGTAACGCAACGGAGGAGGGGACCATGAACCATCGCATGCAGCGCCGGCGTTTCGTCGGCGCAACGGCGGCGCTCGCCGCCGCAGCACTGTCGCCGTGGGGCGCGCGCGCCCAGGCCTGGCCGGCGAAGCCGGTGCGCGTGATCGTCGCGTTCCCGGCGGGTGGGCTCACCGACACGCTGGCGCGCGTCTACAGCGAGCAGCTCGGGCAGAGGCTGGGACAGACGTTCATCGTCGAGAACAAGCCGGGCGCGACCGGCATGATCGGCGGCGCCGAGGTGGCGAAGGCCGCGCCCGACGGCTACACGTTCCTCTTCACCATCTCGACCTCGATCAACCAGAACCGGGTGATCTACAGGAAGATGCCCTACGACCCCGACAGGGACTTCACCTACGTCTCGGGTTTCGATGCGGGCCACCTGCCGATCGCCGTGGGGGCGAACGTCAAGGCCGCGAACATGCGCGAATTCGTCGAGCTGGCGAAGCGCGAGCGCGTGACGATGGGCAATTATGGCGCCGGTACCTATCCGCACATGATGGCGCAGCAGTTGAACAAGCTCTACGGCACGCAGGTCGAGGCGGTGCACTACAAGGGCGAGGCGCCGATGTGGGCCGACCTCGCCTCCGGGCAGATCCACTCGGCGGTGGGCAGCATCGGCGCGATGCTGCCGCACCTGCAGTCGGGCAAGGCGCGGCCCATCGCCGTGCCGACGATGGAGCGCTCGCCGCGCATGCCGGAGGTGCCGACCTACGCCGAGCAGGGTTTCAGGGAATCGGTGTTCGTCATCCAGGGCTGGATCGGCATGTTCGGCCCCGCCGGGCTGCCGCGCGACATCGTCAGCCGCATCTCCGCGATCAACCAGGAATCCGCCGACACGCCGCGCATCAGCGCGCTGAACAAGAACTTCGGCCTGCGGCCGAAACCGTGGACCGCGCAGGAGTTCGAGAAGCTCAACGCCGACGTCGGCCCGCAGTGGGTCGCGCTCGCCCGCGAGCTGGGAGTCACCCTCGAGTAGTTCGCGGCGCTGCCCGCATTCCGCTAGAATCCTTACCCGGTAATACTCCGGGAGAAGTCGATGGCGGGCGTTTCGGTCACGAGCAAGGGTCAGGTCACGATTCCGAAGCAGGTGCGGCAGGCGCTTGGCATCAGGACCGGCAGCAAGGTCGAGTTCCGGCTCGAAGGCGGAGGAGCGCGCTTGAAGCTGCTGCGGGCGCGCGCAGCCGCGCGCGTCGAGGACGGTGCGGCGATCCTGGAGTACGCAGGACCGAGGATTCCGATCGCGAGCATGCATGGCGGAGTCGCCATGCGCAAGGCGGCCAGACGTGCGCGCGGTTGATACCAACATCCTGGCGCGCTATTACCTTCATGACGACGCACGTCAGGCGCGCGTCGCCGGCGCGCTTCTCGCGGCCGGAGACCTGTTCGTGCCCAAGACGGTCGTGCTGGAACTTGCCTGGGTCCTGCGTTCGGTGGCGGGGCAACCGGCGGGCAAGGTCGCGGCCTGCCTCGGGCATCTGCTCGCCTTGCCCGGGATTACGGTCGAGGACCACGAGCAGATCGAGTCGGCGCTGCGCCAGTACGCCGCCGGGATCGATTTCGCCGACGCAATGCACCATGCGGCAAGCCATGCATGCAGCGAGATGCTCACCTTCGACGACCGGGGTTACGCCCGCAAAGCGCGCAGGCTCGGCCTCAAGCCTGCGGTGCGCGTGCCGGCAGCGTAACGCGCTCTCGCCGCGGCACGGCGCTACAGTCGATAGAGTTTCGCCGCGTTGGCGGCGTAGAGCGGTACGCGCACGCGGTCGTCCGGCAGCCAGCTATCGAGCAGGTCGACCAGGTCGCAGTCGTTCGGCATGAACTTCGTCAGCCCGGGGTGCGGCCAGTTGGTGCCCCAGACGCAGCGGTCGGGGCGCTCCCTCAACACCGCCTGCACCAGCGGGCGCATGTCCGCGTAGTTCGGCGGCCCGCTGTCGGAGAGCCGGTACCAGCTCGACACCTTGGTCCAGCAGTCGTTACGCTCCGAGAGCAGCCGCAGCACCGCGCGAAAGCCGGGCGCATCGCTGCCCTCGCTGCCGCGTACGCGACCGATGTGGTCGAAGACCAGAGGCACCGGGCAGCGGCGCAGGCGCGGCTCCAGCTCCACCCAGTCCGCGCACTTCGCCACGTTGATCTCGAGGTGCCAGCCGAAGGGCGCGACGCGGGCGGCTACCGCCTCGAGGTCGCGCGTGGTCGCCGCGCTGGCAAACTGGTCCATCAGGCGCGCGGCGCGAAAGCCTGCCGCGTCCAGGCGCTTCAGCAGCGCGGTGTCCGCGTCGGGCCGGATCGCCGCGACGCCGACGAAGCGCCCCGGATGTTCGCGCAGGAAGTCCTCGGAGATGGAATTGTCGAAGCCGTAGGGGCTGCCATGAACCTGCACGCCCTTCGCCACGCCGAGCGCGGTGTGCAGCGCCATCCACGCCTCGCGCGTGCAGAGCGGCGGCTGGTACTTGCGCCCATCGGCAAGCGGGTAGCGCTCGAAGTGGTCGAAGATGTGCGCGTGGCAGTCGACGGTGCCGGGCGGCAGGGGGCGCGCGGGCGCGCGCAGGCGAGCGTCCGGCGGCAGGACCTCAGGGAGCACTGCCGGCGCCGCGCTCATTCGATGACGATGTTCGCTTCCTTCGCCAGCTTGCGCCACTTGTCCGCGTCGGCGCGCACGTAGGCGTCGAACGCGGCGTGGTCCATGTTCATCACCTCGACGCCCATCGAGCGGTAGCGCTCGCGCACCGAGTCCACGGAGAGCGCCTTGCGCAGCGCCGCGGACAGTCTCTCCACCACCGCGGGCGGCGTGCCCGCAGGGGCGAACAGACCCGTGAACGTGCTCGCCTCGTAGCCCTTCACGCCAAGCTCGTCGAGCGTCGGCACCTCGGGCAGCAACGGCGAGCGCGTGCGCGAGGACACGGCGATGGCGCGCATGCGCCCGGCCTTGATGTGCTCGATCGAGGCAGCGAGCTGGTCCATCATGGATTCCACCTGGCTGCCGAGCACGTCGGTGATCGCCGGCCCGCTGCCCTTGTAGGGCACGTGCAGCAGCCGCAGGCCGGCCTGCCGCATCAGCAACTCTATGGCGAGGTGGTTGGAGGATCCGCTGCCGGCCGAGGCGACGCTCACGCCGCCGGGATTGGCGCGCGCGCGGGCGGCGTACTCGGCGTAGTTCGCCACCGGCGTCTTCGGCGCGAGCGTCAGCACGATCGGCACCGACTGGATCGGGCCAATGGGCACCAGGTCCTTCAGCGGGTCGTAGGCGAGGTTCTTGAACACCGCCGGGCCGGACGTCACCGTGCCGCTGGAGCCGAGCAGCAGCACATAGCCGTCGGCGGGTGATTTCACCACCGCGGCCGTGCCGATGGTGCCCCCCGCGCCGGCTCGATTCTCGACCAGCACCTGCTGGCCGAGCGCCTCGCCCAGCGCCGGCGCGACGGTGCGCGCGGTGATGTCGACGTTGCCGCTCGGCGGCCAGGGCACCACGATCTTCACCGGGCGATTGGGAAACTCCTGCGCGCTCGCCAGGCCGATTGCCGCGAAGCAGCACGCCAACAGGATTGCTTTGTTTCTCATGGGGATCTCCTCCGTCAATTAGTATAGCCGCATGAAGATCGCCATCCTGGAGGATTACCAGCGCGCAGTGCCGGCGCTGGCCTGCTTTGCGAAGCTTGCCGCGCACGACGTCGAGGTGCTGAGCGCGCCCCTGAAGGACGAAGCCAAGCTCGCCGAGCGCATCCGCGACCGCGAGGCCATCGTCGTCATCCGCGAGCGAACCCGCATCACCGCCTCGCTGCTCGAGCGCCTGCCGAACCTCAAGCTGGTGGTGCAGACCGCCAGGGCCGGCCCCCACATCGACCTCGCCGCCTGCCGCACGCGCGGCGTGACGGTGTGCGACGGCACGGGCAGCCAGGGCGCGCCGGCGGAGCTGACCTGGGCGCTGATCCTGGCTGCGTCACGCAACCTGGTAACCGAGGCCGAGCGCCTGAAGAAGGGGCAATGGCAGGGCAGCGTGGGCCGCGCGCTGGCGGGCCGCAGCCTCGGGCTCATCGGCTACGGGCGCATCGCCAGACTGGTCGCGCGCTACGCGGCCGCCTTCGACATGCCGGTGACCGTCTGGGGGCGCGAAAGCACGCTGGCGCGCGCGCGGGAGGCCGGGCACCGAACGGTGGCGGCCCTGCCGGACATCTTCCGCTGCGACGTGGTCTGCGCGCTCCTGAGACTGAATGCCGAAACCCGCGGCCTCATCACCTACGAGCATCTTTCCTCGATGGCGCCGGACGCGATGTTCGTCAATCCCAGCCGCGCGGAACTGGTCGCCCCCGGCGCGCTCGAGCGCGCGCTGCGCGGCGGGCGTCCGGGGCAGGCGGCGCTCGACGTATTCGAGGACGAGCCGCTGCTGGGCGACGTGCCGGCGCTGCTGGCGATGCCCAACGTCACCGCCACGCCGCACATCGGCTTCGTCGAACGCGGCAACTACGAGAAATACTTCGGCGACGCGTTCGACGCCGTCAACGCCTACGCCGCAGGCACGCCGGTGCGCGTGGTAGATTCGCGGCCCTGAACATGGCCTTCCTAGCGCAGCGCGTCGGCCGGATCGTTCCCTCGGCCTCCGCGGTGGCCACGCAGCGCGCGCGCGAACTCGCCGCAGCCGGCCGCGACGTGCTCAGCCTCTCTCAGGGTGAGCCGGACTTTGCCACGCCGGACCACGTCGTCGAGGCCGCGCACCGCGCCATGCGCGACGGGCAGACGCGCTATACCACCATCGACGGCATCCCCGAGCTGAAGGCCGCGGTGGCGGAGAAGTTTCGCCGCGAGAACGCGCTCGCCGTCAGGCCGGAGAACATCTCCGTGGGCGCGGGCGGCAAGCAGGTGCTGTTCAACGCCGTCATGGCGAGCGTGGATCCCGGCGACGAGGCGGTGATCCCGGCGCCATTCTGGCTGGCGTACCGCGACATGGTGCAGTTTGCCGATGGCAGGCCGGTCTACGTGCAGACGCGCCCCGAGAACGGCTTCAAGCTCGTGCCCGAGGAACTCGAGGCGGCGATCACGCCGCGCACCAAGTGGCTGCTGCTCAATTCGCCCGGCAATCCCGCGGGCGGAACATACTCGGCGCGTGAGCTGCAGGCGCTGGCGCAGGTGCTCGACCGGCATCCGCGGGTCTGGCTGCTGTCGGACGACATCTACGAGCACGTGATCTTCGACGGGCGCGAGTTCGTCACCATGACCAACGTCGCGCCGCAGCTTGCCTCGCGCACGCTGGTCGTCAACGGCGTGTCGAAGACCTATGCCATGACGGGCTGGCGCATCGGCTTCGGCGCGGGACCCGCCGAGTTGATCCGCGCGATGGCGAAGATGCAGATGCAGGGCACCGCGAATCCGAGCTCGGTGAGCCAGGCCGCGGCGGTCGCCGCGCTGAATGGCCCGCAGGACTTCGTCGCGCAGCGCTGCGCCGAGTTCCAGCGCCGGCGCGACGCCATCGTGCCCCGGCTGAACGCCATCCCGGGGCTTTCCTGCGCGCTGCCCGAGGGTGCGTTCTACGTCTACGTTTCCTGCGCCGGCTGGATCGGCAAGCGCACGCCGTCGGGCGCGACGCTGGCGAGCGATGCCGACGTGGAACTGTACCTGCTGGAGGACGCGGGTGTGGCCACCGTGCACGGCGCGGCCTACGGCATGTCGCCTTACCTGCGCATTTCCATCGCCTCGTCGATGGAGCACCTGGAGGAAGCGTGTCGCCGCATGGCGCGGGCTGGGGAGAACCTGAAGTGAGAACCCTGCTTGCCATCTTCCTGTCGCTTGCGGCGGTGGCGCACGCGCAGGGCGACTGGCCGAAGCGCGACGTAAGAATCATGATCGGCTTCTCCGCCGGTGGCACCACCGACATCGTCACGCGCCTCATCAGCACGGACCTGAACAAGGCCTGGGGCCAGCCCATCGTCATCGACAACCGGCCCGGGGCCGGCGGCAACATCGCCGCCGAGCTGGTGGCGAAGTCGAAACCCGACGGCTACACGCTGCTGATGGGTTCGGTCGCGCCGCTGGCGATCAACGCCTCGCTGTACAAGAACATTCCGTTCGACAATCTCAGGGATTTCGCGCCCGTGACGCTCGTGGCGCACGTGCCGAACGTGCTGGTGTTCTCGCCGAAGGCGATGCAGCCGGCGAATCTTCGCGAGTTCATCGCCTTGCTCAAGGCGAGCCCCGGGAAGTATTTCTACGCCTCGACCGGCGCGGGCACCTCGTCGCACCTCTCGGGCGAGCTGTTGAAGCAGCTCGCCGGCGTCGACATCACCCACGTGCCGTACAAGGGCGCGGTGGCGCTGAACGACGTGCTGGCGGGCGACCAGGTGCACTTCATGTTCGCCACCATTCCCTCGGCCATCAACCACGTGCGCTCGGGCAAGCTGCGGGCAATCGCGGTGACCAGCATCAAGCGCTCCGAAGGCCTGCCCGAGCTGCCCACCGTGGCCGAGTCCGGCTTCCCGGGGTTCGACGCTTCGTCCTGGTTCGGCCTCGTCGGGCCGGCTGGGCTGCCGAGGGAGATCGCGGCCAGGATTTCGGCGGACGTGGCTGCGGCGCTGAAGAAGCCGGAACTGCGCGAGAAGTTCATCCAGCAGGGCGCCGACCCGGTGGGCTCGACGCCGGAGGAGTTCGGCGCCTACATGCGCGCCGAGACGGCGAAGTGGGCGCCGATCGTCAAGGCGTCCGGGGCGCAGGCCAACTGAAGATGCATGTTGTCGAGCAATTTGCCGGTTGGGCCGGGTCTTTCCGGGCGCAGCCCATCCCGGCCGAGGTGCTGCGCCACGCCAAGCGCGCGGTGATCGACTGGTACGCAGCGCTGCTGCCCGGTGCCGTGGTGGCGCCGGCGACGCTGTACGAGCAGGCGCTGGCGGAGGAAATCGGTGCCGGCGGCGCCCGACTCGCGCGCGGCAGGCCGGCCACGGTGCGCGCGGCCGCGTTCATCAACGGCACCGCCGCGCACACCGTGGAAGTGGACGACATCTTCCGCGACGGCATCTACCATCCGGGCGCGCCGACCATTTCCGCCGCGCTCGCGCTGGCGCAGGCGAAAGGCGTATCGGGAGAAGCGTTCCTGCGTGCGGTGATCGTGGGCTACGAGATCTCCACGCGCATCGGCGCGGCGATGGGGCGCGCGCACTACAAGTACTGGCACAACACCGGCACCATCGGCAGCTTCGGCGCGGCGGCGGCAGCGGCGGAAGTCCTCGGGCTGGATCTGGCGCGCTTCGCGCACGCGCTGGCGACCGTGGCGACCTTCGCCGCCGGGCTGCAGCAGGCGTTCCGCATGGATTCGATGTCCAAGCCGCAGCACGCGGGGCACGCGGCGGAGGCGGGCGTCACCGCGGCGCTCGGCGCAGCCGAAGGCGTCACCGGTTCCCTCGACGTGATCGAGGGCGATGCCGGCTTCGGCCGCGCCATGGGCGATGGCCCGGACTGGGGCAAGGCGCTCTCGACGCTCGGGAGGGATTTCCACGTCACGCGCATGACGTTCAAGAACCACGCCTGCTGCGGCCATGCGTTCGCCGCCATCGACGGCGCGCTGGCCTTGCAGGAGCGCATGAAGATCGCGGCGAAGGAGATCGAGCGCATCCGCGTCGGCAGCTACCGCGCGGCGATCGAGGTATCGGGCTACGAGGATCCGACGACGGCAGCGGAAGCGCGCTTCTCGCTCAAGTACGTGGTGGCGAGCGCGCTGGTGCACGGCAGCGTGCGTCTTGCCGCCTCCGAACCGGCGCGCGTCAACGATCCGGCGACGCGCGAACTGATGCAGCGCATCGAGGTGTCCATCGACGCGGAGCTGGACGCGAGCTTCCCCGGGCAGCGCGCGGCGCGCGTCGCTTTCGTGGCGAAGGACGGCCGCAGCGGCGAGCACCTGCAACCGACGCGCGTCGGCGATCCCGACGCGCCGCTGTCGGACGCGCAACTCGACGCCAAGTACCTGGAACTTGCGGGCCCGGTGCTGGGCGATGCCGCGGCCCGGTCGCTGCTGGCGAGGCTCTGGCGGCTGGAACAAGAGCCGGACCTGCACCTGCTGACGTGACGCTGGCGCGCGCACTGTTCGCGCCGCGCGCGGTGGCGCTGGTCGGCGCATCGGGCGATGCGGCGCGCAACACCGCGCGCCCGCAGCGCTTCCTCAGGAAGCACGGCTACGCAGGCCGCATCGTGCCCGTCAATCCGGGGCGCACCGAGATACTGGGCGAGCGCGCCTATCCGTCGCTGGCCGACGTCCCGGGCGAGATCGACCATGTTTTCGTCATGGCCCCCGGGGATGCCACCGAGCGCGCGCTGGAGGATTGCGGCAAGCGCAGCGTGCCGGTGATGAGCGTCTACAGCGACGGCTTTGCGGAGGCGGGCGCGGAAGGCGCCGCGCGGCAGCAGCGCCTCGTCGCGCGCGCGCGGGAACTCGGCGTGCGCATCCTCGGGCCGAACAGCATGGGCGTGGTGAACGTGCCGGGGCGCCTCGCGCTCACGGTGAACGCGGTGCTGGAAATGGATGTGCTGCCGGCCGGCAGCACCAGCATCGTCTCCCAGAGCGGCACCATGCTTGGTACGGTGCTCTCGCGCGGCGCGGCGCGCGGCCTGGGCTTCGCCAGGATGGTCTCGGTGGGCAACGAGTGCGACCTCGGCGTCGGCGAACTGGTGGATCTCCTTGCCGATGACGCGGACACGCGCGTGATCCTGCTGTTCCTCGAGACGGTGCGCGATGCCGCGCGTCTGGCAGATGCTGCGCGCAAGGCGCACGCTGCGGGCAAGCCGGTGGTGGCGTTCAAGCTGGGCCGCTCGGCGCTGGGCGAGGCGCTGGCGAAATCCCACACCGGCGCGCTCGCCGGTACCGACGCAGCGGTTGACGCCTTCTTCCGCGACTGCGGCATCCTGCGCGTCGA
>SXGT01102799.1_pt1 | contig 11102 bp, 7 predicted proteins | sample 3176221 | NCBI WGS metagenome assembly SXGT01 (sample SAMN11356862, study PRJNA531348) | freshwater metagenome | isolation source: freshwater sample F1-120 | place: China: Fuxian Lake, Yuxi | collected 2017-12-25
CGGACCGCACCGCCGCTCCGCAGGTGCCGCTCCGTAGGTGCCGGACGCTTCGACGGACCGCTCCGCAGGTGCCGTTCCGCAGGTGCTCCGCAGGTGCCGCTCCGCAGGTGCCGCTCCGTAGGTGCCGCTCCGTAGGTGCTGCTCCGTAGGTGCCGGACGATTCGACGGACCGCTCCGCAGGTGCCGCGCTCCGTAGCGCTCCGTAGGTGCCGCGCTCCGTAGGTGCCCTCCGTAGGTGCCGGACGATTCGACGGACCGCTCTGCCTCCGTAGGTGCCGGACGATTCGACGGCCTCCGTAGGTGCCCTCCGTAGGTGCCGGACGATTCGACGGACCGCTCCGTAGGTGCCGGACGATTCGACGGACCGCTCTGCAGGTGCCGGACGATTCGACGGACAGCGGACACGCGTTGACTTCCAGCGGCGCCCGCGACGACCATCGCCGCCGCGGGCGCGCTGCCGTGTGGTCCTGCGGAGGTTGCGCTTGTCTCTCGAACCGCCGTCCCCGACCGCTCAAGGCCGCACCAGCACCCTCTTGCTCTGCGCCGGCGGGATGCGGCTCGGCGCGCTGCCGATCGCCACGGCCAGCAGCAACGCGATGGTGCCGCTGAACGGCCGCCCCGTGTTGGCCTGGATCCTCGATGACCTAGCGCGCAAGGGCGTGCAAGAGGCCGTGGTGGTGCGGCGCGACAACGACCAGCAGCTGGCGGCCTTCCTCGGGCGGGCCTACAGCCGCAACATGGCGGTGCGTCAGGCCGTGGTGCCCGCTTTGGGTGGCAGCATCGTCCGCTCGCTGGCGGCAGGCCTAGCAGCGGCGCCCGAGGCCGTCGAGGTCCGCGTGGTGCTGGGCGACACCTTGATCGAGGACCCGCTCGATCCCAGCGACGACTTTGTCTACGTCGGCCACACCCAGGAGCCCGATCGCTGGTGTGTCGCCGCGCTCGACGAAGACGGCCAGATCGCCGTCCTGCACGACAAGCAGTTTCTGCCCGGACGCGATCACTTGGCGCTGGCCGGCTACTACCGCTTTGCCGACGCCGCGCTGCTGAGGGCCTGCGTCGACGAGGTGCTGGCGGCGGGGGGGCGCGAGCTGTCGGCGGTGCTGCACGCCTATCGAGCCAAGCGACCACTTCGCGCCCTGACCGTGAGTTCGTGGTTCGACTTTGGCAACGTCGACAACTACGCGCGGGCCAAGCTGCATCTGCTGCGGCCGCGCTTCTTCAACGCGGTGCAGATCGACCCGGTCCTGCACACCTTGACCAAGCGCAGCACCAAGCTCGACAAGCTGCGCGACGAGGTCGGCTGGTATCAGGCGCTGCCGCCGGAGTTGAAGGTGCTGGCGCCCCGCTTGCTCGGCGACGGCACCGAAGGCGCGGCAGCCGAGCAGCCGGTGGGGTGGTACACGATCGAGTACTACGGCTACCCGACCTTGGCCGACCTCTACGTCTGGGGCGAGCTCGACCTCGACGTCTGGCTGTCGATTTTGCGGCGGGTGCTCGAGGTCCACGCGCGACTGGCGGCGGTGCCCGGGGCCCTCTCGACCGATGACATCTGGTCGATGCTCTACGACAAGACGCACGAGCGCTTGGCCGAGCTGCGCCGCATGCACCCGGAGTGGCAGACCTTGCTCGAGGCCGAGACGCTGCTGCTCAACGGCCGCCGCCTCCGCAACGTCGCCGCGCTGGCGCCAGCGCTGGAGGCGGCCCTGCGCGACCTGGTGGCGAGCGCGCGGCCTAGTTTCATCCACGGCGACCTGTGCTTCTCCAACATCCTGTTCGACGTGCCCAGCCAAATCGTCCGCCTCATCGACCCGCGCGGTTCGTTCGGCGCTCGCGGACCGGTCGGCGACCCGCGCTACGACCTGGCCAAGCTGAGGCACAGCGTCTGCGGCGGCTACGACCTCTTGCAGGCCGACTTCTTCGCCGTCGAAGAGCTGGCGCCCAGCGAGTTTACGGTGCAGGTCTGGCGCCCCGAGGTCAGCCAGCGCTTAGCAAGGCAGTTCGACGAGGTGCTGCGCGACGCCGGCCACGACCCGCGCCAAGTGCAACTGATCGAGAGCCTGCTCTTTCTGTCGATGCCGCCGATGCACGAGGGCCACGCCGACCGTCAGCGCGCGATGTACCTCTATGGCCTATCGCTGCTCAACGAGGTGCTGGTGCCAGACGCCGCGACCGACAAGGAGCCGGCCGATGCGCATCTGCATTGATCTGGACGGCACGCTCTGCACACTCAAGCAGCCGGGCCAGTCGTACGCCGAGGTCGAGCCGCTGCCCGGGGCGGTCGAGCGGGTCCGTGAGCTCCGCGCCGCCGGGCACGTCGTCATCATCACGACGGCGCGGCACATGGCGACCTGCGAGGCCAACGTGGGCAAGGTGCTGCAGCGCGTCGGGCGGATCACCCTCGAGTGGCTGGATCGCCACGGCATCGAGTACGACGAGATCCACTTCGGCAAGCCCAACGCCGAGGTCTACATCGACGATCGCGCTGTGCGATTCGGCGACTGGGCCGGCTTGACTGAAGGGGCCCTCCTCGACGCCGCGAGGGAGCGATGATCCTGGTGGTGCCGATGGCGGGGCGCGGCTCACGGTTCGCCGGCCTGAGCCCGCTGCCCAAGCCGCTGATCCCGGTGGCGGGGCGGCCGATGATCGAGTGGGCCCTGCTCGGCACCGCCGCGCTGCAGCCACGCCTGACCGTCTACGTCGCGCTGCAGGAGCACGAGGACGGCCACGGCGTCGTCGGTCGCCTGCGCGCCTGCACGCCCGGTCCCTGCGAGGTGGTGCTCATTCCCGACGTGACCGGCGGGCAGCTCGAGACCGTCGTCGCCGCCCGCCACCTGCTGCGCGACGACGAGGACCTGCTGGTCGGCGGTTGCGACACCTACGTCGGCGGCGGCTTGACCGAGGCGCTGGCCAATCGAACACCGTCGCTGCAGGGCCTCATCTCCGTCGCCAACCTGCCCGGCGACCGCTGGAGCTTCGCCCGCACGGACGAGAGCGGCGCGGTGGTCGAGGTGGCTGAAAAGGTGCGCATCTCGGACCACGCCTGCACGGGCCTGTACTGGTTCTCGCGCGGCGACCGCTTTTTGGCCGAGGCCGAGGCGATGATCGCCGCCAATCAGCGCACGCGGGGCGAGTTTTACGTCATGCCGCTCTACCAACGCTACATCGAGCGCGGGTGGCAGGTGGGCATCGCGCCGGCCGAAGAGGTCTGGGACATGGGCACGCCGGAGGCCGCGGCGGGCTTCGAGGCGGCCCTTGCGGCCGGCACCACCCGCATCGCCGACGCGCCGGCGACCTGAGGTCTGGATGTCTAAGCCCCACATCACGTTGCACGACGTCCACTTCACGGGGATGGAGTACTTCGACTGGTTGACCACCGGCCTCCACCTGCTGGATGAACAAGGGGCCATCGACTTCACGCTGCAGACTACTGCCACCACACGGCCTTTTCTGCTGCACCCGCGCGCCCGGCCGGCGGCCTATCGCCTCGCCCCTAAGCTGATGGAGGCGCTCGGCCGCGGCTGGAACACCCTCATCACGGGCACGCTCACGCGCGGCGGCGAGACCGTGCGCTTTGTCTTTGACGCCGGCGACTCGCCCTACGCCGTGCAGCCTGAGCTGTTGGCCGAATACGACGTCTACTTCAAGTGCCAGTGCCCCGCCGAATTCGCGCCGGAGGGGTTTCCGCTGTCGAGCGGCGCCATGGTGCCGTGGCACCCCGACGTCCTGCACTACCAGCACAAGATCCGCCCGGCGATGCTCGGTCGGCCGCTGTCGCGCCGTCTGCACCTGCGGGACAACGTGCGCGCGCTCGCCGAGTGGCAGGAGCGCGGCAGGACCACAAGAGATCTCACGTTCTTTGCCTACTTCGGCACCGACAAGGTCTCACCGCCGACGGGACCGGAGGGCGCGCTGCAGGCGCGCTTCGGCTCCCAGATCGGCCACCCGAATCCCAAGCGCGGCGTCCTCGTCGAGGGGCTGCGCAGCCGGCACGGTGCGGCCTCGGATGCGCGTATCCTCCAGACCGACGTCGCCGCTCGCCGCGGCGGCAAGCTGTCAGACGCCGCCTTCTCGGCCCAGGCGGCGCGCAGCTGGCACAACATCAACATCAGCGGCTACCGGCGCTCTCTGCCATTTCGCTTCTGCGACAGCTTCTTGCTCGGTGCCTGCGTGCCGACCGACGCCCTCGCCGTGCGTTGGTACCAGCCGCTGCAAGAGGGCACCGAGTACATCGACCTCGGCCCCATGGGCTACGAGACCGAGGACGCCGTCGATTGGAGTCGGGTTTGGGCGGCCCTCGACGACCTCGCTCACGAGCCGGAGCACCGCCGCGCCGAGCGTGCCGCCGCCATCCGCCGTCGATTCGAGCAGCTGTGGCACCCGCGCGCCCTCGCCCGCTATCTGGTCGACACGCTGAGCGAGCAGCTTTGAGGTCGCGCAATCGGCTGGGACAGCCGTCGTGCCTGCCCAGAGCCCGATTCAAGGCCGGCGATGGGCGCAGGCGGCGCGCAGCGGGGACCGCACTGAGGCGCCGCTGCGCTGCCCGGCGCGCGACCGGAATAGGAGGGCAATTGTTATGAGTCTCGTGGTCTACGGCAGTCGCCCGGGGTGGGGCACGCCCGACTTCTCGCCCTTCGTCATCAAGCTCGAGACCTAGCTGCGCATCGCCGGTGTGCCCTACGAGCGGCGCGATGGCGGCAACCCACTTCAAGCTCCGCGGGGCAAGATCCCCTTCGTCGAGCTGGACGGCGAGCGACTCGGCGACTCCCAGGTCATCATCGAGGAGCTGACGCGACGCCGCGGCCTGACGCTCGATGTCGGCCTGACGGCGCAGGAGTTGGCCACGGCGCGGTTCGTGCGGCGCACGTTGGAAGAGGCTACTTACTTCGCCATCTTGCGACAGCGCTGGCTTGAGGAGGATGGCTGGCAGGAGCAGTACCCCGCCTTCAAGGTCCTGCTGCCGGCGCCGCTCGCCCCTCTCGCCATCCCGCTGATCCGCCGCAAGGTGCGCAACGCGGCCGGCAGCCAAGGCATCGGTCGCTACACGCGCGACGAGTTCATCGCCATGGCGGTGGCCGACCTCGGGGCGGTGGAGACCGTGCTTGGCGTAGGTGCTTTCCTGCTCGGCGACGCGCCGCGCTCCGTCGACGCGACGGTCTATGCGTTGCTCGTCGCCCTGCAAAAGCACCTGGGCGCCACCGCCGCGCACGCTGCGTCGCGCTCGCCACGCCTTCTGGCCTACACGGAGCGAATCGGTGCCCGCTACTGGCCGGCGACAGCCATGGCGCCAGCGTAAGTGCGGGCGGGTGAGGCGGGGCGCGGCGGGCGAGCGGCGTCGTGTGCTGCGCGCAGGACCACGGATTGCCGCGAGCGCCCGGGCCTTGTCAGGTCGATCGGATCGGAGCGGCCGATCGCGCTTCGATTGCGCGCTCGAGGCAAGACACCGTCCGCGCAGCCGTGAAGGCGCTGAGCCGGCCGCCTCCGTTGCAGCGCTTGCATCGCTGGAGCCAACGACGGCACGCCACAGCTGAGCCCGTGGGCGCCGTCGACGCCACGCCACCACCGGGCCCACCGAGCCGCGCCGCTCCCCAGATGCGCGCCGCCGCCCGAGCAGGAGGCACCGCCGACTCCATTGACCCCACGTGCCCACCCTGCGAGGGTGCGGCGGGCCTTGAATGAAACAACGGAAGGGTATCCGATGAGAAGCAGCCGCAGCGTCGCAGCGCTCGCCAAGTGCCACGCAGAGACCGCTCGGTGGGTCTTCAGCGCCCTGCTGGCCCTCAGCGCCGGCTGCAGCGACGGCGAGGGCGACGCCCCCTTCGTGCGCCAGCCGCCGCCGGCGGACCAGGGCATCTACGGCTTCGCCCACGGCTGCTACGCCGTTGAGACCTACGACGGCGCCCGCGACGTCAAGTTCGTGGTGGCGAGCCCCAACGGCGCGACATTCGCCAGCACGGCGACCACGGCGGCGGCCGCGACGCGCTTTCACTTCCGCGCTGCCGACCTCGGCACCTACCTCCTCTACGACACCGAGCGGCGCTACCTCGCGGCCGAACCAGCGGCGGGCGTCGCGGCGACGGGCGCGGCGTGGACCCGACCGGCCACGCTCGAGGACGAGATCGATCGCCTGGAGGAGGGCTTTGTCTCCCCCGCCGAGTGGCACCTGCAGGTCTCGGCGCGCGATCCCAAGCGTTACCAGTTGCAGCACGTGGCGAGCGGTCGCTACTTGGCGCCGGCTGGTCTCGCTGAGCAACCGGCGCAGGCGGCCATCGTCACGCTGCACCCACAACAGGGGTGCGCGGAGTTCCCCGAGCTGAGCCTCGACGCCACCGGTGAGTTGAAGAAGCGCAAGTTCGACGACGGCGCCCTCTATGGCATCGCCGACCTGCACGCGCACTTGTTCTCAGACACCAGCTTTGGCGGCGGCGGTCTCTTCCACGGCGCGGCCTTTCACCGCCTCGGCGTCGAGCACGCCCTGCCCGACTGCGAGCGCTCGCACGGCGTCGGCGGCCGCCGCGACCTCATGGGCTCCTTCTATGACGGCAACACCAAGTTCGACGTGGCCTCCCTGCTGCCGGTCGCCACCAAGGGCGAGTTCCCGGACTTCAGCCATCACACCGATGGCTACCCGACGTTCAAGGACTGGCCGAATTCTTGGGGCAAGTCGACGCACCAGACCATGTATTACCGCTGGTTGCAGCGGGCCTACCTCAGCGGCCTGCGCCTGAGCCTGCAACTCGCCACCGGCAACTCGGTGATCTGCGAACTGACGCTCGCGACCGGGGCACAGAAGAGCCTGTACTCTTGCAACGATATGGTCAGCGTCGACCACGCCATCGCCAAGGCCAAGGCGCTCGAGCGCTATGTCGACGCCCAGTCAGGCGGGCCCGGCAAGGGTTGGCTGCGCGTGGTCAAGACGGCGGCCGAGGCGCGCGCTGCGATCGAGGACGGCAAGCTGGCGATGGTGCTCGGCATCGAAATCTCTAACCTTTTTGACTGCTTCCTGACGCCTCCCGCCGGCACACCGGCCTGCACCGCCGACAGCGTGCGGGCCAAGCTCGACCACTACCGAAAGCTCGGGATCAGCGCCATTTTCCCCGTCCACAAGTACGACAACGCCTTCTCGGCCGGCGACGGCTCCGACGGCGTCATCGAGGTCGGAAACTTCATCAACAGCAGCCACTTCTCGAACTTCGTGGCCGACTGCCCAGCGACGGTCGCGGCGTTCGACGGCGGCGCCGTCACCTTCGGCGGCCTCAACAAGCCGCGCGACGCCTACGACTCCCCAGCGCCGAACGACCTCAGCGGCTTCGCCAAGGACCCTATCCAGGCGCTGGTGCCCTTCCTTAGCCACCTGCAAGGTCCGCCGCTGCCGGGCGCGCTCTGCCAGAAGCACGGTTTGACGCCGCTCGGCGAGACGCTGCTACAGGAGCTGATGCGCCGCGGCATGATCATCGACGTCGCGCACCTGCCCCGTCGCGCCCTGGTGCGGGCCTACGAGATGCTCTCAGCGGCGGACTACCCGGTGCTCAAGACCCACGGCGACAGCAACGGCGGCAAGGTCTACCAGCTCGGCGGGATGACAGGCATGGACTTTCACCGCTGCGGCGACCCGAACAAGCCCGGAAAGATGGTGGCCAGCCTCACCGCGAGCGTGGCGGAAGCGGCGGCGAAGGGCGCCTACCCCGCAGAGGCATTCGCGTTTGATCTCAATGGATTCGCTGGCGGACCGCGACCACGATTTGGCCCAAACGCCAGCTGCGGCGCTGGCCAGGCCCACCCGGTCACCTACCCATTCACCTCCCTCGACGGCGCGATCACCTTCACGCAGCCGTCGCTTGGACAGCGCAAGGTCGATTTCAACACCGAGGGCATGATCCACCTCGGGCTATTGCCGGAGCTGTTGCAGGACGCCCGCCTCGACGGCGCCACCGAGGCGCAGCTGGAGCCGCTCTTTCGCTCGGCCGAGGCGTTCGTGCGCCTGTGGGAGAGGGCAGAGGCCCGGGCCAAGGCGCTCTCGAAGTAGGCAGCCGACAGGGACACCGAGCGCCGATGCGCCGCGGCCGCCCGACGGTCGGCGAAGGCTGATGCCACTGTCGTGACGACGGTGAGTGAGGCCCGCCGTCACCAGCGCAGCGGTAGGCATGCGGCGCAATCCCTCTCCTTTGTCAGCGTCGCGCGCTATCTTGCCAGCGCTGCGATCCTAGGCGCCAGCCAGCGCGCCTCACATTGGAGTCAAAGATGCCTACCCTTCCAGCGCTCTCGTGGCCCCTCTTCTCGGGCCGACGCGCCCAGCGCCCGCTGACCTTGGCGGCCGCGGCGCTGCTCAGCGCCTCCTGCGGGACGTCCTCCGGCGGCGCCGGTGGCGCAGCCACGACAGGCGGTTCCGGCGCCGGGGCCCTGCCAGCGGCGCAAGAGGCCGCGGCGCCCGACACCTTGGCGCTCGCCAATGAGCTCATCGCCGGATTGGCCGACGACAGCGCCGCCGGCGCCAAGTTCACCGTCGACTCCAAGGCCGTCGAGCAGGTCGAGGGCGGCTGCGAGCCGTCGAGCTCCGGTGAGTCCGGCGGCGGCAGCGGCGATCCGGGCAGCGGACCGGGCGGCGGGCCCGGCGGCCGGCCTGTCGAGGGCTGCGAGGGCTTTGACGCCCAGAGCTCGGCCGACGACGTCAAGGAGTGGTTCAAGGACTCCGTCTTGAACGAAAAATTCGTCGAGACCAAGCTCAGCAGCGCCAAGGCGGTCGTCGTCTGCGCCGCCGCCAAAGACTTCTGCAACATCGAGGTCGACGAGAAGGGCACAGAGACGATCGACGCCAAGTGCGCCGAGGGCCTCGCCAAGGTGCCCGTCTGCCTCGCCATCTCGTGGCACGGCGGCAAGCTGCTCTCGGGCGCGGTCGTGGTCGGCCTCGATATGGCGATCAAGCCGGCAACCTTCCAGCTGACGCCAGACCTCTTCCAGGTCGAGGTCAACTTGGCCGAGGTGCATAAGGCCGCACAGGCCGTCGCCGCCGCTACGGGCGAGGCGCTGCCGGAGGAATTCCCGACGACGATGGTCGGAAAAATCGGCGCGGCGTTGACCCGCAGCCCTGGCAAGGTGCTGACCGGCAGCGTATCGGTGGTCAGCGACATCCACGTCGCGGCCTTCACCGCTGGCGACAAGCGCCACTATGACGTCCAGGTCGCCGCCGCCAAGGACGCCCTGAAGCTGGTGGTCGGCAAGGCTCTGCACACCATCATCGGCAGCGCCAAATTCGGCACCATCGACGTCAAGGTCGCCACGGACCTGCTCTTCGGCGGCGGCGACGGCGAGTGCGGGAGCGAGTCCCCACCGGTCGATCCGAACGGCAACCCGATCCCCGGCGGCAGCCCCGGCGGCGACTGCGGCCCACCGCCCAAGGCGTTGACGGGCACGCTGCTCGCCAAGCTGGCCGGCCTGACCTTTGACGCCGACTTCAGCGTCGCCGCCGACGGCAAGCAAGACACCCTCAAGGTCACGGGCCTCAGCCTGGGTTCGACCAGCGCCACCGCCTCCTTGTCCGACGGCGGCAAGGTCATGCCGCTCGGCAGCGTCGATCTGAACGCCGACGCCGGTCGCAAGGTGGATGTCGGCGTGGTCTTCGATGGCGAGAACGCGACGCTGACGACCCTGCCCAAGCTGCTGATCCACGTGGCGCACACCCTGGCGCCGCTCGCCGTGCAGGTTGAGGACGTGCCGAAGTTCCTCCACGCCGGCAGCACGGCGCTGACCTTCGACGGCGACAGCAAGCCGACCTTCCAATGGGGTGGTCTCGGCGACGGCGGCGGCGACGCGGCACCGAAGCCCCTCCCGCTCCCGGGCGGCAGCGACGGTGGCAGCGGCGGTGGCGATGGCGGCGGCGTCGAGCCCGAGGGCAGCGACATGCCGCCCATGAAGGTGATCCTCGGCCTGCTCACCCTCAAGGGGGCGGGCATCCCCGTTCCGCCGGCGGAGGTGATGGTCAAGATCAAGGCCGGCTTCTGCCTCGGCGAGGCCCCGGGCGCTGGCAAGGGCGACGCTCCGAGCCCCGATGGCAAGGGCGGCGACGGCGGCGTCGATAGCGAGCAACCGCACTTGTTCAGCGAGCTGGCCGAGGTCGTCTGCAAGTAGCGCGGCGCGGGGCTCATCGGCGGCGACGCGCCTCCAGCCACGGCAGCGGCCTCCTGCGCGCGACGCCTGCGGCCCTGCGGACTCCGGCACACCGCTGATGGAGCCTCTCGCGGCGCGCCCTGCCGCGGTAGGTGCCGGACGATTCGACGAAGGCTGCCGCGATAGGTGCCTGCCGCGGTAGGTGCCGGACGATTCGACGAAGGCTGCCGCGGTAGGTGCCCGCGGTAGGTGCCGGACGATTCGACGGGCCGGCTAGCTGAAGCGGCCGAGCCCGAGGATCGCCGCCCGCGCCCCGCCGACTGCGGCGGCGTCAGCGTCGAGGATCACGGTTCGCAGCGACGTCCCGGCCCGCAGCGATGCGAACGCGGACGCGGCCACCGCCCGCCCCAGCGCGCCGCAGGCGGCTCCGTCGCCGTCGAGGCTCCCCGTGTTGCCCCAGCCAGCTGGCAAGCCGAGCCAAGTCCGCGCGGCGGCGTCGGGCAGGTGCAGCCAGACCTCGGCGACGTCGAAGAGGTTGATCAGCTGTCCGATCCAGCGGCCGAGCGCTGCCTGCGCTGCGGCGTGGCGGCCGGCTTCGAGCGGGCTGGCGTTCGCCGATGGCTTTGGCCTCGGGGCGGTGGCTCGCAGGGTCTGCGCGTCGGAGGTCGACCACAGCCCGCGCGGGTCGATGGCCTCGCCGGCGGCGTCGGTGACAATGCGGCCCTCGCAGCGAATCAGCCCGACGTCGCAGCCAAAGCCGATGTGGATGGCGTCTGCGCCTGTGGCGGCATCCGGGGCCTGCCAGCGCTGCAGCTCCTCGGCGCCGAGGGCGAGGGCGACGCGCCGCAGCACGCCGAGCGTCGGCGACGGCACGGCTTCGCGGCCGGTCCGCAGCCAGATCGGCAGCGCTTGGCCGTCGTTGCGGGCCTGCAGCCGCTCCCCAGCGGCGACGAGGGCGGCGACGAGGACGGCGTCCGGGGCGGGACCAGGCGCGGGATCAG